>Ga0209638_1000444_pt1 | contig 27099 bp, 18 predicted proteins | sample BarGraNGADG00211_FD_184490 | JGI IMG/M metagenome (GOLD analysis project Ga0209638, IMG submission 184490) | Arctic peat soil microbial communities from Barrow, Alaska - Barrow Graham LP Ref core NGADG0002-211 (SPAdes) (version 2) | ecosystem: Environmental > Terrestrial > Soil > Wetlands > Peat...
GCAGCCGTCTCGGCGTACTCGATCCGGTCCGCGGCGCGGGTGATCGAGATGTCCGATCGAGCCATCACCCCGTGCTTGCCCCAGAGGACGACGCGGTGCGTGCGCAGGCCCGCGATGTTCGCCGCCATGAGCTCGGCCGAGCCCGGCACCATGAAGGGAAGCACACCCACGCCCTGCGGGAGGTTGACGATCGTCTCCGGCTCCCAGCGCAGCAGGCGCCGGTTGAAGAACGCCTCGTCCCGGTAGTCGGGCACGTGGCTCAGGTAGACAAGGTGCGGCGGCTGCGCGTGCATCACCGCGTGGAAGTTCGTGTCGGCCCGGGCGATCGTGTCGTCGTGGACCCCGAGGTGCGAGTTCCACTCGCTGGTCAGGCCGTCGAACAGGCAGCGCGGCGACGTGTGCAGCGTTCCGGTCGTCCCGCCGGGGTGGACGAGGACGACGCCGAGGTTCGCCGCCGGGTCGCTCGCGATGTCTCGCAGGCGCCGGCCGGACCCGGTCACGATGATCCGCCATCCCCCGAGGTGGGGCGCGGCCAGCGGGAGTTCGATCTCCCGGGCGACGGGGAACTGGCGACGGACCTCGAGCGGCCAGCCGACGCAGACCGAGATGTTGCCTGCGCCGCCCTCGCTCGCGCCGATCGCCGCGATCCGGCCCCCGGCTTCGCCGATGGAGACCAGGATCTCGCTGAGCTCCGGGAACGGCTCCCTGGCTGGCATGGGCCACCTCGATTCTCCGACGATGCTTGAGGCTTCGCCTTTGGCCGTGTATTGTATGCCAAGTCGAAACCATTCGGAAACACCCGCATGGATTCGTTCATGGCCTCCCGGTCCCCCGGGGCGCCATCCGGGAGGCAGCGGCGCTGGCCGCGACCGGCGAGCGGGCGACAGGCAGGATGGCCAATGAGCGGACACGGGCGCACGAGCACCGGCGAGTCGGTGGCGGCCGGACGGCCGATCGTCAACACCCACGTGCACCTGCCCCCGAACTTCTCGGCATTCGACACCGTCGAGGACGCGGTCGCCACGGCTGCCGCCGAGGGCGTCCGGGTCCTTGGGGCCTCGAACTTCCATGACCGACGGATCTACCGGCGGTTCGCGGCCGCTGCCGAGGCCGCGGGGATCGTCCCGCTGTTCGGCGTCGAATCCATCAGCGTCATCGATGCCCAGCGCGATTCCGGTATGAAGATCAACGACCCGGGCAATCCCGGGCGGATCTACCTCTGCGGGAAGGGCGTCGATCCGTTCGCGACGCCCGACGCGACCGCCGTGGCCCTCGTCGCCCGGGCGCGGGACGCCGACGAGGCGCGCATGCAAGCGATGGTCTCGCTGCTCGCCGATCGCTTCGCGGCCGCGGGCCTCGGGACGGCGCTGACGGCGGAGAACATCGCAGAGGACGTCGCGGAGCGGGCCGGGTGCCCGCGCGAGTGGGTCGTGCTCCAGGAGCGCCACGTCGCGATGGCGTTCCAGGAGGCACTCTTCCTGGCGGTGGCGCCCGAGCGGCGCGCAGAGGTGCTCGCGCGCGCGTTGGGCGGCCCGGCCGCCACGTCGACCTGGCACCCGATCGCCGTCCAGGACGAGATTCGCGCTCGCCTCCTGAAGGCGGGCCGCCCGGCGTTCGTGCCGGAGTCGCCGGTGTCGTTCGACGACGCCTGCGCGGTGGTCCTGGGATCGGGCGGGATCCCCTGCTACCCGACGCTGGCCGACGGCGCCTCGCCGGTCTGCCCGTGGGAGGAGCCGCCCGACGCGCTCACGGAGCGCGTCATCGGGCTGGGCATCCACGTCGCCGAGCTGATTCCGAACCGAAACGCGCCGGCCGTCGTCGACGCGTACGTGGCGGCGTTCCGTCGCGCGGGCATCCTCGTGATGGCCGGGACGGAACACAACACGCGCCAGCGGATCTCGCTCGAGCCCCGCTGCGCCGACGGGTCCCTGCCCTCGGCGGATGCGCGCGCGGCGTTCTGGGAAGCCACCTGCGTGGTCGCCGCCCACCAGCACCTCCGTGCCTCGGGCCGGCCGGGCTTCGTCGACGGGCGGGGCGAGCTGAACCCGGGCTTCCCGGACGGCCCTGCGCGCGTCCGCTGGTTCTCCGAGCTCGGGGCGGACCTGATCGATACGGCGTCGCGGGCGGTGGCCCGGTGAGCGCAGGGCGGTTCGGCCCGCGGGAGCTCCCTCCGCCGCCGACGGAGGTGCTCGAGCGGCTGATCGAGCTGGCGCAGCGCTTCGGTCGCGACCCGGAGTTCTCGCGGGGCGGCGGCGGCAACGCGTCGGCCAAGGTCGACGGCGTCCTTTACATCAAACCGAGCGGGGTCGCGCTGGCCACCCTGACGGCGAAGGACCTGGTGCCGCTCGACATTGCGCCGCTGCTCGCGCTCCTTCACGCCGACGACGCCGCGGCCGGCGAGCCGGTACCGGGCGCCGGGGCCCCCGGCGACGAGGTCAGCGCCCCCGACATGGGCGGTGATCCGGTCATGGCCGCGGCGCTGGCCGCGCGCCTGGCCCACGCAGGCGGGCGCCGGCCCTCGGTGGAGCTGCTCTTCCACGCGTTCCTGCCGGAGCGGTTCGTCCTCCACACGCACCCACCCGAGATCAACGCGATCACCTGCACTCGCGAGGGCGCCGCGCTCGCGGCGCGCCTCTTCGGGGACGAGGCGCTGTGGGTGCCCTACGCGGACCCGGGCCTTCCGCTGGCGCGCACCATCGTCGAGGCTCGCCGCGCGTACACGGTACGCACGGGTCGGCCAGCTCCGTCGGTCACGTTCATGCAGAACCACGGGATCATCGTCGCGGCCGACGCGCCGTCCCAGGTCGACGAGCGATCGGCGTGGCTCGCGACGACGGTCCACGCGGCGATGGAGGCGGCAGCGTCCCGCGCGGCCGTGGCCGAGGCGGACCCGGCCGGCATGGACCCGGATCGCGCGCGCGCGCTCGTCGACGCGATCGCACCGGCCCTTCGCGGGCTCCTCGCGGGCGACGGTCCGTTCCGGATGGTCACGTTCGATGCGTCCCCCCTTGCCGCGACCTTCACGGCGAGCCCGGCCGGACGGAGCGTCGTGCTGGGCGGGCCCATGACCCCGGACCAGATCGTGTACACGGGGTCGTGGCCGCTCCTCTTCGACGTGCCGCCCGAGATTGCCCCCGACGACGTGGGAGCCCAACTGGGCGCCCGCCTCGCCGCGCACGCCGCGTCCCACGGGGCCCTGCCCATCGTCGTGATCGTCCCGGGCCTGGGGCTGTTCGCGGCCGGCGACACGTGGGAGCAGGCCAGCACCGCGCGCCACGTCTACCTGGATTCCCTCCGCGTGGCCAGAGGCGCCATCGCGCTCGGCGGCCATCGTCCCCTGGCCGACGACGAGCGGACGTTCATCGAGGCGTGGGAGGCGGAGACATACCGGAAGGGCGTGGCCGCCGGCACGCCATCCACGGGCCGGGTCGCGGGCAAGGTGGCGCTCGTCACGGGGGCCGCCCAGGGCTTCGGGCTTGCGATCGCGGCCGACCTCGTGGCCGAAGGCGCCCATGTCGTGCTCGCCGACCTCAACGCGGGGCTGGCCGAGTCCAACGCCCGGGACCTGGAGGCGCGCTACGGCGCCGGCCGGGCGAGCGCCGTGGCGATGAACGTCATGGACGAGCAATCCGTGGCCGACGGCTTCCACGCGACGGTGGTGCGCTACGGCGGGCTCGACCTCCTCGTCTCGAACGCCGGAGTGCTCCGCGCCGGCGGCGTGACGAGCCAGCCGGTCGCCGACTTCGACCTCGTCACGAAGGTCAACTACCGCGGCTACTTCCTGGGCGTCCGGTTTGCCGCGCCGATCATGGCCCGGCAGCACCGCGTGAAGCCCGAGTCGTGGAGCGACATCGTCGAGATCAATTCCAAGTCCGGCCTCGTCGGCTCCAGCCGCAACAGCGCGTACGCCGGGTCGAAGTTCGGCGGGCTGGGGCTGACCCAGTCGTTCGCCCTCGAGCTCGTGGGCGACGGCATCAAGGTCAACGCCATCTGCCCGGGCAACTTCCTCGACGGGCCGCTGTGGGCCGACCCGGAGACCGGCCTCTTCGTCCAGTACCTCCGCGAAGGCAAGGTGCCCGGTGCGAGGACGCTCGACGACGTCCGCCGCTTCTATGAGAGCCGTGTGCCCATGGGCCGTGGCTGCACGCCGGCGGACGTGCTGGTGGCGCTGTACTACCTTGTCGCCCAGCGGTACGAGACCGGCCAGGCCCTGCCCGTCACCGGCGGCCAGGTGATGCTGAGCTGAGCCGCACCCGGTGTGGGCCGCCACGCCAACCGGCCCACGATCCGCGCCGCCACGAGGTACTGCCAGGTGAACCAGGCCCTGCCGCCCGCCCCGACCCTGCCGACGATCGAGCACGCGATCCAGTTCGTGGGTCCCGGCCAGCTGGTCCACAACCGGGCCAAGATCGTGCCCGTGCCGGGTCCGACCCAGCTCCTGGTCCGGGTCGAGGCGGTCGGGATCTGCTTCTCCGACACGAAGCTCCTGAAGGCCTTCTCGACGCATCTCCGGAAGGCCCGGGTGACCAGCGGGATGGACGAGGCGACGCTCGGGGAGATCCCGAGCTACGTGCCGGGCGAGCTGCCCACGGTTCCCGGCCACGAGGTGGCGGGGCGGATCGTCGTCGTCGGCGAGGCGGTCACGCGGCACGCCGTCGGCGAGCGCGTCCTGGTCCAGACCGACTACCGACACCTCGCGACGCCCGGCTCGAACGCGGCGTTCGGGTACAACTTCGAGGGCGGCCTCCAGGAGTACGTCCTGCTCGACGAGCGGATGATCATCGAGCCCGGGACCGGGGCTCGCTTCCTGATCCCGGTCGACGAGGCGCCAAGCGGCTCCGCGGTCGCGCTCCTGGAGCCGTGGGCGTGCGTCGAGGCGTCCTACGCGTCGCGGGAGCGGGCCACGCTGGCGCGCGCGGGGCGCCTGCTCGTCGTGGCCGATGCGGGCCGCCGGATCGAAGGGCTCGCGGCGCTCGCCGCCGCGGCGACGCCCGTCGCGGTGACCGCGGTTCTCGGTGACGCCGCCCAGCGCGCGCAGCTCGAGGCCGCGCTCGGCGGCGCCGTCCCGGCGATCGCCCAGGCTGCCGACGCGGCCGCGTTGCCGGTCGAATCGTTCGACGACATCGTCTACTTCGGCGCGGACCCCGATCGCATCGAGCAGCTCCAGGGGCTGCTCGCGACGGGCGGCGTGATCGACATCGTGCTGGGCGGCGACCGGATCGGGCGGCCCGTCGCGGTGGACGTCGGGCGCATCCACTACGACCTCATCCGCTGGGTCGGCACGCCGGGCGGCAGCGCCGCGGACGGCTATGCGATCGCGCCCGCCGACGGCGAGCTCCGCGCCGGCGACCGCGTCGCCGTGATCGGCGCCGCGGGACCGATGGGCTTCATGCATGTCGTCCGGACCGCGTCGTCGGCCCTTCCCGGGTTGTCCCTGGCCGCCGTCGACATCGACGACGCGCGCCTCGCGCACCTCGCGGACGTGGCCGGCCCGCTCGCCGCATCGCGCGGGATCCCGGCCGTCTTCCTCAACAGCCGGACGGCCCCGATCGAGCCCGGCTTCAGCTACGTCGCCGTGATGGTCCCGGCGCCGCCCCTCGTCTCGCAGGCGGTGGACCTGGCCGGAGACGGCGCGCGGATCAACATCTTCGCCGGGTTCGCGGCGGGGACGCGGGCCGCCATCGATCTCGACGCCGTGCTCGCGAAGGGTGTCTACCTGTTCGGCACGAGCGGATCGCAAATCTCCGACATGGAGACCGTGCTCGGGAAGCTCGAGCGCGGCGAGCTGGACACGAACATCTCGGTCGACGCGATCACCGGCATGGAGGGCGTCACCGACGCGCTCGCCGCGGTGGAGGCGCGCACCTCCGGCGGCAAGATCGTCGTGTACCCGGCCCTCCACGACCTGGGCATGGTGCGCCTGTCCGACCTCGCCGCGCGCCTCCCGGCGGTCGCGCGGGAGCTCCGCGACGGACGCTGGACGCGCGCCGCGGAGGACGCGCTGCTCTCAACTGCCGCGGACGCCGAGAAGAACGGGGCATGAGCGCGGGATATCGCCCGACCCGATAGGAATTGGCCCGCGCACGCTCGGAAACGCAGCCATTCCCGGGTTTGACCGCGCTCCCACGCTCCGCGGTGCCGATTCCGATCGTCTGGCCCGATATGCGGACCGGATGGGCGCTCGCGACGAGCCGGCCAGGCCGCCGACACCGGCGCTCGCCGAGAGCTGCCGGTTTCTGCGATGCTCAGCCCCAGCCGGCCGGCGTGCCGCCCGCCCGAGCCGCGGCCCGCGCCTCCATCTCGCCGCTGTCGAGATAGGCCCGGTACGGATCCGCCGGAAGGCCGCGCGCCGTGCGCAGCTGGGCGAGGAGCGGCCGGACGTCGCTGGCGTATGCGTCCGCCAGGAGCCGGTTCGCCTCCAGGACGTCCCCGGCGGCCTGCGCAGCGAGAAGCGCCTCGCGATCCACGAGGAGCGCCTTTGCCACCGCCTCCTGGAAGTTCATGACGCTCCGGATGATGGCCGGGATCTTGGGCTCGATGTTGTGGCACTGGTCGAGCATGTAGACGGTCTCGTTTGCGCAGCGCTGGGCGGTCGGATCGGTGTCGTCGCGCATCGCGTTGACCATCTCGTGCGCGATCCGGAAGAGCTGGTAGGGGTCGATCGAGCCGACCATCAGGTCGTCGTCGCCGTACTTCTTGTCGTTGAGGTCGAAGCCGCCGAGCGCGCCCTCCGCAAGGAGGATCGCCACGATCTGCTCGATGTTTACCCCCATCGCGTGGTGGCCCGTGTCGACGCAGACCGTGGCCATCTCGCCGACCGCCCGGCAGACCGACAGCGACTGGCCCCAGTCCTGCACGTCGGTAGAGTAGAGGGCCGGCTCGTAGAGCTTGTACTCGAGCAGCATGCGGACGCCGGGCGGCAGGTGCGGATAGACCTCGCGAAGGCCCTCCACCAGGCGATGCCGGCGCCAGCGCATGTCGTCCTGGCCCGGGTAGTTCGTCCCGTCTCCCAGCCACACTTTCACGGCGCGCGAGCCGGTGGCCGCCGCGATCTCGCAGCACTCGACGATGGCCGCGACGGCCTTGGCGCGGACCGCGGCCGAGGGATGGCAGAGCGAGCCGAGCTTGTAGTCCTGGTCCTGGAAGGTATTGCTGTTGATGCCGCCGATGAGCAGGCCGCGCTCCCCGGCGTAGGCCGCGAAGGCTCGCCAGTCGTCCACGCGGTCCCACGGGATGTGGAGTGCCACCGACCCGGTCACGCCGGTGTACCGCTTGACCGTGGCCGCGTCGTCGACCTTCTCGAACGCGGTGCGCGGCACGCCGGTCTGCGGGAAGACACCGAAGCGTGTGCCCGTGTTGACGAAGCCCCACGAGGGCAGCTCGATGGCGAGGCCCGACATGGCCCATTCGACCCGGTCGATCGCGGGGGCGCTGGCGGGGCGGGCGACGGACTCGATCATGGGCATGGCGATCTCCTCTGCGATCAGGATGCGGTGGCAGCGCGGGCGGGCGCGGGCGCGTGGCGGGCAAGGATCTCGGCGAACCGGGCGCGGGCCTCGACCCAGTCGCCCTCGGGGTCGTACGTGGTCACGGGGAACGATCGGGCGACGAGCTCGCGCGCCTCGGCGACGGAGGCGAGCTCCCCGGCGGTGATCGCCTGGACGGCAAGGTTGCCGATCGCGGTCGCCTCCACCGGTCCGGCCCGGACCGGGAGACCCGTGGCGCCGGCCGTCAACCGGCACAGCAGCCGGTGGTTGGACCCGCCGCCCACAACGTGGATCGCGTCGATCGGGTTGCCCGAGGCGCGCGCCAGCTCGGCCACGGCGACCGCGTAGCGCAGGGCCAGGCTCTCGAGGATCACGCGGATGAGGGTCCCGACGTCGCCGGGGATCGGCTGGCCGGTCTCGGCGCAGAAGGCCCGCACCTGGGCCGGCAGATCGCCCGGGCGCAGGAAGCGCTCGTCGTCCGGGTCGATGAAGGCGGTGAACGCCGGAGCCGCCTCGGCGAGCGCCGCGAGCTCCTCGTAGGTGGGGGCGTCGCTGACGGGCCAGAGCGCGCGCCGGCACTCCTGCACGAGCCAGAGCCCCATGACGTTGCGCAGCAGGCGGATCGTGCCGGCGACGCCGCCCTCGTTCGTGAGGTTGGCCGCCAGGGTCACGCCCGACACGACCGGCGACGCCACCTCGAGCCCGATCAGCGACCAGGTCCCCGATGACAGGAACGCAGTGCGGGGTCCGGCGAGCGGCGCGCCCACGACCGCGGACGCGGTGTCGTGAGATCCGGGGGCCACCACGCGCGCCCCCGCGAGGCCCGTCTCCGCCGCGATGTCCGGGCGGAGGGTTCCAAGCACGGTGCCGGGCTGGACGATCTCCGGGAGGAACGCCGTAGGGATTCCCAGCCGCTCCAGCAAGGGACGCGCCCAATCGCGGGCGACCGGGTCCAGGCACTGGCTGGTGCTCGCGTTCGTGTACTCGGCGACCGAGCTCCCGCAGAGGAAGTGGGCGAAGAGGTCGCCCATCATGAGCAGGCGGTCCGCCGCACGGAGCTGCGGGTCGCCGGCGCGGGCCATCGAGAAGAGCTGGAAGAGCGTGTTGATGGGCATGAACTGGATGCCTGTGGCCCGGTAGATCTCCTCGCGCGGGACCACCTCGAACGCGAGCTCGGGCACGCCGGCGGTGCGGGCATCCCGGTAGTGGACCGGGTTTCCCAGGAGCCGGCCGCGACCGTCGAGCAGGCCGAAGTCCACGCCCCAGGTGTCCAGCCCGATCGACGCCACGTGGCCGTCGGCCGCGGCACGCCGGAGGCCCGCGGTGACGTCGCCGAAGAGCCGCAGGAAGTCCCAGTGGAGCGTGCCCGCCAGCGTCACGGGCACGTTCGCGAACCGGTGGACGTCGTGGAGGGCCATGCGCTCACCGTCGAAGGTCCCGACGACGACGCGGCCGCTTTCCGCGCCAAGGTCGATCGCCACGAGGCGGAGGCGCGCGTCAGTCAAGGCGGAAGACCTCGTCGAGGCGTCGGTGGAAGCCCGTCGCGGGGTCCGTGCACGGATCGATGAGGGCCGCCATGTCGGCCTGCCAGCGCGCATTGACGGGAGAGACGTCCATCATCGCCCGGAAGCGGTCGAAGTCGAGCACGTCGAAGACGCCGAAGAGATCCTGGCCGTTGACGTAGATGGAGTAGTTGCTGCACCCCGCCGCACGGAGCGCGTCGAGCATCTCTGGCCATACCGCGGCATGGCGCCGCCGGTACTCCGCTTCCGCCCCGGGCAGGAGCTTCATGGTGAAGGCGACACGTTCCATGACTGTCCCACTGTCGGTGGATGAGAGGCCCCGGCGGCTGGTGCCGCCGGGGCCTCGAGGAGCGCCGCCGGAGCTAGAAGCCGAACGACGCCACGAACTGGTCGATATTGGCCTTGTTGAACACGAACGGCGGGCCGAGGACCACGACGCTGTCCTTGCCGATGGTGTAGGGCTGGTCGTTGTTGATGCCCTTGACCGTGAAGGTCTCGCCCTCGGTGCCCTTGATGGTGCCGTTGGCGAGGTCGGCCGCGACCGCGTATGCGAGGTAGCCGAGGTCGGTGACGTTCCAGAGCGCGAACTCCGGGGCCTCGCCACCCTTGACATAGTCCTGCATGCCCTTCGGGGTCCCGAGGCCGGTCACGAACACGGAGCCGGTCTTCTTGGCTGCCCGGACGACCTGTGCGGCGGCGATGATGCCGACGGTGGTCGGGGCGACGATGACCTTGAGGTTGGGATGCGCCTGGAGCAGGCCCTGGGCCTGCGTCGTGCTGATCTGCGGATCGTCGTTGCCGTAGACGACGCCGTCGAAGACGAGCTTGCTGTACTTGGCGTCCTTGAGGGTCGTCTTCATGGCGTCGATCCAGGCGTTCTGGTTCGTCGCCGACTGGGCGGCAGAGAGGACGGCGATCTCGCCGGTGCAGCTGGGGGCTTCGTCGCAGGCCATGTCGGCGAGGCCCTTGCCGATGCCGGCCGTGTCGGCCTGGTTGACGAACACGTTGTACGCGCCGACGGCCGGGCTGGAGTCGTAGCCGACGACCTTGATGCCGGCGGCCATGGCTGCCTGGAGGGCCGGAGCGACGGCCGTCGCGTCGTCAGCGGAGATCACGATGGCGCCCACGCCCTGCGTGGTCGCGGTCTGGATGAAGGGGACCTGCTGCGTGGCGTCCGCCGCGCTCGGGCCGACCTGGGTGACGGTCCCGCCGAGGTCGCTGGCCGCCTTCTGGGCGCCCTTGAAGGCGACGTCGAAGTACGGGTTGTTGATCTGCTTGGGGATGACGACGACGCTGAGCGCGCCCGCGGAGGCGGCTGCGGAGGCCGCCGCGGACGGCGCCGCGGACGGGGATGCGGCCGCCGACGGGGCGGCGACGGACGGGGCCACGGACGGCGCGACCGACGGGGCCGGCGTCGCGGACGAGCCACAGGCTGCCACGACGAGGGCCAGAACGGCCACTCCCGCAGCGAGCCGCTGAGCGCGATAGATCATGAGCTTTTCTCCTCCTCGATTCCGATCAAACAACCTCGCCACGTTCGACCGAGCCGGCCGGCGGTTGCCGGCCTCGGCGAGCTCGGTCGCTGTACGACCTGGCCTGGCGAGCAAGATAGGGAGCGGTGACCGAGCCGATCAGGAGGAGCCCCACGGCAACCCCCTGGTACTCGCTCGAGACACCGGCGAGCCGCAGTTCGTTCTGCAGCACGGAAAGGGTGAAGACGGCAAGGATGACCCCCGCGATGGTGCCCTTGCCGCCGTTGATGTCGACGCCACCGAGCAGCACGATCGTGACGACGACCAGAGTCAGCCCGGTTCCGTTGTCGGCCCGCGCACTGGAGAAGCGGGCCGCGAGGATGACGCCGGCAAGCGCGGCGATCATCCCGGTCACGACGAAGAGCGCCGTCTTCAGCGTGCCGACGCGGACCCCGGAATAGCGGGCCGCGTCCTTGTTCTTGCCGACGGCGAAGACCTGCCGGCCGATCCACGTCCTGTGGGTCACCAGCAAGAATACGACACTGAGCACGGAGAACACGATCAGCGTCCAGGGGATCGTGGTGCCCGGGATGTTCCCGAAGCCGAAGGCCGTGAACCCGGCGGGGAAGCTGCTGATCGCGGTGGGCCCCAGGATGACCTGCGCGAAGCCGCGGTAGAGGGCGAGCGTGCCGAGCGTGACAACCAGGGAGGGCAGGCCAAGCCGGGTCACGAGCAGCCCGTTGAAGAGGCCACCGAGCGCTCCGACGATCAGCACCACCACGATCCCGACCTCGATCGGGATGCCGGCAGCCCACAGCGAGCCGACGATGGCGCCGGACAGGCCGATCATCGACTCGACCGAGAGGTCGATCTCGCCGGTGATGATGATGAGCGTCATGGGCAGCGCTACGATCGCGACCTCCATCACCGCGCTGACGAGGTTCGCGAAGTTGGGGCCGGTCAGGAAGAACTTCGACAGCCGGGTGCCCTCGACCACGAGGAGCGCGAGGACGACGAGCAGGAGCGTCTCCCAGCGGAGCAGGCCGGAGGCGCGCTGGAGCAGGGGCCTGCGCACGGACACGGGCCGAGCGGCTTCGGGCCGAGTGGCCTCGGGCCGGGCGGCCTCGCCGGCGGCCGCCCCGGAGCCGGGGACGGGAGCCCCCGTCATCGGATCGCTCCCTGCGCGGTCAGGCGCCGCTCACGCCGCTGGATCAGCGCGTCGGCGCTGACGGCAACCAGGATCACGGCGCCGTAGATCACCTGGAGCAGCTCCTGCGGCATCTGCAGGAGGAGCAGCGCGTTGTTGATGAGGCCCAGGAAGAGCGCGCCGACCGCGGCGCCCACCACCGTGCCGGCGCCCCCCGCGATGGCGACCCCGCCGACCACCGCGGCCGCGATCACCTGGAGCGAGACGTTCGTCGCCGAGGTCGCGTAGATCGTCCCGAACTCCATGCCCCACAGGACGCCGGCCACGCCGGCGAGGAGGCCGCAGACCGCGAACGCGAGGAAGATGACGAGGCGCGATCGGATCCCGATGATCAGGGCGGCCTCAGCGTTGCTGCCCACCGCGTAGACCTGCCGGCCGAAGGGGGTCAGGCGCATCACCAGCGCGGCCACCACGACGACGATGATCGCGAGGATCACGAAGAGCGGGACGCCGAAGAACGACTGGGTCGCGGCGTCGGAGTAGCCGGGCGGCAGGTCCGCCAGGTTGACCTCGTGGCCGCCGGCGACGAAGAAGTCGAGCCCCCGGAAGATGCTCAGCGTGCCGAGCGTCGCGACCAGCGAGGGGACCCGGAAGAGCGTGATGATCGCGCCGTTGGCCATCCCCAGCACAAGGCCGAGGCCGATCCCGGCGGCCCACGCGGCGGGGCCCGGCAACGCCTTCTGGCGGAGGATGTCGGCCACGACGAAGGCGACCAGGCCGATCGTCGACTCGACCGACAGGTCGATGTTCTTGGTCATGACCACGAGGGACTCGCCGACCGCGGCGATCGCGATGATCGCGGCGAGGGTGGTGACCTGGCTGAGGTTCGAGATCGACAGGAAATGGGGTGCCTGGAACGACACGACCGCGCAGAGGAGGACGATCACCCCGCCAAGCGTCAGCTCGCGCGAGCGCCCGAGCATGCCGACGAAGCGCGACCCGATCCCCGGCCCTGCAGGGCGCACGGAGACCTCAGCGGACATCGGTCGCCTCGCTCGACGCGGCCGGCCGGGCCATGGCAGCGAACGGCGGGAGGCCCGGCCCCGCGTCGCCCGACGCTCCGACCTGGCCAGTGGCCGCGAACATGACGCGCTCCTCGGTGGCGTCGCTTCGGGCGATCTCCGCCGTCACGCGGCCCTCGTGCAGGACGAGAATCCGGTCGCTCATCGCGAGAACCTCGGGCAGGTCGCTGGAGATCAGGATGATCCCCAGGCCGGACGCGGCGAGGTCGGACACGATGCGATGGACCTCCACCTTCGCGCCAATGTCGACGCCCCGCGTCGGCTCGTCGAGGATCAGAACCCGCGGACTCGTGGCCAGCCACTTCGCGATGACAACCTTCTGCTGGTTGCCGCCCGAGAGCGCCTGCGCGAGCTGGTCGACGCCGGTCATCCGGACCCGGAGCCGCTCGGTGTACCCCTGCGCCAGGCCTCGTTCGGTCGCGGCGCGCACGAACAGGCGGGGGAACAGGCGCGCCAGGATCGGCAGGGTGATGTTGTCCGAGATCGAGAAGTCCAGGACCAGGCCATCCTGGTGGCGGTCCTCGGGGACGTAGGCGATCCCGGCCCGGAGCGCGGCCGACGGCGTCCCGAAGTGGACCGGCCGGCCGTCAAGGAGGACCTCACCGGCCGTGGGGTGGCTGATCCCGAACAGCACCCGCGCGATCTCGGTCCGGCCCGCGCCGACCAGCCCGGCAAGGCCGAGGATCTCGCCCGACCGGACCGTGAAGCTCACGTCCGAGAACTCCCCGGCCCGGGTGAGCCCCCGGACCTCGAGGAGGACCTCGCCGACCGCGACGTCGGCCTTCGGGAAGAGCGTGACCGAGCGACCGACCATGTGCCGGACGAGGTCGGCCGTCGTCAGGTTCCGCGTGGCCTCCGTGATCACGTGGCGCCCGTCCCGGAAGACGGTGGCCCGGTCGCTCAACCGGAAGACTTCGTCGAGCCGGTGACTGACGAACAGGACGGCAACGCCGCGGTCGCGCGTGCGGCGGACGATCGCGAAGAGGCGCTCGACCTCGTGGGCGGAGAGGGACGCCGTCGGCTCGTCGAGGATCAGGACCCGTGCATCCACCGAGAGCGCCTTGGCGATCTCGATGAGCTGCTGGTCCGCCATCGAAAGGCCCCGGACCGGGGCGCCGACGTCGAGCCGGACGTCGAGCTGCTCGAAGAGCCTGGCCGCGGCCCGCCGCATCTCGCGCCACGAGATCTCCCCGAAGCGGCCCTTCGGCGGGTCCGCGAGGAAGACGTTCTCCGCGACCGAGAGGTCGGGGAACAGCCTCGGCTCCTGGTGGACGACCGCGACGCGGTGCGCCCGCGCGGCCGCCGGGTCGCCGATGTGGGTGACGACGCCATCGAGGAGGATCGTGCCCGAATCCGGGGCATGGACGCCGGCGAGGATCTTGACGAGCGTGCTCTTGCCCGCGCCGTTCTCCCCGACCAGCGCGTGGATCTCGCCCGCGCGGAGGTCCATTGACACGTCCGTGAGGGCGGCTGTGGCCCCGAACCGCTTGGAGATCCCCCGCAGCTCGATGCGCGGCGGCATGGATGGCGTCACGGGCTCCGGCGAGGCGGGCGGCGCGAAGGAAGGAGTCGCCGTCACGACGATGTCCCGGCGCCGTGCCCGTTCGCAGCGACGGAGCCCGGCTGGCCGACCTCGGTCACGTCGATTCCCATTGCCCGCAGCGCCGACACCATGGCGGAGGGCGCCCCCGCGTCGGTGAACACACCGGTCAGGCGGTCCGTCCGACAGAACGTGGCCGATGCGATCCGGCCCCACTTCGTGTGGTCGACGACTGCGTAGACCTCGTGGGCCGCGCCGACCATGGAGCGCTTGATCTGCGCCTCCTCCTCCATCGCGTCGGAGAGGCCCGCCTCGATCGTAAAGCCGGCCGCGCCCACGAACGCCTTCTGGACGTTGACCCGGCGGAAGACGCCGTCACCGAGCGGGCCCACCACGGAGAGCGCCTCCCAGCGGACACGGCCGCCGAGCATGAGGACCGTGACGCCCGGGTGGCCGGCCAGCTCCGAGGCGATCCGGATGCTGTTGGTGACCACGGTCAGCCCGTGCCACGCCTCGCGATTCTTGAGGTGGCGCGCGATATACAGCGCGGTCGTGCTGGCGTCGAGCACGATGCTCTCGCCGTCGCCGACGCGACCCGCCGCAGCCGCAGCGATGCCGACCTTCTCGTCGCGCTGGAGCCGCTCCCGGATCTCGAAGGCGAGCTCCGGCCTGCTGTCGCCGGGGGCGATCGCGCCGCCGTGGGTGCGAATGACGCGACGCTTGCCTTCCAGGATGAGGAGATCCTTGCGAATCGTAACCGCCGAGACGCCGAAGCTGCCGGCGAGCTCCGTCACCCGCGCCCGCCCCGTCTCCTCGACGATCTGGGCGATCTGCTGCTGGCGCTCACGTGCAAACACGCCGTGCGGCACGTTGGCGGCCTTCGTACTCACACGCTCTCCCGGTGTCGGCAAGCGGACTTCGGTTTGTTGCGATTACGCACACTTTGCATCGGGCTATGACGGAAGTCAAGGCGATCTGGCAATCGCGTCCGGCCGCTTCTTGACAGGCCGGCTGGTCTTCCCTAGGATCAACAAGCCTTTATATAAACGTGTGTTGAAGGGCGGGCCCACCGCGACGGATCCACACGACCCAACCCGGGAGCCACGCTCTGTCCCCATCGCCGGCCCGGATCCGCGGGACCCTCGCCTCCATCGTCGACCAGCCAGATGAGCTGCGCGACCTGCGCACGTTCCATCGGGCGCTCGCCGACGTGAACCGGCTCAGGATCGTCCAGCGGCTCGCCGAGACCCCGTCCACGGTGACCGAGCTGATCGATCACATCGGGCTCTCGCAGCCCCTCGTGAGCCACCACCTCAAGCGACTGCGCGACGCCGGGCTCGTCGTCACACGGCGTGCGGGGCGCGAGACGATCTGCTCGCTCCGGCCCGGGGCCTTCGACGAGGTTGCCGCGCGCGAGCGCGACGTGCTCGGCTATGCGCCCCCGGTCGTGAGCTGAGGCGCGCGATGGCGATCTCCAACCAGACGCGCAGCCGCATCAAGCGGCTCGGGGAGCCGGTCGCGCTGGCCCTGGGCCGGGCGGGCCTGACCCCGAACGGGCTGACGCTGGCTGGCTTCGCGATCACGACGATCGGGGCGCTCCTGCTCGCGAACGGGCTCTGGCTCGCCGGCGGCATCGTCGTCTTCGCCGGGGCCTCGTTCGACATGCTCGACGGAGCCCTCGCGCGGGCCTCGGGCCGGGTGAGCCGGTTCGGCGCGTTCCTGGACTCCGTCCTCGACCGCGCGGGCGAGGCGATCGTCTACGTCGGCCTGGTCTGGGGAACGCTGGGCCTTGGCCTGTCGCGCCCCGTCGTCCTTGCCGCCGCGGCCATGGCCGCCGCGTTCATGGTCAGCTACACGCGGGCCAAGGCCGAGGGCCTCGGCTTCTCCCCGGGTACCGGGATGGCGGCGGTCGGCCTCGCCCCGCGCGAGGTCCGGACCGTCATCCTCAGCCTCGGGCTCGTCGTCGCCGGGCTCCTCCCGGGCGTCACGGTCGCGGCGGGCGGCGCGGCATCCGGGGCGTACCCACTTTCGGCGCTCGTGCTCGAGGGCGCCCTCGGGCTCATCGCGATCCTCGGGACGGCGACCGTCGTCCAGCGGATCCTCCACACGCGCGAGCAGGCCCGAAGGCAGGGGCCCGCCACGGCAGCGGACGAGACGCCCGGGCGCCCGGGCTGACGTTCCACCACCGACTTCACGGACCCACCACCAAGACCCGCACGGAGGCACCAGAACAACCCCATGGCCAAGAAGGACGCGAAGCAAGGGAGCACGAACGGCGTGAGCAGCAACGGAACCAGCACGAACGGGACCGGCACCTGGGCCGGAGCCAAGCGCAAGGACGGCAAGATCCGCGTCGCGATCGTCGGCGTGGGGAACTGCGCCAGCAGCCTCGTCCAGGGCCGCTACTACTACGAGAACGCCAAGGAGACCGAGGCCGTCCCGGGCCTCATGCACGTCAACCTGGGCGGGTACCACGTCCGCGACATCGAGTTCGTGGCCGCCTTCGACATCAACGCGACCAAGGTCGGCAAGGATCTGTCGGAGGCCATCTACGCCGAGCCCAACAACACGATCGTCTTCCAGCAGGTCCCCCACATGGGGGTGACCGTCGATCGCGGCATGACCCACGACGGCCTGGGCAAGTACCTCTCCCAGATCATCAAGAAGGCGCCGGGCCCGACGGCGGACATCGTCGGCATCCTGCGGGAGCGCGAGGTCGACGTCATGGTCTCCTACCTGCCGGTGGGCAGCGAGGAGGCCACGAAGTGGTACGTGGAGCAGGCCCTGCGGGCGGGCGTCGGGTTCGTGAACGCGATCCCCGTCTTCATCGGCCGCGAGCCGTACTGGCAGCGCCGCTTCGCCGACGCGGGCCTGCCGATCATCGGCGACGACATCAAGAGCCAGGTCGGCGCGACGATCACCCACCGCGTGATGACCCGCCTGTTCATGGATCGCGGCGTCCGCCTGGACCGAACGTACCAGCTCAACTTCGGCGGCAACACCGACTTCCTCAACATGCTCGAGCGTGAGCGCCTCGAGAGCAAGAAGATCAGCAAGACGAACGCGGTCACGTCGATGCTGGACTACGAGCTCGACCCCGGCAACATCCACGTCGGCCCGAGCGACCACGTGCCGTGGCTGCTCGACCGCAAGTACTGCTACATCGTCATGGAGGGCACGACCTACGGCGACGTGCCGCTCAAGGCCGAGCTCAAGCTCGAGGTCTGGGACAGCCCGAACAGCGCCGGCGTCATCACGGACGCGATCCGCTGCCTGAAGCTGGGCCTGGACCGCGGCCTCAAGGGGACGCTCGTGGCTCCGTCGAGCTACTTCATGAAGAGCCCGCCGCTCCAGGTCCACGACGACATCTCGTTCAACCGCGTCGAGGCCTTCATCATCGGCGAGGACAACGAGACGCTCGTCGGGACGGAGAAGCCCGTCGCGCGGACGCTGCGCACCCTCGCCAAGGCGCCCGACAAGGCCGCCGTGAAGTGACCTCCGTCCCCGGGAAGCCCGGCGCACCCGATGGGGCGCCGGGCACCGAGGCCCGGAGCGGAGCCCGGAGCACGCTCCGCGCACCGCACCATCGCGAGGCACAGGGGCGACGGTTCCGGGCGCGCACCGCGGTGCTCGGGTACCGGGCGGGGGCGTGGATCCTCGCCCGGCTCCCGCTCGGTCCGGCGACACGGGTCGGGGGCTGGATCGCGGTCGCCGTCTACTGGGGATGGCCCGCCCGGCGGCGCTACGTCCGGGCCAACGCGGCGCACGTGCTGGGCGTCGCGCCGACCGATCGCGGCGTCGGCCACCTCGCCCGCGGCGTCTACAGGAACCAGGTCCGCTGGGTCCTGGAGCTCATGCGGCTCTCGCGCCTGTCGCCCGACCAGCGGGTCGCCCAGATCGGCGAACACGCGGCCGAGCCGTTCCATGCCGCCTGGCTGGAGTCGAACGGCCTGATCATCGTGGGAGCCCACCTGGGCAACAACGAGGCGGCTGCGGCAGGCCTGGCGGGTCGCGGCTGGCCAATCCACGCGGTCGCCGACGACACGGCCTACCAGGAGCTCTTCGACCACCTCAACCGCGAGCGCCAGAGCTGGGGCGTCGGCCAGATCCCGTGGCGCAACCTCCGGGAGGTGTTCCGGGTCCTCCACCGGCACGAGATCGTCGGGCTGCTGGTGGACTGGGGATACCGGCCCGACGGGATCCCCGTCCTGTTCTTCGGGGCCTGGACGCGCTTCCCCGCGGGACCGGCGGTGCTCGCGGCCAAGACGGGCGCGACGATCCTCCCCTTCTGGGTGATCCGGACGGACGGCCGCCACGTCACCGAGGTCGGCGATCCGATCACGGTCGCATCGATGGAGCCGGCCGAGCTGGCCCGGGCGACGCAGCAGATCGCCGACGTGCTCGAGGCCGGGATCCGTCTCGCACCGGAGCAGTGGTGCGTCTTCAAGCCGATCTGGCCGGACGATCCTGCCGAGGTGGCCCGGCTCGAGGCCCTCGCCGCTGCGCCCGCATCGACGTCCGGCGCCGGGAGTCTCGTCCCGGTTGCCGCCGGCGAGCCCGCGGGAGCGAGCATCGGTGTCTGACGCGCGTGCAACGGTGACGGCGCCACGGGCCGGGATCGCGCCGTTCCGCGCGACCCGCGCCCAGCGGCTCCGCGTTCGCCTGCTCGAGGCGACAAGTTCGGTCTCGAACCGCCTGCCGGCAGGCGTCGTGGGCGCCGCCGCGGATGCTGCCGGCGAGCTCTGGTACCGCGTCACGCCAGCACGCGCGGCCCAGGCGCGGGCAAACCTCGGCCGCGTCGTCGGGTACCTTGCCGCGAACGCGATGGCGACGGAGCGCGTCCGCGCCGCCGCCGGCGATCCCGCCGCGCTCGAGCGCATGGTCCGGGCGGCATACCGGCAGGCAGCCCGGACGTACGCGGAGATGCTCCGGGCACGCTCCGTCATCCGCGATGCCCCCGGGCGGACCCGCATCGAGGACCCCGAGGCGGTGGACGCCGCATTCGCGACCCACCCGGCCATCTTCGCCTCGCTCCATTTCGGGTCGCTCCAGGCGACCGAGGCGATCCTCCTGACCCTGACCGACACCCCGATCACCGCGCCGATGGAGACGCTCGACGACCCGGCGCTCCAGGCGTTCACGTCGCGGGCCCGGTCGGCGACCGGCGTCCACCTCGTGACTCTCGAGGCGGCGCGGCGCGAGCTCCGGGCCGCGCTGGCACGCGGCGAGTACGCGGGGATCGTCGGGGACCGCGACATCATCGGCGGCGGCGTGCTGGTCCCATTCTTCGGCGCGCTCGCCCCGCTGCCCGTGGGCCCGGCGTTGCTGGCCCTCGAGGCCGGCTCCCCGGTGCACGTGGCGGCCGTGCGGCGTTTGCGCGGCGACCGGTTCGCCGGCCGGCTGGAGACGATCCCGGCACCCGACGCGGCTCGCGTTGCAGGGCCGGGCGCCCGGCGCGCCCGCGTCGAGGCGATCCTCGCGTCCGAGGCCGCCGTGTTCGAGCGGATGGTGGCGGACGCCCCCGAGCAGTGGTGGACGGTCTTCTTCCCGATCTGGCCGGACCTCGCGCCGGCACTCCGCCGATGAGCGCGGGCGGCACCTCCCGCCGGTCCGCCGGCGGACCGGACCCTGCACTGCCCCACGGCCGCGCGGACCTGCATGTCCACACGCTCGCCTCCGACGGGCTGGACGACGTGGAGACGATCCTCGCCCACGTGCTGACGTTGACCGACCTCGACGTCCTCGGGATCGCCGACCACGAGCGCGTCGACGCCGCGATCGCCGCACGGGCGATCGCGCGGGCGCGCGGGCTTCGGGTAGAGATCGTCGTCGGCGAGGAGATCACCACGCTCGAAGGGCATCTCCTCGCGCTCTTCCTGGAGGAGCGGGTCCGGCCGTTCCGCTCGATGCGGGCGACGATCGGCGAGGTGCACGAGCAGGGCGGCATCGCCATCCCGGCCCATCCCCTGTTCCCGTACCCGCTCTGCGCGCAGGGCTGGACGCTCCGGAGGCTCCTGTCCGCGGGCGATCCCCGGGTCCGGCCCGACGCCCTGGAGGCGTTCAACCCCACGACATTCGGACGGTTCGTGCACGAGCGAGTCGGGGCGTTCGCCGCGGCGCACGGCCTGCCGACCGTCGGCAACAGCGACGCCCACGAGGCGGCGGCGATTGGCACCGGCTTCACGACGTTCCCCGGGCGGACGGCTGAGGACGTGCGCGCGGCGATCCTGGCTGGCACGACGGGTTGGGAGGGCTCGTTCCATCGGACCACGTCCCAGCTGCCGACCTTCGGCAGGCAGCTCCGCAAGTACAGCCGCGACATGCGCGCGGAGGTTGGCGGGCAGGTGCGGCGTGACGGCACCGGGCGGGACCTCGGTTATCCCGGCGGCCGCTTCCGCCCGCCCCGGCCGGACGAGACGGCCGGCGTCGTCCGCCCGCGCGAGGATGCCTCGTGAAGATCGGGCTGGTCACGCCGTACGTCTACCCGCTGCCGGGCGGGGTCAACGACCATGTCGGGCACCTCTACGAGGCGCTCCGGGCACGGGGCCACGACGTCCGGATCCTGAGCGCCAGCCACGGATTCCAGCGCAGCTCCGAGGGCGACGTCATCCGGATCGGCAAGGGCTTCTCGGTGCCGTCCAACGGGTCGATGGGGACGATCACCATCTCGCCGCGCTACCGGAGCCAGATTCAGGCCGTCCTCGACCGCGAGCAGTTCGACCTGCTGCACTTCCACGAGCCCTTCGTGCCGCTCCTCGCGCTCGTCACGCTGCGCGAGTCGCGGAGCGTGAACATCGCGACGTTCCACGCCTACGCGGGGTACGCCCCCGGCTACCAGCTGGGCGGAAAGCTGCTGGGGCCGGTCGCCCGCAACCTCCACGGCCGGATCGCGGTCAGCGCGGCCGCCCGCCACTTCGCCGACCGCTACCTTCCCGGCGACTACAAGGTGATCCCGAACGGGGTGGACCTGCGCCGATTCGCCCACGCGGTCCCGCTGGCGCGCTGGCAGGACGGCACGCCGAACATCCTGTTCGTCGGCCGCCTCGAGCCCCGCAAGGGCCTGCTGCCCCTCCTCAAGGCCTACCGGATCCTTCGCAAGAGCGGGTGCGCGTGTCGGCTCCTCGTCGTCGGCTCGGGGCCGCAGGAGCGCGAGGCCCGTCGCTACGTGATGACTCGCCGGCTGCCCGACGTGGAGTTCCTCGGTCGCGTCTCGGATGGCGACAAGGTCCAGCTCTTCAAGACGGCCGATGTCTACGCGTCCCCCGCGACCGGGCGCGAATCGTTCGGGATCGTGCTCCTCGAGGCGATGGCCGCCGGGACCGCGATCGTCTGCAGCGACATCCATGGCTACAAGGGCGTGGTGAAGCGCGGCGAGCAAGCGCTGCTCGTGCCGCCCGGCGAGTCGCGACCCCTGGCGGAGGCGATCCTCCGCCTCCTCGCCGACCCGGCCCTGCGCGAGCGGATGGGGCAGAGCGGGCTGGAGCGCGTCGTCGACTACGGGTGGGAGCAGATCGGCGCCCGGGTGGAGGCATACTACGGGTTCGTGATCCGGCGCCTGGCGGCCCAGGGGGCGCTGCCCCGCGACTTTCACTCCGAGATTCCTCCCGACCCGCGCGGCAGCCCGCCCGCCTGACGAAGACGACGGTGGGCGGGCCGGGCGCCGGCCACGCCAGGCCGCAACCGGGATCCGGCGCCGCCGCTCAGGAGCCCGCCGAGACCATGAGCCCGCCGGGTGGGCCGGGCACACCGGGCGATCCGCCGCGTGGGGCGCTCAGGCGCCGGTCGGGTCGGGCAGCTCCTCCTCGTCGGCCTCCCGCTCGGCGATCGCGACCCGCCAGACCCACGCGCTGTACGACACGATCACCGCCGAGACGAGGACCGCCGCGAACAGCAGGAGCGGCCAGGGGCTGGCGAACGAGACCGTGAACGGTGGGTCCGTGTTGACCGCGAACTGGAACGGGTAGAGCCAGGTCGGGAGCAGCCCCTGGTACCAGTTGAAGATGCCGTTCGGGAGGGGCAGGCCCGACCAGTTCGGGTAGAACGCGACGAAGACGACGGCGGCGGCGAGGATCACGCCGACCGTGAACCGGCGCGGCGAACGCGCCGACCAGGCGAGCCAGGCGACCGGGCCCAGGACCAGGAGGAGGAGCAGAGAAAGGAGCTCGCCCGGAACGCTGGGCGTCTGGACCAGCGGCGTGGCCGGGAGCAGGACCGCCGCGGCGACCAGGCAGGCGCCGGCCGCGATGCCCGCGCCAAGGATCCGGCGCGAGGCCGCCCCGGCCTCGTCGCGATCGGCGCCCGCGCGGATGGCCCGGTCGAGACGCATGAGCTGCCAGACGAGGAGCCCGCCGCCCACGACGAGGACGCCGATGAGGCCGACCACCTGGGCGGTCAGCGTGAACGGCAGCGAGGCGGCGCCCGAGCAGGCCTGCGAACCCGCGTTGACCTTGTCGACGCCGGCGATCGCGCAGAGCGGGCCCTTGCCGAGCCACATCGCGACCGGCGCGAGGAGCGCCGCCGCCGCCCCCGCGCGCGCCAGCCGCCAGGTTCGGGCCGACGGCCCGTGCCAGAGCTCCGCCACGAAGTAGGCAAGGCCCAGGACCACGAACGGCAGGGTCGTGTAGAAGTGGTACTCGAACGTCGCCCGGTCGATCCGTGCCCACGAGATCCAGAGCCAGGCGACCACGATCGAGATCATCCCGAGAGCGAGGCTCCGGCGCCGGTACGCCTGCCACGCGACGAACGCCATCGCCGGGATGGCGAGCCACCAGATGACCAGGTTCCCGCCGTCGTAGATGGCGCCGGAGGTGGAGCCGCCGAAGCTCTGCTGGAAGAACCAGACCGGCTTGAGGTCGAGCGGCCAGCCCCACCACGGCGATGCGGCAGGGTGCGTGGCCCGCAGGTTGTTGTGGTAGTCGTACATCGACTTCGTGAGGTCCAGGAGCGTCTGCCCGGTGTTCCCGGCCGGGAACGTGGCCGTCAGCCGATTGCCCAGCGCCACCCATGGCAAATACAGGGCGACGTAGACCGCGGCCGGGATCGCGAGCAGGGAGACGCCGGCCCACCCGATCGGGAGGCCCCAGCGCCAGCCGGGACGGAGCCAGCCCTCCGGGGCGGGTGCCGGAGGATCGAGGAGCGACGCCGGGTCGTCCGCGGCAGGCGGCGGCGCCAGCGGCCCGAAGCCGAGCCGGCCCGCGAGCCAGAAGGCGCCTGCGGCGAGCGCCGCGAGGCCGAAGCATCCCAGGGCAAGGGCCAGGGCGGTCGTGCCCAGGTGGAGCGGGATGGCCGCCAGCGCGACGAGCGCGCCGACGCCGGCAGGGCCCGCCACGGCGACCTGGACCTCCTCGACGGTCCATGCGATCGGGTGGAGCACCGTGACCGCCGCGGCGACGAGCGTCAGGCCGATCATGATCGCGAGGAAGGCGAGGTTGCCCCCGGCGGTGTCGCCGGACGGCACCGAGACGGCCATGTAGCCGAGGACGGCGGTGGCGGCGGCGAGGCCAAGCACCACCACCACGCGCCCGAGCGCGGACCGGACCAGGATGAGCAGGCCGATCGCCCCGACCGCGTAGAGCGCGACCCACTTCGAGGCGAGGCCCAGGCCCAGCAGCACGCCGACGAACGGCATGCCCACCCAGAACGCGCCGCGCCATCTCCACGCGCCCGTCCAGATCGCCGCGAAGAGGGTGACGGCGGCGACGATGAACAGCGCTGCGTACGTGTCGTTCATCGCGATCCGCTGCTGGACGAAGTACATCCCGTCGAGGAGCCCAAAGACGCCGGCGAGGATCGCCACGGATCGGCGGCGGAACAGGATCCGGGCCAGCAGGAAGAGCAGCCCGGCCATGAGCGCGCCCGCGATCACGCCCGGGAAGCGCCAGGCGAACGCGTGCTGCCCGATGTCAACCGAGGCGGCCGCCCCGTCGCCGCCGAACACCAGGAGCTGCTCGCGGTCGGTCGCTGGCTGGTCCGGGTTCACGTCGGCGGCCCACGTCGCGGGCTGGAACGGCAGGCGCGCGTCGGCGAAGACGCTGTTCCCGCGGGGCTCCACCGCGTACACCGTCCAGCCCGTCCCGTCCGGCGTCCGGCCGAGCGCGTGGACGATCTGGCTGGACGCATCGAACGTGACGCGGCTGATCGCGGCGGGCATCCAGACGGTCAGGTCGACCGAGGGTGCGGTCCCGTCCGTGGGGACGCGGATCGCCGCGAGCGAGCTCCCGGTCGCGGCATAGACCATCGGTGCGTCGAGGCCATCCACCTTGACGAGGCCGGTCGCGCCTCCGGCGAGGGGGATCTGCCCGGTCACGGCACCGCTCTGCGGGTCCACGAAGGTCACGCCGGCCGTGTCGGCCACGGCCACCCTCGGGACGCCCGCGACGCTCAGCCCGGCCAGCGAGCCGGCGGCGATGGCGGCGTCCAGCTGGGTCCGCTGGTCCTTGATCGCGGTCGAGATCGTCACCTGCGGCGCAGTGGAGCGGAGCTGCTGCTCGTACGTGGCGGCCGTCCCGCCGAGGATCCGCGCGAGCTCGGCCGCGGCGGCGGCAGGGTCGGTCACCGCGACCGGAACGGCCACGAGCGCGTCGACCGTGCCCGCGTCCGCGACCTCCGCCCGGCCGGGCAGGCTGAACGACGCGAGCCGGTCCCCGCTCGTGGGGTCGAGCGAGACGAGCGTGTCGCCGGGCGTCGCCGCGATGAGCGTGGCCCCGGAGCCGGCCAGCCAGAGGCGGTCGATCGCGCCGCCCGCCGATCCCAGCGGGTCGAGCGTCACCGGGGCCGCCGCGCCCGTGTCGCCCGCCCGCAGGTCGCCGGCGCTGACGGCCGTGTCGAGAGTCAGGATGTCGCCCGACACGGTGCCGACATAGAGGCGGTGGCCGGTGGTGTCGATGGCCACGGCGCGGGCGCCGGGCAGGACGAACGTGGCGAGGCGCTCGCGGGTCTGCAGGTCGTACACCCGCAGGTCGCTGCCCGTCGCCACGTAGAGCCGGCTCCCACCCTGGCGGGCGGTCGCCGCGGCGGTCGGGTCATCCCAGGCCGGCTCGATCGCGACGTCCGTGACCGGCACGCCGAGCGCGCTCGTGGCCGTGACGCGGTCGTCGCCGAACGCGACGAGCCCGCCGGCGATCACGTACTTGGCGAGATGCGGGTGCGTGTACTCGTAGATGGCGTGCGGCTGTCCGTAGCGCCAGTCCTGCAGGAACTCGGCGGCCGTCCGCGCGTGGTAGACCTCGTCGAAGTGCATCCGCGCGGGGTCGCCCAGGTTGAAGGTGCGCAGGACGAGCGACGCGACGACGATCACGCCGATGAACCAGAGGTCGAGACGGTCGAGCCGGCCGCCACCCTCTCGTTCGAGGAGGTGCGACCGGTCGAAGCTCGCGCGGGTCGCCAGCGTTCGAGCTCCCCGGGCCGCCCGTCCGAGGCCCGCCCCGAGCCCGAGACCACCCGGGGCCGGCAGGGGCTCGCGCTCGGGGATGGGCTTCGCGGCCTCCTCGGCCTCCTCCGCCTCCGCCGCCAGGGCCGCGGTCGCGTCCGTCTCACCAGGCGCCGGACGGACCAGGAATCCGATGCCCGCGAGCAGCCCGCCGGCGTGGAGCACCGCGCTCGTCGCGACGCCGCTCCACGAGCGGAACGCGTCGCCCAGCTGCGTCCCCAGCCCACCGAACGCCATCAGCATCGGGGCCAGCCCCAGGTTCTCGTAGAACGGCTCTGTCAGGATCCCGTATAGGTTGGCGGTGTTCGCGACGGCGAGGACCGCGTAGACGCCCGCCCAGCGCGGGCTGACCGCCAGCAGCACGGCCCCCAGCGCGAAGAACGGGAAGAGGTAGCGCTCGTGAACCCGGGTCGGCAGGACGAAGAAGGCGATCGCGATCACGGTGAGCGCGACGAGGAGCGTGCGCCGGTCGTCGCGGCGCCAGATCGTCGCCGCGAGGAACGCGATCATGGCGATGAGCAGCCCGGTCCCGACGGCGATGGCGGGGAGGCCGAAGACCAGGAAACCCGGACCGCCGTCCGCGCCGGCCTGCGTCACGTCCCGGATCCACGTCCCGCTCTGGGCCAGCCCGGACCCGCCCTGCGTGACGAGCGCCCACGGGTTGAACGCGTTGACCGTCAGCCACGGGTAGCCGGCCGCTGTGTCGAGGATCTGGCGGAGCAGCCCCACGATGGTCAGCCCGAAGGGCAGGCAGAGGAGCTGGGCGGTGGCCAGCCCGACGAGCGTGGTCGAGAGGAGGCGGCGCGGCCCGTGGCCTGGCGGCCGCGTGACGAGGTTGCGGCGGAGGATGAGGACCGCCGCGAGCGGGATCAGGATCCCGAACTGGGGCTTGATGATCGCGGCCACCGTCGTGAGGAGTGTCGCGCGCTCGTCCCGCCCTTGCCACAGCTCCCGCACGGCGAGCAGCAGGACGAGCGTCCCGACCGAATCGACCTGGGACCAGATCGCGCTGTCGAACCAGGTGACCGGCACGAACAGCACGACCGCGGCCGCGACGAGCGCCGGCCGGCGCCGCGCCCCGAGGTCCGTGGCGAGCAGGAAGACGGCCACCGCGAGCCCCAGGTCGGCGAGGATCGGGGGCAGCTTCAGCAGGGCGCCGGGCGCGGCGCCGGGCCCGCCGAACAGCTGCGCGACCAGGCCGAGGGCCCACAGGACGTACAGGTAGCCGGGCGTGTAATCGATGAAGATCGGGCGGTCGTAGATCCCGAACGGCCCGTTCCGGGCGAGCTCCACCGCCCAGCCGTTGAACGAGTTGACGTCGACCTTGAACCCGGACCCGGGCAGGAGGACGTATGCGATGATGAGCCGAAGGGCGAGGCCGAGCGCGAGAAGGATGCCGAGCGGGACGGCGACGTCCCGA
>Ga0209638_1000447_pt1 | contig 26975 bp, 28 predicted proteins | sample BarGraNGADG00211_FD_184490 | JGI IMG/M metagenome (GOLD analysis project Ga0209638, IMG submission 184490) | Arctic peat soil microbial communities from Barrow, Alaska - Barrow Graham LP Ref core NGADG0002-211 (SPAdes) (version 2) | ecosystem: Environmental > Terrestrial > Soil > Wetlands > Peat...
GTCGCGCCTCGACCCGACCCAACCAGGTCGCGCTAACCTACGCCCGGCCAGCGCTGTCGGCACCCCCAACTCGTTAACGGATTCCTTGGGTCGCCCTCACAGGTCCCGCCCGACACTCGATCCGACAAGTCATTTGCTCGCCACTGGCAGTTGCCTGTAGATCGTTGCTCTGGAACAGCGAGCACTTTGGCGATCTCCGAGACGGTGTGCTTGCCGTCTCTGTGCAGCCGCTGGGCCACCGCCACCTGATCAGGCGACAGTTTCGGCTTACGGCCCGCTACCTTGCCTCGGGCTCGGGCCGCCGATCCTTGTAATGGCCCGAGCAAAGCCGAACACCGCACAGTGTCCGATGTGGTCAACGTGGCGCTCAGGGCTTACGAGGCCGGGCGCTACGATGCGAAAGAACCCGCCAGGAGGAAGTCATGACCACCCGATATTTCACCTCGACCGCCTACCATCCGAATGTGCTGCTGCTGCGACGGACGAAGGAGGCAGATCAAGCATTTGTTAGTGGCGTGTGGCGTCCAACCCCGTCGCTCGTGGACTGGGAGGCAGGCAACGGCGACTTCGTTGACGAGATCACAGAGGAACAGGCCCGGGCGTTCGCACCGGAGGCGTTTACCTGACCGAGGCGACACCGGCTGGGCCGACCGGGTTCAGTCGGATCTTGATGCTATCTGGGCCATGTCGCGCTCGTAGGGCAACCCCGCGTTGCGTGCGGTGCTGGGATACCACTGTCGTCCGTCCTGCGCCGACGGCAGTGCCATCACGTTGAGGATCACGGTGTCGATCTTCCTTGGGCCGTCCTCGCAGGTCCTGCACCGACACTCAATCCGACAAGCCCTTGCTCGCCACTGGCAGATGCCTGTAGATCGTTGCCCTGGATACACCGAGCACCTTGGCGATCTCCGAGACGTTGTGCTTGCCGTCTCGGTGCAGCCGCTGGGCCACTGCCACCTGATCCGCCGAGAGTTTTGGCTTCCGGCCCGCCACCTTGCCTCGGGCTCGGGCCGCCGCCAACCCGGCCTGAGTGCGGTCGACGAGTAGGTCCCGCTCGAACTCCGCGAGCGCGCAGAAAATGTGGAAGATCAATCTGCCGTTCGATGTCGTCGTGTCGATGTCGCCGTTCAGGGACCGGAAGCCGATGCCAGCCTCCTCGAAGCCGGAAACGGTCTCCACCAGATGCCGAAGTGAGCGACCCAGCCTGTCGAGACGCCAGACGACAAGAGTATTGGCACCTGGGACCGCCGGGTGGGAACGACCAAAGATCGGACGAAGGTATGTAACTGGTTGGCCGATCAGCCGCTGGACCCGTCAGAAACCTCGCAGGCGCCATGACGCGCTAGAGGGGATTGGCACGGCCAGATCTTGGAATCGCCATCAGCCCCGTTGCGGACATCCCTCTCGTAGGCTGGGATCTGGCATGGACGTTTGGCGCTTGGATGGGCTGGATAGGGTTCCACCTCGGATTTATTCGGGGTACCCGTCAAGCAGTTCGAGTGAGCCCATCCCCTCATGCTGGCCCTTCGAGTACTCACCAAAGGCGTCCAACACCTCGCGGGTGTCAAGGCGGGCCTCGATGTCCTCGCGGGCCATGTAATCCTGCGCGCTGAAGACGGCTTCCCTGCCCATGACAACTCCTCTGACCTGTTATGGCTGCGACAGAAACCTGACGACTATCAGTCAAGTGAACCGTGTGACGGGGTTGAGTACATCGGGCAAGCAGACCAGTGAATGTCAGTCGTTTGGATGACTCCGATGGAGGAACGTCGCTCAGCGCTGGCGAGTCGTTCGAGGATGGCTCAGTCTTGCCCAGGGACAGCCCGTGGCCGAGATGACCCCCGGCGCGGACCATTGCTTCAGAGCGCGCATCAGCCGATTAGACGAAGGCAAATTGCACCTGGCTGGTTGGGTGCCAAGGGGCGTCGTTCTTAGGCGCATGCCTCGCTGCTGAAGCGGAAACGGGTTGTCCGGGCCACAGGGGGCTTGGGCGAGCGACCTGACCCTGATTACATCGAAGATGACCATGGTCCACGCCTTCTCCTGCCTTGAATTGGTAAGTGCAGGAGCGCCCTGGACGACCGAGCCACTCCAGGGAACAACCCGTTGTCGACGTGGCTGGCCCTGGTGACTCCGGCATGCGCCGATGGCTCATATCGCCCCTCTGACCGGTACAGGCGAAGGCAACTCCGGACTCTGGCTTTTGGGTCACGGGCAGCCTCTGGCTCCTTCCTGCTCGCGGCTGGGGCTGTTCAGCATTGCAGTGCCTGACCGGGGCCAGGTCGAGCGGTCGCTGCAATGGGTCCGCGTCCCGGTGCGGGTCTGCTGCCGGAGTCGGGTGAAAACCTCACACTCTCATACAGTTAATTACCAAGTTGACAAAGTAATCAAGTCGAGAAAGTGTTGGCTATCTTGTATATCAACTCCTCATCCGTGCTGCGACCAGTAATCGGTCGTGCGAGGTCGCAGCGGCGAAGATGACTCTGCCCTCGGATGGAGTCAGAACTGCCCTTGGACATCATTAATGGATGTCTGAACAGAGTGCTCATGGCCAGCAGATCTAAGCGGTGCCAGGCGTCCGACAAGCCGTGCTGTCGTTGCCAACGGTGGACGCTGAACCGCTTGGCGATTCGGGTGTGGGCCTCTGCGCCAGACACCATTGGTCGGTCCGATCTGCTACCCGGTCCCCGAGATGCCTGGAGGGTGCTCCTCGTTCCTCGCACCCATATCGGCATTCCATTGGGCGCGGAGCAGGGCCCTGCCGGGAAGGCCAGCCCAGAATCCACGCATGCCGTTTTCCGCCAGGGTGACCATCTCAAGATGTTCTGGACGAACGCAAGATCGGACTCGGCACCGATGATCGATGGTCAGCGACCTGTCCAATGGGCCGATCAGCCAGTGGTAAGCGACCCGGTGGGCGCGCAGTTGTACGCCGTCGAGGTATAGCAGACCGTAGCCGTGTTGGGTCCGGCCCTGCCAGGTCCAGCAGTACGGTCCCTGATCGACTTGGGCGAGGAACCACCTCAAGCGGTCGGGCGTGGGATCCGGGATCGCCTTGTAGAGGGCCATCAGAGCCCACATCCGACCGTGTGAACTGGAACCAGTACCACGTTGGAATCTGGCCAGCCATAGGTTCTGGATGAACGGTGGACTGCTTCGTCACGTGTCAATCGCTCCCCGGTAGCCTGGTCGCGCCAGAAGCCTCGTGCATGTATGGGCTCCTGCCCGTTGAGGCGAAGATGCTCAGCCAGGCTCGCCTGGTTGTGGGTCGCGTTCTTCATTGGGTAGGCGAAGTTGCCGACATACGTCACCGGCCTGACGTCGATGCTGCCGAACCCAGCCATCCGAGCACGGTGGTCGAACGTCCCATAAGGCACGCGATCACCGCACACCCAGGCGTGGGCGTGGTAGCCGGTTCCGGCAGGGTTCGGTTCTATAGCCCACGCAAGCGAGATCGTCAGGTGGTCAGTTCGCTTGAGGTCGCGGACCATCTCCTTGACCGCCACGCGGTCTTGTTGCCGGATGCCAGACATACGGGTGAGCGTTATCAGGGTGGACGGCCCTGCCAGGCTGATCGCCCGGTGGTACTGACTGGCGCGCACCCTGAGGCAGTAGAGGCACGAGTTGAGCCAACACCGATTACGACGCAGGATCTCGCCTGTGTCCCTGTCCATGAAGTAGTGCCGGGACTGAGGGCAGTGCGGGACGTCCTCCCGAGCCCCCCATTGCTCGATGAGCCACTGCTCTTGTCTCCAAAGTCTCGCCTTGTAATCAAGAAGGTGCGGAGGCTGACGAGATGACAAATTAAGCAGGTGCGAATCATGGCGAGGTGACGAACTGAAAAGAGAACGAACCTCAGGTACACTCATGTTGAGCCTCCGACCGACGCACTTCGGCGGAAGGTGCCGCACGACGATTCGGTCAGGGTCGAACCCCTGGCCGTTCGTGCTTTCTGGCACCAATCCAGCCCAGAGCAACCGAGGCGGCTGCTCTCAACCCTTCGGCGCTCTGGTTCGGCGCTGGACAGGATGCGAAAGGGCGGCGATCACGATTTCTCGGATTCCTACAAGGAACCAAGATCTGAGAGTCACCTCGTCGCGGGCCGAAAACTGCAAAACTTGTGCCTATCCCACAAACGGATGGAGAGACTAATGTCAGCCGCAGAAGGCGACGGTGTCGCCGCGCCGAAGATCATCGCTACCCGAGGTGATGGCATCTATCTGCTCGACCTTGGTCACGGTCAGGGGCAGATCGCCAGGACCCAGACCGGGCAGATCTGGCCGCCCCAGAAGATCATCTCGATCATCGCCCGTGGCTACTGGGAGCCTTGCGACTCCGTGGATGCAGCCGACGTGCTGGCCCTGGTCAAGCCCGTATGACCGTCCAGGTGCACGTGATCGGCGGGCGCGTGGGCGACGGCGGTCTCCGTTACGACCGATTCGACCAACGACGGTGCCGTTCGGTGTATGGGAGGATGATGGTGCAGTGAGCAAGAAGCAGGCCGAGGAGCCCCAGAAGCACTTGGTCGAGCCCGAGGATCTGGAGTTCATTTCGGAGTCGGTGGCCGCCGAGGTGCTGAAACGAGCAGCCGACGGATCCAAGCCCATCCCGTGGTCACAGGTCGAAGCCGAACTCGACGAGATGGATCGCCGGGGGATCTAGCCCGCACGACAGGTCGAGTCGCGCACCGTGTTGAGGTGGCTAATCGGCGCGGCTATGCAGGACGATGGTTGATCGAGATGACGTCGGCGATAGCGGGCCGGGGGAGAAACGACCGGCCTCGCAGGGATTCGTCACGGACCTTGCGCTCGCTGGTGATGCCCAGATAGGTCTCGGTCGTGCTGACATTTGTGTGGTGAAGCCATGTCATCACCACACGGATGGCTCCATCGTGGCCACGCTTGGGATCGGCGGCCAGGCTGTCGTAGAAGTGGCGGGCGACGGCCCGACGGATGGTGTGGACGCCCTCGTGTTTGGTGGGCAGGCCGACCTGGCGCAATGCGCTCTGAACGATCCGATGCAGTTTGGTCGCAGGCCGGTGGGGTACGTAGGTGCTCGGCGTTTGGTACTTTTCCTTCGTCCCGTCAACAGTCACGCGCCAGCGGTATCGCGGCCCCGTGAGTGCCGGAAACAGGTGGTCGTCCGGGAGTAAGGGCCGCTCGATACCCAGGGCATAGGAGACCATCCATGCCCTCAGTTCTGTTGCAAGGTCGGAGGTGATCGGCATATCGTCCTCGATCAGGCTCTTCTTGATATCGACTCTGAGGGTGAGTGTTTCAAGGTCCACATCGCCGACCCTTGAGGCGGGCGATTTCCCCGGAGCGCATCCCGGTGTTCATCGCGGTTGCCAACAGGGCTCGGTCCCTAGGATCACAGACACGATCAAGCATCGCCCAAAGGACCGCGGGCGAAGGCTGCTGGCGAATCTTTCGGGGCACCTTCATCGGTGTGACGTGGGCCAAGAGATCGGCTCGGGTCAGGTGCCGCCTGGCGCAATACGCGAAAAAGGACTTGAGCCTGGCCATGTAGAAGTTGTGACTAGCCGCCTGGATCGCCGGGCGGTGGACGCCACTTCGATCCGTGTGGGGTTGTATAAGGTTCATGAACCAGGCTTCAACATGTTCGGGCGTCAGGTGTCGCATCTGGATGTCGCCTTTGGTGGCCACGAACCGGCGCAGGACCTGGCCCTCGCCGTTGACTGTGGCCTCGGAGTACCGTGCCCGGCGCATGGTGAGGTACTCCTCGACTGCCTCGCTCAAAATCACAAAAGACACGGCCCCTCCTCCGGGTATTGGCGTCTCTGGCGATGAGCATATAGCGGTCAGAGTTTATGCAAATTCGATGAATCCCTTTTACTACCAAGCATTCTTGGTAGCCAACTATGAGTGGGAGTGAGCCTGAGTGGGCCGTGAGGGTACCGCACAGGCGTCGTGGAGGCCCTTCTTGGCGGCGGTGGGGGCACTGGCCCTGGTTGGCTTACTCGGGCTAGCCGCGACGGCATACGGGGCCTTGCGGACCTCGCAGGGGCTGCGCCTGGACAGTGCGGCGTCCGACGCCGTCAGCAGCCCGCCACTGGTGCTGAGCCGCCTCTATGACGGACTGAGCTTGGTCTCGGTCGGCTCGGTCGGCCTGTCGTTGCTGGTCTGCGTGACGCTCGCCGTGGTTCGGCGCCGGTTCGACCTCGCGCTGGGCGCCGCGATCGTTATCGGTGGCTCGGACCTCACGACCCAGATTCTCAAGAAGGACCTGTTCACCCGCCTCGATCTCTCCCCTGGACCCAACAGCCTGCCGAGCGGGCACACGACGGTCGCGCTCTCGATAGCGCTCGCTGCGGTCATCGTGGCTCCACCGGCCTGGCGCGCGACGGTGGCGATCGGAGTGTCCGCGACCGCAGCCCTTGTCGGCGTGGCGTTGGTCCTGGGCAGGTGGCACCGACCGTCTGACGTCATCGCGGCAACCTTCGTGTGCTTGCTGTGGGCAGCGGCCGGGGTGTTGGTTGCCGCGCTGGTCAGGCATCGTCCTCCCGCAGTCGAACCCAATGGCTCGGTCCATATGGGCGCGCTCATCGGCGCATCCATCGTCGGCGGGCTTCTGGTGTCGTGGGGGGTCCGGCCGGAACCGGGGTTGCGGGACCTCGGGCTGGGCATCATCTCGCTCGGGTCTATCGGGCTGGCCTGCGCAGTCAGTGTTGCCGCGGTCGCCTACGTAGCCAACCGGCACCTCGGATGAGACCGGGACCTCAGCGCCTTGGTTAGGGTGTGACGGTGCTCAGGACTTCGGTGGCAGTGGCGGCAGGCAAGATGGCTCGGGTCGCATCGAGGTTGCGCGGTGGCGGCTCGGCGCTGCCCGGGCTGGTGGTCGAGAGGTTGGACCCGCGGTTCCTGACCCACGCGCTGACGGGTCTACCTCGAGGCGTCGTGGTGGTCACTGGTACGAACGGCAAGACCACGACGACCAAGATGCTTGTCGCAATCCTGCGTGAACATGGGCTCACCGTGTTCTCGAACCCCACCGGCAGCAACTTCACTCGCGGTGTCATCTCCTCGATGGTGGCCGAGATCCGGCTCTCGGGACGACTCATCGCAGACATGGCGGTCCTCGAGCTTGACGAGGCCCACGCGCTGAAGTTCGCCGCCGAGGTAAAGCCGACGCATTCGTTGCTGCTCAACGTTGCTCGCGACCAGCTCGACCGTTTCGCCGAGATCGACCACACGGCCAAGCTGCTGGCCGAGCTTGCGGAGCAGACCACGGTCGGGGTGGTTCTCAACCTCAATGACTCATTCGTGTCGCGGATCGCGGGGCGTGTGCGTGACGGTGTAAGGGTCAGCTATTTCGGTGTCGACCCGTCGATTGCGGATCGTCTCCCCGAGCTGCAGGAGGCCGATGTGCGGTTCGACGACGGCTTCACACCTCCGAAGCCCACCGCAGCCGATGGCCTGCTCAAGCCTTACGACGAGCGACGCTTCGAGGTGCGCTTCGGCGCCACCGACCGGGTCGGCCCCTTGGTTCTCAAACAGCGAGGGCTAGCCGCCATGATCAACGCGACCGCTGCGACGTCCACGGCCCGAGCACTGCTGGGCGATGAGTTTCGCGATGACGCCGCAGTCGCCGCTCTCGAGAGGGTCGAACCACCTTTTGGTCGTGGTGAGGTCATCGACGCCGATGGGCAACCACTGGAGCTTGTCCTGGTAAAGAACCCGGCCGGCTTCACTGTCGCACTGAGCACCTATGGCAGCACGCCGGTTACCACGATGGTGGCCATCAACGACAACTACGCGGACGGTCGTGACGTGTCCTGGCTCTACGATGTGAGCTTCGAGTCGTTGCGAGGCAGGGGAGCCGCGCTCACCAGCGGTGTTCGTGCCTACGACATGGCCCTACGGCTGCAGTACGACGACGTCGCGGTGGCGCACGTCGAGCCCGATCTGGACGTCGCGTTGGAAAGCTTCCTGTCCGAATACACGGACGAGCCCAAGCGCATCTTCTGCACTTACACCGCGATGATGGCGCTCCGCCGAAACTTGGCCGGACGCTATGGCCTCGCTGACTTCGGAGAGGAGGCCCAACCATGAGCACCCGTCTGCACAGCAAGGGCCAGATCAAGATCGTTCACATCTACCCGCGGGAGATGAGCATCTACGGCGATCTCGGCAACACCCGCTGCTTGGCAAGCAGGTTGCGGTGGCACGGTTATGAACCCCTGGTCCACCAGCATCATCCCGGCACCGACTTCCCGACGGACGCACATCTCGTCCTCGGTGGAGGCGGCCAGGACAGCGGCCAGGCCCGGGTCGAGGACGACCTGGCCCATAATGCTGAGGTTCTGCGGGCGCTGGCTGCTGACGGCACCGCCATGCTGATGATCTGCGGCATGTACCAGCTCTTCGGCAATGCGTTCATCACGATCGAGGGGAAGCGCCTCCCGGGAATCGGCATCCTCGACGTCACGACGCAGGGCAACGCCAAGAGGATGATCGGTCCGGTCGTCCTGGAGACGGCCTATGGCGACGTGGTCGGCTACGAGAACCACTCCGGCTCAACGGAGCTCGGTCCTGGCCAGCGGCCCTTTGGCACGGTGAAGTCCGGTATGGGCAATAACGGCACTGACAAGACCGAAGGCGCGGTCAGGGGCAACGTGTTCGGGTCCTACCTGCACGGCCCGGCGCTGCCGGCCAACCCTGCGTTCGCCGACGCCCTCATCAAGCTGGCGGTCGAGCGAGCACTGGGCGATCCCTTCGTGCCGGGAGAAATCGATGACGCGATCGCGGAGCAGGCACATATGCGCCAAGTGCGCCGCCTCGTGGGTTGAACCAGGCCCTTGGAGTTTGCCCGCTAGCCGGCAGAGTCATCAGGGGAGGGGGCGCCGGCGCTATCGGTGGGGGCTGTCTTCTTTGATAGGGCCCAGCTGAGAAAGGCCAGCGCCCCCAGCGGGACCTCCATCACATGCGTGAACAGCGTGAACAGCACGGTGCCGGCAAGTGCCTGCGCGGGGTTGGCGCCGAACGCGACCAGGACGGCAACGGCGCCGCCCTCGGTGACTCCTACTCCTCCGGGGGTGATACCAACGGCGGTGAGCAGCCGTCCCACCGCGTAGGCGGCGAACAGGTGCGAGAAGGCCATCTGAAGCCCCACCACGTGCATGCACTGCCAGAAGAGCACATAGAACGCGACGAAGAACGCCATGATCCCGGATGTCATCTGGAGCCAACCGTGCCTCACCACGGCGACGATGCGCACCCGCTGATCCCTGATGAACTCGTCGACGCCCACCTCGTGGAAAGACTTGACCCGTTGGTTCAGCGGGCGCAGCACTCGGTTGTAGGTCCGGCCCAGTGAGCGGGTGACCTCTTCGCTTGCCAGAGCCGCGACGAAGACAGCCGAGAGCACCAGGCCTATGGTCGCTCCGATGAGCCCGCCTCGGATCACCGCAAGAGGCAGGTTGCCGCCCCCGATCAGCAGGACGACCACGGCAGTCACCGGCAGGACCATCCGGGCAAGGAGGTTCCAGACACCGGTGACGACGATGGAAGTCGAGATGGCCCGCCGGGAGAAACCCCAGGAACGGAAGGCCGCATACGTGACACCTACTCCGACCGCACCGCCGCCCGGTAGCAGGTTGCCCGCGGATGACCCGCACAGGTTCACGATGAGTGCCTGGACGTGTCGCAGGCCGGGCAGCGACCCGGTAAGCGTGAACGTGTAGCCCCACAGCCCGAGGCACATGAGCACGAACAGCCTCATGACCGAATCGAGGCCGACATGGCTGAGGGTGAGGAACACCGCGCCCCAGGTGGTCCCCGCGATCCTGGGCAGCCACCAGACAACGATGGCGATCGCCACAAGCATGCCGATCACGGCCTGCACGATCTGGTTGTGGCTCGGGTGCCACAGGCCATCGGTGACCGAGCTCTCCCCGGTCATGACGATCCTCCCAGGGCCGTCACGCCAGACCGGCGAACACGTCGCGAGCGACGGGTGCCCCTGGCGGGTGGGCCGGGTCGACAAACCACTCGCGGCCGAAGACAACGTCATACAGCGGTCGCGGGATGCGTAGGAATGCGGCCAGAGTTCTGTCCGCACCGCCGTCCGCGGTGGTCTGAGAGGCGTGGGCGCGCATCGAGGCCCTTTTGGCGGTGGCCTGACGGATGACGTTGACCCGGTGGGTGATGTCGGCCTGCGGGCTGAAAGCTCGCTCAAACGTGCTGGGATCGAAGGTTGCCGGGAACCGGTAGACCTTGCCGGCCAGGGCTACCGCGCGACAGATCGTGTCGCGTGGCACGGTCGCATACAGCACCCGAGGAGTCTTGGCCAGCTCTGCGGCACGCACTGCGACCTGGTGAGCCTTCACATGGTCGCGGTGCCCGTAGCCGCCGTTGGCGTCGTAGGTCAGCAGGACGTCGACGGACTCTTCGACCAGGATGCCGGCGAGCAGGCCGGCGGCCTCTCCCACGTCGGCCTGGATGAAGCGGGTCTGCCCTGGCGGATCTGGCAGGGTCTCTGGCCCCAACCCGCTGTCTGCATAGCCGAGGTGTTCCATTCGCGCCACCCCCAACGCTCGTGCGCTTTCGCGCAACTCGTCCAGCCGGCGCTCGCCGAGGCGACCGTCGGCCACAAAGCTGGCGGAGGCCTGACCCTCGTTGCCATTGGTTGCCACGACCAGAATGACCCGGTGCCCCTGGGCAGCGGCACGGGCCATCGTCCCTGCGGTGAGTAGTGACTCGTCGTCAGGGTGGGCATGGAAAGCCAGCAGGGTGTGCGACATCAGGTCCCATCCTGTCTCATGCGACGCTGGGTTCTGTGAAGATCGCAATGCTGTCTGACTGTTATCTGCCACGCCTGGGCGGAATCGAGGTGCAGGTTCATGATCTTGCGGCCCGTCTGACTGGGCGTGGGCATGAAGTCGTCGTGTTCACCGCCACCCCCGGCAGCCACGGTGAACGGGGCGGGTTCGTCGACCAGGTCGACGACGTTGCGGTTCACAGGCTCGCGCTTCGGTTGCCGTTCGAGCTGCCGGTGAACCCCTTCGCCCCAAGGCTGCTGCGCGAGAGGCTCGCCAGCGGTGGGTTCGACGTCGTCCACGTCCACATGGGCGTGCTGAGCCCCTTCGCCGTCGACTGCACCCGCGTCGCCACAGACATGGGCCTGCCAGTTGCCATGACATGGCACTGCATGCTCGGTCCATTCGAGGCGGTATTTCGCGCCGCGGGATCCGTGCGCCGCTGGGCCAGCCGCGGCGTTGCGATGAGCGCCGTCTCGACAGTGGCTGCCGCACCGCTGAAGCGTGTCGTCGGCTTGGCTGGCATCGTCAATGTCCTGTCCAACGGAATCGATGTCGACCGCTGGGCGACGCCGACCGAACAGGCTTCGGTGCGCGAGCCGGGGGACGGCATACGGGTAGTTTCGGCGATGCGGCTGGCCGCCCGCAAGCGGCCGCTGCCGTTGCTGCGCATCATGGCCCGCGTGCGGGAGCTGGTCCCGGCGGAAACCGGGATCCGCCTGGAGATCTTCGGTGATGGTCCCGACCGCAGCCGTCTGGAACGCTTCGTGGCCGCTCACGGCATGGGCGGCTGGGCCCGGCTGCCGGGCAGGGTGACCCGGGAGGAGCTGCGAGAGAGGTATGCGGCCGCTGACCTTTTCGTGGCCCCCGCGCCCTTGGAGTCGTTCGGGATCGCCGCGCTGGAGGCGCGCACCGTTGGGCTGCCGGTCGTGGGGCGCCGTGGCAGCGGCGTTCAGGAGTTCGTCACGGACGGTCTGAACGGGTTTCTCGCGACCAATGACGAAGCAATGGCCCGGTCTCTGGCACGCCTGGTCGCCGACGACGGGCTCCGGGGGTCTATGACGGCATACAACCGTGGCACGCCACCTGAGCAGTCTTGGGGCCGGATCCTGGACGATGCGGAGGCGGAGTACCACCGTGCCATCGCGATGGCGGGGGCAGCACAGGGGGCGGCGCGTTGACCTCCGGTTCGGTGTCTGGTGCTCTCATCGTGGTCGGGGTTGACGCGGAGGGCACAGAGGTCGCCCGTCTGGCGCTCGGTCATGGACACGACCCGACCACGATGCTCGCCCTGCACGGCTGGCAGGTCCGTCGGGTGCGAGACGTCGTGAAGGACCCGGTCGACGAACATGGGCTGAAGATGACTTTCGTGGTCCAGCCGTCCTTGGCGCAGCCGCAGGAGATCCCAGCACTGACCAGCCAGGTCGAGTCGCCCCTGGATGCTGACCTGGTCACCGTCGACGGCGAGGTGGCGCTTCGGCACCAGCGCGTGGCGGCCTACGCCCTGGTGACCAGCTCGCGCGGTTTCCTGATGACGCAGTTCTCTGGCCGAACCGGCGCGGAGGGCCTGTGGGGCCTGCCCGGCGGCGGTCTCGATGACAAGGAGGCGCCCGAACGGGCTGTGGTGCGCGAGGTCTGGGAGGAGAGCGGCCAGCTGGTCGAGGTGGGAGGACCCTTGTTGATTCACACGAGTCGCTGGGTCGGTAGGGCCCCGACGGGGCGACTTGAGGACTTTCACGCGGTGCGGGTCGTGTACGGCGCGGCCTGCCCCGAGCCGACCGAACCGGTTGTCCACGATGTCGGTGGCACCACGGCGGCCGCGGCGTGGTTGCCATTGGCCGATCTCGATCTGCTCGCGCTCACGTCCAGCTGGCGATCGATTCTTCGCGACGTGGTCCATATGGCTGGCGGGGGCTCGGATGTGTCAGCTGTTGTCACGGCCCCTGACCAGACCTATGGCCCCGATCAGCACCATCACGGCACCGATGCCGACGATGGCGCCCGGTCCCAGCCGTGACCAGCTGACGCTCAAGCCCATGGTCTCCTTGGCGATGATCAGTCCCGCCAGAAGCATGGCCACCAGTCCGACCACGACGGCTGACGCGTTCGGTCCCTTGGGACGTGCGCGCGGCGTGGCCTTGTCCTGGATCGGGGAGCCAGCAGGGTTTGGCTGCGCCACAGGTGAGTTGTCCTCCATCGTCCTACTCCTTCACCACGGTGAGCTGTCCGATGCCGACTCCGGCATTGACCACGACTTCGGTTGGCCCGTTGCCGATGAGCATCGAGCGCGACACGTCTGAGCCGCTCTGCCCGTTGCTCCCCGGGTCGGTCGGCAGGAGGATCTCGCCTAAACCGACATGGCCCACGACCTCGACGGTGAGGCCTCGCGGCACCACCACCTTCAGCTCACCCATCCCCACCGATGCCGGGATTGTGGCAGTGCTGTTTGCCTGGGTGGGCAGTTTGCTCAGGTCCAGGACCCCGCTGCCCACGCCCAGGTGGTAGTTGAGACCCTCGGTGGCCGACGTGGGAGCCCACGTTGTGTCTCCCACCCGCCCGGCGAGGGGGAACCCGGCCGGTAGCACTGCGCTGGTCCACGCGGAGACGGCCAGTATGACTGCCAGGAAGGCCACGAAGCCGGCCCGCCAGCCGGCGACACCGAGCACCACCAACAGCAGCCCGATCGCCGCTAAGGAACCGGCAAGGGCGATCGTCCGATGGTCGCCGGTCCAGCCGAACGCGCTGCCGGCCCAGCTCAGGCAGCCGTAGGTTGCAAGCGCCAGCCCGAGGGCGAGCAGCGCCATCAACGGCCCACCGGATCGACGACGGTTTTTCTTCGGGACCACGTACGTCTGCGGGGCCCCTTGGGTCTGCGGGGCCCCCTGGGTCTGCGGGGCCACCTGGGTCTGCGGGGCACCTAGGGTCTGCGGGAGCACCTGGGTTTGCGGGATGATCGGACCGTTGGTAGTCGGCGAGGCGCCAGTTTTGTCCGGGGTGCCGAGCTGGAGGGACCCAACCCGTCGGTCGTGGTCACCCGACCGTTTGACCAGCCACCAGATGAGCAGCCCGGTCAGAGCTAAGGCCCACGGGAACCCCCAGCCCGAGTGGCTGCTCCACCACGGGCCTGCGAAGGCTGAACCTCCGAAAAGTCCCAGCGAGGCAAGGATGATCACGACGATCGAGCGGCTGTCTCCGTCGCGAAACGCCTTCTGCGCCACGATCTCGTCCCTGTCGTTGGGAAGCAGGGCCCAGGCGACGAGATAGATGGTGATGCCGGCGCCCCCCAGCAGGCAAAGCAGTATGAGGCCTGCGCGGACGATCACGGGGTCGACACCAAGCCGGTCGGCGAGCCCCGAGCAGACGCCCGCGATCCACTTGTCATCGGTGCGGCGTCGGATACCGATGCTGCGCATAACGGCATAGAACTTGTCCATCCCCGTCTGCGGGTCGGATGTGCTCTGTTCGCTCATGCAACGATTCTTGGCCGCTGAGCAGCGCTTTGCCATCGGGGTTAACCCTGATCTGACCCTGAGATCGTGTTGTCCACTCTCGTTCTGCGCCAAAAGTGGGCAAAGATGGACCTCGTGCCCACGCCATACGAGCTTCCGCGGTCGGCAGTCGGCCGTAGCGTGCGCCGACCGGTGCGCCGGATGAAGCGCCCAATCCAGGGCCGGCGCATCGGCGGGGTATGCGTGGGGCTGGCCGAGCATCTTGGGCTCAACGTGCGGTACGTGCGCCTGGCTTTCGTCTTGGCCTGCCTGGGGGGTGGCGCCGGCATCGTGGCATACCTTTTCCTGTGGGCGCTGACCCCTCAGTCGCTGGGGGCACCCGCGGTCGCCGGGGCCGATGCGGTGGCTGGGAGCCAACCGGCCGAGGAGTCTGTACGTAACCTCGTGGTCGGGCTGGGGCTAGTCGTCGTCGGTGGGGCGCTTTACGCCCAGCAGCGAGGAGTCAACCTGCACCTGGGCGTGCTCATCCCGCTGCTAGCGATGGCCGGCGGGGCGGTGCTGGCTTGGTCAAAGCTCGACGGTGTCGAGCGGGACAGATGGCTGGTCCAGGAGATGGGGTCAGGGGGTCGACGGGCCGGCCTGCTACGTCTGGGGATCGGCATCGCACTGGCCTCGATAGGTGTTGTCGTTCTCGCCACGCAGGGTCTTGGGCTCGCCGGTCTGTGGAGTGTGGGGATCGCGGCCCTGGCGGTTCTTGCCGGCGCTGCTCTGATCGCCGCGCCGTGGGGTATGCGCCTGTGGGGCGACCTGCGCGCCGAGCAGGCACAACGCATCCGTCAGACCGAGCGAGCAGACATCGCCGCGCATTTGCATGACTCCGTCCTGCAGACCCTGGCGCTGATCCAGCGCAAGTCTGGTGACCCCGCCGCAGTGGTCCGCCTCGCCCGCGCTCAGGAGCGTGAGCTGCGTGGTTGGCTCTACGCCGGCCCGCTGGGTTCGCAGGCCACGCTCGCCTCTGCCGTCACGGAGGTCGCGCACGAGGTGGAGGACCTCCACGGCATACCCATCGAGCTGGTCGTGACCGGTGACCGGAGGCTGGATGACGGCGGAACCGTGCTGGTGAGGGCACTCCGCGAGGCGTTGCTCAACGCCGCCCGACATGGCTCACCACCGGTGTCTGTCTATGTTGAGGTGGGCTTAGAGCTCGTGGAAGCCTTCGTGCGCGACCATGGCCCAGGTTTTGACATTGCCGATGTCCCGCAGGACCGCCTGGGCGTACGCGAGTCGATCCTGGGCCGCATGTCTCGACACGGTGGGTCGGCAGGAGTGCGCCGGCTCGAGCATGGCACCGAGGTCTGCATCTCTTTGCCTGTGCGGCCTGCATCGCTGTCTGTTGGCCAACCAGCCACGGTCGCCGAACCAGACACCGAAGGAACGGGTTGATGAGCCAACCAGGGTCCTGGCATACCACCTCCACCCGACTTGTACTGGTCGACGACCACCGCATGTTCCGCTCCGGTGTCAAAGCCGAGCTTGACGAGTCGATGGTGATCGTGGGGGAAGCCGCGGACGTCGACGAAGCGATCGTCGTGGTGGCTCAGACACGACCTGATGTGGTCCTGCTGGATGTGCATCTGCCCGGCGGAAACGGCAACGGCGGCAGCGACGTGATCACCGGATCGGCTGGAGTGACGACCGAATCCGGCGAACCTGTTCGTTTCCTCGCGCTGTCGGTGTCCGACGCGGCCGAGGACGTGATCGCAGTCATCCGGGCCGGGGCTCGCGGATACGTCACCAAGACGATCTACGGCCAGGACCTGACCGACGCGATTCGACGGGTCGCGGACGGCGATGCCGTGTTCAGCCCACGGCTGGCTGGCTTCGTCCTGGATGCCTTTGGCGCCGCCGCAGGTGAGGTCGCCGTCATCGACGAGGAGCTTGACCGGCTGAGTGCGCGCGAGCGTGAGGTGATGAGGCTCATCGCGCGGGGCTACCAGTACAAGGAAGTCGCCAAGGAGCTGTTCATATCGATCAAGACCGTTGAGACGCATGTGTCTTCGGTACTACGCAAGCTACAGCTGTCCTCACGGCACGAGCTCACCGCTTGGGCTGTCGGGCGGCACCTCTTATGAGTCCGCTGCGTTGAGCTCATCGACGCTGTGCTCGTGCTCGGCGGCCTAACGCGCCACCGCGCGGGCGAGACGTCGCCGAAGTACTGTTGAGAACACGATGCCGACCGCGACGGCGAGGGCGAGCGCTGCCCAGGCCGAGCCCTTGAGCCATTCCTCGGCGCGGGTGCCCAGGGCGTAGACCGCGGCCGTGGTGCCGCAGGCCCAGATGATCCCGCCGAGCGCGTTGGCCGCGAGGAAACGCCCATAGGGCATTCGCAGGGCACCGGCCAACGGGCCGGCAAAGATACGAAGCAGCGCCACGAAACGGCCGAAGAATACGGCCCACACTCCATAGCGGGTGAATACCTGCTGCGCGTAGGCGAGGTGATCGGGGCCGGCCTGGCGGGGGAATCGGTGTCCCAGCACATCGAACACCCGGTCACCCCAGCGTCGCCCGGCCAGGTAGCCGATGCTGTCGCCGGCGATGGCCCCGGCGCTACCCGCCACCGCGACCCAAACAGGGGATATGGCAAGCTCCGGGCGCGAGGCCAGCAGCGCCGCCGACACCAGGACCACCTCGCCGGGCAACGGGATGCCCATGCTCTCCAATGCGATCATCAGGGCCACCACGGCGTATGCCACGGCCGGGGAGACGCCGATCAGGAAGGTATCGACATTCACGGCTCAGCCTAGATCCATGATGTGGAAGCATTCGCCCAGCCGACCCTGCCTGAGCCCGAACATCTGGGCCACGCCGCTGCCCCAGTCCCGCAGGATGGCCTCCAGCTGATCGCCCATGTGTGCTGTCTGCGAGGCGTGAGCCTGCAGCGCTGCGACCTTGCGCCCGAAGGCATCCGTGATGTCCACGGCGTGGGTCATCTCCGGATGCGCCATGATCCAAATCTCGTTGACATGCCACGGCTGCAGACCTTGCCCGATGAGCTCCGGCCAGGCGAAACGGTTCTCGGACGCGGGGTAGACGGCGCGGATGGCGGCTTCACCGGCCGCCAGGTGATCCGGATGGGAGGCTTGAATCCGGTCGTACCATCGCTCGGGGGACTGGATTAGCACACGCTGGGGCTGGACGTCGCGGATGACCTCAACGATCTGGCGCTGCAGCTCCCAAGAGGGCTCTAACCAACCGTCGCGATGGCCTGGCAGGAACCGTACGTCCTTGACGCCGAGCGCTGCAGACGCGGCGACCTGCTCGTGTTCGCGGATGGCCGGCATCTGCTCGCGGTTGCTGTCGTCGAACCCTCCCTGCTCACCATGGGTGCATAGCAGGATCGTGACGCTGAGGCCGGCGTCGACCCAGCCGGCGATCGTCCCGGCTGCCCCGAATTCACAGTCGTCAGGATGTGCCGCCACGACGAGCACCCGCGCAATGTCCTGGTCGGGCCGCGGCGTGGCAGGTTGGCCGAAGGTCCGCTGCGTCATGCGATCAGCCTAGTTCGGTCACCTTGCCGCTGGCCATGGACTGGAGCGCTCGCCCGTCCAGTCGATAGGTAATCCATTCGCCCATCGGCTTCCCGCCGATGGAGTTGTAGAAGCCAATCGACGGGGTGTTCCACTTGAGCACCCACCACTCAAGGCGGCCATAGCCACGTTCGGCGCACACCGCCGCCAGCGTCCCCAGGAGCCCCTTACCCAAGCCGGAACCGCGATATTCGGGCAAGACGAACAGGTCCTCGAGCCAGATGCCACTGACTCCCTGCCAGGTCGAGAACGTGACGTACCAGATCGCCATGCCCACGACTGTCCCGTCCACGACCGCCACGTGCGCGAAGGCTGTGGGCGCGTGTCCCTGCGGGAACAAGGCCTCACGGAAGTGGCGCTCGGTCGCCTCCACCGCATCGGGGGCCCTTTCGTAGATCGCAAGCGCGAGGACGAGCCCGAGAATGGCCGCCGCGTCGTGCGGCTCGGCCGGCCGAATGAACGTGTTCTGCGGCTCGTTCTGGCCGGACTCCGCCTGCCCTGTGGTCATGCTCCGAGCCTAGGTCAGGGTCGGCAGGTCTTGTCTCACGCGCCCACCTCAGCGTGCGTGCTACCCGGCTGCGCCCCGGAGCCAAGGGGGTCGATGCTTTCGCGCCAGACCCTGTGGGGCACCTCGTCAAGGAGAACGATGTTGAGACCGTCGAGGGGATTGCGCAACACACTCTCGCCCTGCCCGAGACGGAGGTCTTGGCCCCCAGGCCGCTCTCGTTGTCGCCGGCGTCCTCGCCGCCACTGGTTCGGCGGGCCTGGTGCCTGCCGCTGGCCACCCCGGGTGACGCTGGCTCTCGTGCCGATCTCCTCCCAGTTCCGGGCAGGCACCCAACAGCCGATCAACGACTGCTCGCCGATCCGTCCCATCTCGTGCCGCCGCGGCTGCCGCGCGATGGCCTTGGGGGCGAACACTGTCGCGGCCGTCCTGCTGGGGCGGGACTGGAACGAGCGGGCGAGCGCACTGCGTGCCGCCACATGGGTCGCCGTCGCTCTGTCCGGGACCGCTGTGCTGGTGGGAGAGGGCACGGTCGTGCAAGCCGTTCGGGTTGGGCACCTGGGCAACCGCAGCCGGGTCCCAGGTCGCGGTCATCGCCACCCATCCGCGAGCTGACGGATCCGATAAGGAAACTGAAGCCGCTGTTCGGGCACCGAGATCGAACGACACTTGGGCGCGAAGGTGTCGCCCGCCCAACGTAGGCTGGAACGTGCGATGAGCACACTTTTTGGCGACTTCCCCCTGCCCGAGCTCAGCCCTGCCCCGGCCAGCGGTGAGGTCGACGCCCGTGGCGTCCCCACCTGGGCCGAGGCCGGTGGTGAACCGCCACCGGAGGGTGCTGGTCGGCGTACCCGTCCGGTGATAACTCGCGACCCGGAGGCGCTGCTGGAGGGCCTCAACCCCCAGCAGCGGGCGGCCGTCATCCACGAGGGGCCACCACTGCTGATTGTCGCCGGGGCAGGGTCAGGCAAGACCCGCGTGCTGGCACACCGGATTGCCCACCTTCTGGCTGCGCGCGATGTCCGGCCCGGCCAGATCCTTGCGATCACCTTCACCAACAAGGCCGCCGGCGAGATGCGCGATCGGGTTGCCTCCTTGATCGGCGCCCGGAGCCAGGGCATGTGGGTCTCCACGTTCCACTCGGCCTGTGTGCGCATTCTGCGTCGCGAGGCCTCTCACGTCGGACTGAAGTCGACGTTCTCGATCTATGACGCCGCAGACAGCCAGCGCCTCATGTCGATGGTTCTGCGTGATCTCGACCTCGACCCCAAGCGCTATCGCCCACGGGCCTTCTCCGCTCAGGTGTCGAACCTCAAGAATGAGCTGGTCGACGAGGAGACCTATTCGGCCGGGCTCGGCGAGGCCAGCCATCAGGAGCGCATGGTGGCCGAGGCCTACCGTCTGTACCAGGCCCGTCTGCGCCAGGCCAATGCGATGGACTTCGACGACCTGATCATGGCGACCGTCAACATCCTGCAGGCGTTCCCAGACGTTGCCGAGTACTACCATCGGCGTTTCCGCCACGTCATGGTCGATGAGTACCAGGACACCAACACCGCGCAGTACCAGTTGGTGCGTGAGCTGGTTGGACATGTGGCAGGCGGCTCGGCAGGCGGCGACACCGACGGCGCCAACACTGGTGTCATTGCGCCGGCCGAGCTGGCTGTCGTCGGCGACGCGGACCAGTCGATCTATGCCTTCCGCGGCGCCACGATCCGAAACATCGTTGAGTTCGAGCAGGACTACCCCAACGCCCGGACCATCCTGCTCGAGCAGAACTACCGCTCGACCCAGACCATCCTGCGGGCGGCCAACGCGGTCATCGCCAGGAACTCGGATCGTCGGCTCAAGAACCTGTGGACCGACTCCGGTGACGGTGCCAAGATTGTGGGCTACGTGGCCGACTCCGAGCATGACGAGGCGGCCTTCATCGCCCGCCAGATCGACAGCCTGGGCGATGCCGATGGTGTCAAGCCCAAGGATGTGGCCGTCTTCTACCGCACTAACGCGCAGTCGCGGGCTATCGAAGAGGTCTTTGTCCGGGTTGGCCTGCCCTACAAGGTCGTTGGCGGGACGCGCTTCTACGAGCGTCGGGAGGTCAAGGATGCCCTCGCCTACCTACGGGTCATCTCCAACCCCACCGACACGGTCAACCTGAGACGGATCCTCAATGTCCCCAAAAGGGGCATCGGAGATCGAGCAGTGGCCTGTATCGCCCAGCTCGCTGAGCGTGAGCGTGTCCCGTTCGTCGCCGCGCTGGGTCGCCCGCAGGACGCTGCCGGCATCGCGACCCGGGCTGTCGCTGCGATCACGGTCTTCACCTCGCTGCTGGAAGCGTTGCGAACCGTGTATGAGGGCGGCTCGGGGGTGGGGGACCTGCTGGAGGCTGTCGTTGAGCAGACCGGTTATCTCGCTGAGCTCCGGGCCAGCCAGGACCCGCAGGACGAGACTCGGGTCGAGAACCTTGCCGAGCTCGTGGCCGTGGGCCGCGAGTTCGACGAGTCTGAACCCGCGGGCTCCTTGGAGGCCTTTCTCGAGCGCGTCTCGCTGGTGGCTGACGCCGACGAGATCCCCGACGGCTCCGATGGCGAGGCGGCTGACAGCGGCGTGGTGACCTTGATGACCCTGCACACAGCCAAGGGCCTGGAGTTCCCCGTCGTATTCCTCACTGGGCTGGAGGACGGCACCTTCCCGCACATGCGTGCACTTGGCGACAACAAGGAGCTCGAAGAGGAGCGGCGCCTGGCCTATGTCGGCATCACCCGCGCCCGCGAGCGGCTGCACCTTTCGAGGGCAATCGTGCGCTCCGGGTGGGGCTCGCCGCAGTACAACCCGGCGTCGCGTTTCCTGGATGAGATTCCTGCCGAGCTGATCGACTGGCAACGCACCGAGACCACCGGCACGAGGTCGTCGTCGACCCCAGCGGTGGCAACCCTGGCTGGGCGCCCGGGTGTACGGTCTCCGGGCAACCGCCCGATGATCTTGTTGCGGCCCGGTGACCGGGTCAGCCACGACTCGTTCGGCCTGGGCACCGTGGTGCGGGTCGAGGGTGAGGCTGACAAGGTCATGGCTCACGTCGACTTCGGGACCGACACCGGAGTCAAACGGCTGTTGCTGCGCTACGCCCCACTGGAGAAGCTCTGATCCTCGGGTCGCGGCCGAGACCTAGGCGGGGATGTGGTGAAGTGCCAACCAGGGCAGGGGATCGATGGCTGGCCCGCCGTTGGGATGGATCTCCAGGTGCAGATGGGGACCCGTCGAGTAGCCGGTGTTGCCGGACAGCCTAACAACGTGGCCGGGCTCGACGGCCTGGCCAACGTTGACCGAGACCTTCGACATGTGTCCGTAGTAGCTGATGGTGCCGTCCCAGTAGCGAACCTCGACCAAGATCCCGTAGCCCGACTCAGGGCCGGCATAGATCACGGTGCCTGTCGACATGGCGGCCAGCGGGGTGCCTATCGAGACCGCGAAGTCCTCGCCGGCATGAAGAAGCCCCCAGCGATAGCCGAAGCCAGATGTCTCCACGGGGTTGGTGATTGGCAGCCGCCAGCTGTGGACCAAGGCCGCGCGCGTAGCCACGTCGGCAAGCTCTTGGCGTTCGGCGTCGCGGGCGACTTCGGTTGCCCGCGTGACGGCCAGGTCGTGTTCGGCCACGGCGAGGCGGCTGGCTGTGGCGACGGCCTGTGCGTGCTCGATCTCTTCGAGATATCGGGAGCCTGTCGCCGAGGGTGCCGCCGCCGGTGGCCGAGGCGAAGCCATAGCTTCGGCGCTGTGTATGAAGGCGGCGGACTGGGACGTGGAGGTCGTGGCTACGGCGGCGCCTGCCGCACAGAACACCAGTGCGACGGTTGCTGCTGTGGGCAGGGCCAGACCTGCAATGAGGCGACCTGGCCGAGAGGTTGCGGGGCGCCTGGAGGTTTCCCGATGACCGGCACGGTGGCGGGCCTCATGCGAATGATCTGGTACGGGCAGAACCTCACGGGAGCGAAGGATGAACGAAAATGAGGCTGTTGGACCTATTTGCCATAACAAATCTGACAGATCCTCATTTTTCACATATTTAACTTTGCCAACCCACCAGCGGTTGCGGGGCGTTGATTAGCTTCCAGGGCAGGTGCGCTGGTTCGGAGGCTTCAGCTTTGGGGCTTGTGCTTGGTGCCGCCGGCTGTCAGCGGGCTTCCGTCGGCGCCCAGCTGCGCCAGGGTGGTCGAGATCCCGTGGACCACGTCGCCGTTGATGGGCAGGCTCATGTGGCCGGTCGCGTGAATCTCGACGTTGTGAACCGTCAGATCCTGGTGAGTCAGCTGTGCGTTGCGTTGAGGAAAGACCATCTGGTCCAGGTCCGACCAGTAGACCACGAAACGGGTCTTACAGCTGGGCACCGGGGCGCCCAGCTCGCGCATGAGTGCACTGCCGGGTCGAAGCTGTCGGCACAGGTTGGATGGCAGCGCATAGGCGTTGAAGGTGCCTCCATGAGGCGTTCCGAGGGTGACCAGCGTGTGAACCCTCTCATCACCGGCCAGGCGGGTGACGTAGTACCGGGCGATCAGGCCGCCGAGACTATGACCGATGACGTGGACTCTTTCGTAGCCCGTTTCGGCCACCAATGTCTCGACCTCTTTGGCCAGCCAGGCCGCGGCGACGCGAACGTCGGTGGTCAGCGGGGAGTAGTTGATCGAGACGACCCTCCCAAAACCGCGTCGACGAAGCCCCCTTCGCAGCAGGGTGAAGATCGATCGGTTGTCGATCATGCCGTGCACCAGCAGGATCGGGGTGCCTGCAGCCTCGACGTCGCCGATCACCAATCCGCGCTGCATCGGAGGCAGCCCCTCAATGCTGTACCCGTGCCCCTCCTGGCCATCCGGGCCGCCGAACAGGCCGAACGGATAGAGCGCCAGATGGGTGCTGGCCCATGCCAGCTCGACCGCAGCGCCGGCTACACCGGCGGGGGTAAGGAAGGCCTTGGCGGCATCACCTAGGACCTCAGTGGTCCCTTGGGCGCTGATACGGACGACGTTGCGAGCCCGCTCCATGGCGTTGCGACCGTTGACATGCAGGCTTGCGAAGGTCTGGTGCCTGTGCACCGACCCTGAGGGCGGAGAGGTTGAATGCCCCAGCATAGTTACTGAACGGTAATATTGCGATAACCCACTTGTCGAGGGCAACGCACTGGCGATTTTCGACGGTTTGAAGTGCCGTGCTCATGGGGCGTGATCCCTGCCCACTGTCCACCACTTTCTGCGGATGGCTATTCTGACGCCTATGAGCGAATCTCCGTTACGCATCGTTGTGGCCAAGCCCGGACTTGACGGGCATGACAGGGGCGCGAAGGTAGTTGCCCGTGCCCTGCGTGATGCCGGCATGGAGGTCGTCTACACCGGTCTGCACCAGACGCCTGAGCAGATTGTCGAAGCCGCCATTCAAGAAGACGCGGACGCCGTCGGTCTCTCGGTCCTGTCGGGAGCCCACATGACCTTGTTCGCCAAGGTCGCGGCGCTGCTTTCGGAGCGCGATGCCAAGGACATCATCGTGTTCGGCGGCGGCATCATCCCGGAGGCCGACATCCCTGAGCTGGACAAGCTCGGTGTCGCCAAGGTCTTCACCCCGGGGGCGACCACGACGGAGATCGTCGAGTGGGTCAGGGCCAACGTCTCTGCCCACTGACGTCTCGGTCGGCCGATCGTCTTGGCTGGCCGAGGGCGTGCCGGCCATGCTCCTTAGGGCGGGCTGAGGCCTTTGGTCAGTGTGGGTTGTCTCATGGTGAGGCACCCCGTTGAAATCAGGCGTGTAGCCGCCCGTACGATCCGTTGAGACGTTCCTGTACGCAACGATGAGGATGGACTCGTGGATCTTTTCGAATACCAAGCGCGCGACATGTTCGAAGCACACGGTGTACCAGTGCTGGCTGGCATCGTCGCCGAGACCGTTGAAGAAGCCCGCGCAGCGGCCGTGACGGTCGGTGCCGACAGCGGCGGAGTGGTTGTCGTCAAGGCTCAGGTCAAGGTCGGGGGTCGCGGCAAGGCCGGCGGCGTCAAGGTCGCCAGGTCCCCTGACGAGGCAGCTGAGGCGGCTTCCCAGATACTGGGCATGGACATCAAGGGCCACACCGTGCACAAAGTGATGATCGCCGCGGGTGCGCAGATCGAGCACGAGTACTACCTCTCCATCCTGCTTGACCGGGCCAACCGCTCCTACCTGGCAATGGCTAGCAGGGAAGGCGGCGTGGAGATCGAGGTGCTCGCGGTCGAGCGCCCCGAGGCCCTCGCGCGTATCCCGGTCGATCCCATCGTGGGTATCGACGCGGCCAAGGCCAAAGAGATCGTGGACGCCGCGAACTTCTACGAAGATGTCAAGGAACAGATCGCCGAGGCCATCCAGAAGCTGTGGACCGTCTACCGCGACGAGGACGCGACGCTGGTCGAGGTCAACCCGTTGGTCAGGACTACTGACGGCAGGATCCTGGCTCTGGATGGCAAGGTCACCCTGGACGACAACGCCGGCTTCCGTCATCCCGACCACGCCGCGCTCGAGGACAAGGCTTCCTCCGACCCGCTCGAGGCAGCGGCCAAGGCCAAGGACCTCAACTACGTCAAGCTGGACGGCTCCGTGGGCATCATCGGCAACGGAGCGGGGCTGGTCATGTCCACCCTTGACTGCGTTGCCTACGCCGGTGAGGAGTTCGGAGGGCCAGGCGACCATCCGGAGCCGGCCAACTTCCTCGACATCGGCGGCGGTGCGTCGGCCGAGGTCATGACCGACGGCCTGCACATTATCCTGGGCGACGAGCAGGTCAAGTCGGTGTTCGTCAACGTCTTTGGTGGGATCACCTCGTGCGATGAGGTTGCCCACGGCATCGTGGGTGCCCTCAATGCCCTCGGTGACGAAGCCACCAAGCCTCTGGTCGTCCGTCTGGACGGCAACAATGTCGACGAAGGTCGCCGCATCCTCGCCGAGGCTGCCCATCCTTTGGTGACGGTGGAAGAGACCATGGACGGTGCGGCCCGCATGGCCGCCGAGCTGGCTTCGGCCGCCAACAAGAACTGAAAGGCGGTAACCACCGTGGCTATTTTTCTCACCGCTGACTCCAAGATCATCGTCCAGGGCATGACCGGCTCCGAGGGCCGCAAGCACACCCAGCTCATGCTGGCTTCGGGCACCGACGTCGTCGGTGGCGTGACCCCCGGCAAAGGGGGCCAGAAAGTCGAGTTCGACTCCGGCGTCGTTGTGCCGGTCTTCGGGTCCGTGGCCGAGGCCGTCGAGGCAACCGGTGCCGATGTGAGCGTCATCTTCGTCCCGGCCAAGTTCACCAAGGCAGCAGTGTTGGAGGCCATCGACGCGAAGATCCCACTTGCCGTCGTCATCACCGAGGGCGTCGCGGTCAAGGACACTGCGGAGTTCTGGACCTACGCCCGGCAGGCCGGCACGACGCGCGTCATCGGCCCCAACTGTCCCGGTGTGATCAGCCCGGGAGCCTCCAACGCCGGCATCATCCCGGCCAGCATCGCCGGCACCGGTCGTATCGGCCTGGTCTCCAAGTCGGGCACGCTGACCTACCAGATGATGTACGAGCTGCGAGACATCGGTTTCTCCACGGCCGTGGGCGTCGGAGGCGACCCCATTGTCGGCACCAGTTTCATTGACTGCCTCGAAGCGTTCCAGGAAGACCCCGACACCGACGCGATCGTGATGATCGGTGAGATCGGCGGGGACGCCGAGGAGCGGGCCGCGGCATACATCAAGGAGCACGTCACCAAGCCGGTGGTCGGCTACGTCGCGGGCTTCACCGCTCCCGCGGGCAAGACGATGGGTCACGCCGGGGCTATCGTGTCCGGTTCGTCAGGCACTGCCGCGGCCAAGAAGGAAGCCCTGGAGGCCGCCGGAGTCAAGGTGGGCAAGACGCCGTCGGCCACCGCGGACCTGATGCGCACGGTGATGAAGAGCCTGGGCTGACGCCCTCCGCAGGTGGTAGGAGGGACCAGGGCTCAGGGCCCTTGATCGGGATCGGAGGTCCAACCGCTGGTAGGTTCCAACATCGTTCACGGGCTGTCAGCCGCCTGGCGGACGCTCTTTCAGGCTCGCGTGAGTAAATAGTCCACCCGCTGCCGGAAAGACACCAAGAGTGGACGATCCGTGCTCCAACTCACCGTCAATGGTTCTGCCAACGCTCGGGCGCCCCGCTGGCGCACCTGATCAGCGAAGACTTCGCTGTCGAGGAGCTGGGTTGTCCACTTCCGGGCGCCGCAGTCTTGGGCTCCGCGGTCATCTTCACCCGTGGGATCTAACCGGTGACCTCGAGCCAGACGACCTGGGTGACCGGCCGCCCGGGGTGTGGGCTGGCATCGCTGGGGCGTTTGCGCCCAGCGGTGACCGCCTCCTGGCCGTGGTCGGCGGCGTTGGAGCACGTCCCGGAATGCCGATGTCGCTGGCGCAGAAGGACCACGGGACGATGCGGCTGCGCTCCCACTGAATGGGTGTCCGGCCCGCCGCCGGGCGCAGAACCTGCCAGCAGGACCGGGCTCAAGCCCGCAGGACCGGAGCGAGATGCGGCATTTGTCTATACCGAAGTTACGGGCGGTTTAAGGGCCCACTGCCGTGTTGACCTGCGATGTTGCTTGGTTGGTGCTTGATATATGTAGCCAGTACTTTTGGCGTGTCGT
>Ga0209638_1000448_pt1 | contig 26909 bp, 31 predicted proteins | sample BarGraNGADG00211_FD_184490 | JGI IMG/M metagenome (GOLD analysis project Ga0209638, IMG submission 184490) | Arctic peat soil microbial communities from Barrow, Alaska - Barrow Graham LP Ref core NGADG0002-211 (SPAdes) (version 2) | ecosystem: Environmental > Terrestrial > Soil > Wetlands > Peat...
GAACCGGCGCGCCCGCCACCTCTGGCTGTCGAACAGACGTTCGATTAGCGCGCGAACCTGCTAGACTCACGCCCGATGCAGGACGCCAGTGAAGACCTTGGCCGGCCGCTGACAGCAGGCTCGCTGAGCGTCGAGGATGTCGCCGTCGAGACGTCGCTCCGGCCGCGATTTCTGGCCGAATACATCGGCCAGCAGAGCGTCAAACAGAATCTCGAGATCCTGCTCGCCGCGGCCCGTCAACGCGGCGAAGCTGCAGATCACGTCCTGCTCTACGGGCCGCCCGGACTGGGCAAGACCACGCTCGCCAACATCATCGCCCGCGAGCTGGGCGTGAACCTGCACGCCACGAGCGGTCCGGCGATCGAGCGACCGGGGGACCTGGCCGCGATCCTGACCAACATCGAGGAGCGCGACGTCCTGTTCATCGACGAGATCCATCGCCTCAACCACTCGGTCGAGGAGCTCCTCTACCCGGCCATGGAGGATTTCGCGATCGACGTCATGATCGGCCGCGGCCCTTCGGCGCGCAGCCTGCGCCTGGGACTCAAGCCGTTCACCGTCGTCGGCGCCACGACCCGCGCTGGGCGCATCGGCGGCCCGCTGCGCGACCGCTTCGGAGCCGTCTACAGGCTCGACTACTACTCCCAGCCGGAGCTGGCGACGATCATCGAGCGTTCGGCCGGCATCCTCGCGGTCGACATCGACGACGAGGCTGTGGGCGTGCTTGCCCGCCGGGGGAGGGGAACACCGCGCGTCGTCAATCGCCTGCTGCGGCGGGTCAGGGATTACGCGCAGGTCAGGTCGGACGGCAGAATCGGAGCTCAGGAAGCGACCGATGCCATGAACGCAATGGACATTGACGACGAAGGCCTGGACACGACGGATAGGCGCCTGCTCGCCGCGATCGTGCAGAAGTTCGCGTCCGGCCCGGTCGGTGGCGCGGCGCTGGCCGCGGTCATCGGCGAGGAGGTCGAGACGATCGAGGATGTCTACGAGCCGTACCTGCTCCAGCTCGGCTTTCTCGATCGAACGCCACAGGGTCGCGTGGCCACTGAGAGTGCGCGCGAGCACCTGCGCGGCCTCGGCTACGAAGTCCCGCCGCCGCGCCGCACGGAGCGCGTCGATGCCGGGCTGTGGGACGGGGTGACGTCTGAGGGTCGGACCGAGTCGGAAACCGTGGCGTGACCCCTGACACCGTCGCGCAGCCTGCTGTGCCCGCGCAGCCGCCCGTGAACGCAGATCTGGCCGTCGCGACGCGCGGCCTGGTCAAGAGCTACGGCCGGCACAAGGCGCTAGTCGGCCTGGACATGTCCGTGCCGAGTGGCAAGGTTTACGGCTTCCTCGGGCCCAACGGCAGTGGCAAGACAACGGCCCTGCGCCTGCTGACCGGCCTGCTGCGCCCCAACGCCGGCACGATCGCGCTGTTCGGCACGGCATATACGTGGCACGACCGGAAGCGGCTGTTCCGGGTCGGCTCGCTGATCGAGACGCCGTCGTTCTACCCGTACATGTCGGGCTACGAGAACCTGCTCGTTCTTTCTGCCGCCGGTCCGCCGACCGACAAGGGCCGCATCAGCCAGGTCCTGGACTATGTCGGCATGGGCGGCCGGGCCAAGGATGCCGTCCAGACCTACTCGCTGGGCATGAAGCAGCGCCTTGGTATCGCCGCGGCGATGGTCTCCAACCCGGACCTGCTGCTCCTCGATGAGCCGGCCAACGGGCTCGATCCCGGCGGCATGGTCGCGATGCGCGAGACGCTGCGCTACTTCACCCGACAGCTGGGCAAGACGGTCGTCATCTCCAGCCACCTTTTGCATGAAGTGGAACAGCTCGCCGATGTCGTCGGCATCATCGACAGTGGCCGGCTGCTGCGCGAAGGCGATCTCCAGCAGCTGCTCGACGACGCGGGCCGGGTCAAGGTTCGCGTCGCGGTGGCGGACATGACCCGCGCCGCGGAGATACTGCGTCGTTTTGCTCCCGATCGGCCGCTGTACGGCATCGACAGCGGCGAGCAGGCCGGTCAGTTCACGGTCGGCGTCGCGCCGGCTCGATCCGCGGAGATCAACAAGGCACTCGCCGATGCCGGCATCTTCGCCATGGGCCTCGAGCCGGGAAGTGACCTCGAATCGCTCTTCCTGGAGCTGACCGGCAGTGGCGGCGCCGTCCACGATCGACCGACGAGCACAAGTCTGGCGCCGCTCGGCGGCCCCCTGCCGCCGTCTCCTGGAGCCGGGCAATGAGGCTTGTCCGCGCCGAGCTGCTCAAGATGCGCCGGCGAACAGCGACGTATGTCACGTTCGCGGTCGCACTCGTGCTCATGGTCGGGCTGTTCCTGATCGCGGGCGCCGCGGGAGCATTCGACATCTCGGGCCTCGGGCTGATCGAGTTTCCCGCTTCCTATGCGTTCATCAACGAGTTCTGCTTCGGCCTGGGTGGATTGCTCGCGGTCGTCTACGCGGCTGTCTACGTCGGCGCCGACTGGAACTGGGGCGTCGTCCGGAATGTCGTCGCGCGCGGCGAGAGCCGCACCAACTACCTGCTCGCCAAGGGAGTCGCACTCGCGATCGTGCTGGCGATTGCGGTCGTGGTCATGTACGCAGTCGGCATCGCCACGCTCTACGTGGTCGGATGGCTCTTCAACGTTCCGGTGGCGAGTCCGTTGCGCGCCAACGGTCTGAGCGACCTGTTGACCAACATGCTGCTGGGCTATCCCGTCCTGCTCGAACGCGCGGCGCTCGGCTTCGGCGTGGCGGTACTTCTACGGAGCCAGATCGCTGGCGCGGTCGTCGGCATCGTCCTGTTCCTGGGCGAGAGCATCGTCAGGCTGATCCTCACCGGCCTGGCCCTTGGCGGAAGCGTCTCTTCCTTCGGCGACAACGGCTTTGTCCAGAAGGGACCGGAATGGTTCCAGTACCTGCCCATCAGCGTCGGCGACTACGTCATCAATTCCGCGCCCGGCAACAGCCTGTCGATCGGTGGCGGTCTCGAGCAGTTCGTCCTGAGGCCGGTGCCGCTGCCTGAGGCGCTGATTGCCGTCTTCATCTATCTCGCTTTGGCCACGCTCGTGGGCGTCGTCGCCATAAATCGCCAGGAGATCGCTTGACGGACCTGGGGCTGGCCCCGACCACGAGCCGCCCGCTGACCTTCGACGTGTTGATGCCGGCGCCGGCCGACGGCTCGACGCGTGCCCGCCTGGGCCACCTGCACACGCCGCACGGCGACGTCCAGACGCCGGTGTTCATGCCCGTCGGCACGAATGCGACAGTCAAGGCGATGGACCCCGACGATCTCGTCGAGGTCGGCGCCCAGATCATCCTGTGCAACACCTACCACCTGTATCTGCGGCCCGGCCACGAGCGCATCGAGCGCTTGGGTGGCCTGCACAAGTTCATGGCCTGGCGGCGGCCCATCCTGACCGACTCGGGCGGCTACCAGGTTGTCAGCCTGGGCGACTTCCGCTCCGTCGATGACGACGGGGTCACATTCCGCTCGCATCTCGACGGGTCGATTCACCGGTTCACGCCGGAGCTCTCGGTCGCGGTCCAGGAAGCGCTCGGGTCAGACATTGCCGTCTGTCTCGACCAGCCCGTGCCTCCCCACGCGTCATCGCGCCGCGAGGTCGCCGCGGCGATGATCCGCACCCACTCGTGGGCGGAGCGCTGCATGTCTGTGCATCACCGCGCCGACCAGGCGCTGTTCGGCATCGTCCAGGGTGGGCTCGAGCCCGACCTGCGCGCGGAGTCGACCCGGATGATCGCGTCGATGCCGTTCGACGGCATCTGCATCGGCGGCCTGGCCGGCGACGAGTCGGCCGCGCAACGGCGTGAGGCACTCGACGTGGCTGTGCCGCTGCTGGCCGACGACCCGCGGCCGCGCTACCTGATGGGCCTCGGTTCTCCGGCCGACCTGCTCGACGCTGTTGATGCCGGGATCGACATGTTCGACTCCGTTCTGCCATCGCGCGTGGCACGCAACGGCACCCTGTGGGTGCCTGAGGGCCGCCTCAACCTGCGCAACACGCGCTTTCTCGACGACGATCGTCCCATCCAGGACGGATGCCGCTGCCGTGCCTGCCGCTCGTTTACGCGCGCCTACCTCGCGCACCTGCTGCGCGCCGACGAGCTGCTCTTCTACCGCCTCGCGACGTGCCACAACCTGACGTACGTGGCCGACTTCATGGAGCGCATCAGGATGGCACTGGCACAGGGCAGGTTCCCGGAGCTCGTCCGCGAACAGGCTTCGCTGCGCGATAATCCGAGCACCGACGGGCTTCCTGCGTGACACACGGCAACTTCGTTGTGACACGCAAGCTGGCGCAAAGTCGGAGTGAACTACCAGATAAGCGGTGCCGGGTAACGTTCCGGCTCAGCCGCGGAGGCAGAACAAATGGCATCGAAGGACCGCCCTCATCGGGAAGTGAAGAAGAAGGCCAAGGACAAGGAGGCCAAGCCTCACCTCGAGTCTCTTCTTCAATCGCCGCCACCTTCGGTGGAACTGATCAAGCCCAAGCGCAAGCCGCGCTGGGACGAAAAGCCGGGAGCGGGCGAGGGCTGAACCGATCGCAGGTCCCCGGTCGGAACCAGGAGGAGAACCAGGCATGACCATGACGGGGACCGGCAAGCCATCGGCAGCAGAGGGCAACGGCGTCGACCGCCTGACCGACAAGCCGAGTACGGAGCGATCGCGCGCGGTGGACGCCGCGATCCTGGCCATCGAGAAGCAGTTCGGCCGCGGCTCGATCATGAAGCTGGGCACGTCGGAAAAGCAGCAGGTCGATTTCATTCCCACCGGATCCATCGCCCTTGACCTGGCAATTGGCGTGGGCGGCGTCCCGCGCGGCCGCATCACGGAGATCTTCGGTCCAGAGTCGTCGGGCAAGACCACGCTCTGCCAACACATCCTTGCCGAAGCGCAGAAGCGCGGCGGCGTAGTGGCATTCATCGATGTCGAGCATGCGCTGGACCCTAAGTACGCACGCGCCTGCGGCGTGAATGTCGATGAGCTGCTGGTCAGTCAACCGGACACAGGTGAACAAGCGCTCGAGATCACAGAGACGCTCATTCGATCCGGCGGCGTGGACTGCGTCGTGGTCGACTCGGTCGCGGCCCTTGTGCCGCGTGCCGAGATCGAAGGCGAGATGGGTGACTCGTCAATGGGCATGCAGGCCCGATTGATGAGTCAGGCACTGCGCAAGCTGACGGGCGCTGTCAGCCGCTCGAACACGGCGCTCGTCTTCACCAACCAGCTGCGCGAGAAGATCGGTGTCATGTTCGGCAATCCGGAGACCACCCCCGGTGGCCGCGCGATGAAGTTCTACGCAAGCGTCCGCCTGGACATCCGGCGTATCGAGACGATCAAGAGCGGCACGGAGTCGATCGGTAGCCGCATACGCGTCAAGGTCGTCAAGAACAAGGTCGCTGCACCATTCCGCGTGGCGGAGTTCGACGTCATGTACGGCGAGGGCATCAGTCGCGAGGGCGGCCTGCTCGACGTCGGTGTCGCGTCGGACATCCTGACCAAGACGGGCGCATGGTTCACCTACGGCGATCTCCGGCTCGGCCAGGGTCGTGAGCAGGCGAAGGAGTTCCTGAGGGCCAACCAGGACGTCGCTCAGAAGCTGGAAACGGAGATCCGCGGCAAGGTGGCGACGATCACGGTCCCCGTCGAAGGCATCGCCGAAGCTGAGTAGGTCTGTCTGGAGCGGCGCATTGCGGCGTTGCCGGCTGTGCTCCTTCCAGCCTGCCCTTCGTCGGGGTACCGCGCGTGACGCGCGTAGTGGCGACACGATCGAGCCGGGAACTGGTTGCGGCTATGCGTGAGTTGCGCTCTCAGCTGCTTGATCGGGCCCCGGTGATGGAGGCGGCAGCGGCGTTTCTCGCCGTACGACCCCGCTCGGAAGCAGAGACACGAGGCCGATTGCTCAAGCTGGGATACCCAGAAGTGCTCGTCGATGAGGTTGTCGTTCGTCTGATCGAGATGAGCTACCTGGACGACGAGGCGTTCGCGCGGGCGTGGGTCGAGAGCCGCGACCGTTCACGCCCGCGCGGCTCCGCCGGCCTGAAACGTGAAGTGCTGCTCAAGGGCGTGGCACGCGACACGATCGATATCGTCCTGGCCGAGCGCGAACAGGACGCGCCGGAGGCAGATCCGGACATGAGCGCCGCGCGAGCGTTGCTCGCGCGGCGCTTTGCCGCACTCGAGCGTGAGCCGGACGAGAGGCGCCGCCGGCAGAAGGCGTATGCGCTTCTGGCTCGCAACGGTTTCGACGCTGACGTGTGCCGCGAGGCGGTCAACACGGAGTTCCCGCGAACATGAATAGCCGTGTCCGGGAGCTGTTCGTGGCGTACCTCGTCGTCCTTCTATTGCTCACGTTCCTGCCGCTCGACGGGATCGATCGTGGGCAACCCGTCGACCTGCGCCTGGGCGTGTTCAGGACGATCAACTTTGCCTTCAGGCAGGGCCTGGCGTCGCACCAGTTCATCGTTCTGATCGGCAACATAGCGGCCTTCGTGCCGCTCGGCATATTCGTGCCGCTGCTGCAGGGCCGCGCCTCCCTCGTGCGCGTGTTTCTGATTGCGCTCGGTCTATCCACAGCGATCGAGCTCGGCCAGCTCGCCGTCTCGATCGCCGTCGGCTTCGCTTATCGCGCGGCCGATGTGGACGACGTGATCACGAACGTCTTCGGCGCTTTGATCGGCTGCGTGGCATTCATGCTCTTCCGGTGGGCCCACGGCGTGGCTGTCAGGCGACGCGCGGCCGGATAATTCGCACATGGCTGGCGCGAGGGTCAAGAAGGAGAAGCCGCCGCCGGGGCCTGACGACCTCGTACGCGAATCGGCGGGCGTGTACCGGACCGGCGACGAACGATTCCGGGTCGAGAAGTCGGACGTGGGCTGGTACCTGGTCGACAACGAGCACGCGAACGAATTCGGGCAGCAGCTGATCCGGGGACCACTGCCAACGCTCGACGCGGTCCGTGACCAGATTCCGGGTGCCCGGGACATCAAGCCGCTCCTGCGCGTGCGGCCCGGCAAGCTGAAGACGGCGCGACAAGAGGCCACCAGGGTCGAAAGCAAGGCACCGTCTCCGCCACCTGTCAGCTGGATCGACCGTTTGCCGGACAGCGAGGCGACGTACCTGCGCCGGCTCATCCGGGCGCTCGAGCACGAAGGCGTTTCGGATGCCGAGGAGCTCGTCAGGCGTCATCGAGACGACCCCGCGCCCGTGATCGCCAGGCGCTCGTCCGTCGCGTGGCTCAGATCCTGGCCCTGAGCGGCGCAACCGTGGAACCGCCGGCGCCGCGCTGGGCGCTCGTCGAGGTCCGCGACGGAGACGAGCTGCCGCGCGCGCGAATCAGACCCTTGGATTGACCAAGATTTCTAAACCGGCGTAGGCTTCCGACCGGAATTACCACAGAGCCGTCGCCGCTCCAACGGCAGGGATGCCCGGCCCGCGGCCGGAGACGGCAGTTGAGAGAGGTTGTCTCGCTGCCCAGCGAGACGAGTCGGGTAGCTGCGCAGTGCCGGCTGGGAGGCCGGCGAGTTCGCTTCCCCAACGAACCTGCACTGAATCCTTCCAGTTTGGGGCTGGATGGGAGGAATACATGAGTGATCCCATCGTGCTGGCGGTGGTGGCCGTTGTGGCCGTCGCGGCCGGCTTCGCTTTTGGATTCGTGGCCCGCTCGTTCCTGGCGGCGCAGACGATCCGCGCGGCGCAGGATAAGTCGGGACGCATCGTTGCCGAGGCGCGCGCGCAGCAGAAGGAGCTGATCCTCCAGGCCAAGGACGAGCAGGTCCGGTTATCACGCCAGTCGGAGGAGGAGGCGCGCGCGAAGCGCCAGGAGCTATCGAACCTTGAGCGCCGCCTGCTCCAACGCGACGAGCAACTCGACCAGCGCGCGGACATGCTCGAGGAGCGTGACCGGAAGCTCATCTCCCGCGAGCGCGAGATCGATCAGGCCAAAGAGGACCTCGGCCGGGCGCGCCAGGAGCAGATCCAGGCCCTGGAACGCGTCAGCCTTATGTCACAGGAAGAGGCCAAGCAGGTCCTGATCGAGCAGGTCCGTGGCGAGGCCGAGCAGGACGCAGTGCGCGTGGCGCGCGTGATCGAGCGCAAAGCGCGCGAGGAGGCAGAGGACAAGGCACGCGATGTGGTCGTGACCGCCATCCAGCGCGTGATGGTCGACCACACGGCAGAGATGACAGTGTCGGCAGTCCAGCTTCCGTCGGAGGAGATGAAGGGCCGCATCATCGGTCGCGAGGGGCGCAACATCCGCGCACTCGAGCAGGCTACGGGGGTCGATCTGATCATCGACGACACCCCCGAGACCGTGCTCATCAGTGGCTTCGACCCGGTCCGGCGCGAGGTCGCCCGGCTGGCGCTGACCAAGCTCATTCAGGACGGCCGGATCCATCCCGGCCGGATCGAGGAAGTCGTGGCCAAGGCGCGCGCCGAGGTCGAGTTGGTCATGCGCCAGGCGGGCGAGGCGGCGGCCTATGAGACCGGCGTGCCGGGTCTGCCGGCGGAGCTGATCAAGCTCCTCGGCCGGCTCAAGTACCGCACGAGCTACGGCCAGAATGTGCTCAAGCATTCGATCGAGACCTCACGTCTCGCCGGGGTCATCGCCGCTGAGATGGGCGCCGACATCCTGACCGCCAAGATCGGCGGGCTGTTGCACGACATGGGCAAGGCGGTCGACCACGAGATCGAAGGTCCGCACGCGTCCATCGGGGCCCAGATCGCGCAGCGCAACAACCTGCCCATGAAGGTCATCAACGCCATCGCCGCGCACCACCAGGAAGTCGAGTACGCGTGCATCGAGGCGCCCATCGTCCAGATCGCCGACGCGATCAGTGCCTCGCGACCAGGCGCGCGCGGCGAGTCGTCGGAGACGTATCTGAAGCGGCTCGAGGAGCTCCAGGCGATCGCCGAGAGCTTCGATGGCGTCGAGAAGTCGTTCGCCGTCCAGGCCGGCCGCGAGGTGCGCATCCTGGTGCGGCCCGAGGAGATCGACGATCTCGCCTCGACGCGACTGGCGCGCGACATCGTGCGCAAGATCGAGGAGACGCTGACCTATCCGGGCCAGATCAAGGTGACCGTCATCCGCGAGACGCGCGCCGTGGAGTACGCAAAGTGATCCGCACGGCGCCTCAGAGTGTCGCATCGTGCGCCATTCGTGCGGGAGAATGCCCCTAGCGCCTCACGTTGCAGCGTAGTTGATGCTGCACGCGATGCTGCACAGATCGAGCGCCCCGGTCGCTGCCGCCCGACTGGCCGGTCTGCCCGTACCGGGATCGAACGTCGACGGAGCCGGGGCGCCCTCGGAAGGTTAGTCCCGGCCGGCACTGGCGACGAGCGCACGGACCGGGCCGGGACGTACCGCGTTCGCCGGCTCACGGAGAGAACCGGCGGGCAATTGCTCAGTAGATGCGCACCTTCGGCGGCGATGGCCTTGGCGAGCAGCGGATCGGTCACAGGGCGAGCTGCTGGAAGAAGTCCTCCTCCGGCATCAGCTCGATGGCCTGGCCTTTGGCACGTAGCTCGGCGGCCTTACGCGCCTTGGCGCTGAGTGTCGCCCCGGGCCGCAGCACCCGGGCGTCCTGGAAACCCATGACCAGGATGCCAGTGTGCTTGGTCACCCCGGGCGCCGGGGTGGCGCCGCGCTCGGCTACCACTTCCCACGCCTGGGCGCGGGTCATCGAGGCCAGGGCGCCAGTGAAGACCATCTCCCTGCCGTAGAAGGGGTGCGACGGATCCGCGTCCGGGTTGGGCGAGGACAGCAGGTAGCCGGCGTCGCCAGGTTGCTGATGGAGGCAGCGCGACCAAGCGTCGCCGTCGGTGTGGCCGAGCAGGCACCGGCTATCCCGGACGAGATCGGACAGGGTCTCGACCTGCCGCCGGCGGGCGAGGTCGAGCACGATGCCAGCGGCGGCCATTGCATCGGCGGCTGGGTCGTGTTGCTCGCCCATCTCCAGCCCGGCTGCCTCGGCCACCCAGGGCAGCGAATAGGACAGCAGGTCGTAGGTCTGGCGCGCGAGGACCAGCGAGCAGGCATAGGTCAGCGCCGGCCACGGCAACCCCGACGCGTTGCAGGCGTCGCGGATTACGCCCACGTCGAAGGCAGCGTTGTGGGCGACCAGAGGCAGGTCCCCGGCAAAGGCGACGATCTGCGGCAGCCGGTCACCGAAGCGCGGCTCGCCCTTCACCATCGCAGGCGTGATGCCGTGGATGGCGATGTTGAACTCGTCGAACTCGTCGTAGCCGGTGGGCGGGCGCATGAGCCACGCGGCGGTCCCCGTGACCCGGCCGTCCACGACACGCACGAGGCCCACGGCGCATGGGCTGCCGCGAAACGCGTTCGCGGTCTCGAAGTCGATGGCACAAAACGAGAGGCCCATCGTCCCTTACCGCGCGTCGTGCTCGGCGATGAGCTCGAGCTGGCGCTCGGACGTGTCGACGAAGACGTGGACGCTGTAGTCATACTCGGGATTGGGGTCAGGTTTGATGTCGACGCGGCAGTAGCCGGTCAGGCCACGCTGCGCCAGGGCACCCATTACCGTGCGGTAGGACTTCGCCGTCGCTTTCTGCAGATAGCCGATGATCTGGTCGTCGACCTGGACCGAGATCGCGTTCGGGTCGTAAGGATTGGTCGGCTCAGGGACGAGCGCGACGGTCAGTGTTACGCCCTGGGGGCCCATCCTGCCCACGGCCCGCTTGACGGCTGTGCGGTAGTGCTGCGAGCCCACGACTAATAGCCCGCCGGCGCCGGCATAGAGCGCGATGCCGTCCGGCGGTATCTCAGTCCGACGGTCTTCGCGGGCCGGTGCCGCGTTGGGCGCTTCCGGCCTCTTGGCTTCGTCCTGGCCTCCCAGGAGCCGACGCAGAAAGCCCATGCGATACCTCCTCCATATCGGAGGGTAATCCGGTCACACAACGCTTTCGTCGTTTGGATGCGGGTAGCCCCGGCCGGCACTGGCGACGAGCGCACGGACCGGGCCGGGACGTACCGCGTTCGCCGGCTCACGGAGCGAACCGGCGGGGCAATGCTCAGTAGACCTTTGGCCGCGTCCGGCGGCTAGACGCGCGGCGCGTCCGGATGCTCGGCCGCGAACGTCACGCCGGCGCGATCACCAATGTCGAGAGCATAGGCAGCGAAGCCGGCCGCAACGTCTTCGGCAATTACTTGCTGATGCCGCCGGGCACGTCGACCCTGGGCTACCGCTGGGCTACTCGCGGAGTGGCAACACAGGCCGGCGGCGCGTGGACGTACGACTCACGGTCCAGAAACAACCGGGGCTCCGGCCCACACCTTTCTCGTTGACCGTGGCACTGCCACCCGGGGCGGCGATCGAGTCGCTGTCCGGCGGAGCATCGGCAAGTAACAACGGGGTGACGTTCGCGACCAACCTCGATCGTGACGTCAGTCTCGAGGTCACGTATGTACTGCCGTGATGGGCAAGGTGGAAAGCGGAGCGTAGCCGCACGCTCCGCTCGAGAGCTCCGGCTCGGCTAGGGGATCGATCCCTGGAACGCCCTTTGCGCGACTATTGCCCGGTAGGCAGTCAGCGCACCGGGCGGGCTGTCGAGCCGCCAGTTGGGCTGGTTGACGAACGTCATGTCGATGTCGAAATAGACGATTGCCTTCAGCCGGGGCCATTTGGCGCGTACGGCCGGGTAGCCCGTTGTGATCCACGCCGGTTTGTTGCAGGTGGCGCAGTTGGGCAGATAGGCCGCGCCCATCTCGGCGGCGATGACCGGCTTCGTGGTCAGATTCGCGAGGGCGGTCATCGAGGGGTTGAAGTTGGAAACCATGCTTGCCCACGCGCGCGTCGGGGGCCCCCAGTTGTAGCCGGTAAATCCAACATAGTCGACGTAACTGTTGCCCGGGTAATGAGCGCGCAGTTTGTACGTGCCATAGATGCTCCAGAGGAACTTCACGTTGGTGGCGCCCACTCCGCTCGGGCCACGAAAGATGTTCCAGACGTGGATCCAGGCCGCCCTGAACTTGGCTGGCGTGTTGGTGCAGCGACCGTAGCCCCAGATGAACCAATAGCCGTTCATCTCCTGGGCGAAACGGACGATGACGCGGCCGCCGTAGGCCTTTGCCGCCGCGGCCCACTGGCGTATGTAGGCGTCGTAATCGCCGCGGATGATGTTGCTGTTCGCCCACTTCGTGCAGTCGGCCCCGCCGTCCGTAGGCTCCCAGTTGACCATCGGCACGATGCCGCGCGTGCGCAGGGCGCTCATGAAGCTTGTCGGGAAAGCCCGATTAGCACCGCCCCAGTCGCTCCAGACTGCCCAGAGAGCCGGCGCCCGCCCAACGCTCGACTTGTATGCGTCAACCGCGGCGACGTTCTGGTTGTCGAGCTCGGACACGCCTAACGCAACCTTGCGGATCGCGGCGTCGGCCACCGAGGTCGACGCCGGGATGAGGAGTGCTGCTGCGAGTATTGCGACGAACAACAGGCGAGCGGGTTTCATATCACAGATCTCCCCATAGGTCACTGGCCGCAGAGAAGCCTACTCCCGTGCGGCGTCCTGCCCGGATCGGTCGGACGCCTCGTCCCAGGCGCCGACGGCCCAACGGACACACACATAGCGCGACGGCGAGCACATCAGCTGAGGTCTTCCGCCCCTTGCCTAACCTGCTCGGTCACTCCAGGGTAGTTGCGGAAACTGCGCCCTGAGCCAGCCAAGGTGCCGCTCGCGCCAGCGCCTCTGGGCGGCCTTGCACGCCGCGGACGCGCGATAGGCGGCCAGCCGGGCAGGATCCGCTGAGCCGTAGGACGGGAGAAGGTGCCGGCGCTCAAGCCAATGGCGGCGGCAAAGCGACCGCGGCGCTAGGCGCGGCGCAGGGCAGCCCGGCACTGAGCAGCGGCGATCTGCGGCGACTGGCGCCGCCGGGCGTGGCCCCTGATCTAGTCGCGCCGGGTGCCAGGCGCGAACGGGCGCGGCCTTGCGGCGCGCGTAGCGCTCGCGCGCCTCTAGCGCCGAATGCTCGCGGCATCTGGACTCGGTAAAGCCTCCGCGCGTCACGTGGCGCGGTGCAAGGCAGCCTTTCACGGCACACGGCTCAGCCGCCAGGTGGCTGCGCTTCGCATCCGGCTTCGCCGTCGTGGTCGACGACTGCTGGCGCAGCCTGCCCGCGATATCCCACAAAACGAAGCGGCGTCGGCGGCTACTCACGGGAAACTCGCGACAACCGCCGGCCGCTGCCGCTACTCACCGGGATCTCTCGGGGGTATATTTGGCGACCAAGGGCGTGTCCGAGGCACGAGCAGGGTAAAAGAACGCTCGCATCTTTATGCATCGTCGCAGTCGCAAGGCGCATAACTATGCAGTCAGTTCGGCGTGCGTCGAGCACGCTGGCGCGCCGCCGAGTAGCAGCGTGACGGCCTCGGACGGGCACCATGCGCACGTCAGGGGTGTGCCGGCCAACTGAGCGACGAGCAACGGAGCGACGGTGGCGATGGCCTCGCGCAGTTCGGCAGACATGGCGCCGCCTTCGGTGACGACGGCCAGGTGCGCCCGGTCAGGCGTCAGCTCGACGCGCACGCCTGCCTTTGACAGTCGGGCGAGGATGGCATCAACGCCCGATGCCGCGGGCTCGGCCGGGGTGAACCGCGACACGGATGCACCACGATCATCGAACAGGCGCGCCATTGCCGGGCTGGCGACAGCGGGATCCTGGAGCGTGAGCGCGGCGTCGCTGCTCAGTGCCACCGGATCGCGCTCGGGTCGCACCTCTACCGAGGTCATGCGTTCGGAACGAGCCGCGAACAGGGGGATCGCCGATAGCGCGTCGACGCGCCTGGACGGCTTAGTGCGCCGCGCTTTGGCCGCCGGCAATGCCGCGAACGAGCCCGCCTTCATCCGCCAGTAAACAAGGTCGCCCGTGTCCGAGTCCGAGCCGCTGACGTAGGTCTGGCCGTCGAGCAGACGTTCGCTCTTCGAATCATCGCGAATCGCGTGCCGCCAGTCGACCGCGTACTCGGTGCCGCGGTATTTGACCCACTCGCGGTTTCTCAGGCGGCCGAGCCGTTCGACGTCGGCCAGGGCGATGATCTGCGGCGGGAGCGGGCCCGCCTCGCGTTGCGGGGCGGCGAAGGCTTTGCGAACGGCCTGCGACAGACTCACTTGGGTATCTCCTTGCGAATGCGCTCGATCCACTCGCGCCGCGACTGGACGGGCGGTTTCCGTATCCAGCCGGGCGCGAGTTTCGGTGGCGGGGTGAACGGATTGGGCCTTTGCTCGCGCGTATCGACCATGACTCTCACGGACGGTCTGTCCTTTCGATGGGGCGGTAGGCGGCGAGCGGAAGGAGATCACCGCTCGCCGCCGTCCGCGGGTGTGCCGGGTCGACGACGCCGACTAACGGACTCCGCGCCGACCGGCGCATGTTGTTAAACGTGGCACGGATCGGAGTCGGACCGGTCATGCGTTGTCCTGTTCGTGAGCGCGGCGGGTGTCCTGTTCGGCCATGTCCTGTTCGTTGTCCTGTTCACGCTCAGGCGGTGTCCTGTTCGTTGTCACTTCGGAGCGCGCCGGTGTGTCCTGCCCACAGAGCAGGACACCGGCTCCCGGCCTAGGGATGGCCGTTGTCCTGTTCGTCATCGCACGGCCCACGTTCGCGGCCGTCCCGACGTGGCCTGCTCGAACCGCCGCGGATGGCGGGTGAGAGTCCGCCTCAGGGTGCCCTCATCGACAGACTGGCCGGTGTCCTCTTTGATTGCCGCCGCAATCTTCGGTACGGTCAGCGGTCCGTCGGCCAGCACGTCCGCGGCCAGGTCGGCCACCGTCCGACCCGCCGGCCGATCCGTCGTCGCTTCGATTGTCCCGTCGGCATAGAAGCTGAACGTGAGGAACTCGGGCGCGCTCTGGCGCCGGCCGTTGGACTTCCGGTTGCGCAGCTCGAGCGCCACGACGTGCGGCCCGAACGCGATGAGGTCCGGGTCCGAGTCGGGCTCATCGTCGCCCAGCCGCTCGACGGCCCACGTCTCGCGGGCGAGGTTGTGGACGAATACCGATCCGAATGGGCGATCGGGGAACTTGCCCGAGTCGCCCCGGACGTGTGCGATCGTCAGGCTCGGCAGGCCGATCGTGGCGAGTCCGGTGAAGTATTCGCGGGCCGCCTGCTCCCCGCCCATCGTGTCGCCGTTCGAGGTCGCGACCGAGTAGGAATCGATGATGAGATACGTCGCGCCGATCCGGTCGGCATCATCGCGCAGCGCCACGGCCACGGTCGCCAGGGGACCAGTCGGAGCGGTCCAGTCGGACCCGAACGGAGCGCGGTAGGCGATGCGCCCGAGCTCCTCATCAGACAGGCCCAGACCGCGGAGGCGCGATCCCCACTCCCGCTCGTGTCCCTCGAAGTCGACCACCATGACCACGTGCCCGGCGGCGACGAGCCGTTTCGCGAGCAGACAGGTGGTAATCCCCTTGCCTGTCCCGCCGCGGGCGTAGATGAAGGTCGGTCCTTCGGGGGTCAGGAACGGTTCGGCAAGCTGCTGCGGCGGTGTCCCGTGCCGCAGATCCAGCGCGGTGCGCGTGCCGATGGAGGGCTCGGTGTCGGGCTCGGTGTCGGCACGTAGTGCCGTGACCATCTTCCGCGCGAGCTCGCGTTGCTCGTCCTCCGGCACCTCCGGCACCGGCACACCTTCCCATAAGGGACGCGGCGATTCGGCAGCTTCGAGCAGTGCCTCGAAGTAGCCGGATGGCGTCGGCTCCCTGCCATCCTGGCCGAACGTTGAGGCTGTGGACGGGTGCGTCATGGCAGCCTCGCCCCTCGTGATGCGTGGGCACCGATAGCGCTCGGCCGCCCGCGACCCCCTGTTGTTGGGGGAGAAACCGTGTTTCCGGCGATCCCTTGGCGCCTTTGGCGCTCGGTGATGTCACCCTTCGGGTAGTAGCTGCTCGGCCCCGTGAGCGCGAAGCATCGCGAGCAATGGAAACCGGCTGCCTCCCACAATCCACAGGCAGGACAGACCTGGTCGAGCTTGCCCTTTCGCAGCTCGTCCAGGTGAGCGCCGATCGCCATGGCGGCCGTGTCCGCGAAGATGGCGGCCAGCCGATCGTCGCCAGCGGCCTTGGCGGCCCTGGCTTGCAGCACGGCTCGACGGGCCGCGCGGGCGTGACGGGTGTTAGCGTTCACCTCGCCGGCTCCGGCGGTCCGGCTGCCAGCCGCTCGATTTCGCTCCGCGGTACACGCCGGGCCTTCCGGCCGCCTACGGTTCGGAGTCGCCCATCGTCCGCCCATCGCGTCACGGTTGCGCGAGAGCAGCCGATCGCGCGGGCGGCCGCAGTGAGGGTCAGCAGGGCAGGGGACTCGGCTGGCTCGCGCCGCTCGGCGAGCATGGCGCCCATCGCGTCGCGCAGGTCGTCCAGGGCACGCAGGACGCGGGCCTCGGCGGCGGCTGTCATCGGGCGGGCCGTTTGGCCGCGTCGGCGGGCTCGAAACCCGCGCGCCGCAGTCCCTCGATAACGAGCATGGCCGCCTGTGCCCGTGGATCGCGCAGCTCACGGCGCGCCAAGTCGCGCAGGGCGGCCGAGGCGCCTTCCGGGAGCGGGACGTAGATGCTGCGCTGCATGACAGGAACGATCGCGGCCGCAGCGCGGACGATATAGAGCCCTAAACCCTGCCCTAAATAGTGCCCAAAACTCGGGCTAGGTCGGCCGGCCGTATCTCCTGACTAGGCGGCCGAGCTGCTGGGGTCCGATCGACATTTCCGCGGCGAGTGTCTTGTCGCCGGCCATCGGTCCGCCGGCCCGGTCCCTGGCCTCACGGTAGGCCGCGTGAAACGCTTGCCGAGTCCACGGCGGGCGGCCGGGCTTGCGGCGCTCGACGCCGGGCTCGGCGACGCCGAGCGCCCACCGGGCACGTTCCAGCTCGCCGGCGCGTTCCACGGCCTCCTGCTCCCGGATCACCTCATCGATCGCCGTCAATATCGCAGCGCCCGAGACAGTCTCGCCGCGCGCGGCGGCCGCGTCCTGTAGCTGGCGCGCGAGCTCGATCTTCTGGCGATATCCACGCTGCAGGTCCGTCATTGCGCGGTTCACCTTGTCGCGCAGTTCGTCGCTGCTCATGCCAGCGCCTCGCCGATGGCCGCGGCGATCGCCTCTCGGCCGTTCTCAATCGGCCCGGCATAGGTGCGGAGCAGGACGGCCGTATCGTGGCCGAGCACGTCGGCCAGCGCCTTAGGCGGGACACCGCTGGCAAGCGCGAGCGTGGCGTATGTCCCGCGCAGGTCGTGAAAGCGGAGCCCGTCGAGTCCCGCGCGGGTCCGTAGGGCGCGCCATCTCTCGCCCGCCCGCTCGGGGATCATCGGCATGCCGTCAGTCGTTGCGATCACCGGCCCATCGCGTCGCGTCTCGGCTCTGAGAGCCGCGAGCGCGAACGGTGGCAATGAGACGGTACGGACCCCGCGCCGACTCTTGGTCGGGCCGACGCCGGACCGTGAACGCGAGCCGGTAATCGACACCGTGCCGGCGGTCAGATCGACGTCGGACCATTCGAGGGCCAGCAGCTCGCCGACCCGGGCGCCTGTGCCGAGCGCGAGAGTGACGAGCAGCCCGGCCTCCGGATCGTTGCGCGCTACGTCGAGCAGCGCCCGCGCCTCAGCGCGTGTCAGCGCCCGGCGGCGCGTGGTGCCTTCGACCTTCGGCGCGCGGGCCAGCCGGGCCACGTTGCGCGATACCCGGCCGTCACGTTCGGCGTCGGTCAAGCAGCCGACCAGGACGCGGCGACTCAGTGCCACAGTCGAGGGGCGCAGCCCGCGCTCAGTGAGCGATCCGGTCCACCGCTCTACGTCGCCAGGGCGCAGCTCGGCCAGCGGCCACGAGCCGAGCGCCGGCAGGACGTGATGCTGGATTACCTTGCGGTAACTGCGGAGCGTGGCCGGTCGGACACGATGCGCGACGGTATCGAGCCATCGCTCGGCCCACCATGCGAGCGTCGGGGAGTCTGCCGCGGCTTTCTCGCGGTGACCATCCGCGATCGCCTCTCGCAGCCGACGGCTGGCCTCCGCCCGGGAGTGGCCCGAGACGAAGCGCCTCGCTCGCTCGTGCGTCAGAGGGTCGGTGACAGCGTAGGAGCCGCGCCATTGGCCGGCCTTCGGGCCGCTCTTGAGCTCGTACAGACTGCCGGCGCCGGGCGTCCGTCGGGGTCGACTGGTAGTCTCGTCCACGGCTCGGGTCCTTTCCGAGTCGAGCGTGGAGCTGGCCCGGTCGCTCATACCGGCTGGGCCGCCGCGCTTCGTATTCGGAGTGTATCACGATGCTGCACCGATGCTGCACAAGCGCGCAATCAAGCACGACACGGGAGTACGCAAAGTAGGCACGGACAGCGACGCGATCGGCCAGGTGCGGCCGGTCCAGGCCGCCGACAGGCTGCCGCCCGCGCCCGTGGAGCCGCGCGCAGGCTCTGTGCGTGTGCTCATGATCGGCGACGTGATCGGCAAACCGGGCCGCGTGGCGCTCGAGCAGGTACTGCCCGGCCTGCGCGCGGAGCGGCATATCGACCTCGTCACGGCCAATGGCGAGAACCTGGCCGGCGGGATGGGCCTTACCCCGTCGACGGCCGCGGCACTCTACGACGTGGGTGTCGACGTGATCACGTCGGGTAACCACATCTGGGACAAGAAGGAGATCTACCCGGAGCTTGACCGGGACGAGCGCATCCTTCGCCCGCTCAATTACGGCGAGACAAACGTCCCCGGCCGTGGCTGGGGCGTCTTCCATGCCCACGACGGCACGGAGGTCGCGGTCATCAACGCCCAGGGTCGGGCGTACATGGCCCAGATCGAGAACCCGTTCACGATGCTCGACACGCTGCTCGACGACGGCGCCATGGACCTGCCCCCGGCGCGCATCGTTGATTTCCATTGCGAGCTGACAAGCGAGAAGAACGCCTTCGGCATTTACCTCGACGGGCGGGTCAGCGCCGTGTGTGGCACGCATACGCACGTGGCCACGGCCGATGAGCGGATCCTGCCCCACGGCACGGCGTACGTGAGCGACATCGGCATGACCGGGCCGGTCTACAGCGTCATCGGCTTTGAGCCACGGACGGTGCTGCCGCGCTTCATCAATGGCCTGCCGACGCGCTTCGAAGTGGGTAGCGGAGCCGTCCTGTTCAACGCGATACAGATCGACATCGAGACGGGCACAGGACGCGCGCTGCACGTTGCGCGCATCAGCAACATCGTCGAGGAGCGCGCGTGAGGACTGCCGTGCAGAGCCGCTTTGTCGAGCCGACCCCTCGGCCGGGCTGGCCGAAGAACCACGTCGACCTGCACTGCCACACGAATCGCTCCGACGGCGTCCTGTCGCCCATCCAGCTATACGGCGCGATGGCGGAGTCGGGCATCGAGATCTGTGGCATCGCCGACCACGACACTCTTGCGGGCTATCGCGAGCTGCGCTCGGCGGTCGCGGCGGGTAGCGCGCCGCAGAATGGTCCGCAGCTCATTCCGTCGGTTGAGATCAACAGCATCGCTGACCGGGCGCTGATCGAGCTCGGGGTGGAGCTCGAGGAGGGCGAGCTGCACATCCTGGGCTACGGCGTCGATGCGGACGACGCGGATTTCGAACGCCACCTCGACAGCCAGCGCAGCGCGCGCAAAGCGCGCCTGCTGATGATCATCGAGCGCCTGCGCGAGCTGGACCTGCCCATCGACGAGCAAATTGCGCCGGCGTTGGCAAGCGAGGAGGCTGTTGGCAGGCCGCACATCGCCCGGGCGATGGTCGCCGCGGGTTATGTCGGGTCCGTCCAGGAGGCGTTCGACAAGTGGATCGACCGCAATGGCTCGGCCTACGTGCCGCGCCAGGGCATGAAGTCGCGCGAGGCGATCGACGCGATCATTGCCGCGCACGGGGTGGCGGTGCTCGCCCACTATCCGGCCGCGCCCGAGCAGCCCAGCCTGATCAGGCTGGTCATGGATTGGGGCGTCACCGGGCTGGAGGTCTACTACCGACGCTTCACGCCCGAGACGGTCGCGGCCATGGAGGAACTGGCCGGTGAGCTTGGCCTGCTGCTGACGGGCGGCAGCGACTACCACGGCGACACGGGCTCGTACGCCGAAGCGATGCTGACGACGTTCGTGCCGCGGCCGGCCGGTGAGCGGCTGCTCGCCGCGATTGCCGAAGAGCACGCGACCGAGCTGCGCATCGACTAGGAGTCAGCACATGGCCACGCGCATGCTGCCCGTCTTCGACACCCGATCGGCGACGCGTCCCGCAGGGCCGCAGGTCAGCGAGGAGCTGCTCGAGTTCACCACGGACGATGTCGCACTGCCGAGCTTCCACGTCTGGACGCTGGGCTGCCAGATGAACCACTCCGATTCCGAGGAGATGGCCGGCGCCCTGCTTGCCGCGGGCTGCGCGCAGGCATCGAGCCTCGAATCGGCGGAGCTGATCGTCATCAATTCGTGCGCCATTCGCGAGGCGGCCGAACAGAAGGTCATCGGCCGCATGGGCCACCTGGCCCGCCTGCGCGATGCAAATCCGGCGCTGCGCGTCGTGCTCACCGGCTGTTCCGTGCGCACCGACAACACTCATGCGCTGCACAAGCGCTACCCGCAGGTGGACCTCTTCCTGCGACCGGATGAGGAGCCGGAGCTCACCGCGCGGCTCGGCCTGGCGGGCGCCACCGCACCCGGCCGGATGGCCGCGCCCGCGCAACGCGGCTCAGCGATCTCGGCGTGGCTGCCCATCATCTACGGCTGCGACAAAACGTGTACGTACTGCATCGTGCCCTTCTCGCGCGGTCCGGAGCGCAGCCGGCCGTTCGACGAAGTCGTCAACGAGGCGCGCGCGCTGGCCGCGGCGGGCTACCGGGAAGTGACGCTCCTCGGCCAGAACGTCAACTCATACGGCCACGACCTTCCCGTCGAGGAACGCTTTGCCCACATTCGCCGGGCGCGCGACCTGGGTCGCAACATCGAGCTCAACGGCCGGCCGGACATCGCCGAGCTGCTGCGCGCGATCGATTCACTGCGCACCGCGGACGGCGTCCCGGCCATCTCACGCGTGCGTTTTGTCACCTCCCACCCGTGGGATCTGTCCGACCAGCTCGTAGCTGCCATGGCGGAGTCACTGTCGGTATGCGAGCACCTGCACCTGCCCGTCCAATCGGGCGATGACGCCGTGCTGCGCCGGATGGGTCGCCAGTACACGATCGAGGCTTACCTCCGACTTGTCGAGAAGCTGCGCGCCGCGGTACCCGGCATCACCCTGACGACGGACGTGATCGTCGGCTTCTGTGGTGAGACGGAGAGCCAGTTCGAGAACACGCTGGCCCTGCTGCGCGAGGTCCGCTTCGAGACCGTCTTCGCGGCCGCCTTCTCCGTCCGGCCAGGGACGCCCGCCGCGCGGCTCGAAGACGACGTGTCACGCGCCGAGAAGAAGCGCCGCCTTCAAGCGCTGCTCGATCTCCAGGAGGGCATTGGCCGCGAGGTCAACGATGCGTGGGTTGGCCGAACGACAGAGGTGCTGGTCGACCAGGTGCGCCCACCCTCAGCACACGACGGCGGCGCGCCGAGAGTCGCCGGCCGCAACCGAAACAACAAACTCGTCCACTTCGACGGCCGGCCGGACCTGCTGGGCCAGCTCGTGGACGTCAGGATCGAGCGAGCCGGCCCATACGCGCTCGTGGGCCGACGCGACGACTGAGGCATCGTCACCGCCGCTGATCGTGATCGTCGGAGCGACGGCGACCGGCAAGACGGGCCTGTCTATCGACCTCGCCGAGCGGATCGGCGGCGCCCAGATCATCAGCGCCGATTCTCGCCAGATCTATCGGGGTATGGACATTGGCACGGCCAAGGTCACCGCCGCTGACAGAAAGCGCGTCCCGCACCACGGACTCGATCTCGTCGATCCCGACGAGCAGTTCACTGCGGCCGACTACCAGCGTGCGGCCTTCGACGCATTGATGACCATCGAGGCGGACGGTGGCGTTGCCCTGCTGGTCGGTGGCACGGGGCTTTATGTCCGCACGGTCGCCCGAGGCGTTCCCCTCGCCGATACCGGCCGGGACCCAAGCTTCCGCGCGCGGCTTGAGCTGCGGCTCGCAGGGGAGGGGCTGGAGTCGTTGGCGCGTGAGCTGCAGTCGCGCGCGCCGGCCGTGGCCGCGACGACGGACCTGGCGAACTCGCGTCGCGTCGTCCGTGCACTCGAGCGGGTGTCGGTAACCGGTGATCGGCCGCCTCCAGCGCCGCGTGGCTATCCCGCGCGATCGGTGTGGATCGGCTTGACCCTCGATCCATCGGAGAACGCGCGACGTATCGACGAGCGTGCCCGCGCGCAGTTCGAGGCCGGACTGCTCGAGGAGGCTCGGGCGCTGCGCGAACGGTTCGATCCGGCATTGCCGGCCTTTTCCGCCACTGGCTACCGCGAGGCGTTCGACGTTCTCGACGGCAATGCCAGCCTGGACGAGGGGATCGCGCGTGACGCGGCGCGGACGCGGCAGCTCGCGCGTCGTCAGCGGACCTGGTTCCGGGCCGAGCCGGGAATCAACTGGCTCGACGCCACCTCGCCGACGCTCGTCGACGACGCGCTCGCCGTGGCAGAGACGATCCTGCCGCGCTAGGTTCTGAAGGTGAGCCCCGCCGCGTCCGCGAAGCGTGCCATGACGCCCCAGCCACCGAAGGTCTCCGAGACCGCGATGACCAGTTCGTTTTCGCCCTGGACGAGGGGCAGGAAGAGCGTATACCAGTAGCCGATCGAGCCCAGGAAGCGATAGTCACGCGAGCGGTAGTCGTCGGTGCCCGCAAAGACCGGGCGGCCGTTGAGGTAGACCACGGCCCTGTCGCTGAAACCGAGCGCGAGCGAGCGGACGCCAGCCGTGGCACTGACGATCGCGGTCCGGGCAAAGACGGTGTTGAGGGTCATGCCCAGCGGATGTACTCGGGCCAGGTTGGCGAGGCCACTGGGCTCGCTCGCAAGATACGTCCAGGTGCGTGCCGTCGCGGGCGCCGTGCCTTCGGGAACGAGGTTGGACACGGACCAGCTCGGGACTACCCCGGGCAGCATCTCATCTACGGCCGGCGCCGCGCCGCGCAGCGTGGGTCGCGTCGCGTCGTACGCGAACCGTCCGACCCTGATGCGGCCACCGCCCGGCAGGATGCCGACGCCGCCTGGCATGACCGGAGCGCGCAGCCGGCCGAAGACCAGCGCCGGCTGAGAAAGATCGCCGACGTACGCCTCGCCGCGATCAGCGGCGAAGGAGACGCGGAGCGTGAACCACTCGTTGACCGGGATGGTCACCGGCGACCAGAAGCCTGCGCCGTGGTACAGCTGCCAGCCGGAGACGTCGTTGAACACAGGCGTGTACTGGACAGCATCGTCGTTGCCGGACTGGTGCGGACGCACGAAGAAGGACTCGTAAGCGTCCGGCCGGATGCGCCACGCGACGCCAGCGAAGCTTCGCTCGGCCGAGATCGCCAGGTCGACCTCGATGGTCCCTTCGAGGAGCTCGGCCCCGCCGACCGTCACCAGCACCGGCGCGGAGTCGTCCAACTCCACACACGTCCGGCCAAGGTGCTCGGCAGCCGTCCCCAACGGCAGCGGAAGCTCACGCAGACTCATTGCAGAAGTCTTGCACGAAGCAACCGGCCCAGCCCTGGGTATCTCAGTCGGTTACGCCTGGGACCTCGAGCTCGTCGATGACGTCGGCCACGCCAGTGACCCGGCTGATCACGTCGATGACGTTGTCGGTGTCGTCGATGTCCTCGACCACGCCACGGACCACGACCGTGCCGTTGCGTGTCGCGATGGCGAGCGCGTCCGCGTACTGCGTGGTCGCTGCGTCGGCGCGCAGCGCCTCGCGGACGCGTTCCTCAACGTCGTCGGCCTTGACGCCAAAGCCGGCCCCTACCTCTGCCCCTTCCGGATCGTCCTCATCGGCGACAACCGGCGGATCCATCGGCGGCACCCAGGTCAGTCCCTCTTCGGCGGCGATTGCCGGATCGTCGGTCTCACCCTCGCACAGCTCCCGATCGGTCAGTTCCTCGAGACGCGGCGCCTCGTCGCCAGCCGGGTTCGGAATTGGGTAGCCCTCGTACTCCGCAGTGTCGTTGAACTCACCACTGGAGTAACTGACCTCGTCCTCGCGTAGGTAGGCGACCTGGTCGCCCTCCTGCTGTTCGCCGCTGAGCTCGTGGCCCTTCTCCTCGACGGGTACGTCTGGCGCATTGAGTCGGGCGTTGTCGCCCTGATACGTCGGCCGGGGCAAATCGCGTGATGCCATCGTCCGAGAATGATGGTCCCCGCGTCGCGAGTCGGTCAAGCGAGAGCGCGATGAGTTGCAGTTGCGGTACGAAGCGGCCCTATCCTTGGCGGCGTGAACGCGCGCAGTCGGATGGTCGAGCTTTCCGCGCCTCTCGAGCGCGCGTTCCTGATCGCCGTCGATACCGGCAAGGACGAAGGCTGGTCGGCCGAGGACTCGCTGGCGGAGCTCGCCAGCCTGGCCGACACGGCCGGCGCCGAGGTGGTCGGCGCCGAGTGGCAGAACCGCCGTCACGTCGACCCGAATTGGTACGTGGGCAAGGGCAAAGCTGAGGAGCTCGTCGCCGCCAAGTCGGAGACCGGCTTCACGCTGCTCATCGCCGACGACGAGATTTCGCCCAACCAGCAGCGCGCGCTCGAAAGCCTGCTGGGCGTCAAGGTGCTCGACCGCAGCGGCCTGATCCTGGACATCTTCGCCCAGCACGCGCGGACCCACGAAGGCCGGCTGCAGGTCGAGCTCGCCCAGCTCGAGTACCAGCTTCCGCGATTGACGCGCCTGTGGACCCACCTGTCGCGCACCCAGGGCGGTATCGGCTCGCGCGGCCCGGGCGAGTCGCAGCTCGAGACTGACCGGCGCATCATCCGGGTCAAGATCCAGAAGCTCAAAGAACGAGTCGAGCAGGTTCGCCAGCAACGCGACACAGCGGCGCGCTCACGCGACCGGCGGCTCGTGCCGACGGTCGCCATCGTCGGCTACACGAACGCCGGCAAGAGCTCGATTCTCAACGCGCTGGTGGGCGCGGAGGCGGCGCGCGCCGAGGACCGACTCTTCGCCACGCTTGACCCGACCAGCCGCGTGGTCAAGCTGGGCGACGGCCAGTCGGCGGTCATGACCGACACCGTGGGCTTCATTCACAAGCTGCCCCATCAGCTCGTCGAGGCCTTTCGGGCCACGCTCGAGGAGGTCAATCGAGCCGACGTGCTGCTCGAGGTCGTCGATGTCTCCGAGCGCCACGCCCCGGAGCACCGCCAGACGGTCCAGGCAGTGCTGGCCGACCTGGGTGCGGGCGAAAAGCAACGTCTGCTCGTCTACAACAAGGCCGACCTCGTCGACCCTGCCGCCGCTGACGGCGCAGTTCCCGCTCCGACCATCGCCGGGTCGGTGCTCGTCTCGGCCGTGACGGGCTATGGCATGGACGTCCTGCGGGCGCGGCTGAGCAGCATCCTGGCCGACCTGTGGGAAGAGGTCGACGTCGCCGTGCCGTACAGCGAAGGCGAGCTCCTCGCGCGCGTCCGCGAGCGCGGCACAGTAGACATCGGTTACCGCGCGCGTGATGTGCGCGTGCGCGGTCGCATCGCGCCGTCGCTCGCCAATGAGCTGCGCGCGGCCGCGTTTGGCGGCAACGGGCACCACTGATGAGGCCGACGCGCCTGATTCGCTCTCTGGCGCTGGGGGCACTGGCGCTGGGTGCTGTTGCCGCGGTCGTGCGTCACATGCACGGCCCGGTCGGCTCTCGCGGCGACGCAGAAGGCGGCATCGAGATGGGCAACGTCTGGCTGTACGACGTCGTCAGCCGGTTCCTGTGGGCGCCAATGTTCCGCGGCATTGCCGACGACGTCGCGTCAAACCTCGCGACCGACGGCCGCATCCTGGAAGTTGGTTGTGGCCCGGGCCATCTCGCGACGCGGCTTGCGCTGATCCCGGGCATGTCGGTGACGGCCACGGACCTAGATCCGAGGATGGTCGAGCGGGCGGTCGCGAATGCCGGGCGGGCGCTGCCGCCAGGCGAGCGGCCGACTTTTGCCACGGCCGATGTTGCGCACCTGCCGTTCGACGACGGCACTTTCGACCTGATCGTCAGCACCTTCTCGATGCATCACTGGGCAGATCCGCCGGCCGGTCTGGCCGAGATCGCGCGGGTGCTCAAGCCAACCGGCGTCGTCCTGATCTGGGACCTCGAACCCGGCTCGCCGATGGACCACGCCATGACCGGCAAATCGTCGGTCCCCGATATCGCCGGCCTGACGCTTGTCTCCCAGGTGCCGTGGCGCTGGCCGGGACCGATTACGATTTCGCGCCGCTTCGAGCTTCGTCCCGCCGCGGCCTGATACCCCTGCGACTTCCTACTGGCGGCGCGCGACGTGCCACACGCCGCCGATGCCGTCACCGAGCATGTCGCCCGGGTTGTCGTCACCGGCATAGGTGTATAGCGGGTGTTGCTTGTACGCGACCTGGGTGGTGCCGTCGTCGCGCGTGAAGGTGCTGAAGTCAGCGGTCGTCAGGCTCAGGCCCAAGGTGAGCTGCTGGGCGCTCGGGACGGTAAGTGGCGCGAAATCGGCCGTGCAGTCGCCCGTGCAGGTGCTCGAATTCGGCGTGTCGTTGTCGAACGTATAGAGCGTGAATCCGTGCACGTCGAGCAGGACGCCGGACGCATCGGCGTTGACTGTGCCGACACCGACCGCGATTGTCGGCGGCGGCAGCGCGGACGTCGGCTGGGCAAAGAAGTCGGGGAAGCTCGCAATCGGAGGCAGGATCGGCGTCGGTGTCGGGCCACCTCCGCCGAAGCAGCCCGCGGCCAGCACGGCCGTGGTCAGCGAAAGCACCACCCGCAGACGACGCATTTGCCGGAGCGTAATCCGAAGGTAGGAAAGAGGTGGCCGCCGCTGTTGCCAGCGGCGGCCGAAGG
>Ga0209638_1000449_pt1 | contig 26838 bp, 25 predicted proteins | sample BarGraNGADG00211_FD_184490 | JGI IMG/M metagenome (GOLD analysis project Ga0209638, IMG submission 184490) | Arctic peat soil microbial communities from Barrow, Alaska - Barrow Graham LP Ref core NGADG0002-211 (SPAdes) (version 2) | ecosystem: Environmental > Terrestrial > Soil > Wetlands > Peat...
TCCAGGTTTTACCAAATTTTCAAAGAACGACTCGCAACACGGATTGCCATGAAAAATGTCAATCTCTACTGTTGACTTTGAAAGGAATAACTATTTTCCGCGATGTCCACCATTCCCGTCACCATTTTGCCATTTTCCCGGAGAGGGCCCTGTCCAGCAGTTGCATCGGATGAAGGACCGCGATCCGGTCCGGATCGTTCATGTTTCCGCCGATCGTCACCCGGCAGCCGGGACATCCGGTGGCCACAATGCGGGCGCCCGTCTCGCGAATGCGCGCAATCTTTTTTTCGGTGACCCCCTTCGAGATCTCCGGGTAATCGAATTGAAAGGAGCCCCCCCCGCCGCAGCAGGTGTTTGCCTCTTCCATCTCTATGTATTCCACTTGGGGCAACGCCTTCAGGATCTTTCGCGGGGCGTCGCTCACCCCCTGCGCGCGAACCAGGTGGCACGGGTCATGGTAGGTCACTCGGATCTTCCCGCCTTTGTAGTCCTTCGGCAGCGGAAGCTCGCCCAGCCTCTCCGCGACATACTCCATCACGTCAAAGGTCTTCCCCTTCAAGATCTCCGCCTGGGCGGTCTCCATCCCTTTTCGCTTCAAGAGCGCGATATACTCCTTCCGGAAGGCGGCGCCGCAGGTGGCGCAGTCCACCAGCACCGCATCGACACGGGCCCGGGAGAGGACGGCGATATTTCTGCTGACATTTTCCAGCGGGAGATCCCCTTCGCCCGACAGGATCGCGGCGATCCCGCAGCAATCTTGGGCGGCGGGAATCTCGATCTCCACGCGGAGTTGCTTCAGGACATTGACGATCGCCTGCCCCACGTCCGCCGCAAAATAGTTGGTGAAACAGCCGGTAAAATAGAAAACGCGCCCCTTCGGCTCCCCGTCGGGGCGGATCACCCCGTCAAACCGGTCCCGGAAGGGCCTGGGGTTGACCCGTGGAAGTTTTCCCGCCGGGATGTTGCCGATCCGCATCCCCTTTGCAAAGGTCTCGATGAGCCGGTTCCGCCCGAGCCTGGCGAAGACCATCGAGGAGCGAAGCAACTTTTCGTTGGTCAATAAATTGAAAACAAACCGCTTCTTCCAATCCAGACCGTACTGCTTGACCAGCTCCGCGCGCAGGTCGTTGAAGACCTCGTCATGCCGCACCCCGCTCGGACAATTCACGACGCAGGTTTCGCAGAGCAGGCAGGTCAGGATGATCTCCTTGAACCGTTTCGACAGCGGAATTTTCCCCTCCAGGAAATACTTGACGAGCTGAATCCGGCCCCTCGGATTCGCGGCCTCGATAAGCACCTGCTGATAAACCGGACACGACGTGGTGCAGAGCCCGCATTTGTTGCAGCGATCCACCATCTTCTTTGTTTCTTCTGTCGCCTGACGCTCCATCCCGTTGCTCCAGGTCCGCTTAGACGATCCGAACGACTTTATCCGGGTTCACGATATTGAGCGGGTCAAAGACCTTCTTGATGTTCCTCGTGATCTCCATCGCCGTCTCCCCGAGTTCAAACGGCATAATCTCCCGCTTGGCGATCCCGATGCCGTGCTCCCCGGTCAGCGTGCCTCCCAGCTCCAGCGCCTTGATCGAGATCTCGTCCATCGCCTGGACCACCCGCTTCATCTCTTCCGGATCGCTGCTGTCCGTCAGGATCATCGGATGGAGATTCCCGTCCCCGGCATGGGCGACGACCGGAATGGGCAGTTGATATTTTTCGGCAATCCTCGCCACCTCCTGGAACATGGCCACCAGATTCGCCAACGGAACGGTACAATCCTCGGCGATCGCGGTGGGTCTCAACCGCGCCCCGGCCCCATAGACGGAGCGTCTCGCTTTCCAGATCTCGTCGTTCTCTGCAAGCGTTCGGGCGACGTTCACCTCATGGGCCCCCATCTCCCGGCAGAGTTCCGTCAGCCGCTCGGACTGCCCGGCCACCGCCGCCTCCGGACCGTCGACTTCAATCAGCAGCAGCGCCTCCGCTTCCCGCGGGAGCCCCAGATGAATGTAGTCCTCAACCATGTTGATGGAAACTTTGTCCATGATCTCCAGCGCCACCGGCAGGATGCCGATTTCGAAAACTTTTGAAACGGTCCTTCCGGCGTCGCCCAGGTTTTTATAGGCGGCCTGGAGCGTCCTTTTAGTCTCGGGGAGCGGAATCAGCTTCACCGTGATTTCGGTGATCAATCCGAGGGTCCCTTCCGAGCCGCAGAAGAGTTGCGTCAGGTTGTATCCCGTCACATTCTTCAGGGTCTTCCCGCCGGTGCACAGGATCTCCCCGGAGGCAAGGACCACCTCCAGGCCGACGAGATAATCCCGGGTGACACCGTATTTGACCGCCCGCGGCCCGCCCGCATTTTCGGCCACATTCCCCCCGATCGTTGAAACCGCCATGGAGCCGGGGTCCGGGGGGTAATACAATCCCCGTTTCGTGAGCTCTTTCTGGAACTCCATGTTGATCACGCCGGGCTGAAGGACCGCGATCCGGTTTTCCTTGCTGATTTCGAGGATCTTGTTCATCTTGGTGAAGACCAGTACGATCCCGCCCCGGGTGGGCACGGAACCCCCGGCGAGGTTGGTCCCCGCGCCGCGGGCCGTGACCGGAATCCTTTCCCGGGAGGCCACCCTCATGATCCGGGAAACCTCTTCCGTGCTGACCGGCAACAGCGCCGCTTCCGGCAGCCCCTGAACCATGAAGGCGTCGTACGAATAGAGGAGCAGGTCTTCCGGATTGTCGAAATACCGACCCTCGCCCACAATGTTCTTCAGCTCGTCTTTGACCGCTTGACTGAGCATCTCCTATTCATCCTCCCTGTCTCTTGAGGGCTTGCCGCGGGAACTCGGGGACAGATTTGAAATCTGTCCCCGAAAAACGATTATCCTCCGGCCTTGACCTGTTCCACGATCTCGCTGAATTCCCGCTCCGTCAGCACGCGTTTCAAATCATGGGAACGCCGCTTGATCCGGTTGAGAATGTCCATTCTCTTCTCCTCGGCGATTTCGAGGCCGAGCTTCTCCGCCCAGACCATGATGTTGTCCACACCGCTCTTCTTGCCCATGATGATCTCGGGCGCGGCGTGGCCCACAAACTCGGGCCGGACCGGAAACACGGTCGTCGGGTGCTCCTTGTAGGCGTTCCGGTACCATCCGGTGACGATCCCCGATTCGACGGTATAGGCCTTCTCGCCGACAAAGGGACGCTGCGGCGGAACCTCCAGACCGGAAAGCTCCATGACCAGTTTCGAGAGCTCGTTGATCTTGCCGAAGTTGATGCCGACGTCTATTCCGTACATCGTCAGCAGCGCCATCGCCGTCTCTTCCATCGGGGCGTTGCCGCACCGCTCGCCGATCCCACCCACCGTGGAGTGGATCACCTCCGCTCCCGACAGAACCGCCATGATCGTGTTGGCCACCCCCATGCCGAAGTCCGAATGGAAGTGGACCTCAATCGGCTTCGATACCCGCTCTTTCACCTTCCGGGTGAAGTAGCTCGCCGCCTGGGGGGAGAGCACGCCGAAGGTATCGACCAACGTGAAGGCATCCATGTGCCCCTCCGTGGCCACCCGATCCACCAGGTTCAGCAGGAAGTTCATGTCGGCCCGCGTCCCGTCGATCGTGAAGAAGACCGTGTAAAGGCCCTGCTCTTTCGCGCAGGCCGTCGCCTTGATCGACAGGTCGATCGCCTTCTCGAGCGGCCACCGGTAGGCCTGGTCCACCATGTGGGCGCTGACGGGGATTTCGATGACGACGCCGCTCACGCCGCAGTCCGCCGCCCGCTTCACATCGTCCACGATGCAGCGGCTGAAACAGAAGATCTCCGGACCGAGATTGCGCTTCACGATCTCCCGGATCGCCGCCTCATCCATGGGCGAGACGGCCGGCATGCCCGTCTCGATGCGGTGCACGCCCGCCTCCGCCAGTTTCTCGGCAATCCGCACCTTGTCATCCTTCGTGTAAATAATCCCCGCCTGCTGTTCGCCGTCGCGCAGCGTGACGTCGTGAATCCTCACCTTCTTCGGAGGGTTGAAACCCTTCGTCACCTCGTCGACGTAGTTCCACGGGCTCACGAACCAGTTGTCCGTTTTCCAGGGCGTACCCTTTGGATTTTCACTCATGCAATTCTCCTTTAGTTCCATATATGAATTTCCCTACCTCATCGCCTCTTCCATGTGCTCCATCAGTGTGAAGATCACCGGCCCGTCGCCGCTGACCAGCACATTTTCCTCGAGACGGCAGGTCTGCCGAAGACCGGGATGGCCCGCGAAGGTCTCCACCGCGAAGTACATGTTTTCCTTGATCTCCGCCGGGTAGTCCAACGAATAGGCCCGCGAGATCCACATCCCCTCGTAGAGCGTGATGCCGATGCTGTGCGCGAACTGCTGCAGCGTGACGGTGCCATACGTGTCGTCGTCGTACTTCGGGAAACAGGCCGCCACATCCGCCGTCGTATTGCCGGGGCGGAGCTTGTCGATCGCCGCGTACATGGAGTCGTACACCTCGCGGTAGAGATCGATCTCCTGCTGGTTCATCTTCCCGGCGCACTTGAAGCACCGGACGAAATCGATGTAGTAGCCGGATGGTCCGACGGCGTTGATATCGACGATGATCAGATCCCCTTGTCTGATCATTTTGTTGGTCGCCCAGCGCCGGTAGGGGCTCGTGTTGCCGCCCGACGCCACGATGATGTCGTAGATGATCTCGCAACCCCTTTCCAACATGAATTCGTGGACCTTCGCCTCGATCTCGCGCTCCGTGACCCCGGGCTTGAGCCATTCATACTTGATATGCCACATCGCCGCATCGCCGATCGAGGCGGCCTGCTTCAGCAGTTCGATCTCGTCGCGCGTCTTGACCACCCGGGCGGAGGACATCGCCGGCCAGCCGTTCACGATATTCAATCCCGCATCCTTGAAGGCCTGCAGGGAGGGCATATCGAGGTTGTCGATCCCGATCTTCTCCTTTTCAACCTTGTTCTCCTTCAAAACCGCGATCACGCCGTCCACCATCTTCTTGGCCATGTGGGGCACGGCCCCTTCGGCCCACTGCCACGTCATCGCCGGGCGGATGTTGTTTTCCGGAATCCAGGGGAGATCGATCACCGCGCAATGGAGGTCCGATCCGGCCGTCTCGAAGAATACCGGCTCGCCGCCCCGCGGCAGAACCACATACCGGATGTTGATGTTGTATTTCCAGTTGCCCTGGTAGGAGCCGGTCACATACCGGATGTTGGCCCCGGCAAAAAGAACGAGCGCGCCCAGATCGTAGGCCTCCATCTGCTCACGGGTGCGCTGGAGGCGTTCAGCCCGCATGCGGTCGAAATCGACCCGGTATTGCCAGTCCGCCCCCGTCTGGCTATAGAGGCGGCGCGGATCCCACTCGTGCGGCTTGTGAATGAATTCGGTGCTCAGTTCGTATCCCATCGTCTTTTCTCCTTTTCTGGTTAAAATGGCTGTTTTTACGGTATATCGTTCAACAACACCTGCTGCCCCGTCCGGGCCGACTCGATCGCGGCCCGAATCAGGGCCAGGGCCGCAAGCGAAGATGGCCCATCCGTCTCCGGTTTTGCGCCGGTCCGGATGCAATCGGCAAACTCTTCGACCTCCTCCAGAATGGGGTCGCCGACGGGCAGCGGAATCTCGCGTCCTCCATCCTGATCCAATGTGAATATCGTCAGTTGTGTAAATCGATCCACCACCGGCCACATCTTCAGATATTCATCGAACGGGACATTCGGCAACGCGATCGTGCAACGCAGATTGGCCTCGGTTCCATAGACGGAGATGTGGTTGGACTTGAGCGAACAGTAATTCGAACCGAGGTAGCCGAGGATGCCGGATTGAAACCGGAAGACCGTTGCGGTGACATCTTCGACGGGCGCCGGGATATAGAGCTTGCTGAAATAGGAAAACGCGCTCCGGATCGGCCCGAAGAAGTAGGCGAGGGTATCCGCGTGATGGACGCCCATCGTCATCAGCGAACCTGCGGGGCACCCGGAATCATCCGCCGTCCAGCGCCATTGGTCGGCGGTCAATTCGAATCCCAGGTTGTGGGAGAAGTTGGCCTCCGCCATAACCGGTTTGCCGATCGCGCCGTTGTCGATCAGTTCCTTGATCTTGCGAAATCCCGCCAGGCGCCGCATGTCATGGCCGACCATCAGAACCACGCCGGCTTCCCGACAGGCCTCAATCATCCTCTTTCCATCTACCAGCGTATTGGCGATCGGCTTTTCGACGTACACGTGCTTCCGATAGCGGGCGGCTAGTTCCGTCTGCTCCGCGTGAACCGCGTTCGGGGTGATCAGCAGGACGCCGTCAATATCATTTCGTTTCAGCAGCCCTTCATAGCTTTTTTCCTGATCGCATCCGTAGCGCCGGCTGTATTCGATTCGTTTTTCCGCCGTTCTGGAGAAACAGGTGACCAGTTCAAGCTTTTCGCTCCGTTGCATCGCGTCGGCAATCACCCCCGACCAGCTCCCGATTCCGACCAGTCCGACCCGTACAGGGCGCCCTGTTTTCATTCCGCTCTCCCCTCCCCAAAACGCATCGGCGCTAACTTTGAAAAACCCTGTTTGTCCTTGCGAGCAACGCGAAGCAATGACAAGAGGGACCGAAATTCGGTCTCCCCATCTCTTCATACGACGTCACCGGACCGGCCGTCAAATGTTTTTGTCGAAAAAAAAGGGGGACAGCGCGGAAAGTAGGGGCGGAATGGTCAAATCCCGGCGGATTGTTTTTTTTGTTGACACGCGGGCGGCATCCCCTTACACTCCGCCCACAAAAAAAACGGCTTCGTAAAAAGGCCGCAGGCAAGGCGCGCGAATCCTGAGGAATGAGGCGTACTGTTGCGTACGCCGCAATGACGAAGGATGAAGCGCAACGCAGCATCCGGACTTTTTACGAAGCCGTCAAAAAAAGAGAGCCCTGAAGGATCTTAAGCCCCATGCCCCTCTACCTTACCTTTACGCTGGCGCTGCTCACCATCACGTGTGTGCAGGCCGGCCGCGTGCTGTTCTCGCTTTATGCGCTGCATCTCGGTGCGGACCCGTTTACCGTCGGTATCCTCGCCGGGACCTCTTCGGCGTTGCCGCTGCTGCTCTCCTGGCAGGTCGGCCGGCTTTCCGATCGCTTCGGTTCCCGCTTGCTGCTCACGGTCGGCGCAGCCGGCGGCGCGCTGGGTATGCTGGCGCCGTATTACATACCCGGATTGCCCGCGCTCTATCTGGCGGCCGTCACGAACGGCTTGTTGTTCGCATGCTGCAGCGTCTCCCTGCAGAACCTGGTCGGCCTTCTGAGTCCGCCGACGGACCGTTCAAAGAACTTCAGCAATTTCAGCTTGATGGCATCAGCCGCCAACTTTCTCGGCCCGCTGATCGCCGGATTTTCGATTGACCTTTCGGGCTACGGCGTTGCCTGTCTTTATCTCGTGCTGCTGGCCCTCGCGCCGATTGCGATGCTCGCGATCTGGGGCAACCTTCTGCCCGGAGGCTCGCGCAACGCCTCTCCCGCCGGAAGCGTTCGCGACATGCTGACCGACTCCGGGCTATGGCGCGTGATGGCGACCAGCAGTCTGGTGGTCACCGGCGTTGTGCTGTTTCAGTTCTACATACCGATTTACGGGCACAGCATCGGATTGTCGGCTTCCGTCATCGGCGTCGTGCTTGCGATTTTCCCCGGGGCCGCGTTCGTTGTGCGGATGTTCCTGCCGCGCATGATCAGCCTGTTTGGCGAAGATAAACTGCTCGCCTACGCCTTTTTCATCGGGGCGGCAGGCCTGATGCTCGTGCCGTTTTTTCAAAGCGCGGTGACGCTCGGGCTGATCTCGTTCGCATTCGGAATCGGGATGGGCTGCGGCCAGCCGATTACGATCATGATGACCTTCAGCAGTTCCGAGGAAGGTCGCTCCGGCGAGGCGCTGGGTCTGCGCATCACAGCAAACCACCTGGCGCGCATGCTCGTTCCGGTCGTGTTCGGGATGATCGGCTCGGCGTTCGGGGTTTTCGCCGTCTTCTGGGCCAACGCGCTGATGCTCGCCTCTGGAGGCGTCCTCTCCGGATCCGGCACCATCGCCCGCAAAAAATAATATTATTTTATCTGATCGCGCAGCGTTTTGTCCGGGAGCAGTCGGATTGCATCGTGGGTGCAGGCTTCCATGCAGGCGCTGCAAAGCATGCACTCCGACGACGTGAGCGCCGGGGGGCGGCCCGGTTTGAGCGCGCCGGAGGGACATGCATCCGCGCACGCCGTACATCCGGGGGGACAATTCCGGGCCGCGATCACCGGCCGATAGCATGCCCGATCGGCGTAAAACGCGCGGCTCGTCTTTCCCCCGCCGACACCGGAGAGGTAGCAGTAGGTCGATTCCGGCGTGACGACGGGCCGATTGAACCCCTCGATGGGCGAGCCGTCGCCCTCAATCTCAATGGCGTCCGGATCGGTCCGCCCGAGTCCCAGCTCCCGTGCGATGCGCAGGTAGGGCACCTCATCAATCCGAAACCCGACCATGCGGGCGAGGACGGCGTCCAGCGCAACGGCGTCGGTCGCGGCCAGCACCTTGTTCACCCGGCGAACCTCCGGCGAACACGGCCCATACCCCTCCATCGCGAGGATGCCGTCCATGATCACCAAATCCGGCGGGCGCAACCGAAACATCTCGATCAGGATCTCGGCAAAAACCTCCGGTTTCTCCGAATAGTAATGATACCAGGACTTTTGCGCGCCGGCCAGCAATCCAAAGTTGTTTTTCACCGCCCCGCTGAGCATCGTCAGCCCGTGCGTCTTCATTTTGGGCAGCGAGACATAAACATCGGCATCGAGAACATCCTTGAGGACGGCGACCTTGCGTTTGAAGGGCTTCTCCACCGTCACCGTTTCAAGATTCAGCGAAAGGTTGCGATAGTAAGGGCCAGCCGCGTCGGCGAGGCCGGTGCTATCAAAAATATGTTGTGAGTTTCCGTAGGACTCGGTGCCCACCGAATCGCCGACGATGATTTGCTTCGGCGCCATCGTCTCCAGCCGATCGATGACCGCCTTGACCAGCGCGGGATGCGTGACAATCGCCTCGCGATCCGGGTTGCAGGCCCTGAGTGCGTTGACCTTGACGACCACTTTTTTCCCGCTGATCTCCAGCGGGAAAGCGGCAAAAGCGCGCGCCACCGCCTCGGTGCAAGTATCATAACTGCTTTCAATCACAAATACTTTGCTTCGGCTACCCATTCACCATCACCTCCTTGACTTTCAGGGGGGAAGGTTCTTTGGCTAAGACGCCCTCCGGATGGACCTCCCGGTATCGACCGGCACGGGAGAGGACCTCCTCCTTCGCCTCTTTGCTCCTCGAGACCTTTGCATAACTCCGATTTTTCCCCGGATCACTCATCGATGACCTCCCTCGGGACTTTGCCGACGAGGAAACCGCACCGAATTTTTCGGGTGAGTGATCCGTAAAATAATTGCATGAGAAATTTTAAAGTAAATCATAATAAATATTCAATATTGCTTGACATATCACCGTATTAGTGCCATATTTCCGCCATCAAATTTCTTACCGGAAGGGATATGGGATACAAACAAATTGATCTCACATCCAAAATAATCGGGAGCTGTCCCCCCCCTATTGTTTTCTCTCCCACGCCCAGGCGGTGCGGATGATAAATTCGAGGTCGTCGTGGCGCGGCTGCCAGCCGGTGATCTCCCGGATTCGGCGGCTGTCGGCGACGAGCGCCGGGGGATCGCCCGCGCGGCGGCCGGTCTCCTCCACCGGAAACGCGACGCCCGTGACCTTCCGCGCGCAGTCGACCACCTCACGCACCGAATAGCCGTGGCCGTAGCCACAGTTCATCGTCTCCGTCCGGCTCGTTTCGGTCAGACGCCCGAGGGCCAGCAGGTGTGCGGCGGCGAGGTCGTTCACATGGATGTAGTCACGCACGCAGGTGCCGTCCGGCGTCGGATAGTCGGTCCCGTAGACGGAGAGCTTCGGGTATTCGCCCTTCGCGGTCTTCAGCGCCCGCGTGATCAGGTGGGTCGCCTCGCGGTAGCTTTGCCCGATCCGGCCTTCCGGGTCCGCCCCGGCGACGTTGAAGTAGCGGAGTGCGACGTACCGGAAATCGGTCGCGGCGGCAAGGTCCGCAAGGACATGCTCGATCATCACCTTCGAGGCGCCGTAGGGGTTGATCGGATTGAGCGGCGTCGCCTCGTCGACGGGGATCTTCTCCGGAATGCCGTACACGGCGGCAGTCGAGGAATAGATGAACCGCCGGACGCCCGCCTCGCGCATCGCCTCCAGCAGGTTCAGCGTGTTGATGACGTTGTTGCGATAGTACACGAGCGGCTCCCGGACCGACTCCTCCACCTGGATCGAAGCGGCGAAGTGCATGACCGCCTCCGGCCGGAAGGCGAGGAGCGCGTCCAGGATCACCACCCGGTCGGCGAGGTCGCCGCGGCTGAGGCGGCCGGAGAGGATCGCCCATTCGTGGCCGGTGGAGAGGTTGTCGAAGACGACGATCTCATGGCCCGCTTCGCCCAGCGCCTTGACGACATGGCTGCCGATGTACCCAGCGCCGCCGGTGACGAGAATTTTCATAGATCTCCTTCAGAAAAGGAGGGACAGCTCCCGATTTCGCGACTCCGTTATCGGGGGAAATCTGTCCCTCTTGTTATGGCGGGGCGCGCAACGGCATGGTAATCTCATGAATATTCATTACAACTCCGCTCTCTCGGTTACATAACCGCCAGGCCCCACAGCCGCCTCCGGGATGCCGAAAACAGGGTGTCAAGCTATCCCGATTGACCGAAAATGACAAGATTTTTTTGGGGGAATGTGTGAACTGGATCACATTGGGAGAGGGTTTTGTGCCCGATTTTGACTTCCGTTTATTTTAACTCCTTGACAGATCGATTTTCGCCCCTCTATAATGCCGCACTTTTCCCTCAAGGGAACGATGGAGAGATGTCCGAGCGGCTGAAGGAGCACGACTGGAAATCGTGTGTACGCCCTCAAAGGTGTACCGCGGGTTCAAATCCCGCTCTCTCCGCCAGAAAATAGATGGGGTCAGAACCCCCCGATAGAAAAGATAGCCGGGCCCCGCGCGACGGCGGCCTGTGAACCCCGTCAGATCCGGAAGGAAGCAGCGGCAGCAGTCACCGGCGTGTGCTGCGGGTCAACCTGGCTATCCCTTTTTTCCCCTCATGCCTCGCAGGAGTATCCGTGGAATACCGCGTTCTGGCCCGAAAGTGGCGACCTCAGGTGTTCGAAGACGTGCTGGGACAGGAGCATGTGGTCCGGACGCTGCAAAACGCGATCGGCCAGCAGCGGATCGCCCACGCCTTTCTCTTCAGCGGGCCGCGCGGGGTCGGGAAGACCTCAATCGCCCGGATCCTCGCGAAGGCGCTGAACTGCGAAACGGGACCGACGCCCACCCCCTGCAATCAATGCGGCCATTGCATTGAAATCACGAATGGAAACGCGATCGACGTCCGCGAGATCGATGGCGCCTCGAACCGCGGGATCGACGAGATCCGGGAACTCCGCGAGAACGTGAAGTTCGCCCCCGCCTCCTGCCGCTACAAGATCTACATCATCGACGAGGTCCACATGCTGACCCGGGAGGCGTTCAACGCACTGTTGAAAACCCTCGAGGAGCCGCCCGGCCACGTGATCTTCATCTTCGCGACGACGGAGACCCAGAAGGTGCCGGCGACGATCCTCTCTCGCTGCCAGTGCTTCGACTTCCGGCGGATCCCGCTGAAGCAGATCGCCGAAAATCTGAAGAAGATCGCGGTGTCCGACGGGATAAAAATCAGCGACAACGGCCTTTCCTGGATTGCCGAGGCGGGGGACGGGAGCCTCCGCGACGCGCAGAGCATCTTCGACCAGGTGATCTCCTACGCGGGATTCGAGATCGGGGATCCGGCAGTGGAGGAGATCCTCGGCCGCTCCGACCGGCGCTTCCTCTTCCTGCTCTCCGAGGCGGTCCTCGCGCGGGACGCCGGCCGCTGCCTGAGGATCATCGACGAGGCGTACTACGCCGGCCTCGACATGCGCTATTTCTACCAGACGCTGCTCGGCCACTTCCGGAACCTGCTCTTCACCGGGATTGCGGGGGAGAAGGACCCGCTGGTCGATCTGCCGGCGGAAGAGGCGGCGAAACTGAAGGGGCAAACTGCGGGGCAATCGACGGAAACGCTCCAGCGCTATCTGGAGATCCTGATGGCCGAGGAGGAGAACGTCCGCCGGAGCCAGAACCCGCGACTGAACTTGGAGGCGATCCTCTGCCGGATGGCCTTCCTGGAGCCGATGATCCCGATCGAGGCGGTTCTCGCCCGGATGGAGGGGCTCGAGAGGCGGCTCGGGGGCGGGCCGGCGGCGGGGGGCGAGGGCGGTTCCGGAGGGGGACGCGCGGCGGAATCCCGGGGCGGGGAAACCCGGGGAGAGGCGGCGGCCAGACCGGGAACATCGAAAATGTTAGCAAAATCATCTCCCTATCCGGCGAACCATGAAATGCAGGCCCATCGCGGGGTGGGAGGAGACGTTTCCGTCACCGGAGGAGCCGCAGGGTCAGCCGCCCGCGGGGGCGGCGAGGCGTCCCAGGCGGGAGGCCCAAACGGTGCGCCTCCGGGCGCCGGCGACACGGCCTCCGCGACCGCCGCTACGACCGTCGCTGCAGAAGAGCGCGCGCCCTACCGAAGCGACGCCGGAACGGGCGGCGGCGGAATCCCGGAAAAGGGCTGGCAGGGATACAGGGAGTTCGTGAAGCGGCAGGACCCGGCCCTCTCAGCGAAGATCGAATCGGGGAGGTGCCTCTGCTGTGAACCGGGACGTCTGCGGATCGGCTTCGAGAAGGGGTATTTTTTCCTCGACGACGTCGTCGGGCGGAAAGCGGCGCTTGCCGAACACGGCCGGCAATTTTTCGGGCGGGAAACGGCCCTGGAGATCGAGACGCTTGCGCCGGAGGCCGGCGGTTCGACCAATGCACGCAATGGCAACGGAAACGGGAACGGACGGGCGGCGAAGAACCAGCGGATCCAGGAGATCCGGCGGGAGGCGCTTTCCCACCCGCTCGTGCAGAAGATTCTCGACACCTTTCCCGGGGCGGAGGTGCGGGACGTGAAGGTGATCGATCCCCCCGCGCCGGGGGCCGCCGCGGCGCCTCTCGTTGCGCTGCAACCGGATGCGGAGGATATCTCTCCCGACCCGCCCCCGCCCGAAGATTGAAAATATGACGACTCCGCAAAAAAGTCGTCATTCCCGCGCAGGCGGGAATCCAGAGAGTATGTAAATAGCTAAAAATACTAGATTCCCGTTTTCACGGGAATGGCAGAAAAAAGGAGGTAGTATCGGTGCAGAATTTCGGAAACATCATGAAGCAGGCGAAGAAGATGCAGGAGAGAATGATGGAGCTCCAGGAGGAGCTGGCGACGAAGAGCGTCGAGGCGACCGCCGGCGGCGGGATGGTCTCGGTCACCGTCAACGGCAAGTTCGAGATTCTCTCGCTGAAGGTCGAAAAGGAGGTCGTCAATCCCGATGACGTCGAGATGCTGCAGGACCTGATCGTCGCGGCGGTGAACGAGGGGATCCGGAAGGCCCAGGAGATGGCCGCTTCCGAGATGGGGAAAATCACCGGGGGGATGCAGATCCCCGGCCTGACGTAGGGGGCGCCATGTCCGGCTACGCCCCGCCCATCCAGCGCCTGATCAAGGAGTTTTCCAGGTTCCCCGGCATCGGGGAGAAGACCGCGGCGCGTCTGGCGAACCACGTCCTCCACACCTCGGAAGAGGAGGTGCGCCGCTTCGCCGAGAGTCTGCTCGACGTGAAACGGAAGATCCGCTTCTGCTCCATCTGCTTCAACCTGGCCGAGGGGAATCTCTGCGAAGTCTGCGCCGACCCGGCGCGGGACCGCAGTCTCATCTGCGTCGTCGAGGAGCCCGATTCGCTGATCGCGCTGGAGGCGAGCGGCGGATACCGCGGGGTTTACCACGTCCTGCACGGGGCGCTCTCCCCGCTGGACGGGATCGGTCCGGAACAGCTCCGGATCCGCGAGCTCCTCGAACGGCTCGCCGCCCACCCCGTCGAGGAGGTGATCGTGGCGACAAACCCGAGCGTGCCGGGCGAGACGACGGCGCTTCTGCTCTCGAAGCTCCTCAAGGAACGGTGCGTGAAGGTGACGCGGATCGCGCTCGGCGTCCCGATGGGCGGCGACCTCAAGTACACGGACCGGATGACGCTCGCCAAGTGTATCGAATTCCGCCGGGGCGTCTAGTGTGCTGAACGGGCACGGGCGTTCAGATTTAGCACTGGTTGCGTCCGGTTTCTGCCGCTGTCGGTTCCGGCCGCCACCCTCCCCTTTCCGTGCGCAGAGCGAACTCTTTCTGGCCGAGCCGCCTTCCCGCCCTTCCCGTCCCCCCCTTTCCGAAACGCAAATAGCCGATCGATAACTTTTTGTTTTGGATCGTGTTATCATCAATCTGCTGCCATACCACAGAAAATGGAAGTTTTGCCGCACGATGGCACTTTTTTTGCTTTTGTTTTCCGTGTTTTGGCAGCGGGAAAAGAGATTGCAGAGGACAGAGTCCCTATTCCCGGACGAAAGAAAATCGGGAGCTGTCCCCCTTTATTCCTATTGACAGCCCATCTCAAGTGAGATAGAAAAACGGCGTTTTCCAAAAAGCTTTTCACTACGGGAGATTTGACGAATGTTAGAAATCAGATGGCATGGGAGGGGTGGTCAGGGGGCGGTCACGTCGGTGGAACTGCTGGCCCTGTCCGCCATTGAAGAGGAAAAGTACGCGCAGGGATTCCCGAGCTTCGGGCCGGAGCGCCGCGGGGCGCCGGTGACCGCGTTCAACCGGGTCGACGACAAGCAGATCAAGATCCGCTCGGGCATCTACCATCCCGACGTGGTCGTCGTCCTCGACGAGAGCCTCGTTGGGCTGGTCGACGTAGCCGAGGGGTTGAAACCGACGGGGATCCTGCTGGTCAACACCACGAAAACGCTGGCGGAACTGAAGAAGAACATCCGCTTCGAGGGCAGGATCGCAACCTGCGACGGGACGGGGATCGCCTGGAAGGAGCTGGGCGTGCCGATCACGAACACCACCATGCTGGGCGCCCTGGTCAAGCTGACGGGCGCCGTGAAGCTCGAATCCCTCGACAGTCCGCTCAAGGAGAGGTTCGGCCGAATTGCGCCGAAGAACCAGGCTGCCGCGAAGCGGGCTTACGAAGAGGTCCGAATCATCAGCCAAGGATCAAAATAACTCTTGAGGTATCGCGATGACAGAGAAGAAATGGCCAGAAACCTGGCAGGAGGTCAATCCCGGGTGCATGGTTTTCCGGCCGGGAAGCGCCAAAGAATATCACACCGGGAGCTGGCGCGCGAAGCGTCCGATCTGGGATAATGCAAAATGCATCAAGTGCGGCGTCTGCTACATCTACTGCCCCGAGGGGTGCGTGACCGAGAATGCGGACGGTTTTTTTGAGGCGAACCTTGACTACTGCAAGGGCTGCGGAATCTGCGCCCATGAGTGCTGGCCGGTCGCCATCAAAATGGTGAATGAGGAGGAATAGAAGGATGGGCAAGCGAGTAGGAATGGAAGTAGCGATTGCGTCCGCGGAAGCGGCCGCACTCTGCAGGTTTGACGTAGCAGCCGTATATCCCATCACGCCTCAGTCCCATGTGGCCGAGCACCTGTCCGACATCGTCGCTGACGGACGGGTGGACGCCTCCTTCATTACCGTGGAATCCGAGCATTCCGCGCTGAGCGCCGCCATGGGCTCCGAGGCGACGGGCGCCCGCACCGTAACGGCGACCAGTTCCCAGGGGCTCCTCTACATGAGCGAGGTCCTGCCGATCACTTCGGCCATGCGGCTCCCGATCGTGATGCTCATCGCCAACCGCGCCGTATCGGGTCCGATCAATATCTGGAACGACCACAGCGACATCATGCCGATGCGCGATACGGGCTGGATCTCGTTCTTCGCGGACAACGGCCAGGAGGTGGTCGACATGACCATCCAGGCCTTCAAGGTGGGCGAGGACCGGCGGGTGATGCTCCCCGTCAACGTGAACATGGACGGCTTCCAGTTGACCCACATGGTCGAGCCGATCATCATGCCCGATCAGGAGGAGGTGGACCATTTCCTTCCCGCGTATGTCCCTTACGCCGCGCTGCATCCCGACAATATCGTTTCGATGGGCACCCTGGGCATGCCGGAGATCTACGCCGAGGCGCAGAAGGCCAAGGACGTGGCCCTCGTCAATTCCATCAAGGTCGTCAGGGAGGTATGGAAGGAATGGGAGGCGCAGTTTGGCCGGAAGTATGAGCCGATCCAGACCTACCGGACCGAGGACGCCGAGATCGCCCTGGTGACGATGGGGTCGATGGGCGAGACGGCGGAGATCGCCGTCGACGAGCTCCGCAAGCAGGGCGTGAAGGCCGGCCTTCTGAAGATCAAGCTCTGGCGGCCCTTCCCCTTCGACGACCTGAAAAAGGTCGTCAAGGGCATCAAGGTCCTCGCTGTGACGGACCGCGCCTGCTCCTTCGGCGGTCCCGGCGGTCCGGTCTTTTCGGAGATCCGTTCCGCCCTCTACGACACGCCGAAGCGCCCGAAGATCGTGAACTACCTCATCGGCCTGGGAGGCCGCGACGTCCAGGTGGAAAATTTCATGGACATGGTCCGGCGGGCGGCCAAGGGAAAACTTTCCGAACCCTACGAATTTTACGGAGTGAGAGGATAATGAATACGGCAACGAAAAACCCTAAAAATGTTATCGAAAACTTCGACCTCTACGCCCCGAAGCTGGTCAGCAAGGAGGAGTTCTTCGTTGGCGGCCACCGCGCCTGTCAGGGGTGCGGCGAGGCGCTGGCGATTCGATTGATGTGCAAGGCGCTCGGGAAGGACACGGTCATCACCAACGCGACCGGCTGCATGGAGGTGATCTCCAGCCTCTACCCGACGACGGCCTGGAACCTGCCCTGGATCCACGTCGCGTTTCCGAACGCCGCGGCGGTGGGGTCGGGGGTCGAGGCGGGCTTGAAGGCGCTTAGGCGCAAGGGAAAGATCGCGGACCGGCGCGTGAAGTCGGTTGCGATCGGCGGCGACGGCGGGACGATGGACATCGGCTTCCAGGCCCTGTCCGGCGCGATGGAGCGCTGCCACGACATGCTCTATGTCTGCTTCGACAACGAGGCGTACATGAACACGGGCATCCAGCGGTCGAGCGGCACCCCGTTTCTCGCCTCGACGACGACGGCCCCCGCCGGCAAGAAGATCCCCGGGAACCAGGTCTGGAAGAAAAACCTGCCGGAGATCATGGTCGCCCACAACGTCGCCTATGTGGCCACCGCCACCCCGAGCTACCCGATCGATTTCATGAACAAGGTGAAGAAGGCGCGGCAGATCAAGGGGCCCTCCTACATCCACTGTTTTGTGACCTGCCCGACCGGGTGGCGCTCCACGTCCGAGACCTGCATCAAGCTGGGCCGCCTCGCGCTCGAAACGGGGCTCTTCCCGCTCTACGAGGTGGAGGACGGCAAGTACCGCCTCACTGTCGAGGTTCCTGAAAAACGGCGTCCGATCCAGGATTACCTCAAGGGGCAGGGGCGCTTCCGCCACCTCACGCCTGACCAGATCCAGGTGATCCAGGAGCGGGTCGACATCGAGTGGGAGACCCTGATGATCAAGGTGGAACACTCCAGATCGAAGGAATCGCTCAGGGCCCGGCGGAGCCGGTGACCCGCGACCATACCCATTGAAGACGAGGTAAAAAGAGAATGGAAGAAAAGGTTAAGGAAATCGTTCAGCGATACAGCGGGGACAAGAGTTACCTGGTTCCCATCCTCCAGGACGTCCAGAAGGAATTCAACTACCTTCCCAAGGACGCCCTGTTTTCGGTGAGCGCCCACCTCAGCGTGCCGATCAGCCGCGTCTACGAGGTGGTGACGTTCTACAAGGCGTTCAGCCTGAAGCCCAAGGGGCGCAACCAGCTCAGCCTCTGCATGGGGACGGCGTGTCACGTCCGGGGCGCCGAGCTGATCGCCGGCAATGTCTCGGATATCCTGGGCATCAAGGAGGGCGACACGACGGCCGACCTCGAATTCTCCTTCGAGACGGTCGGTTGTCTCGGGGCGTGCGCCCTGGGGCCCGTTCTCGTGGTGAACGGGGAGTATCACGGCCATATGAACATCGCCAAATCGACAAAGATTCTCAAGAAACTGGGGAAGAAGGTAGCGACTGATGATGAGCAAGATTAAATCCTTCGATGAATTGAAAAGCGTACAGGAGAGGCTCAAGGCCGGCCGCGACCCGAAGAAGCCCTGCATTACGGTGTGCGTCGGGACCGGTTGTCTGGCCTATGGAACCCAGAAACTGGTGGACAACTTCCGCGAGGAACTCGCCAAGCGGAATCTTGCCGACAAGATCGATTTCCGCACCACCGGCTGCCACGGGTTCTGTGAACGGGGCCCGATGGTCGTCATCTCCCCGGAGAAGGTGTTCTACCAGCGGGTCGGGCTTGCGGACGCCGGGGAGATCATCGACAAGACCGTCCTGACGGGCGAGATCATCGACCGGCTCCTCTACGTCGATCCCGCCACCGGCGTGAAGGTGGTCCACGAGGACGACGTCCCGTTCTACAAAAAACAGACCCGGCTCGTCTTCGGCCTCAACAGCAAGGTCGATCCGGAGAGCCTGGACGACTACCTCGCCATCGGCGGTTACAGCGCCCTGGGCAAGGCCCTCACGGGGATGAAACCGGAAGCGATCATCCAGGAGGTCATCAAGGCGAACCTCCGGGGCCGCGGCGGCGGAGGATTCCCCGCCGGCTGGAAGTGGGATGCAACGAGGAAGGCCGCGGGTGATCCCAAGTACATCATCTGCAATGCCGACGAAGGCGATCCCGGCGCCTACATGGACCGCAGCCTTTTGGAGGGGAACCCCCATCTGGTCCTCGAGGGGATGATCATCGGCGCCTTCGCGATCGGCTCCAGCCAGGGCTACATCTATGCCCGGAACGAATATCCGCTCGCGATAAAGAACATCACCCGGGCGATCAAGCAGGCCCGGGAGGCGGGGCTCCTCGGGGAGAACATCCTGGGGTCGGGTTTCTCGTTCGACCTGAAGATCAACCGGGGCGGCGGCGCGTTCGTCTGCGGCGAGTCCTCGGCCCTCTTCGCCTCCCTGGAGGGGCGGGCCGGCGAACCCCGCGCGAAGTACATCCACGCGACCGACAAGGGCCTCTATGATAAGCCCACGAATCTCAACAACGTCGAGACCTGGGCGAATGTTCCATTCATCATCGAGCGCGGCGCCGACTGGTATGCCTCGATCGGGACCGCGGGGAGCAAGGGGACGAAGATCTTCTCCCTGGTTGGCAAGATCAACAACACCGGCCTCGTCGAGGTCCCCATGGGAACGAAGCTCCGGGAGATCGTCTTCGATATCGGCGGCGGGATCCCCGGCGGGAAGAAGTTCAAGGCGATCCAGACGGGCGGACCGTCGGGCGGCTGCATCCCCGAGAAGTATCTCGACATGGGCGTCGATTTCGACGAACTGACGAAGATCGGCTCGATGATGGGCTCCGGCGGCATGATCGTCATGGACGAGGACAACTGCATGGTCGATGTGGCCAAGTACTTCACGAACTTCCTGGTCAGCGAATCGTGCGGCAAGTGTGTTCCTTGCCGGGAGGGGGTCCGGCGCATGCGGGACATCCTGCTCGATATCACCGAGGGCAGAGGCCGGGAGGGGGATGTGGAGCTCCTCGAGAAGATGGCCACGGCCATCATTGACGGTTCCCTTTGCGCCCTGGGCAGCAGTGCCCCGAACCCCGTTCTCAGCACGATTCGTTACTTCCGTGACGAGTACGAGGCGCATATCAAGGGGAAACGCTGTCCGGCCGGCGTTTGCAAGGCGCTGATCACCTACAGCATCGATCCCGAGAAGTGCACCGGCTGCACCCTCTGCGCGAAGGTCTGCCCGACGAAGGCGGCGACCGGCGTGAAGAAGGAGGTCCACACGATCGATCCGGCAAAGTGTACAAGGTGCGGCGCGTGCAGGGAGAGCTGTAAATTTGATTCCATCATCGTGAGGTAAGGTAGAGAAAATGGTAAATCTGACGATAGACAACAAGAAGATCGAAGCGGAGGCGGGGCAGACCATCCTGGAGGTCGCCCGGGAGAACGGCATCGTCATTCCGACCCTGTGCTCCAACGAAGCGCTCGAGCCCTCGGGGGCGTGCCGGATGTGCGTCGTTGAGGTCAAGCACGGGAAAAGGACGCGCATCGTAACGTCCTGCCTCTACCCCGTTGCCGAGGGGCTGACCGTCGAAACGAAGAGCGAGCGGGTCCTGGCCTCCCGCCGCCTCGTCCTCCAGCTCCTCCTGGCGCGGTGTCCCGAATCGCAGCAGCTCAAGGAGATGGCGGAGGATCTGGGCATCAAACCCGAGCCCCGGTTCACACCCGACAAGGACGGCTCGAAGTGCATCCTCTGCCGGATGTGCGTGCGGACCTGCGAGAAGGTGGTCGGGGTCAGCGCGATCGGCTTCTCCTACCGGGGGGCGGAAAAGAAGGTCTGCACGCCGTTCCAGGAGGAATCGGCGACCTGTATCGGCTGCGGCGCGTGCGCCTACATCTGCCCCACGGGGCATATCGAGATGGAGACGACCGAGACCGGAGACAGCCGGACAATCTGGGGTCGGACGTTCAAGATGGCGACCTGCACGGTGTGCGGCCGTTATTTCGCGCCCGAAGACCAGTTGAAGTACATCAGCCGGACGGCCGATGTACCGTTGGAGAATCTGGCGGTCTGCATCAGCTGCCGCTAACAAACATGGGGGTCAGGTCCTGGCCTGCCCCCATTTAGCAGATACGTCCCCGTCTGCCGGGATCTGGAGCAGACCACGTACGGCCGATCCGCATTCAACGATTCAAAGGCTTCCCTCACCTTTTCGGCGGTGTTGTTCTGCTGGGACAGGTGCGCCAGAAAGACCATCGAGAGATGGCTCCCATGCCGGCGGATGAAATCGCTCGCGTCGTCGTTGCTCAGGTGGCCGCGGGCGGATAAAATCCGCTCCTTCAGAAGGCGGGGATAGGGCCCGTTCAGCAGCATCTCTTCATCGTAATTCGACTCCAGCAGCACCGCGTCCAGTTCCCGGATCGCCTCTTTCATCTGGGAGGTCACGCAGCCCGTGTCCGTAAACATCCCGAAACGGCCGACGACAAACCCGCAGGAGGTGACGTCGTGGGACGTTTCGATCGGCGTGATCGCCAGATCCTTGATCCGGAATTCACCTTCGAAATGGCGGACATCCAGCGGTCCCAGCCTCCACCGGCAGGCCGCATAAACCTCCTCCCGGACATAGACGGGAATCCCGAGACGCCTTGCGATCGGCCCGATCCCCTGGTAATGGTCCCCATGCGCGTGGGAGAGGACGATGCCGTCGACTTCCCGAATATCCTTCCCCAGCAGGGCCATCCGCCCGGCCGTTTCAGAGAAACTCTTCCCGGCGTCGAACAGCACGGAGGCACAGCCGGATTGTAAATGATAGCAATTTCCATTACTCCCGGATGCGATAATCGATAATTCCATGTAAACCGCTTTCACCCCGTCTCAATTTCTCTCTCAGCGCCGGATTGAAGATCTCCGCAGCAAGCTACGGAGAATCTTCAATCCTTAAGAGGAAAAAATCATTCCACTTTTGCTCGCTTACCCCGCGGCAAGCCGCGGTAAATGGGCTCGCGGGCGGATTCACCGGAACGCGCCGCCGAATAGAAATTCCGGGACCCGTTCATTGTTGCAAAAAAATCGGGAGCTGTCCCCCCTTTTCCCCTCCTTTTTAGTATTCGATGCCGGCGCGGTCCTTGATTCCGGCGTTGTAGTGGTGTTTGATCTCGCGGATCTCGCTCACCGTGTCGGCGAGGGCGATGATCTCCGGCGGGGCGTAGCGGCCGGTGAGGATCAGGTCGACCATGGGCGGCCTGGTCTGGATGAGATCGATCACATCGGCAACGGGGATCAGCTTGAAATCGACCGCGACGTTGATCTCATCGAGGATGACCATCTCGTAGTCCCCCGAGGCGAGCGCCTCGCGGGCGAGGGCGAGCCCCTGTTTCGCAAGCTCGATGTCGAGCGGAGCGGGGTTGTCCCGCATGACGAAGCTGTCGAGGCCGGAGATGCGGACGGTCAGGTTCGGGAGGTAACGCTCGGCGGCGAGGAATTCGCCGTATTTGCGCCCCTTCATGAACTGGATGATGCAGACCCGGAACCCCTGGCCGACGGCGCGCAAAGCCTGGCCGAAGGCGGCGGTTGTTTTCCCCTTGCCGTTCCCGGTATAGACCTGGACAAGGCCCCGGCGGTACTTCTCCAGCAGCGTTTCTCTCGCATCCGCGGTGGGTTCCAACTCCGACATCCTTTCCTTTCGTCTCCCCTCTTCCTCACCCCCACGCGCCGGCGTGAGAAACGGAGGTCGGAGGGGGTCCGCTGCTATTTCAGACGGCGGCGGGCAACCTCCTCGGCGATTGTGTAGGGATCGGTCTCTTTCCGCAGCAGCCGCCCGGCGATCTCCTCCATCTCCCCGCTCTCCGTCATCTCCTTCAGGATCGGGGCCAGAATCGCGTCGCGGAGCGCCTCGTGGATCTCGACCATCGTCTTGCGCTTCATCCGGTCGCCCAGCAGATCGGTCTCCACGAGGCTCCGGTAATGATCGCCGATCGCGGCGGCGAGCTCCTCCAGGCTCTCCCCGAAGGGGCCGGGTTCGAAGCAGTTGCCGATCCGGACGATCGGCGGACGCCAGCCGCCGTGGAACTCCGTGACCATGTTCAGCATGGACATGAGCTCGCTTTCAAGCTGGTGAGAGCCGTCGCGGTCCGCCTTGTTGATCACGAAGATGTCGGCGATCTCCATGATCCCCGCCTTGATCGCCTGGATCTCGTCGCCCATCCCGGGGACGAGGACGACGATCACCGTGTGGGAGTGGTTGATGATCTCCACCTCCTGCTGCCCGGTCCCCACGGTCTCCACCAGGATGAGGTCTTTCCCCATGACGTCCATCACGTGGACGGCGTCGCCGACGGCCTTCGAGAGGCCGCCCAGTGCGCCGCGGGTGGCGAGGCTGCGGACGAAGACGCCCGGGTCTTCCGCGTGCCGCTGCATCCGGATCCGGTCGCCGAGGATGGCGCCGCCGGTAAAGGGGGAGGTCGGATCGACGGCGAGGACGCCGACGGTCTTTTCCTGCTTCCGGAAGGAGGCGATCAGCGCGTCGACGAGGGTGCTCTTCCCGGCGCCGGGGGGTCCCGTAATTCCGACAACGTGGGCGCGGCCGGTGTGGGGGAAGATCCGTCGGATTGCGTTCTTCGCCTCGGGGAGCTCGTCCTCCAGGTTCCGGATCAGGCGGGACGCGGTCCGGACGTCGCCCGCCCGGATCTTGCGGACCTGTTCCATCCCTTCGAATTCCTCGGTCATAGAAAACCCTTGAATTGAAACAATGAATAGGGGGACAGCACCCCTATTTCCCGCAATGACCCGGGTGAAACCATCGGCGGACGAAGCCCCTATGATTTCCGCGGCTGAACGTTCGTCCGGACCCACTGGACGATCGTGTCGAGCGTGGCGCCGGGGGTGAAGATCGCCTTGATGCCGGCTTCGTAGAGCAACGGGAAATCCTGATCGGGGATGATCCCGCCGCCGATCACGGTGATATCCGCCGCCCCTTTCTCCTTCAGGACCTCGACCACGCGGGGGAAGAGGTAGCGGTGGGCGCCGGAGAGGCAGCTCAGGCCGACGATGTCCACGTCCTCCTGAATCGCCGCCGCGGCGATCTGTTCCGGGGTCTGGTGGCAGCCCGTGTAGATCACCTCGAAGCCCGCATCCCGGAAACAGCGGGCGAGGACCCGCGCGCCCCGGTCGTGGCCGTCCAGGCCCGGTTTGGCCACCATGATCCGTATTTTTTTCTCCGCCATATCCTTCCTTCCGTAATCATCCTCGGAAATGGGGACAGGTACAATTTTTCTTTCGGAAAAATTGTACCTGTCCCCATTTCCCTAATACAAACCGGGGTCGCGGTATTCGCCGAAGGCCTCCCGGTAGACGTCGCAGATCTCCTGCACCGTGGCGAGATCCTTCACGGCCTGGATGCAAAAGGGCATCACGTTTTTCCCCGTTTTGCAGGCGCTTTTCAACTCGTCGAGGTCCCGCTTCACCGCGCGGGAGCCGCGCTTCCGCTTCACGGCGGCCAGACGGGCGTTCTGCTCCTCCTCGACCTGCTCGTTGATGTCCTGGACGGGGATCTCCTGCTTTCCTGCGGTGGCGTATTTGTTCACGCCGACCATAACCTTCTCCCCCGCATCGATCTGCTGCTGGAATCGGTAGGCGGCGTCGGCGATCTCCAACTGGGGAAACCCCTTTTCGATCGCCGCGACCATCCCGCCCATCGCGTCGATCTTCTCGATGTAGGCCCAGGCCTCCTCTTCCATCTTGTTCGTCAGGGACTCGACGAAATAGGAGCCGGCAAGCGGGTCGATCGTGTTTGCAACGCCGGTCTCCTCGGCCAGGATCTGCTGCGTGCGCAGCGCGATTTCGACCGCGTGGTCGGAGGGGAGGCAGAGCACCTCGTCGAGGGAGTTCGTGTGGAGGGACTGCGTCCCGCCGAGGACGGCCGCGAGCGCCTCGACCGCCGTCCGGACGACGTTGTTGTACGGCTGCTGGGCGGTCAGCGAGCAGCCTGCCGTCTGTGTGTGGAAGCGCATCCACCAGGAGCGGGGGTTCTTCGCGTGGAACCGGTCGCGCATCACCCGCGCCCAGATCCGCCGGGCCGCGCGCATCTTGCAGATCTCCTCGAAGAAGTCGATGTGGGCGTTGAAGAAGAAGGAGAGCCGCGGGGCGAATTCATCCACGTCGAGCCCCTTGCGGCGGATGACGTCCTCGACGTACTCGATCCCGTCGCGCAGCGTGAAGGCCAACTCCTGGATCGCCGTCGAACCCGCCTCCCGGATGTGGTAGCCGCTGATGCTGATCGTGTTCCAGTTCGGGACGTACTTCGTGCCGAATTCGACGGTGTCGCTGATCAACCGGACCGACGGCTCCGGCGGGCACATGAAGGTCTTCTGGGCGATGAACTCCTTGAGCATGTCGTTCTGGATCGTCCCGCCGATCTGCGCGAGGGAGACACCCTTGCTCTCCGCCGCCGCGCAGTACATCGCCCAGAGGGCAGTCGCGGGGGGGTTGATCGTCATGGAGGTGGTCACCTTATCCATCGGGATCCCCTCCATCAGGGTCCGAAAATCATCAAGGGTATCAATCGCGACGCCGCAGCGGCCGCATTCGCCGCGCGCCTTCGGGGAGTCGCTGTCGTAGCCCATCAGCGTCGGGAAATCGAAGGCGGTGCTGAGGCCCGTCTGCCCCTCCTTGAGGAGCATCTGCCAGCGGGCGTTGGTGTCCTTCGCGCTCCCCATCCCGGAAAACATCCGGAAGGTCCAGCAGCGGCCGCGGTAGCCGGTCTCCTGGTTGCCGCGGAGGAAGGGAAACTCGCCGGGCACGCCGATGTCCCGGGCGAAATCCGTTTTCTCAATGTCTTCGGGCGCATAGAGACGTTTGATCTCGAGGTCGGAAACGGTGGAGCAACGGGCCTTCTGATCGGGGGTCCGCGCAACGGTTCGCCGCACCTCATCTTCCCACTTCCCGGTGAGTTCTTTCGATTGATTCAGCGTATTTTTGGTGAAATAGACGGTCACCCGGTCACCACCTTCCCGCGCGGGATAAGTTCCCAGATCGCAATCGTTCTGTATCGTAAGAATGCAAAATCCCGAGGCGTGATGAAGCGGAGTATCCCTATCTCAAACCCCCGTTCATTGTCAAGAAATTTTACCCTCCCCCGGGATGCGCCGGGTGCGCCGGCGCGCGTGAATTCCGCTTGAAATCTCCGGCCGCACCGTTTAGAGTTGCGCCTCCTTTTCCCGCACCGTTTGGGGTGAGGAGGGAAAAAATAGGAGCTTGAGATGCAATCGGTGGGAGTTCTGGTCTGCGGGTATAATAAGGAGGATGCGCAGGCGATCAAGACCGTTCTCGACCGGACGCTCGAGGCGTATGTGATCCTGGTGAGCGCCTCGCAGAAGGCGGATGAGAAGATTATCGACATCCTCCGCGGCGGGCCGGCGGATTGCTTCGCCGACGAGGAGACGAAGATCCTGATGTTTCTCGGTTTTACCGAGGTGCAGACCCACTTGGTCCTGCAGGGATTCCCCAGCGGAGAGGGCGGTGTGAAGCGTCCCATCTTCTGCAGCCTGACCGCCCAGAACCAGCACTGGCCGCTTCGCGAACTGATCGAACACCTCGTGGAGGAGCACCGGCATTGGACCGGGAAAAGAGAGAGTGAATGACCATGAGTGGGTATATTCCGAAAGGGGGGAAGGCCGATGGCGCAGGACGTTGAAAGGGCGGAGGGGCTGAGCCAAGGAGAGCTGGTCCGTCTGGTGGTCGATTTCTTCCACCGGACGATGGTCCACCACACCCTCTGGTTTGCCGAAGTGGAGCATCAAATGGGGATGGCCAAGGCTCTGGACCTCCTAGGGGCGGCCTGGGAGAAGAGCAGCGCCATCCAGATGAAGCGGCTCTCCGAGGCGTTCGGCTTCGAGATGGAAAACGGTGTCCCGAAGGCGCTCGCCGCGATGCCGAAGGAGAAGCTGCTGCTGCTGCTCGGCGATCTGGGGCGGAACTGGCTCGCCGGCGACGGCGTCTGGTTCCAGGCGGTCGAGGCGAGCTATGGGATCTGGGACGCCAAGCGCTGCAACGACTCCTGCTGGGCCCGCTTTTCGCCGTTCGAGGCGTGGTCGATCCGGCGGTTCCTCGGCCTGCCGGAGCA
>Ga0209638_1000451_pt1 | contig 26822 bp, 22 predicted proteins | sample BarGraNGADG00211_FD_184490 | JGI IMG/M metagenome (GOLD analysis project Ga0209638, IMG submission 184490) | Arctic peat soil microbial communities from Barrow, Alaska - Barrow Graham LP Ref core NGADG0002-211 (SPAdes) (version 2) | ecosystem: Environmental > Terrestrial > Soil > Wetlands > Peat...
CTCAACTTCGTACTCGCGCCCGATCAGTGGGTCAATCTTGCCATCCTTGGCCAGCTGATTGAGGTTCTGGGTGTACTGCTCAAGAGGTGAAGCCTTCTCATTTTTCTCAGCCACACCCTCTTCGCTCTCGGCCTGGCCCTCGCCCGATTTGGACGGCTCTGGCGGATCGCTTTTCTTGATACCGTGGGCAATGAAGTTCACCACATCCAGTCGGGTCACGCCCTGCTGATGCAGGTAATACACAGCGTGGGAGTCTTTCTCGCCAAATATGGCCACCAGCACATTGGCCCCCGTGACTTCCTTCTTGCCGCTGCCGGTGGACTGCACATGCATGATGGCGCGCTGAATCACACGCTGAAAGCCCAGGGTGGGCTGCGTATCCACGTCGTCTGCACCAGCCACCTGAGGCGTGTTGTCCTTGATGAAGTTGGCCAGGGACTTGCGCAAATCGTCAATATTGGCGGAACACGCCCGCAGCACTTCGGCCGCGCTCGGATTGTCCAGCAAGGCAAGCAACAAGTGCTCAACCGTGATGAACTCATGACGCTGCTGGCGCGCCTCGACAAATGCCATATGAAGGCTGACTTCCAATTCTTGGGCAATCATCTGATTTCCTTTTAAGGCTTGCTTGGATGCTTAACTGTAAACTTATTTCTAAAAACCAACCGGCTCACTGATGCATTTCAAGGGATGCCCGGCTTTAATTGCGGCCTCAAGCACCTGGTCCACCTTGGTGGCAGCCACATCTCTGGAATAAACCCCACAAACACCTTTACCATCCAGGTGAATCTTGAGCATGATCTGGGTCGCTGACTCCAGGTCCTTGCCAAAAAACTCCTGAATCACCTGCACCACAAATTCCATTGGCGTGTAGTCATCATTGAGCATGACGACCTGATACATCTGCGGCGGTTTTGTCCTCTGAGTTCGCCGCTCAAGTACAACTGAACCGCCAGTATCCGGATCTGGTTCATGAACCACTGGAACTTTGGGAATGACCGGAGATTTGGTGACCATGGGGTAATTCTATCGATCACGCTAAAGCGCTACAGTGTCAAGAGGAACTGGTGGCAGTTCTTCTACATTCAAGCAAGAAAAACAAAAAAGCTTCAAAAACCCGTTGACCGGTGCTGTTTCGGAATCAGCGCGACAAGATATGCCGAACCAACGCGATGGCTTTCTGCCCAACATCCTTGTTTGCTATAAACTAAATAGCATTAAGTGCAGTGTCAACGCTTGCTATGGCAGTGAAAGGCATCAAGCCTGCGCACGACTCCAGGCTCGTGATTTCGGCAGTCAAGTGGCCGGCAGACGCCCCGCAAATCTGCCAAAAGAAAAGGGTTCGCTACTAACTCAATAGCAGCGAGCCCTTATATCCATTTTGGGGTGGCTGATGGGGCTCGAACCCACGACAACAGGAATCACAATCCTGGACTCTACCAACTGAGCTACAGCCACCGCATTTTGATTATAACCGTTGAGGTTTTACTTCACTGTGCCCTCTTGCAGATCAGCTGCCAATTGAACCGGACGTGCGACCATGATCCTGACCTTGAAACGCTCTTTGAGCAGGCCGTAATAAGCCTGCACTTCAGCCTCTGTCCACCACTTGGCGTATTGATCGCGGTCCTGCCTGGCAGCGGTTTGCTCCTGGGCCGGGCGCGGCACAATTTTGTTGACCCGAACCACGGCATAACCCTGAGCACCCAAATCCACACCCACAAAGACCGGCAAGGCCGCGCCATCCGCACGCAAAGCAGCGGCCAAAACCTGCGGTGCTACGTTTTGAGCCTGATCACGCGAAATCAGCAACGCTGGCGCCATCTCCGCCGCGGCTGGATTCGCCTTCCAGCTCGCCAGCTTAGCCATCCCCTCCTTGCGCGCCAACTCAGCCGCGTGCGCTGCCACGACACGCTCGCGCACAAGGTTATGCACATCCGCCAGCGGTAGGGTTCGCGCGGGTGTGTAGTGCGTGACACGCCCGGCCGTCAGCTGGTTGGGGGCCGTTTCAAGCGCTTCGGTATTGTGTTTTTTTTCGATTGAGTCGGGCCCAAAAATCGTTGCTAAAAACTTGGCATTGGCCAGCACACCTGTCACGCCAGCCGTCGGCTTGCGCGTCACATTGGTCGCCGTCCTGATCTCCAGCTTGAGCTTGTCAGCCACCGGCTTGAGACTGTCAGACTGCTCATAAACGCCATTGGTAAAAACCTCGGCAATTTCGGCAAACTTGGCTTGCGCCTGCTGCGTTTTGAGGTCAGCCTCAATGCCAGCGCGCAAATCCTGAAAACTGCGCTGCACAGGCGTTTTAACATCAACAAGCTGAATGATGTGGTAACCGAAATCGGACTCAACGACTTCACTGATATCACCTTTTTTCATAGCAAAGACAGCATCTTCAAACGGTTTGACCATGGCACCGCGCGCAAAGAAATCCAGGTCTCCCCCGTTGGCAGCAGAGCCGGTATCCTGCGAGTTCTTTTTTGCCACTTCAGCAAAACTCTCAGGCGCTTTACGCACCATCTGCAACAACTCTTGCGCGTGTGCTTTGGCCTTCTGGCGCTCAGCGGCGGGGGCATCCTTGGCTGCACTGATCAGGATGTGTCGGGCGCGGCGCTCTTCCTTGCCGCTGAGTCTGGCCACATTTTGTTCGTAATACGACTTGAGATCAGCTTCATTGATGGCGATACTTTTTTTGACCGACTCCAGGTCCAGCGAAATATATTCAACAGATGCCTGCTCCGGTGCCTGAAACAGGCTTTGGTTGGCCTTGTAAAACGCCTCCAGCTCAACCTCTGCCGGATTGACTTTTGAAGCGTAATCAGAAATTGCGAAATGGGCAATTTGCACTTCACGCTTCTCAAAAAAGGCATTCAATGAAACGTCGGCGACGCCGGCAGCAGAAAAACCGGTGTCAGAGATGCCAGCCGCCACCTGGCGCATCGACAAATCACGCCGCACACGGGCTTCAAAACCTTCTGGCGTTAGTCCCTGGTTGGCAGCCAACTGACGATAGCGCTCCATGTCGAGCTTGCCATCAGGCCCCCGCAGCGAAGCAATCGAGGGATCCTCCTGTAGGTCGCGCGCAAGTCGTGCATCACTGGTAGTCAGTTTGAATTTGTCAGCAGCTTGCGCCAGCACCTGATCACGCACCAGCCGCTCCAGCGTGGCATAACGGGCCTCAGCCGAATCGAGCAGCTTGGGATCGAGCTTGGGACTGGCAGCGCGCAGGCGATCCGATTCTGATTTGTGCATTGCATCCCATTCACCCTGGCTGATGTCGTAGCTGCCAACGCTGGCCACGGACTCGCTCTTTTCGCGTGAACGGTTGTAACCGTCAATGCCAAACAGGACAAAGGACGGAATGATCAGCAAGAACATCACAAACATCATGATCTTCATGTGCTTGCGGACAAAATCAAACATGCGCGAATACTCCCATTAATAAAACAAAAAAGCGAACGCCTTGTTCGCCTTTACCGAGGTGGGTGGTGGGTGCTGACGGTCTCGAACCGCCGACATCCTGCGTGTAAGGCAGACGCTCTACCAACTGAGCTAAGCACCCCACCTTGACCGACTTTGTCAGTTCAGGGCATCCTTCAATGCCTTGCCTGGACGAAATTTTGGCACCTTGGCGGCTTTGATTTTAATCGCAGCGCCGGTGCGCGGGTTGCGACCCATACGGGCGGCGCGCTTGCCAACGGCAAAGGTTCCAAACCCCACCAGCGAAACCGAGCGCCCTTTCTTCAATGTGGTCTTGACCGCACCAATGATGGACTCCAGCGCACGGGCTGCCGCGGCCTTGGAAATTTCTGCCTGGATAGCAATATGCTCGATCAATTCAGTTTTATTCACAAAGAACCCCTTGTATGAAATTTGAGTTAATGAAATGTCTCTTCAAAATAATCTTGCAACGGTGCTGCTTCGGATGATTTAAAACATGAACTTTGACCGTTCCAACAGGCCCTGCCGATTTACATCAGTTGGGGCGCAAATTCTAGTCGGTTTGTGCCGCAAAGAACCGCACCTTTCAATCGATTCGAAATCAAATCCCCACAATAAATCGACCCAAAGCCGGGTTCAGCCTGCCTGGCCCGGATCAAAGCGCACCAGCAATGGCCCGCCCAACATCGCTGGTACTTGCATTGCCGCCCAGATCCGGCGTACGGGGGGCACCACTTTGGGGATCGAGCACTTTTTCTATCGCCTTCAGCACCGCATCATGGGCGTCCCGATGCCCCAGAAAATCAAGCATCAAGGCACCGCACCAGATTTGGCCAATCGGGTTGGCAATACCTTTGCCGGCAATGTCGGGCGCGGAGCCGTGCACCGGCTCAAATAGCGACGGGAATTTGCGCTCCGGGTTGAGGCTGGCACTGGGCGCAATGCCAATGGTGCCGGTGCAGGCGGGACCCAGGTCACTCAAAATATCGCCAAAGAGATTACTCGCCACCACCACGTCAAAAAAATCGGGGCGCTGCACAAAGTGAGCACTCAGGATGTCAATATGGAATTTGTCCACCTTGACCTGCGGATAAGCCTTGGCCATCTCGACCACGCGTTCATCCCAATACGGCATGGTGATGGCAATGCCGTTGGATTTGGTGGCGCTGGTCAAATGTTTTTTGGGTCGCGACTGGGCCAACTCAAAAGCAAACTTCAAGACCCGATCCACGCCAATGCGCGACATCACGGTTTCCTGCATCACAATTTCACGCTCGGTACCTGGGTACATGCGTCCACCGATGCTGGAGTATTCGCCCTCGGTGTTTTCACGCACGATGAGCATGTCGATTTCACCCGGCTCGCGCCGACTGCCGTCGCGCCGCAGCACCGGGCAAATAATGCCCGGCATCAAACGCGCCGGACGCAAATTGATGTACTGGTCGAACTCGCGGCGAAACAGCACCAAAGAGCCCCACAAGGACACGTGATCCGGAACTTTTTCGGGCCAGCCGACCGCGCCAAAGTAAATGGCATCGTGCCCACCAATCTGGTCTTTCCAGTCATCAGGCATCATTTTTCCGTGCTTTTCACAGTAGTCCCAGCTGGAAAAATCAAAGTGGTCAAACTGCAGGTCAATGCCGAATTTGCGCGCTACTGCGTCCATCACCCGCAGACCCTCAGGCATCACTTCCTTGCCAATACCGTCACCCGCAATGACCGCGATTCTTTTCTTGCTCATATTTAATTTCTCTCGAATTAGTTAGTTATTTGGCCCGCACCCGGATTTCAGGCAACGCCTTCTGCAAGTAATACACCATTGACCACACGGTCATGACGGCCGCAATCCAGATCAGCCAGACGCCCCAGACATGGGTGTCAATGATGCCAAACAGCCTGCCATCAAACAGCAAAAAAGGGATGGCCACCATTTGCACCACCGTCTTTAGCTTGCCAATCATATGCACCGCCACGCTCTTGGCGGCACCCAGTTGTGCCATCCATTCGCGCAGCGCTGAAATCGCAATTTCACGACCAATGATGATGAGCGCAACAAAGACGTCGGCACGACCCAGATGCACCAGCACCAGCACGCAGGCGCAGATCAGGAATTTGTCGGCCACCGGATCCAGAAAAGCGCCGAAGGCGGACACCTGGTTGAGCCTGCGTGCCAGGTAGCCATCGGCCCAATCGGTGGCAGCAAACACCACAAACATGACGGTGGCAATCAAGTTGCGGTTGGCCGGATCGAGCGGCAAGTAAAACACGCCGACGATCAGGGGAATCGCCACAATGCGAGCCCAGGTCATGAGAGTCGGCAAGTTAAAAAACATGGATGTCATTGTGGCATGACCGCAGAAGCTTCAATTGGCTCCGCCCACGCGGTTTGAATAAATCGACGTTATCCTGGTCAATGCAGCATCCGATAAATTTCTTCGGCCTTTAGCCGCGAGATGCCTTCGACCGTCGCAATATCTTCAACACCGGCCAGCGCCACGCCGCGCACGCCACCAAAGTGCTGAAGCAATTTGGCGCGGCGTTTTGGCCCGATACCCGGGATCTCTTCAAGTTTGCCACCATCGACGCGCACTTTGGAGCGCTTGGCGCGCATGCCGGTAATGGCAAAGCGGTGCGCCTCATCCCGAATCTGCGCCACCAGCATCAGGGCCGCCGAGTCCTTGCCCAGATAAACCTTGTCTCGACCGTCGGCAAACACCAGTTCCTCCAGCCCAACCTTGCGCCCTTCGCCTTTTTCAACACCGACGATCAGTGACAAATCCAGGCCCAACTGCTCAAACACAGCACGCGCCATCGAGACCTGGCCTTTGCCGCCATCGACCAGCACCAGGTCGGGCAAACGGCCGGTGCCAACCGGCGTTTGCCCGGTCTGCTGTGCCTCGCGCAAAGTCTCGGCCAGTTTGCTGTAACGACGCAGCAGCACCTGACGCATGGCGGCGTAATCGTCACCCGGCGTGATGTCGTTGATGTTGTAGCGTCGGTACTCGGCGTTTTGCATCTTGTGATGATGAAACACCACACACGAGGCTTGCGCCGCCTCGCCCGCGCTGTGCGAAATATCGAAACACTCGACGCGAAGCTGATCCAGGTCGTCTGCTGCCAAATCCAGCGCGGCGGCCAGCGCGCGAGTGCGCTCCTGCTGGGAGCCTTCTTCACTGAGCAGGCGAGCCAACTGCAAAGCGGCATTGGTTTGCGCCATCTCCAGCCACTGGCGGCGTTGCTCGCGCGGTTGATGGGTGGCGCTTACCTTGACGCCGGACTGAATTGAGAGCGCTTCAAGCAGCTTGATATTGACTGGGGCACTCAGCACCAGCGAGGGCGGCACCGGCACATTGAGGTAATGCTGCGCGATAAAAGCCTCCAGTAACCGGCTCTCGACCGATGGCATCCGAATCACTGTCCGGGCGTCACCTGCTTGGCCAGCGTTAGCGTCGTCGGTCTCTTCACTGACCTCGCCATAAACCGCGATGGCGTCTTGCACATGCACCGGGAAGTAGGGGCGATCACCCAGGTGACGTCCACCGCGCACCATGGCCAGATTGACACAGGCACGGCCGCCCTGCACTTTCGCTGCCAAAATGTCCACATCCCGATCCGCAACGTTATCGACCGACTGCTGATGCAGCACATTGGACAGCGCTGCAACCTGATTGCGCAACCCGGCCGCCTGCTCAAACTCCAGGCGCTCCGCGTGCGCCATCATGCGTGCCTCCAGCGCGTTCATGACCTGGCCCGCCTCGCCCTGCAAAAAACGTTTCGCATTGGCCACGTCCTGCGCATAGTCCGTGGCCGAAATATGCCCGACGCAGGGTGCCGAGCAGCGCTTGATCTGATAGAGCAAACAGGGACGCGTTCGGTTGCCGAACACCGAGTCTTCACAAGTGCGCAGGTGAAACACTTTTTGCATCAGCAAAATCGCTTCTTTCACCGCCCACGCGCTCGGGTAGGGGCCAAAATACAGATGCTGCTTCTCGACCGCTCCCCGGTAATACGATACCCGGGGAAACTTGTCACCTGAAATTTTCAAATAGGGATAACTCTTGTCGTCGCGAAACAGGATGTTGTACTTCGGATTGAGCGTCTTGATGAGGTTGTTTTCAAGCAGGAGCGCTTCGGCTTCCGAGCGCACCACGGTGGTTTCCAGACGCGCAATCTTGTTCACCATATGGCCGATGCGCGTGCCGCCATGGTTTTTCTGAAAGTAGCTGTTGACCCGTTTCTTCAAATTGATCGCCTTGCCGACGTAGAGCACGCCACCCTCGGCGTCAAAATAGCGATAAACGCCGGGCAGTGCCGGCAAACTCGCGACCTCGCTCAACAACTGCTCGGAGTGTGTCGGCGCAGCCATCCCAGGCAGTTTGGAATCAGACAAATGAGGCATAGGCGTGTATTGTGGACAATTCGGGCGTGAAAACAGGAAAACTTTGGGACATCTTTTGCCAGGTCATCGACAACTATGGTGATATTGGCGTTGGCTGGCGGCTGGCCACCGACCTGGCCGCGCGTGGGCAGCGAGTGCGGCTGTGGCTGGACGATAGCAGTGCCCTGGGCTGGCTGGCGCCCGGCGACGTTGCGGGTGTCGAGGTCAGGCCCTGGACCCAACCGATAGACCCCAGCGACTTGACACCGGGCGATGTGCTGGTCGAGGCCTTCGGTTGCCAAATTGCGCCTGAATTCATAGCGGCTTACGCCCACAAGATCGCCAACACCGGCCAGGCCTGCCACTGGATCAACCTGGAATACCTGAGCGCCGAAGGCTTTGTCGAGCGCAGCCACGGCCTGCCCTCGCCAGTGCAAAGCGGGCCCGGCGCGGGCTTGAGCAAGCATTTTTTTTACCCCGGTTTTACGTCTGCCACCGGTGGCTTGCTGCGCGAAGGCGACCTGGCGGAGCGCCAGGCGCAATTTGATCGCAGCGCCTGGCTGGCGCAGTTGGGTATTGCTTTTCAGGGGGAACGCCTGCTGTCCCTGTTTTGCTACGAACCCGCCGCATTGGGCGAGTTGCTGGAGCATCTGGCAACCGATGCCCAGACAACCCGGCTGCTGGTGACCAGCGGGCGCTCGGCGGCAGCGGTCACAGCCTGTGTTGAAAGCAAAGACCGGATGAATCCAGCATGGAACCAGCGCAAGAAACTCTCGTTTTTTTATTTGCCGAAACTCACGCAACATGCTTTTGACCACCTGTTGTGGGCCTGCGACCTCAATTTTGTGCGCGGCGAAGATTCCCTGGTGCGCGCTTTGTGGGCTGGCAAACCCTTCATTTGGCAAATTTATCCGCAGCACGACGCTGCCCACCACCGCAAACTTGAAGCGTTTTTAAAGGTATTGGATGCGCCAGCGTCCCTGCGAATTTTTCACCATGTCTGGAACGGCCTGGCCGGCCGCCCAAGCGCAAATGAAGCCGCATTGCCCGCGCTGGAGCCCATCTTGTGGCAGCAAACGGTTCGTCAAATGCGCAGCCAATTACTTCGGCAAGATGATCTGGTTACACGCCTCCTGCGCTTTGTTGAAAAAAACCATTAAAATCCAACACTTTGCGAGATTTGACCGGATTTCCATCCGCTCCATGACGCCTTCGTCGCTTGAATAAGCGGCCAACCTTCACCCAATCGCTATGAAAACTGCACAAGAAATTCGCCCAGGCAATGTCATCATGAACGGCAAAGACCCGATGGTCGTGCTCAGAACCGAATACAGCCGCGGCGGCCGCAACTCGTCCACCGTGCGCATGAAGCTCAAAAGTCTGATTGCCAATTTCAACACCGAATTGGTCTATAAGGCAGACGACAAGCTGGAGCAGGTCATTCTGGACAAAAAGGACTGCACCTATTCCTATTTTGCGGAACCCATGTACATCTGCATGGACGCCGACTTTAACCAGTACGAAGTCGAAGCCGAAAACATGGGCGACTCGCTGAACTACCTTGAAGACGGCATGGAACTTGAAGTAGTGTTCTATGACGAAAAAGCCATCTCGGTCGAAATGCCCACCAGCGTGGTGCGCGAGATCACCTGGACCGAGCCTGCCGTCAAGGGCGACACCTCTGGCAAGGTGCTCAAGCCAGCCAAGATTTCTACCGGTTTGACCGTGGGCGTGCCCATTTTTGTGGTGCAAGGCGACAAAGTCGAGATCGACACGCGCACTGGCGAATACCGCAAACGCGTATAGGTGGGTTAGCGCTGCCACTGCGCAGCTAAAATTTTCCAGCAAAACCGCTGGTCTCGTACTATCATTGCCACCGGTACTTAACAAAAGTGAGGTGTGCCATGAATGAACTGACTGCTGCAAACAAGGACAAACTAATGAGCGACCTGCGTCTGGTGATTGCAGACGCCGAAGAATTGCTGCGCCTGACGGTCGATCAGGTCGGTGAAAGTGCTGCGGGTGTACGCAACCGGGTGCAGGACCGGCTTGACCAAGCCAAAGTCGATTTGCTGCAATTGCAGCAGGCAGCGGTGACCAAGGTCAAAGCGGCCGGCCACGCGGCTGACGATTTTGTTCAGGACAACCCCTGGAAAGCCATCGGCATTGCCGCCGGCGCCGGCTTGGTGCTGGGTTTGCTGGTCAGCCGTCGCTAAACCAGTCCCGGACATGAGTGATCCGGCTTCCCCAAGCGGTTTGCTGGCCTCTTTGAGGCGGCTATTGGCCACGGCGCTTGAGATGGCGCAAGTCCGGCTGGAGCTTCTAGGCACCGAACTTGAGCTGGAAAAGCGCCATCTGTTCAGCGCACTTCTGTGGGCCGTGTTGGCCCTGCTGGTTATTGGTGTTGGCCTGGTGCTGCTGTGCGGTTTCATCGTTTTACTGTTTTGGGAAGGTCATCGGTTGACGGTGATCGGTGTCATGGTGCTGGTGTTTCTGGGCGCAGGCGCCTTGCTGCTGCGCCAGGCGCGATGCTGCTTGTACAGCGCGCAGGGCATGTTTGCCGCCAGCCTGGCCGAGATGAAACGCGATCGTGCCGACCTGAACGCCTCGGGGCACCATGAAACACGATGAACTTGTCGAGCGCCAACAGCGTTTGCAAATGCGCAGTGCCGAGTTGCGCGTCAAGCTGGCCGCTCAGACCCAAGTCTTCAAACAACCCATGCTGTTGGCCGATCGACTGTTCTCAGGCATGCAATGGCTCTGGCGCAGACCCGAATGGTCGCTGGCGGGATTGCTGCTTGTCCTGGCACTGCGGCCACGGCGTTTCTTCTCTTGGGGCGGACGTTTGTGGTGTGCCTGGAAAGCCTTCAAACGGATACAGAATTGAGCCGCCAAGTTCACCTGGCAAAACCCGCCATGAACGCAGCGCAGCAAATTGCGGAACGCCGCCTTGCCGACGCCTGGGCCGAACTGCAAAGCCGGTCCGATCAAGGCGTAGCACTCCAGGCCGATGCCAACCGGCTGGCATTTGCCGACCCCGAATTTTTGGTGCGGCCTGAGACCCGCGGCATCCGCCTTCAGTTGGAACTACTCAAGCCCGATCTGGGCCAGGCCGAGCATGGTATCGACAGCACCGTGGTCGTTTTTGGCAGTGCCCGTTTCCCATCGCCGGAGCAGGCGCAAATTGAGCTGGAACAAGCACAACTGAGCGGTGATGCCAACGCCTTGGCGCTGGCCCAGCGGCAAATACGCAATGCCCACTACTACGATCAAGCGCGCCTGTTTGCCCAGTTGGTGGCCAGCCACAGCGCGCAACGCCGTCGTCCTGAGCGCCTGTTCATTGCCACCGGTGGCGGCCCCGGCATCATGGAAGCCGCCAACCGCGGTGCCCACGAAATGGGTGCATTAAGTGTCGGCCTCAATATCGTGCTGCCGCACGAGCAAAACACCAACCCTTACGTCAGCCCCATACTGAGCTACAAGTTTCATTACTTTGCGATGCGCAAGATGCACTTCATGATGCGTGCCAAGGCGCTGGTGGCTTTCCCGGGCGGCTTTGGCACGCTCGATGAATTGTTCGAAGTCATCACCCTGGTGCAGACCCGAAAAGCCAAGCCGGTGCCGATTATCCTGTTTGGGACCGACTATTGGAAACGCTTGGTCAACTTCGATGTGATGATCGAAGAAGGCGTGATAACGGCACAGGACCTGACCCTTTTTACCTATGCCGACGACGCCGACACTGCCTGGGACACGATTCGGACGTTTTACGGCCTCTAAGTTGAACGTTGCCGCACGGCCTCATACAAACAGACACCGCTGGCCACTGACACATTAAGGCTCTCGACCGCGCCGCGCATCGGAATGCTCACCAGCTCATCACAGGTTTTGGCGGTGAGCTGGCGCATGCCCTCGCCTTCAGCACCCAGCACCAGCGCAATCGGGCCTTTGAGGTCGGCCTGGTAAATCGTTTTGGCGGCCACGTCGCTGGTGCCGATGATCCAGATGTTGCGTTCCTTGAGTTCGTTCAAGGTGCGTGCCAGATTTGTCACCATGAAATAAGGCACGGTCTCAGCCGCGCCGCTGGCCACTTTGGCGACGGTCGCGTTGATGCCGCCCGCATGATCCTTGGGCGCAATCACCGCCTGCACACCAGCACCGTCGGCCACGCGCAGGCAAGCACCCAGATTGTGCGGATCGGTAACGCCGTCAAGCACCAGCAGCAGCGGTGCTTCACGCTCGGCCAGAGGTTTGTCGGCTTGGGCGGCTTCGAGTTGTTCCAGCAGCTCATCGAGCGACTTGATTTGCGCCAGCGCCTGCACCCGCGCCACCACACCCTGATGCCCATGGCTGCCACAGAGCTTGGCCAGCCGCAGGCCATCGGCCTCAATCAGACGCACACCGGCCTCGTTGGCCTTTTCCAGAAACCCGCGCATGCGGGCATCGCGCCGCGTCGGCTCGAAATAAATTTCGGTGATGGACGCAGGCGCGGTTTTCAGGCGCACGCCAACGGCGTGAAAACCGAATAGAACTTTAGGTGAAGACATGCCTCGATTATCGCGGCAAGCCGGGCTTCGCCCCGGCGGGCGATGGCTGTGGCTGCGGCTGTGGCATCGAAATGCGTTGTAGAAGTTGATGCAACAACCGATGCCGTATGGGTATGCAAGTCGTTGCGGTTTTAACCCGTGTTATTGGGGTCAGAGCCCAAATTCGCGCCGCCTTCGGCTTGCTCGAAATGGCGATCTGACCCCAATAACCCTACAACGTCTGCGTCACCAATTTGAAATCAAGGTCTTCTGGAAAAGGTTTGACCTTGAAGCCCAGACCCTTCATCAGCTTGAGCATGACGGGGTTGCTGGCCAGCACCAGACCATCAATTTCGGTGAGCCCTTTTTCGCGCGCCACGTCCATGATCGAGAGCATCAGGCGCGAGCCCAGGCCGCGGCCTTTGTAGTCGTCTGCCACCACCAGAGAAAACTCGCAGGTGGCGCGATCCGGGTTGGTGATGTAGCGCGACACACCGACGATGCGCGCCACCTCGGTGGCAACCCCGTCGGCACTGGTTTGCGGCTCGCGGCACACCGCCACCAACGCCATTTCCCGGTCGTAGTCAATCAAGGTAAAACGCGACAACAGCGTGGCGGGCAGCTCCTGCATCGAGGAGACAAAGCGGAAGTAGCGACTCTCGGGCGAGAGTCGGCGCACAAACTCCTGCAACATGCCGGCATCATCCGGGTGCACCGGGCGCACCGTGTACTCGCCACCACCGGGCAGCGGCCAGACTTGCTCGTAGCGCGATGGATAAGGCAGAATGGCCAGGTGGTTGTAGGGGCGCGCTTGTGGTGGCGTGTTGTCAATCACAATGCGCGCATCGACCGCCACCGCGCCTGACTCATCGACGATGATCGGGTTGATGTCCATCTGGCGCAGTTGCGGCAACTCGCACACCATCTCCGAGACCCGCAGCAACACCTGCTCCAGCGCTTCCAGATTGACCGCTGCCGCACCGCGCCACTCCCCCAGCGTCTCGGCCACGCGGGCACGCTCGATCAGGCGGCGCGCCAAAAATTGATTCAGCGGTGGCAACTCCATGACACGGTCGTTGATCAGTTCGACCATGATGCCACCGGCACCAAACGCAATCACCGGCCCAAACGGCTCATCGGTGACCATGCCGATGCAGATTTCCCGGCCGCGCTTCTGGCTCGACATGTTCTGTATGGTCACGCCATTGATGCGCGCATCCGGGCACAAGCGCGCCACCGTTTGCATCATCTCGTTAAACGTGTCGCGCACACCCACCGCGTTCATCACATTGAGCACCACGCCCTGCACATCGGACTTGTGGCTGATGTCGGGCGAATCAATTTTGAGCGCCAGCGGAAAGCCCAGTTGCGTTGCAATCATGATGGCTTCGTTGACATTGCGCGCCAGAATCGTCTTGGTCACAGGAATATGAAATGCTGCCAGCAGTGCTTTTGACTCCATTTCGGTCAGCACCTTGCGTCGCTCTGCCAGCACGCTCTCGATCAGCATGCGCGCGCCCTCCACGTCGGGCTTGGTCATGTCGGACAGGGGCGTCGGCGTTTGCTGTAGCAGCAACTGGTTTTGGTAGAACGACGCAATGTTGCCAAAGGCGCCCACCGCCGCTTCCGGCGTGCGAAAAGTAGGAATCAAAGCCTCGCTCAAAATGTGCCGCGCTTCACCCACACTGGCGTCCCCCATGAAGCAGGTAAACAGGGGCTTGCCCAGATGCTTGTTGGCCTCAACCAACGTACTGGCAACCAGAGCGCTGTCGCTGCCGACTTTGGGCGAAAAGATAACCAGCACGCCGTCGATCTGGGGCGCGCTGGCAGCCGCTTGCAGCGCTAGCTTGAAGTGCTCAGCACTGGCTTCTTCCGAGATATCCATCAAATCTGACAGCGATGCCAGTGGACCCAATTGCGGCTGTAGCGCTTGCGCCTGCTCGTCGGTCAGGGAGCCCAGATGCAAATTGATTTCGCTGATCCAGTCGGCCGCCAGCACACCGGGGCCACCCCCATTGGTCACAACCGCCAAACGCCGCCCAACCGGACGATAGCGCGAAGCCAGGCACTTGGCCGCCGAAAAAAGCGCCACGAAGGAGCGCACCCGCACCGCACCGGCGCGACGCAGGGCGGCGTCAAACACCGCGTCACTGCCCGCCAGCGTGCCCGAATGCGTAAATGCCGCCCGGTTGCCTGCTGCCTGGCGTCCGGCCTTGAGCACTACCACCGGTTTGGCGTTGGCGGCGGCGCGCAGGGCACTCATGAAACGGCGCGCGTTGCTGACGCCCTCCAGATAGACCACGATGCTCTGGGTGCGCGCATCAGTGGCCAGAAAGTCGAGCACCTGCGCCATATCAACGGCGGTATTGGGACCGAGCGAGACAACGGTCGAAAAACCGACACCGCTCTTTTGCGCCCAGTCCAGAATCGAAGCAGTCAGCGCGCCCGATTGCGACACCAGCGCCAGCGTGCCCGGCGCACAGAGGGCTCCTGCGACACTGGCATTGAGCTGAAGATGCGGGCGCTGAAAACCCAGACAATTCGGGCCCAGCAAATGCATGCCATCACGCTGCGCAATCCGGTTCAATTCAGCCGCCTGGTGGGCGTCGATGCCGGCCGAGATCACCAGCGCGGAGCGGCATTTGATGCGCCCGGCAATTTCCAGCGCGGCCGCCACTTCGTCAGGCGCCGTGGCGATGATCGCCAGGTCAGCCTGCGCTTGAGCCAGATCAGAGAGCGTGCCACTGGTGTGAATATCGAGAAATGTCAGCGTGCCGACAAAGCGCTGGGCGCACAAGGCCTGATGCAGTACCTGCGCCTGGTGTGTCTGCGAGTCCGGCGCGTCCGCCTTGCCGGCAATCACAACAATGGAACTGGGCGAAAAAAGTGGCGTGAGAAAATGCTTGTCCATACTGCTTCCATTTGACTGACTTGAAGCCTACACCTTCTGCGCAGAATCCACGTTGATTTGCAGCAATATTGGCTCACACTGTTCTCGCCCCATGAACGCAACGCCTGAAACCACCCGACGCCGCATCGCGCATCTCGACATGGACGCTTTTTACGCGTCGGTCGAATTGTTGCGCTACCCGCAGCTCCAAGGTTTGCCGGTGGTCATTGGCGGTGCACGACGCGGCGTTGATGCGGCAACCGACCCAGCGCAGGGCGAACTGCTTTTGAACAAAATGGCCTTGGCGGCATTTCCCCGGCTCAAAGACTATAGCGGGCGCGGCGTCATCACCACCGCCACCTATGCGGCGCGCCAGTTTGGCGTGGGTTCGGCGCTGGGCCTGATGAAAGCTGCCAAACTCTGCCCGCAGGCGATTTTGCTGCCGGTGGACTTTGCCCAGTACCGGCGTTACTCAAACGCTTTCAAAGCCATCATCGCCGACATCGCGCCGCTGGTGGAAAACCGGGGCATCGACGAGGTCTATATCGACTTCACCCTGGTTCCTGGTGGCCAGCGCGAGGGTGGTCGGGTGCTGGCGCGGCTAATCCAGAAAACGATTTTCGATGTCACCGGCCTGACCTGCTCGGTGGGCGTGGCCCCCAACAAGTTGCTGGCCAAAATGGCCAGCGAATTCAACAAACCCAACGGCATCGCCATTATTTTTGAGGAAGATTTGCAGACCAAAATCTGGCCGCTGGCGTGCCGCAAGATCAATGGCATCGGCCCCAAGACGGATGCGAAACTGCAAGGTCTGGGGATTCACACCATCGGCGAATTGGCGCAAAAGGAACTCGACTGGCTGATAGCCCACTTTGGCCAAAAAACCGGTGCCTGGATGTTCGATGCGGCGCACGGTCGCGATGACCGACCCGTCGTCACCGAAAGTGAGCCCGTCTCCATGAGCCGCGAGACCACCTTTGAGCGCGACTTGCACGCGGTGCGCGACAAAGCCGAGTTGGGCAGCATCTTCACGCACCTGTGCGAGCAAGTGGCGGCGGACTTGCAACGCCAAGGCTATGTCGGCAAAACCATCGGCATCAAACTGCGCTACGACGACTTCAAAAGCGTCACCCGCGACCAGACCAGCGACGGCTACACGGCAGATGCCCACACTATTCGCAAAATCGCAGGTCTTTGCCTCAAACGCGCACCGCTGACGCAGCGCCTGCGGCTGCTGGGCGTGCGCGTGAGCTCGCTGGCCAAGGCCAACCATGGTGAGAACGCCTAAAATCTCGCGCCGCAAAAACACAGTGGAATAAATTTTCCGCAGCTACCCTTGGACGACTACACTGAAAGTCGGCGCAGCACCCGCAAGACTTCTTGCCTGCCACAGCAACCATCATGCCCACCAAAAAACCAAGCAATACCAAAGTCGCATTAGCACCGCTCGTTGCCGATCCAGGCGCCACGACGCTGGTCTGCACAGAGCCCCCAGAAACGCAAACGCCAGCCGCAACAACGACAGCGCCCGCAGCCGCCATGCCGAGCAGCGCCAACTTCCCCATCGTCGGCATCGGTGCTTCGGCCGGCGGCTTGACCGCGCTCGAGGCTTTCTTCTCTGCCATGCCCGCCGACGCTAATCCTGGCATGGCTTTTGTGCTGGTGCAACACCTCTCGCCCGACCACAAAAGCATACTCACCGAAATCATCCAGCGCTACACCCGGATGCAGGTATTCGAGGTGGAAGATGGCGTGCGGGTGCAAGCCAACTGCGCCTACATCATTCCGCCCAACCGCGACATGGCATTTTTGAACGGCGCGCTGCAACTGTTGGAGCCGGTCGAGCCGCGCGGCCACCGCCTGCCGATTGACTTCTTGTTTCGTTCCATGGCGATCGACCAGCACGAGCGCGCCATTGCCATCGTACTCTCGGGCACCGGCAGCGACGGCACCCTGGGCGTGCGCGCCATCAAGGGCGAAGGCGGCATGGTGATGGTGCAAAACCCTGACTCTGCCGAGTTTGACGGAATGCCGCGTAGCGCCCTGGCCACCGGCTTGGTGGACTACCAACTGCCACCGGCCGAGATGCCCGCGCAGCTCATCGCCTACGCCACACACGCCTTTGGCAGACCACCCCACCCGGCCAGTGCCACGGCGCCACAGTCTGAAAACGCACTGAAAAAAATATTCATCCTGCTGCGCGCCCAGACCGGGCACGACTTTTCGCAATACAAGCCGAGCACCATTTACCGCCGTATCGAGCGGCGCATGGCGGTGCATCAAATCGACACCCTAGACAGCTACGTCAAATATCTACAGCAAACGCCGATCGAGGTGCAAGCGCTGTTTAACGATGTGCTGATTGGCGTCACCAATTTTTTCCGCGACCCCGAAGCCTTTGCCGCGCTCCAGATCCAAGTCATCCCTAAACTCTTTGAAGGCAAGCCCCCCGGCAGCGTGGTGCGGGTCTGGTCCGCCGGCTGTTCCACTGGTGAAGAAGCTTATTCGATTGCCATCTTGCTGCAAGAGCAGATGGAAGCGCTCAAAGCCAGCTACAAGCTGCAAATTTTTGCCACCGACATTGACAGCCGCGCGATCGCCACGGCGCGCACCGGCATCTACCCGGCCAGCATTGCCGCAGACATCTCGGCTGATCGGCTAGCGCGCTTTTTCAGCGCCGAGTCCGACGGCAGCGCCTACCGCGTCCACAAGGGCATCCGCGACTTGCTGGTGTTCTCAGAGCAAGATTTGATCAAAGACCCACCGTTTTCCAAGCTCGACCTGATCAGTTGCCGCAACCTGCTGATTTACCTGGGCGGCGACCTGCAAAAGAAACTAATCTCGCTGTTTCACTACGCCCTGCAGCCCGGCGGGATGCTGTTTTTGGGCACCTCGGAGACGGTCAGCGAGCACGGTGACCTGTTTGCCACGCTGGACCGCAAGGCCAAGCTGTACCGCCGCAAAGAGAGCTTTCAAGGCACGCAACGGACCGCCTTGAAGCATTTTCTGCCGCCTTTTATTGAAAAAGAGCCAGCGCTGCCCCTGGTTCCCGGTCGCTTGAGCCCAGCGACCAAGCTGTCGCTGCGCGAGTTGACCGAACAGACTTTTCTACAGCAATTGGCGCCAGTGGGCGCACTCGTCAACGCCCATGGCGACCTGCTTTATTTGCAGGGCCGCACCGGCCTGTATCTGGAACCCACACCAGGCGAAGCCGGTATCAGCAACATCCTGAAGATGGCGCGTGAAGGTCTGCGCCGCGACCTGACCAGCGCGCTACACAAAGCCACCAGCAGCCGCGACACCGTGCGGGTGGCGGGCTTGCGCGTCAAGACCAACAGCCATTTCACTTGGATAAACCTCAGCGTCTGCCAGGTGCTGGCCGGTCCGGCCGGCGCGCTCGATTCAACGCTGTACCTCGTCATGCTCGAAGAAGCTGCGGTGCAGGAGCCGCCGCCAGACCCAGCGCTCGCCCCGAGCGAACCCATCAGCACCGATGCCGGCCTGGACGCCAAAAGTGACAGTAGCGCCTTCATTGCCGCGCTCAAAGAAGAACTGCACGCCAAAGAGGAATACCTGCACGCCGCCAAGGAAGAGCTGGAGACCTCCAACGAAGAGCTCAAGTCATCCAACGAGGAGATGCAGTCGGTCAATGAGGAATTGCAGTCCACCAATGAGGAGCTGGAGACCTCCAAAGAAGAGTTGCAGTCGCTCAATGAGGAGCTCAACACCGTCAACGCCGAGCTGCAAATCAAGGTGTACGACCTGTCACGCGTCAACAACGACATGAACAACCTGCTGGCAGGTACCGGCATTGGCACCATTTTTGTCGATCACGCTCTGCGCATCCTGCGCTTTACCCCCACGGTGATGCAAATCATCAACCTGATCCAGAGCGATGTGGGCCGCCCGGTGGGCCACATTGTGAGCAATATGGTGGGCTACAGTGAGCTGGTGGCTGATGTGCAGGAGGTGCTCAAGACCCTGATCCCCAAAGACGTGGTGGTACAGACCACCGACGCCAAGAGCTACACCATGCGCATCCTGCCCTACCGTACGCTCGACAACGTGATTGAGGGTGCCGTCATTACCTTTGTCGATATCACCGACGTGGTGCACGCGCGCGAAGCGCTGCGCCTGGCCAACAATCAGTTGCGTCTGGCTGTAGTGGTGCGCGACGCGTCTGACGCCATCACGGTGCAAGACCTGGACGGGCTCATCATCGCCTGGAACCCGGGCGCGGAGCTCCTGTATGGCTGGACTGAAGTTGAGGCACTCCAAATGAACACGTGTGAGCGCATTCCCAAAGCGCTGCAAAAAGAAGCCCTGGCACGCGTCCGCCAGCTCAGTCAGGCCAAAAAACTCGAACCCTACCAGACGCAGCGGCTGACCAAAGAAGGCAAGCTGATCGAGGTGTCGCTCACCGCCACCGCACTGGTCAACAAGACCGGCCAGATGTATGCAATAGCCACCACCGAGCGCGCTTGCGCGGCAGTGGAAGATGGTCATGCCGTCCCGGATACGCAATGACAGCGCGAGACCCATATGACCCCACTTGCGTCGCATGGATCAGCCTATTTCAATGCAAGCCAAGAAGCGGTGCGAGAATAACAAAAACAATGTGATGGATCCAGCGCATGCCCAGCCAGAATAAAATTGCCAACTCCAGCGATAAGTCTCAGACGGTGGTGACCCATGATGCCTTGAGTTCAGAGCATGTGATGCGCCATCGGGCCGAAGATCTGGCCCGAGAAAGATTGGCGCAGTTACCCCAGAGTCCGCAAGCCCTGTCGCCCGAGGCCATGCAGCAATTGATGCACGAGCTGCAAGTGCATCAGATTGAACTCGAAATGCAAAACGATGAGTTGCGCCGGGTCCAACTGGAGCTGGAAGCCTCGCGCGAACGCTATTTCGACCTGTATGACCTGGCCCCGGTGGGCTACCTCACCGTCGGCGCGAGCGGACTGATTCTGGAAGCCAACCTGAGCGCCGCCACCTTGCTGGGCGTATCGCGCAACGAGCTGGTCAAACGCCCCATCAGCCGCTTCATCGTCAAGACGCAGCAAGACAGCTACTACCAATGTCACCGACAACTCTTGGCAACGGATCAGGCGCAGACCTGCGAGTTGCAATTGCTGCGAAAAGAGGGCACCGAGCTATGGGTCAAGCTCACTATCAGCATCGCCCAGGCCAGCGTTGACGGCCCCGTTTTAGGCGTCATTCTGAGCGACATCTCGGAGCGAAAATTTCTGGATCAAGCGTTGCATGAGACCAACCTCAAGCTGGAGAGCGCCGTCCAAGTCGCCGACAAAGCCAACCACGCCAAGTCAGAGTTTCTCTCCAGCATGAGCCATGAGTTGCGCTCGCCACTCAATGCGATTCTGGGCTTTGCCCAACTCATGGAGTCGGACACACCAGCTCCCACGCCCAGCCAACAAGCCAGCATCGGGCAGATTCTGCGCGGCGGCTGGTATTTGCTGACGCTGGTCAACGAAATTCTCGATCTGGCTTCGATCGAGTCGGGCAAGCTCTCGCTGTCACTCGAACCGGTTTCGCTGGCCAAAAAACTGCTTGACTGCCGGGCCATGATCGAACCGCAAGCGCAAAAAAGCGGCATCCACCTCAACTTCCCAGCGTTCGATCACCCGTGCTTTATCCAGGCCGACCGCACCCGCTTGAAGCAAGTGATCATCAATCTGCTATCCAACGCGATCAAATACAACCGCACCGGTGGCAACGTCGATGTGACGTACAGTGCGGGGTCAGCCGGGCGCATCCGCATCAATGTGCGTGACGACGGCCCTGGCCTGCCACCAGAAAAACTGGCCCAATTGTTCCAACCCTTCAATCGCCTCGGACAAGAGGCTGGCTCGCGGGAAGGCACCGGCATCGGCCTGGTAGTATGCAAGCGGCTGGTTGAAATGATGAACGGCGAAATCGGCGCAGATAGCAGCGTTGGCGTGGGCAGCGTGTTCTGGTTTGAGCTGGCGCTGGCAACACCACGAGAACATGCCGCAGTCGCCCACGACGCAGCGCCAGCGCTGCCAGCACCGGTTCAGCGCAAGCCCGGGCTGCACACCTTGCTGTATGTCGAAGACAACCCGGCCAACATGGAACTTGTAGAGCAACTCGTTGCGGATCGCACCGATCTGCGATTGTTAAAGGCCGGCAATGGTTCGAGCGGCATCGAGCTGGCGCGCATCCATCAGCCCCAGGTGATACTGATGGACATCAACCTGCCTGGCATCACGGGCTTTCAGGCGCTGAAAATTCTTCATGAAGACCCGGTTACCAATCACATCCCGGTGCTGGCACTGAGTGCCAATGCCATGCCGCATGACATCGCAAAAGGCCTGGCCGCGGGTTTCTTCCGCTACCTGACCAAGCCGATCAAACTCGATGAGTTGATGCAGGCGCTCGATGCCGCGCTGGCCGTGGCACGCAAGCGTCAATGAAAAGTTTTGACGCGCGGGCCCAGCATCTGGCCAGCAACGACCCAGGCGTCGAACTGCTCTGCGCTCACGGCCCCGAGTGCCAGCGCAGCCGCGCGTAACGTGCTGCCGTGCGCATGGGCATGCTTGGCAATCTGCGCTGAGCGGTCGTAGCCAATATGCGGCGTCAAGGCCGTCACCAGCATCAGCGAGCTTTGCAACAATTCTTCCACTCGCGTCGCGTTGACGGTGATACCCAGCACGCAGTGCTGCGTAAAGCTGCGCATCGCGTCGGTCAGTAGCCGCACGCTGTCGAGTGTGTCCAGGATGATCAGCGGCTTATAGACGTTGAGTTCAAAGTGGCCCTGGCTCGCAGCAAAACCAATCGCTGCATCATGGCCCATCACCTGCGCGCAAACCATCGTCAGCGCCTCGACCTGGGTTGGGTTGACCTTGCCGGGCATGATCGAGCTGCCCGGTTCATTCTGGGGCAGTTGCAGTTCACCCAAACCGGCGCGCGGTCCGCTGCCCATCAAGCGAATGTCATTGGCGATCTTGGTCAAGGCAATGGCCAACATTTTCAGACTGGCATGCAACGCCACCAGTGCTTCGTGTCCGGCCATGGCGGCAAATAAATTGCTCGCCTGCACCAGCGGCAACTCGAGTTGCTCGGACAGCATGGCGGCCACCCGCGCGCCGAACTCCGGGTGCGTGTTCATGCCGGTGCCCACCGCGGTGCCGCCAATCGCCAGCGCGTGCACCGCTGGCAACGCGTAGCCCAAGCTGTCGTGGCACAGGGCGAGCTGCGCCGCATAGCCACCAAACTCCTGGCCCAGCGTGACCGGGGTTGCATCCTGCAAATGGGTGCGGCCAATTTTGACCATGGCCTCAAAAGCCAGCGCCTTGGCCGTTAGCGCATTGCACAATTCGTGCAGCGCGGGCAGCAGGCCCAATTTCGCTTGCAGGGCCACCGCTATATGCATCGCGCTCGGAAAGACATCGTTGGACGACTGCCCAAGGTTGACATCGTCATTGGGGTGAATTTTAGGCGCTGTAGCGCCGCCAGCGACAAGCGCACCAAGGGCACGCATGGCCAGGTTGGCCACCACCTCATTGACGTTCATATTGCTTTGCGTGCCGGAGCCGGTCTGCCAGACGCACAGCGGGAACTCGGCATCGAACTCGCCCGCTGCAACGCGCCGTGCCGCCTCTGCGATGGCCTGCGACTTGACAGCGTCGAGCAAGTTCAGGTCACGATTGACGTTGGCCGCTGCCCACTTGACCCAGGCCAGTGCATGAATCACCGGCAACGGCATGCGCTGCTCGCCGATGGCGAAAAAGCGCAGGCTGCGTGCCGTTTGCGCGCCCCACAACGCATCAATGGGCACGTCGATAGGGCCAAAGCTGTCGGACTCGGTGCGGGTATCACCCATGATGCGCTTGTGTTAACGCGGGATTGAAAACAGCGGGAAAGTGTCCGGGTTAGGCACCTGGCCCGCAATCCATGCAATGCTTGATTCCACCCGAACCAATTTTTAGCTGATGGTTGAGGTCCCGCAGTGCCGTGCGCACGCCTTCTTCAATGACCGGATGATAGAAAGGCATTTCCAGCATTTCAGAAACAGTCATGCGTTTTTGCGCCGCCCAGGCCAGCAGATGCCCGATATGCTCGGCGGCAGGGCCAAACATCTCAGCACCCAGGAACAAGCCGCTGCCATGCTCTGCGTAGACTTTCAGAATCCCTTTGTTGCGCAGCATGACCCGACTGCGTCCCTGGTTTGCGAACGACACGAGACCCACGGCGAAACGCCCTTCGAAGTGTTGCTTGAGCTGTTCCAGGTTGAACCCCACCGCCGCCACTTGAGGGTCGGTAAAGACGATCGCCAGGGGCGTGCGGCGCAAGCCTGATCGTATGTCGGGATAACGCCCGGCATTCTCGCCAGCGATGCGACCCTGATCGGCCGCTTCGTGCAACAGGGGAAGATCGTTGCTGGCATCGCCGGCAATGAAGATCGTGCTGCTGCCCCACTGTTGGGTGAAGCGATCAAACAAGGGCACGCCGCGTTCATTCAGTGGCAGCCCGGTATTTTGCAACGCCAGACCTTTGACATCAGGTGCGCGACCCGTTGCCGCCAGAACGTAATCAAACTGCTCAGTTTGCCAGGTGCTGTCCCGGTGCAGGTAATGGACTTCGACCCCGGCACCGGATTCATTGACTGACCTCACCTGAGCTGCGCCATCCAGATAAAACTCTTCGTTGAAGGCCTGATTGGCGTAGTCGCGAAGCGCCGGGTCACGAATGCCGGCAACACCGCCGCCGACACCGAAAACCTTGACACGCACGCCCAGGCGGCTCATCGCCTGGGCCAGCTCCATGCCCAGCACACCAGCACCGAACACCGCCAGACTGCCCGGTAGCGTGGGCAATTCGAATATGTTTTCGTTTGTCAGCAAGTGCTTGCCCAAACCGCTCAACATCGGTGGCAGCACGGGAATGCTGCCGGTGGCGATCACGATGCGCTGGGCGTGAATCAACTGACCCTGCTGCGTCACCAGGGTCGTGGCATCCTGAAAACTGACCTTTGCCGTCAAACGATTGTCGGGCGCAATGGCTTCAATCGACTCCAGCACGAAACCGACAAAACGGTCGCGCTCGCTGCGCACCCTGGCCATGACTGCGGCACCGTCAACCGTGACGCCTTTTACACGCACGCCAAACGGTTCGGCATGCTGAGCATGATGCGCGACCTGCGCTGCGGCAATCAGCAATTTGCTGGGCATGCAGCCGAAACGGGCGCAAGTCGTGCCGTAGAGGCCGCCTTCGATCAGCAATACGGAGCCGGTGTGGGCCCGCGCGCTCCGGTAGGCTCCCATGCCGGCAGTACCCGCGCCAATTATGGCGACATCGACATGCAAAGGGGTCATGGGCGAGCGCTCATTTCGCCAACCAGATCGTCAGTTCATCAGCGCCACCGACATGCTGACCATCGATATAGACCTGGGGAGTTGTGCCGCGTCCGGTCACCGCCTGCAATGAGCTGTAACTGATGCCGTGGCTGCCCAATTCGATCTCTTCAAAGCGATAGCCCTTGTCCTGGAGCAGCTTGCGGGCGCGGGCGCAGTGGGGGCAGCCGGGTTTGCTGAAGAAAGTTACGCGGGGCGGAGGACTGGCCTTGGGGTTGATGTAGCGCAGCATGGTATCGGCATCCGACACCTTGAACGGGTCGCCCGGTTCTTCTGGTTCGATGAACATTTTTTCAATCAGGCCATCCTTCACCAGCATGGAATAGCGCCAACTGCGCTTGCCCAGTCCGATCTCTGACTTGTCCACCAAGAGGCCCATGCCTTCGGTAAATTCGCCGTTGCCATCGGGTAGGAAATAAATGCCTTCGGCGTGCTGCTCTTCTTGCCAGGTTTCCATCACGAAGGGATCATTGACGGACAGACAGATCACGCTATCGACTCCATTAGCCTTGAATACGCTTGCCAGCTCGTTGAAGCGTGGCAGGTGGGTGCTGGAACACGTCGGCGTGAAGGCACCCGGCAGCGCGAACAGCACTACTGTTTTGCCATTGAACAATGCGCCGCTGTCGACTTTCTGCCATTCTCCGTTGACCCGAATCGGGAATGTTGTGTTGGGAACTCTTTGACCTTCGCGTGATTTCAGCATGGTTTACTTTCTTGGTTAAATTGAATGGCAGCAGGAATTTGCGCCCCCGGCAATGATGCCCTGGGAGACGGCTCCTTGCCAATAAGGGTGAGGGTTTGATCACTGGTAGCCCTGTCTCTCATAGCTTCCTTTGGCCGTCTCAGTGCTGCGCTCAGTTGATCGACCAAACCAGTCCAGTCGGAGTCGTGAGTCAAAGACTCCCTCAGGAATGCGGCTTGTGAGGGTGTCCAGTAAGGTGCGTCCGGCAGTCTCTCACAGTCTGCCATTGATGCGTGAGTGGTCAAAAAATGCGAAATGCTGTGGTTGCCGTTGGGCAATCCAAGCTGCGCGAAAAGCTCGCTGAAGTGGTGAATGGCTTTGTTCATAATGCCTCCAAATGAATGACCGCAACATGGTGCAAGCGTTGTTCAGGATGGCAAGTTACGATCAATTCACCGTCGCTCCCTGCGAAACACTAACGGGCAGTGGAATTGGCCTTTTGGGTTGCATTCGGTGCCGGCGTCGAGTCGTCATTGACCTGCCCGGGCATTGGCATCGAGCTAGACTGCTGCGCCTTGCTGATGTCGGATTTTGCGGCAGAAGTTGTCGCTGGCGCTTCCTTGGTCGGCCCGGCGGGCACGGTGCCCACCACGGTAGATTGTGAAGCGGTATCACTGGCCGTTGCCGCAGGGGCCCGCACTGCGGGCACGGGCGAAACGGCATCAGAACAACTCACTAAAAAGAACGCCGTGAGAAAAACGACTGCCATTGTCCCAGGTTGACTGTTAGAAATATTCATAAGAACTCCTGATAAATAATTTTCACGTGCTCTCAACGCTTGAGAAAATCAAACAAGTCCACGGTCAGACTGTGACAATGCTGATTACAGCGCGGGGGTCAGCTCTTGCCGAACTTTGCTTTGGCGGCAGCCACACAACTGGTCTTGGCGTCGCCCGCCAGTGCGTCACATTTCTCCACGGCAACCTTGTAGTTGGCATCCGTCTTGTCGTCGGTCGCCTCCTTCTTGGCCGCGCCGATCTTCTTTCCCATCTTGGCGTCTGCCACTGCAGTGGTCTCAACCGCCTTGGCCTCCTTGATACAAACATCCTTGGCATTGCCGGCCTGGCCGTTACATTTTTCCCTGGCAACGGCATAGGCCGACTTGGCCTTGGCCATTAACACCTTGGTCTGGTCGGCGGCTTTGCCGCTGTAGCTGTACTTCAGCTCGGCGCGTGCGACCTTCTCCTTGGCTTTGGCCTCCTGGACGCAGATGTCCTTGGCGTTGGCGGTCAATGCAGCGCAAGCCGCCTTGTCGGCTTTGTAATCGGCGCTGATGCGGGTCTTGTCGGCCTTGTACTCAGCCTTGCTGATGGTTGCTGCCTGTGCCACCGAAAATGACAAAAGTGCGGCAACCACGAGTGAAGCCTTGAGCTTGAAAGATGTTTCCATAGGAATCCTTTTTGAGTAACAGTAATTGAAAATGTGAAGCTCGCGCCTCAGACCAAGCGGC
>Ga0209638_1000453_pt1 | contig 26795 bp, 22 predicted proteins | sample BarGraNGADG00211_FD_184490 | JGI IMG/M metagenome (GOLD analysis project Ga0209638, IMG submission 184490) | Arctic peat soil microbial communities from Barrow, Alaska - Barrow Graham LP Ref core NGADG0002-211 (SPAdes) (version 2) | ecosystem: Environmental > Terrestrial > Soil > Wetlands > Peat...
GCGCGTGACCAGCATGGCGCAACACGTCTTCTCGACGGTCGCGTCCTCATCGCCGGCGGTTGCGGCCAGGATCCAACCTGGTTCCTGGCCTCGGCCGAGCTGTATGACCCCGCTAGGGGCCAGTTCAATGCGACCGGGTCGCTTGGTGTCGCCGAATGTGAAGTGGCGGCGGTGACGCTGTCGATTGGCGAGGTGCTGGTGCTCGGCACTGACGCCGAGATCTACGATCTGTCAGCAGGCCAGTTTCAAGCTACACGGCGACCGGGAGGCTTGTTGGGCGGAGGCACGGCGACTCTCCTCGTGGACGGTCGAGTGTTAATCGCAGGCGGATCTACCGAGAACGACCAACCGCCCTTCGCGTATGACACCGCCTACTTGTATGTGCCCTAGCGACTGACCGAAAGCGATCTGCGCCCGCCTCAGCGCCATCGCTCTCCCGTTTGGTACCGTTAGCGGCGATGCCTGACTTGCCGATCCCTTACCTCCCTGCGGCCGAGGTGCGGCGCCGCTTCGTCGAGTTCTTCGTCGAGCGCGGCCACACCGAGGTTCCAAGCGCCTCGCTCGTTCCGGCGGGCGACCAGACGCTCCTATTCACGAACTCGGGGATGGTCCAATTCAAGGACGTGCTGACCGGGCGGGAGAAGCGCAGCTACGTGCGCGCAGCCGACTATCAGAGGGTCCTGCGGGTCGCCGGGAAGCACAACGACTTCGAGGAGGTGGGACGGACCACCCGACACAACACTTTCTTCGAGATGCTCGGCAACTGGAGCTTCGGCGACTACTTCAAGCGCGAGGCGATCCACTGGGCATGGGAGTTCCTCACCGAGCGCCTCGGCATCCCGCCCGAACGACTCGCTGCCACAACCTACAAAGACGACGAGATTGCCCGAGCGATCTGGCGAGATGAGATCGGGCTGCCGCCTGAGCGGATGGCCGTCTGGGGCGACGTCGACGCCGGCGACGATGCCAATTTCTGGCGGATGGCCGAGACGGGGCCATGTGGACCGTGCAGCGAGATCCACTTCGACCGCGGTGCGCACCTGTCGGAAGGCCCAGAATGCATCCCCGATCACTCAGAGCACTGCCCGCGCTGGCTCGAGATCTGGAACCTCGTGTTCATGGAGTACGACCAGCGGCCGAACGGGGAGCGCATCCCGCTGCCCTTCAAGAGCATCGACACCGGAATGAGCCTCGAGCGGCTGGCTAGCGTCATCCAGCAGGTCCCGAGCAACTTCGATACGGATCTCTTTACGCCGATCCACGCCGCCATGCGCGAGTTGCTCGGCCACGATCCCGAGTCGTTCGAGGCGGAGCGGTTCAGCTACCAGGTCATCGCGGATCATTCGCGCGCCGTCACGTTCCTTGTGGCAGACGGCGTGGCCCCGTCTAACGAGGGGCGCGGCTACGTCCTGCGCCGGATCCTGCGTCGCGCGGTGCGGCACGGCCGCTTGCTGGGCCGGCGCGAACCGTTCATGGACGTAACCGCGAGCGTCGTCATCGACGTCATGAAGGACGCCTACCCGTATTTGTCCGACCAGCGCGACAGGATCCTCAAGGTGATCGGTCGGGAGGAAGCGCAGTTCGCGCGGACGCTCGAGACCGGCACGATCCATCTCGAGGCGGCGATGGCCCACCTGACCCGAGATGAGCGGGTCGTTGGCCGGCTGCCGGACGGCCTGCCAGCCGATGCCCCGATGCTGAGTGGCGAGGTCGCTTTCCGGCTCCACGACACGTTCGGCTTCCCGGTCGATCTCACGGTCGACATGGCCGCCGAATACGGCGTGCGCGTCGATCGTGAGGGATTCGCCGCGGCCATGGCCGAGCAGAAGGCGCGCAGTCGCAAGGGCACCAAGGCGGATCTGGCGCGCCACGCCGAGCTCGGCGACCTGTACCAGGCGATCCAGCGGCGCACCGGCGAAACCCGCTTCCTCGGCTACGAGGGCACCCAAGCCGAGGCTCGCGTCGTGGCGATCCTGCGCGACGGCATGGAATTCCAGGAGCTGATCGGCAGCGGCGAAGCCGAGGTCGTCCTCGACGCCACGCCCTTCTACGGCGAGGGCGGCGGGCAGGTCGGCGACCGCGGCGAGCTGCTCGAAGCCGGCGGCGGCAGTGCCCTCTTCACGGTCGAGGACACGCAGAAGCCGATCGCCGGGCTGTTCGTCCATCGCGGCAAGCTGCACGGCCGCCTGCGCGTCGGTGAGACGGTCACGGCCCGCGTGGATGCCGAGCGGCGGGCCCGGACGATGCGCAACCACACCGCCACGCACCTGCTCCACCGTGCCCTGCGCAACGTCCTGGGGCCGGAGGCGCATCAGGCCGGCTCGCTCGTGACGCCGGACTACCTGCGCTTCGACTACCCCGGCGATCGGCCGCTCACCGCGGACGAGAAGTGCGCGATAGAGGACGAGGTGCGGCGCATCGTCCGCGAGGACCGGCCCGTGACGACGACGGTCCAGTCGATGGCCGAAGCCGTCGCGGCCGGAGCGGACGCCTTCTTCGACGAGAAGTACGGCGAGCGGGTCCGGACGGTCCGCGTGCTCGACTACTCGCTGGAATTGTGCGGCGGCACTCACTGCTCCGCTTCGGGCCAGATAGGGAGCTTCGTGATCACCGGCGAGCGGAGCATCGGCGCGGGCACGCGACGTATCGAAGCCGTTACCGGCGACGGTGCCGACGCGCTGCTGCGCGACCGTCTCGCCCTGCTCGAGCGGATCGCGGAATCGGTCGGCGCCACGTCCGTCGAGGCGGTCCCGGAGCGCGTGGCCGCACTCGCGGACGAGCTTCGCGAGACGCGCAAGCGCCTCCGGGCCGGCGGCGGAGGCCTGCCCAAGGCCGCCGATCTGGTGGCCGGAGCGCAGGAAGTGGCGCCCGGCGTAAAGCTCGTGGCCTATTCCGGCGCTTTCGAGTCACCCGAGCAGTGGAAGAGCTTCGTCAAGGAGATCCGTGCGGCCATGGGTTCGGGCGTCATCGCGCTCGCCTTCGACGCCGACGCGCCGCAGATCTTCGTGACAGTGAGCCAGGATCTCCTGGCCCGCGGAATCTCCGCCGGCGAGCTCGTCAAGGTCGCGATGAAGCCAATGGAAGGACGCGGCGGAGGCCGGCCCGAGATGGCTCAGGGCATGGGCACGAAACGCGAAGCGATCGGCTCGGCTCTCACCGCGATCGCGGATACACTAAGGTCGGTCGGCAACTAAACGAAGCAGGGGAGCGGCAGCCGTGGCGTTCTGGCGCAGGATTTGGGGCCGCGAGGAGGAATCTGCGCTCGTCGCCTGCACTGCCCTCGACATCGGCACCGAGTTCGCCAAGGCCCTCGTCTTCGAAATCGATGCCAACGGCTGCGGCACCGTCCGCGGTGTCGGCCGCAAGCGTCAGGGCCTCGCCCACATGCAGTCCGGCACCGTCACCGACATCGGCGCTGTCGTGGCCAACTGTTCCATGGCGCTGCAAGAAGCCGAGGAGATGGCCGGCTTCCGCCCTACGCAATGCGTGATCGGGATCGCCGGCGAGTTGGTCAAGGGCTTCACCACGACCCATTCCCAGGAGCGCAAGCACCCCGACGTCCCCATCACCGACGTCGAGCTCCAGAAGCTGATCAACGGCGTGCAGCGTGAGGCACTCCGCGAGGCCGAGCGGGCGATCACGTGGGAAACGGGCCTGACCCAGGTCGACGTCCGGCTCGTGCACGCCGCGGTGACCGGCGCCCTTATCGACGGCTACGCGGTCACCAACCCGGTCGGCTTCCAGGGCCGCCACGTCAAGATCACCATCTTCAACGCCTTCGCACCGCTCGTTCACCTGGGAGCGCTCCAGAGCGTGGCCGAGCAGCTGGACCTGGAGCTGCTGGAAATCGTGGCCGAGCCTTATGCCGTCGCCCGAGTGCTCGCCAGCGAGCAAGTCCAGCAGGCCGGCGCCCTCTTCCTCGACATCGGCGGCGGAACCACGGACGTGGCCCTCGTCCGTCACGGCGGCATCGAGGGCACTCGCATGTTCGCTCTCGGTGGGCGGGCCTTCACCAAGTCCATCGCCGATCGCCTGGACCTGCCGTTCCCGCGCGCCGAGGAAGTCAAAGTGGACTACTCGCGCGGGATGCCGGTTCCCCAGAAGTCCGAGGTTGCGCGCGTCATCGCCGACGACGTGGCCATCTGGTCGGCCGGCGTAGAACTGGTCATGGAGGAGCTCGCCGCAGGCGACCTGCTGCCCGGTCGCGTCTACCTCTGCGGCGGCGGCTCGCGGCTGCCTGAGGTCAACAACGTCCTTCGCAGCGAGAAGTTCTGGAAGCGGCTGCCGTTCAGCAAGCCCCCGGATATCGTCGTGATGGCGCCAGAGCAAGTCGAGCGCATCCACGACGCGACCGGCCTGCTGGTCGACCAGCAGGATGTGACTCCACTCGGTCTGGCCTACCAGGCCATCGAGCTGCAAACCAACGAAGATCCCCTGGACGTCGCGTTGCGGCGCGTCCTCCGAGCGATGAAGATGTAGCCGATGGCCGTCTACTACCTCGACGCCGACGACGAGATCACGTCCGCAGCGGCTCGAATCCGCGGCTCCGCCGACCAGCGCATCGCGCTGGTGCTGTCGACCGGCTCGCGCGTCGCCACTTCGCGGATCAACTTCAAGCTGCTGGAGCGCGAGGCGAGGCAGCGCGGCAAGGTGCTGGCGATCGTGGCTCCCGACGCCTCGGCGCGCTCGCTTGCCCAATCGGCGGGCCTGCCCGTCTTCTCCAACGTCCGCGAGTACGAGGCGGCTGAGGCGGCCCGGCCTCGCGGTATCGGCCCGGACGTAAGCGGCGATGTCTCCGATGCACTCGGCGAGCTGGCCGCGACGATCCCCGCGACCACCGGCCCGCGATCGCGCGGCAACGCCCGTTCGATCCGCGGCGGCGCGGTCCGCGGCGGCGCGCTCAACGGCGCACCGGGCGCACCGGTCGCTCCGGGCGCCCCCGCCACCGGCGCCGCCGGTCCGGGTGTAGCAGGCAGCCGACCGCAGCCACGTCGACGCCATCTCGGCGTATCTGCCGTCCTGCTGATCTGCCTGCTGGTAGTCATGGTCGCAGGCGGTGCCTTTGGCGCGTACCTGTTCTGGCCGAGCGCGACAGTCGTGCTCACCCTCAACGAGAAACCCGTCGGCCCGCTCGCGCTGACCGTCAAGATCGACCCCGCCGTCTCGGCCGTCAACGACTCGACCTTGACGGTTCCCGGCACGACGAAGTCCTTCGACGTCAGGCAGAGCGGGACGTTCAACGCGACGGGCCAGAACGTCGTCGAAACGGCCGCCAGCGGAACGGTGACCTTCTCGAGCATCAACACGATCAACTCGGTGCGTGTTCCGGGCGGAACCGTGCTGTCCACCCCCGGCGGCATCTCATTCGCTACGACCGCCAGCGTCACCGTGCCAAGGGCCACCGTCTCCGGCACCAATATCACGCGAGGCGTCGTGGACGCGTCCGTCCTGGCGATCAAGAAGGGGACAGCCGGCAACGTCGGCGCGCACTCGATCGTCCGGGTTCCCTCCAGCTTCACCGCGAACGGGGTGAGCGTCACCAACGCCGGCCCAACGACCGGCGGCACGCACAAGGTCACGCCATTCGTTCAGCAGGCCGACATCGACAAAGCCACCGCCGGCCTGACCACGTCGCTCGGCAGCAGCTTTGCGGCCATGCTCTCCAACCCCGGAACGCTGCCCGCGGGAGTCCAGCTCTTCGCCGGAACGGGAAAGCTGGGCCCGATCGCCCTCGATCCGGACCCGGCCACGCTCCTCAACCAGCAAGTCGCGTCGTTCGAGCTGGCCGCGGCAGCCACCGGCGCCGCGACTCAGGCCGACACCGGCAATCTCCGCAGTCTGGCTGAACGCCGCATCGCGGGCGGGATCCAGGCCGGCTACAGCATGGTGCAAGGCTCGATCGCAACGAGCATCGGCGCGCCGACCGCCCAGGGCGCGCTGGTGTCTGTTCCGATTTCGGCCACCGCCTCCCAAGCCGCGAACGTGGACGTGACCGCGCTCAAAGCGAGCATCAAGGGCAAGTCCGTGGAGGAAGCCAGGGCCTACCTGTCGCAGTTCGGCGCCGTGACCATCTCCCTCTCGCCATGGTGGGCATCCAGCGTGTCAAACTACGACTTCCGTATCGACCTCTCGGTCGTGGCCCCCGCGCCGCATTCGACCGCGAGCCCAGCGGCCGGCAAGACGCCGGGCACCGGACGGCCCACCCCGACCGAGCCGGCAGGCACGCCGGGTGCTTCCGTGTCGGCGGGGCCATCGACTTCGGGCGGACCGAGTGGCTCGGCCAGCGCCGGCCCTTCTGCGTCTGGCTCACCCGCGGTGACGCCAACGCCCGGACCCAGCTCATCGAGTGGACCCTCCCCATCGGCGAGTTGATGAGTGACTCGGGAGACAACTCGTCTGCGCCCTTGCAGCGCGTCCTGGGGATCGATTTCGGCGAGCGGCGAATCGGAGTCGCCCTGGGCGACGTGGAGTCCGGCGCCGCCCCCCTGACCACGCTGAGTCGCGCCAGGACCATCGAAGCGGACGCTCGGGTCCTCGCACGATTGGCCGCGGAACAACGAGCGGAGGTTCTCGTCGTAGGATTACCGCTCGACAAGGACGGAACGGAGGGCCTGCAAGCGAAACGGACTCGCGAGTGGGCCACGGCAATCGCAACCGCGACCGGCTTGCCACTTCGATTCCGGGACGAGCGACTATCCAGCGTCCGTGCCGAAGAACGGATCGGTTCGCTGCCCAGGGGCAGGTCGGGCGGGCCGCCCAGCGCGGCTCAGCGAGACGCATATCGGTCCCGGATCGATCGGGAAGCGGCCGCATTGATACTGCAAGACGACCTCGACGCCATTCGCCACACCGGCGACCTCGTCGGGCCAATCGAGAATGACAACACTCGGAGCGAGGAGCCTGATGACCTTGCGTAACGGCGGACGTACCAGATCGGGGTCCGGACCCGGCGCCCAACAGAGCGATCCAAACGCCAAGCGCCCCATCCGGGACACCGGCTGGGCCGGCTACGATCCCGAAGAAGCCGAGTCGCCGGGAACCAAGAGTGCACAGGCCGGCCGGGTAGAGCCGCAGCGGGACTACCGATCGAGTCGCGCGGGCAGCTTCGGAACGGTCCTTCGTTTCGTCGTGTTTGCTGTGGTGCTTGGGACCGTGGTCCTGGGCGGCCTGTTCTTCGTCGCCCGACCGATCGTCGCCAGCGGCATGGCCAATTGGGCGGCCGAGAATCCGACGGCCCTCAAGCTGCCCTTCATGGCCGACATCGTGCGTTCCGAGCTGGGCACGAGCCTGACCGAGCCGGTCAACGCGGCCGACTCGACGAGCGTCGCGTTCCAGGTCACCTCGGGCGAAACGCCCAGCCAGATCGCCGATGAACTCGTCAAGGCAGGTCTGGTCGTCGACGCCCGCGCCTTCGTCTTCGAGTCGCTCATAAAGGACGTTTCGGCGCAGTTCATCGCCGGACGGCACGTCTTGACCAAGAGCATGACCGTCGACCAGATCATTACCTCGCTGACCACGACGCCCCCAAGCATTCCGACGATTCGAATCGTTTTCCGCGAGGGGCTCCGGATCGAGCAAATGGTGGCAAAACTCGAATTCCTTGAAGCCAACCCGACCGATCCGACCGTCAGACTCACGCTTGACGTAAACAGCTACTACCAGATCGCGACCAACCCGCCGGCGGACCTGCTGGCCAGATACTCGTGGCTCAAACTGCCCAAAGGCGCTTCGCTCGAAGGCTTTCTCTTCCCCGCGACATACGACGTCCAACCCGACATCACCCCGCTTGCGCTGATTCAGCAGCAACTGGACGCCTTCGCCACATACGCTCCGCCCGCGCTTCTGCTGCTACCGCCCGAGAAGATCTACCAGGCCGTCCAGGTCGCCTCCCTCGTGGAGCCGGAGGTAACGCTCGACATCGACAGAGCGTTCGTCGCCGGGGTCTACTTCAACCGCCTCGATACCAAGAGGTGGCCAACCGGGCTGATGAACTCAAACCCGACAGTCAACTACGCGACCGACTCAGTTTGGCTGCAAGCCAATCCGATCTCGTCGTGGATCAACTACACGTTCTGGGTAGAGACGGCCGGCACCACGCCTTTTGCCAAGATCGTGTTCCCAGGGAATCTGGCGTTCTACAACACGTACGCCCATGGCGGATTGCCTCCGACTCCAATCTGCTCGCCCGGACTCAAGTCGCTCCAGGCTGCGTTCGCACCAGACACCAAGGACGGCTACTTCTACTTCCTGGCCAAGAACGATGGCACGGGGGCGCTGGTCTTCGCCAAGACACTGGCCGAGCAGGCAGCCAACCAGAAGAAGTACGGCCCCTAGAATGGGCGCACTCGTGCAGCGCTCGCCTCACCCGGCCGATTTTCCCGCGCCTCCGAGCCCGCGGGAATTGGCCCGCTGGGTCGAATCGGATCGGGCGGAGCGTCCGGTCCGCCTGGCGAGGTTGCGCGCCAGGCTGGCGACCGATGGCCTGGACGCTTACTTCGGACTGCGCCCCGAGAACATGCGGTACCTGACGGGCTTCATCCTGCACGACGGTGAGGAGCGCCTGGCCGGCAACTCCGGGCGATTCGTCGTCTCCGGCGAAGAGGTCGTCGTCGTGGCCGACAGCCGCTATCGGCTTCAGGCCGCCGAGCAGGCACCCGACGCCCGGATCCAGCCCACCACGCACGATCTCGCGGCGCTCTGGCCTGCTCTCGTCTCCGGCGTGGGCGCTCGTCGCGTGGCCGTGGAAGCGGCCGCTCTCAGCCACGAGCTGTGGGAGGAGTTGCGGCTCGCCGCACCCGGAGTGGAACTCGTGCCCGTCTCGGGTTGGGTCGAGGCTGACAGGGCAATCAAGACACCGACCGAAGTCGAGCGCATCCGCGCCGCGTGCGGAGTGGCCGACCGGTCGCTCGCCTCGACGCTGCGCCGGATCCAGCCGGGCGTGACCGAGCGCGAACTGGCAATGGCCCTCGAATGGGAGATGCGGACCGGCGGCGCGGAAGCGCTGGCCTTCGGGATCGCTTGTCTGGCCGGGCCGAACGCAGCCTTGCCACACGGCTCGCCATCGGACCGCGAGGTTCAGTTCGGGCAGGTGCTGCTGTTCGACTTCGGCGCGATGGTGGCGGGATACCGCAGCGATATGACGCGGACGCTCTTCGTCGGCGATCCCAACCCGCGAGACCTCGCCGTCTACGAATTGGTGGCGCAGGCGCAGGAGGCGGCGCTGAATCTTCTCGCCGCGTCCGCACGGGGCGACCTCCCGGTCCCGACCGGGATCGAAGCCGACGCGGCCGCCCGAAACGTGATCGAGATGGCCGGCTACGGGGAACGGTTCGGCCACGGGACCGGCCACGGCATCGGCCTGGCCACGCACGAACTGCCGACCCTCAGTCGTGTCGCCCCGGATGCCCCGCTGCCCAGCCCGACCGTCTTCAGCGTCGAGCCCGGCGTGTACCTCGACGGCGAGACCGGCGTGCGGATCGAGGACCTCGTCCTGCTGGACGTGGCCGACCACGTAATGGAGCGCCTCACGGCCTTCCCGCGCGAGGTCCTGGTCGTCGGCGTTTGACAGGCCGCGACACTGTCGCGTGCGGAACCTCGTGCGGTGTGTCCGTGAGGCGACCGCGAGGCGTCGAGACGGGATTACACTGCAGAAACCCGCGCCCAAGTCCCGCCGCAGGAAATGAAGTGGCCGATAACGCCCCTCCGCCCAGCCAGTCAGGCGCTCCAGACGAGCGGAGTGCCCACGTCGCACTCGATCGCCCACCGGTCGAATTGTTCGTCCTGGATGCCGACAGCCTGCGGCTCATTGAAGCCAACGCCGCCGCACGCCGGCACGTGGGTCTGGACGACGGCTTGCCGATGGACTTCACATTGATGGACCTGGTGCCCGGGCTGACGCCTGAGAACGCGGCAGAAAGGCTCCGTCCACTTCGTGAAGGTCGGCGCGAGGAACTGGTCGTTGCCGCCATGCAGCGTTCGGCAGACGGCACCACGTATCCAGTGGAGGCCCGCCTCAGCTACACGGCCGAGCCATCGCCGCGCTACATCGGGAGCGTCCTGGACATCAGCGACCGGGCACGCGCAGAGAAAGCGGCCGCCCGCCTCGAGCGTATCCGCGACGCTCTGGCGGAAACGCTGCGGGCCATCACCCGCATCGACGACCGTGAGGCCCTGTACCGGGAGGCGTGCCGGATCGCGGTCGAGCGAGGCGGCTTTCCCATGGCATGGATCGGCCTCCTGGAACCCGGGGGCAGGGCGATCCGGCCCGTGGCGTCTGCAGGGCACGTGGACGCATATCTGGATGTCATCGCGGCATCGGCCTTCGACATCAACGTGGCGCTGGGTATCACCGGAACGGCCATCCGGCAAGGGAGACCCGTAGTGGTGGCCGACATCGCGACCAATCTCTTCTTCGAGCCGTGGCGCCACGAGGCCGGAGTTCGAGGATACAAGTCGGTGGTAGCGCTGCCGTTGACAGTCGAGGGGCGAACCATTGGCGCGTTGATGGTCTACGCCGCCGTGACCAACGCTTTTGACGCGATTGCAGTGGATCTGCTCGAGCGCCTCACCGAGGACATCTCCTTCAAGATCGAGGTCATCGGTCGAGAGGAATCGCGCAAGTCGGCGGAGACGGACCGCGATCGCCTGGCCGCCGCTGTGGAACAGGCGGCCGAGATCATCCTGATCACGGATAGCACTTCCCGGATCATCTACGTGAATCCTGCCTTCACGAAGCTGTCCGGCCTCCAGGCCGCGGAGGTAGTCGGCCAGACGCCCGAATTCTTGACAGGTTCGCTGCTCACGCCGGAGGTGGCCGAAGCTATTCCCGTTGCGCTGGCCAGGGGTGAGGTCTGGTCTGGCAGAGTGCGGGGCCGAGACAAGGACGGCGCGGCCAACGAGCTCGACCTGTCCGTCTCGTTGCGGCACGACGAGAACGGCGCGGTAATAGGGTCTACCTTCATCGGCCGGGACGTCTCGCGCGAGTGGGCGCTGGAGGCCCAGCTGATCCAGTCGCAGAAGCTCGAGGCGATCGGGCGGTTCGCCGGCGGCATAGCCCACGACTTCAACAACCTTCTGACCGCGATCAGTGGCTACGCCGAGATTCTCAAGAGCGAGATCGACGCCGGGGACCCCAGGGCAGACGACGTTGCCGAGATCCTCCGGGCATCGGCCCGGGCCGCTGAGCTGACCGGTCAACTGCTGGCATTCTCGCGGCAGCAGATCCTGACGCCGCGCGCCCTCGACGCGGCGGCCGTGGTCTCTGGCGTCACGCCGATGCTGCGCCGGCTCATCGGGGAGGATGTGGAACTCATCGTCCGTTCGTTGCCGAACGCAGGCCCGATCCTGGCGGACCCCGGCCGGCTGGATCAAATCCTCGTCAACCTCGCCCTCAACGCCCGCGATGCCATGCCGACCGGCGGCCGGCTCGTCATCGAGACGGGCCCAGTCTCCCTGGATGAAGGATTTGTCCGGGAACATGTCGGGTCGTGCGCTGGTCCGCACGTGATGTTCTCGGTGAGCGACACCGGCGTCGGGATGACTCCCGAGGTGCGCCGGCACGCCTTCGAACCGTTCTTCACGACCAAGGCACCCGGCAAGGGTACCGGTCTAGGGCTCTCGACGGTGCTCGGGATAGTCGAGCAGTCGAACGGCTACCTCTGGGTGGACAGCGTGCAGGGAAGCGGGACGACAGTCCGGGTATACATGCCGGTGGTGCAGCCGGCCCCGACGAGCGGGGAGTTGGGACCGGCACAGCCTCGCCACAATCAGGCCGGCACAGGCACAATCCTGGTGGTCGAGGACGAAGAGCCGGTGAGGGCGCTTGTCCGTCGGATCCTCGAGCAGGCCGGGTATCGCGTTCTCTCCGCCGCGAGCGGCGACCAGGCTCTGGCCATTGCGGATGAGCACGCCGGAACGATCGACCTGCTCTTCACCGACGTGGTCATGCCGGGCATGAACGGTCGCGAAGTCGCCGAAACGCTCCTGCTCCGAAGGCCGGCAACCCCGGTTCTCTATGCGTCCGGCTACAACGAAGAGATGGTCGTCGAGAGGGGCGCGCTCGATCCGAGCATCAGCTACATCGCCAAGCCGTATTCGGGTGTGGATCTCTTGCGGCGCATCCAAGAACTCGTTCGGAAGCATGAACCCGGCATTTGAGCCCGGCGACCGTGCCGCCTGCTCGCTCCGCTACAATCGAGCATAGACAGGGGAGGAACAGGGCTTCTGCCGCTCTGACTCTCGAACGATCCGGTCGGCAAGTGCCGGCCGACCATCCAAGGAGCCGTCCGCGACCATGATTTCCACCAGCGACTTGCGCAAGGGTGTCGCCATCGAACTCGATGGCGAGCTCTGGCAGATCCTCGACTACCACCACATCAAGATGGGTCGCGGCTCGGCGCAGGTGAAGATCAAACTCCGCAACGTCAAGCGCGGCCAGACGGTGGAGCGGTCCTTCCAGGCGGGCGACAAGTGGCCGCGCGCCCAACTGGACCATCGCCAGATCCAGTTCCTCTATCGCGACGGCGACGACTTCCACTTCATGGAGACTGAGAGCTACGAGCAGTTCCACCTCACTGCCGCCCAGCTCGACGACGCAGTCAACTACCTCAAGGATTCGATGCTCCTCGACCGCACCAGCTACGAGGGCGAGACGATCGGCGTCGAGTTGCCCGTGACAGTCGATCTGCGAGTTGTCGAGACGGAGCCGGGCTTCGCAGGCGACACCCAGACCGGAGCCCGCAAGGGTGCCAAGCTCGAAACCGGCCTGACGATCCAGGTACCGATCTTCGTGGACGAGGGCGACACGGTCCGCGTCGACACCCGAACGGGCGAGTACCAGACCCGGCTCTGAGCCACGCCGGTTGCGCAATCAGCTCCCATCCGGAGTGCTTGTGAGATGAGTCGCGGCCGTCCTCCGCAGAGCGATCCCCTGTGGGGAGATTCTCTGCCTGAGGAACCGGCGGAACGCAAACCGGCCGGCCACGAGCCGCCCGATTGGGCGCTGCCTGCGTGGGATGCCGTTCCCGATGATCCGGAGACGGCGCCTGCCCCCGCGGCGCGTGCCGCTCCGCCCGCGCCAGCGGATGCCGCGGCGGTGCCTCTGCTCGATCCCGGCGCCGCCATGCCGATCGTGGCCTCGCCGGCTGCCGTGTCGTCGCTGCGAATCCTCAAAGTAAGCGACGTAACCCGCGCAATCCGCGACGCGGTCCGGGCTGAGCCGAATCTGCGCGAAGTCTGGGTCGAGGGCGAGGTGGGCCGAGTCACGGTCTCTTCCGCAGGCCACTCCTACTTCACCCTGAAGGACGAGCGCAGCCAGCTTGCCTGCGTCTTCTTCCGCGACAACCGCGTCGCATCGCCCTTCGAGGCGCGCACTGGCCTGCGCGTCGTGGTGCAGGGTCGCATCGACATCTTCGAGGCTCAGGGGGTCTACCAGCTCTACGTAGCCTCAGTGCAACCGGCGGGGTTCGGCGACCTGGCTCTTCGATTCGAGGCCCTCAAAGCGAAGCTTGCGGCCGAAGGTGTCTTCGACACCGCTCGGAAGCGACAGCTGCCCACCCGGCCCGCGGTCATCGGCGTCGCTACGAGCGCCACCGGTGCCGTGTGGCACGACATCTGCCACGTGATCTCGCGGCGCTGGCCACTGGCGCGCGTCGTCCTTGCGCCGTGCCAGGTCCAGGGCGACGGGGCGGCGCTCAGTGTCGTCGCGGCGCTGGATCGACTCGCTCGCTGGGGCGAGAGGTGCCGCGCCACCGGACACCCGGAGGACGCACCCGCAGTGGTCATCCTGGCTCGCGGCGGCGGTTCGCTGGAGAACCTGTGGTCGTTCAACGACGAGCGCGTGGTCCGGGCGGTCGTGCGCCATCCGGTGCCCGTGGTCTGCGGCGTCGGGCACGAGGTGGACGTGACGCTGGCCGACTTCGCGGCCGACGTGCGGGCGCCCACACCCTCGGCCGCAGCGGAGCTTGTCGTGCCCGATCGAGCCGAACTGGCCATCGGCCTGCGGGAGCTGGAGCGTCGGGCGCGCAGCGTCGCTCTCCGCGCTCTGGAGGGATCGCGCGCGGAGCTGCTGGCCGAGGGACGTGCGCTGGAGCGGCTCCGACCCGCGGCTCAGCTGGCGCAAGCACGCGAGCGGGCCGGCTATCTGCTCGACCGCGCCACTCGAGCGGTCCAGGGCGGGCTCGCCCAACGCCACGATCGGGAGTCGCGGCTCGCCGGCAGGCTCCGCCCCCTCGCCGACGCACGGCTCGCCATGGCCCGGGGTGGTCTGGACCGCAACTTCGCCGCGCTGTCCGCTCTCGGTCCCCAGGCCACGCTGGATCGCGGCTACGCAGTTGTTCGTCGCCGGGCCGACGCACGCATCGTGCGCGGTCCGGAGGAGGCCCCGGCCGGCGAGCGGCTCATCGTGCAGGTGGCGCGAGGCGAATTCGAGGCCACGGCAGCCAAGAACGCTCGCGATGCCGGGGCCACTCGCGACGCCGGGGCAACCGGCGACGCCCATGGGGGCGCGTGATGGACGGTTCGGTCATCGCCGCGGCAATACTCCTGCTCGTGGGCGCCGGACTCGTGTTTGCTCTGTCCGTCCGGGTTGGTATGCTCCTGGGGCGGCGCATGGACCGAGCGTTGGAGGCGCGCCAGGATGCCGCCGGCTTGCTGCCGTCGGACCAGGCACCGGACGTTGGTGAGGAGGTCGGCATCGATGAGTGACGGGCCCGGACCCGAGGCAACCGCCCAGGCACCACTCGATGTGGCCGCACTGGCCTTCGACGAGGCGCTCGTCGAGTTGCAGCGCACGGTCGGAGAGCTCGAGCAGGGCGGCTTGCCGCTTGAGCGATCGATCGCGCTATACGAGCAAGGCGTGGCTCTCCACGAACGTTGCGCCGCGCTTCTGGCGGCAGCCGAATTACGCGTTCAGCGTCTGCTGGAGCGTGCGTCGGGGGAGCTTGATGTCACCGACGCCGCCGGAGAGGACCAGGCCTGAGTTTGCGAGTCGGGTCCGGGGCGCAACAGGAGCGCGCCCCAACGCGTCGCAAAGCGACGCCCACGACCACCCACGGGTCTCCGGCGTAGACTCTCCAAGGCGCCGAGCTCGGTCACGGGCGCGGCCCTGCCAAACGACACGACACGCGACCGCTCGCGTCAGGAGCAATCAAACGTGCCCATTCTTCCGACTCTCCAGGGCCCCGGCGACCTTCGAGGGCTCAGCGACGAGGAACTCCGCTGTCTGGCGGCCGAGATCCGCGAGTACATCATTTCCACGGTGGCCAGGACGGGCGGCCACCTCGGCTCGTCGCTCGGGACGGTGGAGCTGACCATTGCGCTGCACCGCGTGCTCGAGTCCCCGCACGACAAGATCGTGTGGGATACCGGCCACCAGACCTACGCCCACAAGCTGCTGACCGGCCGGTACGAGCGTTTCGGTACGCTTCGCCAGCTCGGCGGCATCAGCGGTTTCCCGCGACGGGCAGAGTCGGACCACGACGTCTTCGACGGCGGCCATGCGGGCACGGGGCTCTCGATTGCGCAGGGTCTGGCGACTGCTCGCGACCTGCGCCACTCGATGGAGCGCATCGCGGTCGTCGTGGGCGACGCCGCCCTGATCAGCGGACTCTCGCTCGAGGCGCTCAACGACATCGGCCACCGTCAGACGCAGCTCCTCATCGTCCTCAACGACAATGCGATGTCGATCAGCCCGACCGTCGGGGCGTTCTCCCAATACTTCTCCACGCTCAAGCTTTCGTCGGCCTGGAAGCAGAGCAAGACCGCGTACGACACGCTCGTCGAGTCGCTGCCGGTCGTCGGCGAACCGGCGCTGAAGCTGTCCCGGCGCATCCGCCGCATGGTCGTCAACTTCGCCCAGCCCGGCCAGCTCTTCGAGGACCTGGGCATCACCTACCTGGGCGTCATTCCGGGCCACAACATCCGTGGCCTGGAGCACATCTTCCGAGCCGCCCTCGAAGTGCCGGGCCCCGTGCTCGTCCACATTCGGACGCACAAGGGCCGAGGCTACCGGCCGGCAGAGCGCGACCAGATCGCCTTCCACGGCGCGGCTCTCCCGCCCATGCCGGACCTGCCCGAGGGACGCGTGGCCGAAGCCATCGCGCCGACGGTGCCGCAACCACTCAGCGGTCCGGCGCTCGCTCGCAAGGAGAGCGCGATGCCCGCACCGGGGACCGTCGATGACGCTCCGGTCGAGCCATCGCGCCTGGCCGCCGGCGGTACCGCGGATATGGGCACGCCGTCTGACGCGGCTCGCGCTTCGGCCGGAACCAGGCCGCGCAACTACACGTTCCACTTCGCCACGGAGCTGATCGAGCTCGCCCGCGAGGACCGGCGCATCGTGGCAGTCACGGCCGGAATGCCAACCGGCACGGGTCTGCACCTCTTCCAGGCGGAGTTCCCCGACCGCTTCATCGACGTCGGCATCGCCGAGCAGCACGCCGTGACGCTCTCCGCCGGCATGGCCCTCGCAGGGGAGCGGCCGGTCGTCGCGCTCTATTCCACGTTCCTGCAGCGGGCATTCGACCAGCAGGTCCACGATGTCTGCCAGAACGATCTGCCGGTCGTCATCGCCGTGGATCGGGCGGGTCTCGTCGGCGAAGACGGAACCAGCCACCAGGGTATGTTCACGATCCCAACCCAGATGCAACTCCCGAACATGATCATCGCCAGCCCCAAGGACGAGCAGGAGCTTCGATCGCTCGTCAAAACGGCCTTCGCCCAGGATCATCCCTTTGCCCTGCACTACCCGCGCGACCCGGGTTTCGGCGTCCCGGCGCGTCGATCCGAGGTGCTGCCGGTCGGCGTCGGCGAGGTGCTGAGCGAAGGCAACGAGGTCCTGATCGTCGGCTTCGGCCCAATTCTTGGGCGTGGCCGTCAGGCGGCCGACGAGCTCGAGGCCGAGGGCTGGTCGGTCGGCCTCGTCAACGCCAGATTCGCCAAGCCGCTCGATCGCAAGCTCATCCTGGAACAGGCCCTCGGCAAGAAGCTCGTGGTCACGCTCGAAGAGAGCGTCGTAACGGGCGGCTTCGGGGCTGGCGTGCTGGAGCTCATCGAGGAGGCCCGCATCTCCGACGCGTCATACCGCGACGTGGCCGTGCGCATCATCGGCATCCCGGCAGGTCAGTTCGTGGACCACGGCTCCGTGGGCGATCTGCGCCGCCTGCTACGACTCGACGCGACGGGGATTGCCGGGCAAATCCGCGAGACGCTGGTGCGTCTGCGGGCGACTCCCGCCGCGCGGCCCAAGGCTGCGGCCATGCCCAGCACGGCGCGGACGGCGTAGGTCCTCGCGGCCCGCGCGGGTTGCGCGGGTCGCACGTGTCGCACGTGTTCGGCGCGCCAGCTCGGCGCCGCGATGCGAAGCACTCGCCGTGGGTCGCGTCGTGCGCCATTCTACGCAACGCCGCCGTGGGAAGTGCTGACCGCGATTCGGGCCCGATACTCCCCTCAATGCCGCTCCCGGAAGCACTACGCGGCCAATCGGGTCGGGTAGGCCGCGACAGGGGATGCCTAGCGGCCCAGCTGAGCATGAAACCCTCGTGTTTGGGCGTGGTTGGCGGCGTCGAGTGCCCGTTTGTCGCGACAGCTTCCATGTAGTGCTTCCCCGGGCGTCATTGAGTGGAAACACCGGCACGCGACAGGCATGACAGGCCGCGCACCACGCCGCGCCCACGCCACGCCGCACCACGCCGCGCCACGGCCCAAGGTGGCCCGTCCCGCGTGTCAGCGCAGCACGAGATGATCCGGGTGTGACAGGATTGGGGGCATGAGCCCAGCCGGACCTCGTCCAACTCGCCAACGCCTCGACCAGCTGCTCGTGGAGCGCGGTCTGGCCGAGTCACGAACGCGCGCCCAGGCGCTCATCATCGGCGGCCACGTTCGGGTCGGCGCCGGCGACTCCGCGCGGAAGGATCGCAAGCCCGGCGATCTCGTCGAGACCACCATCGAACTGGAGGTAGAGGCGCCGCCACCGTTCGTCTCCCGAGGCGGCCTGAAGCTGCGGGCTGCGTTCGACGCGTTCGGGATCGAGCCGGTCGGGCTTGTCTGCCTGGACGTGGGCTCGTCTACCGGCGGCTTCACCGACCTGCTGATCCAGCGCGACGCCAGCCGCGTCTACGCCGTGGACGTGGGACGAGGCCAGCTCGCCGAGGCGCTCCGCCACGATCCGCGGGTCGTGTCGATGGAGCGGACGAACGCCCGCGCACTCGGACCGGGCGTCTTGCCCAGCACCGTGGATCTGGCCGTGATGGACGTATCGTTCATCTCGCTCGATCGCGTTCTCGCGCCGGTCGCTTCCTGCTTCGGGCCCGCAGGCGGACGGATCGTGGCGCTGGTCAAGCCGCAGTTCGAGGCCGGCCGCAAGCAGGTTCGAGACGGCGTCGTTCGCGACCCGGCGATCCACCGCCAGACCCTCGAGGCAGTGGCGAAATATGCGCTCAGCATCGGGCTGAAGCTGAAGAGCGCGGTCGCGTCGCCGCTCACCGGACCCGCGGGGAACCGCGAGTTCTTCCTGGAGCTGGAGGTTCCGGCAGGTTTTGTGCCGCTGGACGGCGGCCCCGCTGAGCTGCCCGCGGCATGGCTGACGAAGTTCGGAGAGCTGGCCGAGATATGAAGCTCGACCGCATCGGCTTCGCCTACAACCCGACGAAACAGGCGGCATTGGACCTCCGCGAGCGAGCGGAGGGCTGGTGCGAAGCCCATGGGATCGCTCACTGGTCTGCACCCGCCGGCGACTTCGACGCACTCTTGCGCGGTCTTCCCGAAACTGGCGCCCTCGTCGTTCTCGGCGGCGACGGGACCTTCCTGCGGGCCGCCCGTGCCGTTGCCACCGCGGACGTGCCGCTCCTGGGCGTGAACCTCGGAAAGGTGGGCTTCCTCTCGAAGGTCGAGACCAAGGACCTCGAAACCGTCCTGGACCAGCTCGCGGACGGCGACTTCGGCATCGAAGAGCGAATGGCGCTCCACGCCGAGATCCAGCCTGCCGGCAAGGCGGAAGCGAGCGAGACCTTCTTCGCCCTCAACGACATCGCCGTGGCCCGCGGCGCGCTCGCACGAGTCTGCAGGATCGAGGTCTCGATCGGCCCTTCGCATCTGGCGACCTTCACGGCCGACGGATTGGTCGTCGCCAGTCCCACCGGGTCGACCGGCTATTCCTTCTCGGCAGGCGGACCGATCCTCGACCCGACCAGCCGCAACTTCGTCGTCACGCCGATCGCGGGCTACATGTCGGCGATCCGATCGGTGGTCGTGGGCCCGCGGCATACCGTGCGTTGCCGCGTCCTCGACGCTTACGACGTCCAGATGAGCGTGGACGGCCGCGAAGACCGACGCCTTTCGATCGGCGACGTGGTTTCGATAAAAGAACTGCCCCGGCCGATCAAGTTCATCGAGCCCGCGGGCGCGGTCCCGTTCTGGGACCTACTCCGCCGCAAGTCGGAGCTGCTTCCGTCATGAGCGGGGCCGCGGGCGCGGAAACCGCATTCGAGGAAGAGCGGCCCACAGAAGCGGTCGAGGAAGATCGCTCGCCCCGGCCACTCGCCGCCGGCCGCCTCACCGAACTCACGGTCCGCGACCTCGCGCTCATCGAGAGGCTCCGGATCTCGTTCGAGCCCGGGTTGAACGTGCTCACCGGCGAGACCGGCGCCGGCAAGAGCCTGCTCATCGACGCGCTCGGTCTGGCGGTGGGTGCGCGGGCAGATACATCCCTCGTCCGCCACGGTTCGGAGGCGGCGCGGGTAGAGGCGCTCTTCGATCGACTGCCCGAGCCGCTGATCTGCGTCCGCGAAGTCTCCGCGGCGGGCCGTTCAACGGCACGATTGGACGACGAAGCCGTAACGGCGGCGCGGCTCTCCGACGCAGCCGGGCGACTCGTGGAGATCCACGGCCAGCACGACCAGCAGCGGCTCCTCGACGAGCGCTGGCAGCGCGAGCTACTCGACGCGTTCGGCGACCTGGAGCGTGAGCGGGCCGCGATGACAGCCGCCGTCGAAGCGTGGCGCACGAACCAGGCCGCTCTCGCGGAGCTCGCGCTGGACCCTCGGGAACTGGCCCGCCACCTGGAGCTGCAAGACCACCAGGCGGCCGAGATCGCCGGAGCCAAGCTTCGGGTCGGGGAGGCCGCCGAGTTGCGTGGCCGTCTCTCGTCGGCACAGCACGCCGAGGCGATCGCACGCGGCAGCGTCGAGATCCACGAGACGCTGGCGGGGGAGGGGACTGGGGCGCGGGAGCGAGTCGCCGAGGCGGCCCAGCGGGCGCGCGAGCTGGCCAGGTTCGACGATCGCTACGAGCCGATCGCCGACCGGCTACTGGGCCTCGAGGCGGAGATCGAGGATGCCGCGGCTGAGGCGGGCGGGCTGGCGGAGAACGTGGAGCACGACCAGGCGGCCCTCGTGCGGCTCGAAGAGCGCGTGTCGATCATCTACTCGCTGGAGCGCAAGTACGGCGAGGACGAAGCGGCCGTGATCGCCTACGGGGAGCGGGCCACGGAGGAAGCGGAACGGCTCCGAGCCCTGGAGGCATCGCGAGACCTGCGCCGGGCCGAGGCAACGCGCCTCCTCAGAATCGTGGCGGGGGTCGGCGAGGAGCTGTCGCGCGGCCGTAAGAAAGCGGCCACACGCCTCGCGGCGGCGGTCGAGCAAGCTCTCGCCGGCCTCGGTTTCCGCGAGACCACGTTCGGGGTGCAAGTTTCGCGGCGTCGTGCCGGGCCAGCGGAGCCGGCCGTAGAGATCGACGGCGAGCGGCAGGCTTTCGACGCGTCGGGCCTCGATTCGGTCGTCTTCGTCATTGCCCCCAACCCCGGAGAGCCGCCCCGACCGCTGGCCCGCATCGCCTCGGGCGGCGAACTCTCCAGAGTGGCCCTCGCGATCAAGCAGATCCTCGCCGGCGCGGATCGAACGCCGACCCTCGTCTTCGACGAGATCGACGCCGGGATCGGCGGGCGCAGCGCGGAGCCGGTGGGACGCAGCCTGTGGCTCCTGGCCCGCACTCACCAGGTCTTGTGCGTGACGCATCTGGGCCAGATCGCGGCTTATGCCGACGCCCACTTCCGCATCGAGAAGGGCCAGAGCCAAGGCCGGACCGTGACCCGCATTGAGCGGCTCGGCGAACCCGAGCGCGTAGTCGAAGTGGCTCAGATGCTGGCCGGATCCGAGGGCGGCGCGGCCGCTCGGGCGAGCGCGGAGGAGTTGCTGGGCCGCGCCGGCGAGTGGCGACGAACGGCCGCGGAGGGGTAGGTGCCAGGGATGGTGGCAGTCGAGACAGATCGGCTCCAGGCGGCCATCGAGGAATTCCTGCTCCAGCTGCGCGTCGAGCGTGGCCTGTCGAACGCGACCCTGACGGCTTACCGCGCCGATCTGCTGGACTTTGCCGCGAGCCGGGGCGCGTCGGCCACCTGGGATGCCTCGCCCAAGGCCCCGGTCCACTACCTGAGCGTGCTGGGAGCGCCGGTCCGTGGCGGCCGGACGGTTCTCCGGCCGACGACACTGCGCCGGCGCACGGCCTCGTTGCGCGGCTTCTACCGCTTCTGCTTCGCCGAGGGCCTCATCGCCACGGACATCGCCACGCACCTGGATCTGCCACGCCAGTCGCGCCTTCTGCCGGAGGTTCTCGGCGTCGAGGAGGTCGAGCGGCTGCTCGACGCCTGCCCGGGCGATACGCCCGTCGGCATTCGCGATCGGGCGCTACTGGAGTTGCTCTACGCGTCGGGGCTTCGCATCTCCGAAGCGGTCGGCCTCGACCGCGAAGAACTGTCACTCGAGGAGGGTCTGGTGCGGGTCATCGGCAAGGGCGACAAGGAGCGCCAGGTCCCGGTGGGCGAGATTGCGGTGGACTGGCTCAAGCGGTACGTGGACCAGGTCCGACCGGTCTGGCTGGACATGTGGACGCAGGCCAGCCCTCGTGGCCACCGCGCGGATCCACGAACCCGGGCCCGAGGCGGGCCGCTCTTCTTCTCGGTGCGCGGAGAGCGCCTGGATCGCCGCCGGGCCTGGGAGATGCTGAAGGCCACGGCCGGGGCTTCCGGTCTTGGCGCCGGCGTGAGCCCTCATACGCTGCGTCACTCATTCGCCACGCATCTTTTGGAGGGCGGGGCTGACCTGCGCGTCGTTCAAGAGTTGCTCGGACATGCGAGCATCAGCACTACACAGCTGTATACCCACTTGACAGGAGAGCGGATCAAGGACGTTTATGCCCGTGCCCACCCGCGGGCTTGATCTTGTGGAGGTGCCCGCCCGATGGACGGGCCGAAAGGAGACCGGGATGAGCTACGCGGATACACTGCTCGCCAAGGATGAGCAGATCCTCTATAGGGCCAGGCAGCACTGGCTTGCGCCACTGTCGGACGGCCTCAGGCCGATCGTGCTGATCCTGGTCGGACTGCTGCTCCTCTTCGCAGCAGTCCAGATGCACCCCGACGGCATCCTCTGGCAGGTCTGGGGCGGGCTCACGGTGGTGCTCGTCGTCGTGGGCCTGGGCTGGATGGCGATCGTCTACCTCACCTGGCGGGCCGAGGAGTACGTCATCACCAGCCGCCGTGTGCTCAAGATCGAAGGCGTGCTGGACAAGAAGAGCGGCGACAGCTCGCTCGACAAGATCAATGACGCCGTCCTGAAGCAGGGCCTGCTTGCTCGGCTGCTTCACTACGGGGACCTCGAAATCCTGACCGCCAACGAAGAGGGGATCGACCGCTACCAGATGCTCGCCCACGTGGTCGACTTCAAGAAGGCGATGCTGAACGCCAAGAACCAGCTGGAGGACGGCTACCGCCAGCCGGGCTTTGCCCCCCAGGCAGCCTCCGCGCCGGCCTCCGCGCCGGCCTCCGCGCCGGCCGCCGAGCCGGCGGCCGCCCAGGTCAGGCAGGCGAGCTCCGACGATGTCACGGCGACTCTGGCCAAGCTGGCGGAACTGCGGGACAACGGCGCCATCACACCCGCCGAATACGAAGCGAAGAAGGCCGAGCTGCTCGGCCGGCTCTAGCATCCCGGCAGCTGACGGGGCGCGCGGTACGATAGTCGCGCCCCGTCGAACAAGCTTGAGGTTGTGTCTTGACTTCTTTGAACCTGGCCAGCGCCGTCATATTCATCGGCCTGTTCCTGCTGGTTTCCGGTCCGGTGCACGAGGCCGCGCACGCTTTCGTCGCCTGGCGATTGGGTGACGGCACGGCCAAGCTGTTCGGGCGGGTCACCCTCAATCCGCTCGTTCACTTCGATCAGGTCGGCGGGACGATCCTGATCGTTTCGGTGGCGCTCGGGGCGCTGGCCGGAAGCCCATTCGGCTTCGGGTGGGCTAAGCCCACGCCTGTCAATCCCTACAACCTCCGGGGGCGCTACGCCAATGCGATGGTCGCCGCGGCGGGACCGCTCACGAACCTGGTTTTGGCCGCACTCTTCGCCATCCCGTTCCGGATTCTGCTGGCGCAAGGCATCTACCCCGACAACACGTCGGCCATTGACATGGTGCAGCTGATTTGCGCCACGGGCATCTGGCTCAACGTTCTCCTCATGGTCTTCAACTTCATTCCGATCGCGCCTCTCGACGGGTCCCATGTTCTGCTGGATTTCCTCAGTCCCCGCACAGCCAACGACGTCCGGAACTTCATGAACCAGTACGGCCTGATGCTGCTGATCGTGGTAATCCTCTTCGCCGGACGAGTGCTGCTTCCAATTGCGGGACCCATCGCAAACTTCCTGGCCGGCGCACCGCTGGTCAACTACTGAGAGTGCCCTCGTGGTGGCGCAGGAAGGTCGCGCGAACGCGCTCGTATGTCCGCGCCCGGGTCTCGCCGGCTGAGCAAGGCGCTCTGGCCGACTGGCTTACGCCGGCTCAACTCGGCGTCTTCGACACGATGCCGATGGCGGACCGCCGCCACGGCCTGGACGTCGTCGAGTGTCTTCGGTCTCGGGGCGTGGCGGACTCGGATCTGTTGGTAGCGGGTTTGCTCCATGACTGCGGCAAGGGCCCACGCATCCGCCTCGTTCACCGCGTGGCGTGGTCGCTCGGCGAGAAGTACGGCGCATGGATCTGGCACCTGGCCAAGGTTCTGCCGACGTTCGAGCGGGCGTTGGGGCAGCTGCGCGAACACGCCGAGGGCTCGGCGCGGTTGGCGGAGCAAGCCGGCTGCAGCCCGCGGACGGTAGAGTTGATACGCCACCAGGACGAGCCGACCGACGAAGCCGGCCGACTGCTCCACGAGGCCGACGAGTCGAACTGATGCCGATCACCGGAACTACACGACGGGTTGCGGCCGTGGCCGCGGTCTCGCGTGGCGTGCTGCCTTTGCCGCTTGCCGCATCGCCGGAGATCGTCTTTTCCAGCTCCGCCAGGGAGACGGCGACCCACGTTCGGCTGGAGGATTTCGACGGGCCGCTGGCGCTCCTGCTGGCCCTCATCGAGGCGCGCCAGCTCGATGTCCTGACGGTGCCGCTGGGCGGTCTGGCCGAGGCATATCTCGACGCGCTCGCGACGCTCGACGGAGACCGGCTGGGCAACGTCTCCGCTTTCGTGGCCGTGGCTGCGCAACTTATCCTGCTCAAGAGCCGAGCCATCCTGCCGCGTCCGCCGAAGCCTGTGGCGGTCGCGCTCGACGACGAGCCCGACCCCGAGGCCGAGTTGCGCGCGCGCCTCATCGAGTACCGCCGCTTCCGCGACGCGGGGCAGGTTCTCGGGGAGCGACCGGCGACCCGCCGCCTCTTCCGCCGCGACGCCGAGTTGGCGGCAAGCGCGGGGCGCGCGTACGCGAGACCGCCGGAGCGACCGCCGTTGTCGCCGGTAGTGCTCGTTGCCGCGCTGGATCGGCTGGCCATCCTGGTACCGCAGGTAACCGCGCCGACTGAGATCATGACCCGCACGGTTACCCTGGCGGAGCGGACCGCGGTCATTCGAGCCGCCCTTCGCGACGCCGACTTCATCGTTCTCCAGGACCTGCTGGGCGGCGTCCACGACCGTGTGGTCGTGGCCGTAACCTTCCTGGCAATGCTCGAGCTGTCGAAGATGCGCGAGATCAGCCTGGAACAGGCCAAGCCGTGGGGACCGATCGTGGCCCGCCGCATCGTCGGCGCCATCGAGACCGAGACCGAAGTAGACGAGAGCCTCGGGTCATTTGCATGAATACGGAGGACGACGCCCACGTGACTTCGCAAACCCCGCCATCGATTGCCGGGCCCAACGAATCGGACTCCGATGCCGGGGCCGAACTCGGGGTCGAACTCGCGGCCGAACTCGGGCCCGACTCGGAAGTCGCGCCGGAGCAGCCGGGGGAATTAAGCGAGGCGCAGCTCGAGGCCCTTCTCTTCGTCGCCGAGCGGCCGCTGTCGCGAGCCGAGATCGCGCTCCTTGCCCGGGTCGATCGCGAGACGGTAGACGCGCGCATCGGGGATCTCGTCGTGAGCCTGGCCGAGCGTGGCATTCGGGTCGTGGAGTCGGGCGAGCGAATCGAGCTCGCAACCGCACCGGAGGCGGGGGCGCTGATTGCACGCTATGTGGGCGCGGACGCGCCACGCCTCTCGGGCCCGTCGCTGGAGACGCTGGCGATCGTCGCGTACCGGCAGCCATGCACCCGCTCAGTGATCGAGCGGATCAGGGGCGTGGACTCGGACTACACGCTGCGGACGCTGCTCCATCGCCGGCTCGTCGTGGAGCTGGGCCGCTCGGAGGCGCCCGGCCGACCGATCATGTACGGCACGGGCTTCGACTTCCTCGAGCGGTTCGGCCTGGTCAGCCTCGAACAGCTGCCGCCTCTGAAACCGGAGATCGCGGAGCGGCTCTTCGACGAGACCGGGCCGGAGGCCCGCTGAATGGCGCGCGAGCGGCTGCAGAAGATCCTCGCCGCGGCGGGACTCTCCTCGCGACGTGGAGCCGAGGAGCTCATCCGCGCTGGGCGCGTCACTGTAGACGGCCGCCCCGCGATCCTCGGCGAGCAGGTCGATCCCGAAATGCAGCATGTCCTCGTCGACGGAACGCCTCTCCCGGCCACCGCCGAGACCCACGTCTACTGGGCGGTGAACAAACCCGCCGGGGTGATTTCCACGGTGCGCGACAGGCACGCTCTGCACACAGTCATGGAGCTTCTGCCGCCGAACGCGCGACTGGCTCGGATCTATCCGGTTGGGCGCCTGGACGCCGAATCCGAAGGGCTCCTGCTCTTCACCAACGACGGGACGTGGGCCGACCTCCTGCTCCATCCCCGCTACGGCGTCGAGCGCGAATACATGGTCGGGCTCGATCGGTCCGTCACCAAAGAGCAGCGCATCGCGTTGCGCGAGGGCATTGAGCTCGAGGAAGGTCTGGCTCGGATGGACCTGCTGGAGGACGCGACTCCGGCCCAGATACGACGCATGCTCGAGCTTCTCGCACCGTCGAATGTGCCTCTCAAGTGGTACCGCGTCGTCCTGGCTCAGGGCTGGAAGCGGCAGATCAGGCGCATGTTCGAAACCGTCGAGTTGCCGGTCCGGCGGCTGGTCCGGGTGCGCGTCGGCACGTTCAAGCTCACCGATCTGGAAGTAGGCCAGGCTCGACCGATGGCCCACCACGAGGTCATGCAACTCACCGCCTGCGCCCGCCGGTCGACCAGCACGCGGCCGAAGCGCGAGCCGGCGGTGCCTGGGACTGGCGACTCAGCTTCGAGTTCGGAGGCGGGCTGACACCGCTCAGAAAGCCGCCGAATTCGCGTCACGACAGGCCGATCGCGCAGATGTCCGGCTGCACCGGACAAACGCGGGATAAGCCGCGGCGCTCGGCGCGGCGCCCGCGGCGCCCCTCGTCTCGGCAATCGCGGCGCCGCCCGCCGCCCGCCGTCCAGCCGA
>Ga0209638_1000454_pt1 | contig 26791 bp, 22 predicted proteins | sample BarGraNGADG00211_FD_184490 | JGI IMG/M metagenome (GOLD analysis project Ga0209638, IMG submission 184490) | Arctic peat soil microbial communities from Barrow, Alaska - Barrow Graham LP Ref core NGADG0002-211 (SPAdes) (version 2) | ecosystem: Environmental > Terrestrial > Soil > Wetlands > Peat...
AGCCCGCGCGTGGCGGCGTCGGCATGGTGCATGTCCTCGAGCACGAGGACCACGGGCTGGCGGCGCCCCAGGCGCTCCAGCAGGCCCAGGACCGCCTCAAAGGTTCGGGCCTCGCGCCATTCCGTGGCTACCAACCGCGGCCGCGTGGACAGCAACTCCAGCGCGGCAAGGCGTGGTTCGAGTCGCGGCACGAGGCGAGCGATGGCATCGCCTGCGGGGCCCACCAACGTGACAAGCGTTTCGTCGGGCATGGGCCGCAAGAGGGCCTCGAGCGCGGCGGTGACGGGAGCGTACTGGACGCCGGCCGTGGCCGGCAGGGCCATCCCGTGGAGGATGGCGAATGGCTCGACCAGGGCCGAGACGCGTCGGCGTGTTTCGCCCAGAAGACGTGTCAGCCCGAGCCCTGCAGTCCCGGACAGGAGCAGGGCGTTCGGCTTGCCGTCGGCGCCGCTCTGGAGCCCGATCGCGATCCGTTCCAGCTGGCGATCGCGCCCGATGAACAGGTCGCTAACGAGCCGACGACGCACGGGTCGCCATTCGGAGCCGCGCCCTCCGCCGCTTCGGTCGAGGTTGTTATTCATCGGCGTGGAAGCCCCGGATGCGGCGCTGCTCACCCCAGCGCCTCACGAATCCACTTGACTGCGCTAGAGTAACCCGCCGGACCGGCGCCCCGGGCGCCCTTTCCGCACGAGCCGTTCGCCGGATCTGCCCGCCTGGTAGGCTCGTGACGTGAGCCCCAGACATCCCAGCAACACCCTCAACGAACTCTCGGGCGAAGAGTGGCTGTACTTCACGAAATCCGTCTGGGGCACGGCCTATCCGTCCGAGCTGGGTCACGAGCTCCGCAAGCAGCACGGGGCGAACAAGCCTCCGCGCCTGATGGCCAAGCTCATCGAGTACTTCACCACGAGCGGAGAGATGGTCCTCGATCCATTCGCCGGGGTCGGCGGGACGCTTCTCGGCGCGGCCATTGCCCGCGGCCCCAGACGCGCTCTGGGCATCGAGATCGAGGCTCGCTGGGTGCAGGTCTACGAGTCGTTGGTGCGCGACCTCGCAGCGACACGCGACGGACAGGGCCCGCTGCTCGCCGACATCGGTCCGGCCGATCCGTGCGGCCAGCGAACGTTCGATGCTTCCGGACTTTCGATGAGGCTCGGCGACGCGCTGGCCGTCCTGCCGGATCTCGAGCCTGACAGCGTCGACTTCGTCGCCACCGACCCGCCCTACAACATCCAGCTGCCGCTCACCATGGCGGGCGGAAAGCTCGCGGAGGACCATGCCAACCGGCGGACCGACTACGCCATGGTCACCGAGCACGAGGGCGACCTGGCCAACAGCCCCGACTACCCGACCTTCCTCGATCGCATGGAGGTCATCTTCGGGCTGCTGGCGCGCGCTCTGCGGCCCCAGCGCTACGCAGCCGTGATCGTCCGCGACGCCTATCAGCAGGGACGCTACATCTTCACCGGATCGGATCTCGCAGAGCGCGCAACGCGCGCCGGCTTCACCGTGAAGGGCGACGTGATTTGGTACCAGGCCGGGACCCGGTTGCGGCCTTACGGGTACCCGCATTCTTTCGTGCCGAACATCGCTCACCAGCACATCCTGGTTCTCCGGCGGGAGCAGCGTCGGTCAAAGGCTCCGCGACCGGAGCGCTGACGGCGACCGAGGGCTCCTCTGCCGGGATATCGAGGCCGACGGCCTCAATCGCAGGCTCGGCCGGTGGTTCTACCTGAGTCTGGGCGGCCATTGACCGGAGCACATCGCTCCGGGCCCGCATGTAGGCCTCCAGGAAGCCCGCTTCGGCCGGTTCAACTTCCGGAGCGGGGGGCTCCGGCAACGCTGCGCCCGCGGGCATGTGGTCGGCGATTGCCGGATCCTCGTACGGGATCACTTCGGGAATCTCTACCTGGACAGGATCGGATAGTGTCATCCGATGCACCCAACCCTGGCGCCCGTCGGGACACAGGACCCTCCAGTGGACGCCGGAGCGCTCGAGGAGTTGGACCTCGTCGCCGCAATCGAGCACGCCGATCTCGGCCGAGCGAAGCTCGTCGGGAGAATCGAGCAGTCGAACGAATCGGTAGCGGATCTGCCGGCGTTCGCAGCCAGCGCGGGTCTGCAAGCCCGTCTCCGCGAACGAGAGATGCGACGCCTCCGCAACAGCCCGCATCGGGTCGGTCTTCCGGACCTGCTGGAGGGAAGGACGGCGCCAGCGCGGCATCAGCGATTCGTCGACGCCCCGGAGGCCCTGCGCCGATCCGACCTCCAGGCCAGTAGCGGCTGCGGTCGCGAGCACGGATTCTGCTTCGGATGGCCCGCCGTCGCGCCGTCGCTTGCCGAAGAGCACGAACGCCGCCCAGGCTGCCGCACCACCCGTCGCGGTGCCGATCGTCGGCGCGTGGGTGACGAGTAGCTGCGGGAGCGGCTCGTGGTAGTTGACCAGCAGATAGGAAGGCAACCCGTTCACGTCGTCGGAGCCCGCTTGTACGACCTGGACGAGACCCGGGCCGTGGCCGGACGGACCCTTGACACCAGCCGCTCCGGCGGAGCCGTCGCCGACCTGGCCACCCTGGTCGCCGGATGCCTGCCCGCCGGGCGCGCCGCCGCCCCCACTCGTCACACCGCCGCCCTGGTCACCGGCTCCTCCGGTCGGTACGCTCGCGCCGTCCGGCATGGTCGTGGCCATGGGCCGTGCGGGAGTAGTCTCCGTCGGCCCCGCGTCAGGGCCCGCAGTGGTGCCCGGATCGGGAATAGGGCTGCCGGTGCCGTCGCTGCCGGTCGGCCCGCTGGGCCCGGCCGACTCACTCGCGGGCGGCTGGGTCGAGCCGGCCCCGCCGGTAGGCTCGGTGGACCCGTTGGGCTTCTGGCCACTTTGTCCGGGTTGAGGTGTGGAGGTCGGGGCAGGGCTTGAGGTGGGCTGCGGCTGGCTCGGCCTGGCGCTCTCTTCGCCGGTCGGCTTGGGGGTCGAGTCGTCCGCTTGGCCGCGCACAGTGCCGGCCGGTTGGACGTCGCGGCCGCCGTTGGCCAGGGTCGCGATGTAGCCGACGGCATGCCGCCCCGCCGGCACGGCAACAGACAGGGTGTAGCGCACGCCGTGGCGGTAGTCATGCGATGCCGGTTCCATCGCCTGAACGGTGTCGCCGATCTGGACCTGGACGGATTTCGGGGCGGCGCCGGACGCGTCGGTGTACGTGACTGAGAAGGACATCGCGTGGCCGACGGTGGTTTCGCGCGGAGAAACGAGCGGTGCGGAGAGAGTGGAGTGATAGCGGGCGGAGGCGGAGGCGGAGGCGATCGCGAGCGACATCATCAACATGGCCAGTACGAGGGCCACCAGCCAGTTGGCACGATTCCTACAAGTCCGCCGGATCCGCACCGCGTTACCTCCACGGGCCACACGCGCCCGTCAGGAGATGGAGGATGGGACGGCAGGGGGGGCCGGGCAATGGTACGGGCGTCACGACGCACGCGGCCAGGCATGGCGACCGGCTCATGAGAGCGGTGGAATCGCGCTTCTATAAGGATCATCGCAAGGCAGCGAACCGCATCAGACCTCACTGGACCGACGAGAGGCGTCAAACGTGGCTCCGAATGGACCAACCGCAGGCAGTCACATCGGGCGGTGTACCCGCGCACCGACCCGGGGACGCGGTGACCCCGCGCACCCGGTCACAGGACGTAGCCCGGAAAGGTAGTACGTCCGTAGCCGCGACCCCTCGGCGCGTTCGCTCGGATCGGCCCGGCGGTCCGGGACTTCCGGCCCGGATCGCGCGCCCATTGGCCCTACTCCGCGGCCGCTGCGATCGCCAAGCTCCGCGAAGATCGCGGACGCTCCTGCGCCACACCATCTAGACGCGGGGTGCGCCCGGCGCCTGCCCTGCACGCAGGCCCCCCAAACGAACGAAGGCGGCAGCATGAGCACGACTTACAAGCTCGGCGACATCGACGTAGTACTACGCGACGGTTCGTCGGTGCACATCAAGGCCAGCCACCCATCCGACGAGTTGGCCATCGCCGCCTTCCTTTCCAGGCTGTCCGAAGAATCGCGCAGGCTGCGGTTCGGGTCGGGCAACGTGGACCTCGAGGCGATGGCGCGGCGCTGGTCCGGTGTCGATTGCGAGGATTGCTGCGTGCTCGCGGTCCTCGGCGGCGAGGTCGTGGGCCAGGCGAGCTACGAACGGCTCGGGGACGATCGGGCCCTGGTCGCGTTCACCGTCACCGATTTGTTCCAGGGCCGTGGCCTTGGGACATTGCTGTTGAAGCGGCTCGCCGAGGCCGCCGACGCCGAGGGCGTGGCGGTCTTCGAAGCTGAGGTGCTCGTCGAAAACAACAAGATGCTCGACGTGTTCCGCGACAGCGGCTTCGGCGTCACCATGAAGAGCGAACCGGGCGCAGTCCGTGTCGAATTCCCGACGTCGCTGACCCCCGAGGCACAGGCGCGGTTCGAGGCGCGGGAGCAGGTCGCGGCCATGAACGCCGTGCGCGGCATGCTGGCTCCCCGTTCCGTGGCGGTTATCGGCGCCGGTCGCAAGCGCCGCACCATCGGCGGCGAAGTCTTCCACAACCTCTTGGACGGCGGCTTCAACGGCCCCGTCTACCCGGTCAACCCAAGCGCGGATGTGGTCCAGTCGGTCAGCGCCTACAAGTCAATCCTGGACATCCCGGGCCCGGTGGATCTGGCTGTGATCGTCGTTCCGGCCAAGCTCACGATGCAGGCCGCCCGCGAATGCGCCCAGAAGGGCGTCCGCGGCATGGTCGTCATCACCGCTGGCTTCGGCGAGACGGGCCCCGCCGGTAAGGAGATGCAGCGCGAGCTGCTGGGCATCGCCCGCGAAAATGGTATGCGCGTCATCGGCCCCAACTGCATGGGCGTCATCAACACTCATGGCGACGTTCGAATGAACGCCACCTTCTCACCGAATGCGCCACTCAAGGGCAACGTCGGGTTCCTGTCGCAGTCGGGCGCCCTCGGCCTGGCCGTCATCGAATACGCCAACAGCCTCTCGCTCGGACTTTCGACGTTCATCTCGGTCGGCAACAAGGCCGATCTTTCGGGCAACGATTTCATCCAGTATTGGGCCGACGACCCGGCCACGGACGTGATCGCGCTCTATCTCGAATCGCTGGGCAACCCGCGCAAGTTCGCCCGCATCACCCGGCGAGTCGGGCGTCAGAAGCCGATCCTCGTGGTCAAGAGCGGCCGCTCCTCCGCAGGTGCCCGCGCGACTTCGTCGCACACCGGCGCCCTGCTCGGCGCCTCGGACGTGACGGTCGACGCGCTATTCAAGCAGGCCGGCGTCATCCGCACCGACACCCTCGGCGAGTTCTTCGATGTGGCGACGCTCCTGGCCAACCAGCCGCGACCCAAGGGCAATCGCGTCGCCATCCTCACCAACGGCGGCGGCCCCGGCATCCTGTGCGCCGACGCATGCGAAGCCGACGGCCTCGTTGTGCCCCAGGTCCCAGACGAGATCAAGGCGAGGCTGGCCGAGTTCCTGCCGCCAGAAGCCGGGCTCAACAACCCGGTCGACATGATTGCTGCGGCCCCCGGCGAGTCGTACCGCAAGGCCCTCAAGATCCTGGCCGAGTGGGACGGCATCGACGCCGTCATCATCCTGTATGTCCCGGTGCTGGTGACCGATTCCGAGGAGATCGCTGCCGGCATTCGTGCCGCCGCGCTCGAGATCGAACGGCAGGTGCCGCTCCTCTCGGTCTTCCTCTCGAGCAAGGGCACCCCCGATTCGCTCAAGACCGGCGGCCTCTCGATGCCGTCGTATCCGTTCCCCGAGGACGCGGCTCGCGCTCTTGCCCACGCAGTCGGCTACGGCATCTGGGCGGAAACGCCCGAAGGTGTGGTGCCCCACTACGAGGGCATCCGCACTTCGGCGGCGAAGGCCCTGATGGCCGACGTCCTGGCTTCACTCCCGGCGTCCGGCGACGAAGCCGGCTCGCGCTGGCTCCTTCCCGACGAAGTAGCGAAGCTGCTCGGCTGCTACGGCGTGCCGATGGCCGAGTGGCGGCTGGCGGATACCGCACAGGCGGCCGGAGCGGCGGCCGAGGAGATCGGCGGAAAGGTGGCACTCAAGGGTGTCGCCCCCAAGCTGATCCACAAGACCGAAGCCAAGGCGGTCGTCCTCAATCTCGAAGGCGCGGCCGAGGTGACCGGGGCGGCCACCGAGATGGCGGCTCGGATCGCCGCGCAGGGCACCCAGGTCGAGAAGTTCTTCGTCCAGCAAATGGTTCCGGCGGGCGGCGTGGAGATGCTCGTCGGCGTCGTCCACGACAAGCTCTTTGGCCCAGTGGTGGCGTGCGGCGCCGGCGGCATTGCCGTCGAGGTGCTCAAGGACGTGAAGGTTCGCATCACGCCCCTCACCGACCGCGACGCCCACGAGATGGTGACTTCGCTGCGTACCTTCCCGCTGCTCGACGGCTTCCGCGGCGCGCCCAAGTGCGACGTGGCGGGCCTCGAGGATCTGCTCCTGCGGGTCAGCGCCATGGTCGAGCAGCATCCCGAGATCCTCGAGATGGACTGCAACCCGGTCATCGTGCTGCCCGAGGGCGCGGTCATCGTCGACGCTCGAATCCGGATCCAGGCCACCGAAGCGTAGCGGCGCGGCTGGTGGCGCGGCGCGGCCTCGCGGCGCGGCCGGTGGCGCGGCCGGTGGCGCGGCGCGGCGCATAGCGGCGCGGCCGGTGGCGCGGCGCGGCGCATAGCGGCGCGGCCTCGCGGCGCGCCGGTGGCGCGGCGGCTCCCTGCTCAGCCCCGCGGCACCAGCGAGCGGCCGTCAACCCAGCCGCGCCAGCCGTTGACCGCTCGAACCTGCGCCCACGCCCCGGAGCGCGCCTCGACCGCCAGTTCGAGCCGGGGCGGAAGCGTCGCCACGGGAAGCTGCGAGGGGTCGGGCGCAGCCCACGCGACCATGCCGCCGACCGGGGCGAGGTGCGTCGGAGCCCACCCGGCCGGGGCCACTCCCCGTGCTACTCCCCCGGCCACCGGCAGCCGAGCCAGCTCGGTCCGGAGCGAGCGGATCTTCTGGCGCTCCACTTCGAGAGCCGGGTCGCCGAGCGATTCCACGCGGCTTCGAATCATCGAGTATTCGATCTGGGCCGCCTGGAGCTGACCCACCAGCCGGCCGGCCGCCGGTCCGCCTGCTCGACCCACAGCCAATCGGGTCGATCGACGGGCCAGGAGGCTGCGCAGCGAGAGGATCTCCGGCTCGGTGATGACGGCTGGATCGGGCTCGCCCGACACGATCGATCGGAAGTTAGCCTCCTCACTGCGCGTCGCGAAGACTACGAGCAGCCCGAGCAGAAGCCGCGCTGCTGCATGTTGGGCGGCAGGGTGCTCATGTCGCGACGATCCTCGATCACGGCGATCGTTGGCGGTCGGTTCGGTCGTCTCGACGCATCTTATCCGGGCAGTTCGTGGTGGATCAGCCCGTCCGGACCGACTACGGAGTGATCAAGAATGCCTCGGTCGAGTTGCTCGAAGAGTAGTAGCAGATGACGACTGCCACCTCACCGTCTGGTGACCAGACCGGGAAGCCGGAACCGGGCAGGTTGATGTTGATGGGTTCGTTCGGTGGATCGAGGAACACCAATACGTCTGGGGCGCCGGTGATCCCCGACGGATTCTCCTGTACGAGGGCGACCACTCCAGTGCTCGAGACGCTGACCCAATCTGCGGCCTGAGCCGCGATCTGGACCGGCTTTCCTTCCAGATCCCAGGCAGCCAGCGACCGGGGAATAGGATCCTCCGGTACGGTCAACAGGCGCGTGTCGCTGGCCCATGCAATCGACACCACCGGCGTGGCACCGATGCTCACGATGCGGCCAGTCGCTATGTCCAGGATGAAGGGCAGTCGACCTGGGCCATCGGAGAGGGCGACCTTGCGCCCGTCCGGGCTGAACAGCACGGCCAATCCTTCAGCGAAACTCTTGCTGCTGGGGATCGCGACCAGACGCTGTCCCGACAACCCGACGACCTCGGCCCATGCCTGCATGGTGAGATAGTCGACGTGCAGCAGAGCGAGCTCCCGCCCATCGTTCGACCATGAGACCGGTCTGCCGGCTCGTGCCTTGCCCAGTTGGCCGTTGGACCACAAGACGTAGTCGTTCATACTCGGGAGCATCAGGGCGACTGCACCGTGCCCGTTGCCCACGAGATCCTCGCCGTAGACCCCAGGGATTTGTGCGAGCACGGTCTCACCGACTCGACCGATGAACGCCTGAGCCGCAGAAGGATTGGCATCGGGCCAGCGGAGCATGATGTACCTGTTGGCGTCGATCCAGGCCAGGTTTCTGCCGGGAATGTCGCCGAGGCTCTGGCCCGCGCGGCTGAAGAAATGGATCAGGGCGGGGATTTGATCGAGCAGAGCGAACGTCTTCCCGTCGGGGGCCCAGCGCACCTCGCCGAGACTGGGCCCTGTGGTGATCGAGACGGCTCGGGGGTCGGTCGTCGGTACGGGCGTCGCACTTGCCGTGGCAGTGGGCGGGGAACTGGCCGGCGGAAGGGAGTTCGTGGCCGTCGGAGAGCTGGAACTAGTGGCCGGCGCAGAGGACGATGACGCGATCGGGGCAACCGGCCCGCGCGTGAACCCGGAGAAGACGACCGCCAGGGCGACCACGACGATCCCAGCTGCGGCTAAGCCCGGTGCCAGAGAGGTGCGGACGCCGCGATGGGCAGGCCGGCGAGTGGCCCCTTCCGCCAGAACGTCGGCCAGCAGCGGCCTCCGCGGTCCGGCGCCGTCGATCGCTTCGTTGAACTGCGCCGCCCGGCGCCGTAGCGCCTGGTCCGATCCGTTCTCGTCCATCACGTCAGCATCTCCGGTTGGCGACGAAGCGTCGCGAGCGCTCTCGACAGCAAACTCCGAACACCCCCGGGCGAAACGCCCAGGATCTTGCCGATCGCCTCGTCCGAGAGGTCGAACTGGTAGCGAAGCAGGAACGCCTCACGCTGCCGGTCGGGCAGCACCCGGCAGAGATCGGCGAACCACAGCCAGATCTCGGCTCGATCTAGCGACTGCTCGTCCGCGCGGTCGACGTCCGAAACTGCCGTCAGCGGCAGCCATCCGAGCAGGCGGCTTCGACGGCGGCGGTCGATGACGACCCGGCGCGCGATCAGGAGCAGCCACGGCAGGACCTCAGCCTTCGGTCGACGGCCGGCGCTCCAGGCCGCATACGCCCGTTGGTAGGTTTCGGACGCCACGTCCTCGGCGTCCTCGCGATGACGCGTGAGAACCCACGCGTAGCGGTACACCCGCTGCCAGGTCGCGACGTAGGCCGCCTCGAATTCAGCTCGATCCGCATCCGCCACCCATTGCTCCCTCACCAGCCCCGCCTCTTGCGCCACCGATCGCTCCGTCCGTGACATCTGATCCTACGAATGAGTACGAACCAGTGGCGCATGTTGTGTCGGTGGCGCGCCAGGTAGACGTCCTCGCTGCTTACTTCTCCGGCGGCGGGTCGGTGTCGGATGCGGCCGACCGCGGACGCCGGAAAGACTCGACTTTGGAATTGCGAGAAAGCCCCCGGGCTCACTGACGACCCTTGCACTGGTTCGGGGGCCCGACCAGGTTCGCGTTGGTGTCGACACCCAGGTTCGGTTGATGACGGACGACGCAGAGGCGGCGCACACGGGGCTGCAGGCTCGCGGGGTCGACGTGGATGAGGTGATCCGGCGCTATCCGGTGTCAATGTTCACCGTGCGCGATCCCGACCGCAACCGGCTGGTGATCGTCGCGGAGCCGAAAGGTCGCTGAGCCTTCACACCAGATGCCTGTCGTGCGGGCCACGGCAGGCATCAGCGGTCGGGCGGGGCTGGTAGGGGAGGGAGGACTCGAACCTCCAACCGGGGCTGTATAAGAGCCATGCTCTGACCAATTGAGCTACTCCCCCGCCGCGCTCGGGATCGTACACCCGGGCATGGTTCTGCGGCGAGAGGCACGACGCGGACCGCGGCCGCGACAGGGCGCGGCTTCGACCGGGAGCCGCGGCGCCGGACAGTCCCCTACTCCACTCCGCCGCGGATGACCTCGATCCTGGGGCGATGCGGGATCGTCTCCGGGGTGCTCCCCGCGACCAGCGCCACGCCGTCGCGGAAGCGGCGCAGCTCGCCTTCGGTGTTGAAGAAGCCGACGCTGATACGGATCGCGTCGAGCGGCGGGACGGTTCGGGCGATGCACAGAGTGCGCTGCTCCAGCTCGCGCAGCGCCACCGCCGCGTTCCAACCGGCGACGCGGAACGTGACCAGCCCCGACGGGCCGCCCTGTGGCGTCAGCACTTCCACGCCCGGGACCTCCGCCAGCATCGCCGCCGCCTCACCGGCCAATCGGGCGATCCGCTCGTAGACCCACGGCAGGCCGACATACATCGAGATCCAGGCGGCGCTTCGGGCGAAGCCCAGGACCGAAGGCTGGTGAAACCCCGCGATCTCGAAGCGGCGCGCGTCCGGCCAGAGCTCCCCCTCGGCCGCCAGATCCATCGACTCGTAGCTCGCCCATCCGGCGAACGTGAGGCGCGGCCGATCCATGACCGACTCCGCGCAGTAGACGGCGCCGATCCCCTCCGGACCGAGCAACCATTTCTGCGCAGGCACCGCGTAGAAGTCCGGCCCCAGGTCCTCGACTGAAACGTGCATGGCGCCCGCGCTCTGCGCCCCGTCCACAGCCACGAGAGCGCCGCGACCGTGCGCCAGCTCGACGATCTCGCCGATCGGCAGGCGCGCGCCGGTCGCCCACGTGACATGCGACAGAGCCACCAGCCGCGTCCCCGGCTCGATTGCCCGATCCAGGGCCGCGAGCACGGCCACAGGATCGCCGCCCGTGCCGATATCGGCGATTGCCAGCTCCACTCCCCGGCGATCGCGCAACGCTCGCAGCGGCCCGAGCGCGCCCGGATGCTCCAGGGAAGTGGTCACGACCCGGTCGCCCTCGCGCCAGTCCACCGACCAGGTGGCGATGTTCATGCCCTCGGTAGTGGCGTGGGTCAGGGCAATACGATTCGGTCCCGTCCCGAGGATGGCGGCCACGGTCGCGCGCGCCTCCGCCTTGCGCTCGATTGCATCTTCCCAGAAGTGTCGATCGGCCCGACCCGTGCGCAGCTCCCAGGCTTCCGCCTCGGCCATCGCCCGCGCCGTCTCGCGTGGAAGCGGCCCGCAGGTGCCGGTGTTGAGGTAGATGCCGGCAGCAGTGGACGGCAGTGCTTCCCGAAGAGCCGGGATCTTCTCGTCATCCGGGAGAAATGGGCTCACCATCGCCACGTATCATAGGCGGCGAGAGGAGGCCAGGGCATGAGCGGGTACCCTCGGTCGGAGTTGATCGCGACGCCGGAGTGGCTGGCTGAGAATCTGGGCCGGCCCGGTTTCCAGGTGCTCGACGCGCGCTGGCGGCCGGACGGCACGGGCAGACGTGCCTACGCATCCAGCCACATTCCAGGCGCCACGTACCTCGACTGGCGGGCCGATCTCGTCGAGCCCGACGACGAAAGCGACGTCGTCCAGGTTGCGGGGCCAAAACGACTGACGGCCACGGCGGCACGCCTCGGAATAGGCAACGGCATGGTGGGCATCCTCTACGACGACACCGCCGCCACCTTTGCCGCCTGGGCGTGGTGGACTTTTCGGGTCTACGGGCTGCAATCTACGCGCATTCTGAACGGCGGTATGGACGCCTGGCTGGCGCCGGCCCGACCGATGTCGAGGGCCCAGGAGCTTCGACCTCCCACCCTCTTCACGCCCCAATTCCAGGCGCGCCTCCTGGTCACCGCCAGCGAAGTGCGCGAAATGCTGGACTCCCGCGCTATTCAGGTTCTCGACGCGAGGACCGAGTCCGAGTACCTGGGGTACGCAGGAACGACCCGGCGGCTGGGCCACATTCCGGGGGCGGTCAACGTGCCGGCAGCCGCTACCACCGAGCCTGGGACCGGTTGCTTCCGCCAGGCGGAAGAGCTGTGGGCGCTCGTTCGCGGCGCCGGCATCGACCCGCGGCGGCGACTCGTCTGCTACGACTCCTCAGGGCCGGGCGCCGCGAAGCTCGCCTTCATCCTGTGCCTTCTGGGCCACGAGGATGTCGCCGTCTACAGCGGCGGATGGGTCGAGTGGGGCGATCGCCTGGACCTGCCCGTCGCCCGCTGAGGGTCGCATCACCAGGGGTTCTGCAGATCCTTCGACTTGTCGAGCTGCGGGGCTTCCGAACGCCACTCGGATGTCGACGAGACGGCGATGTGCGCCTTGGCGTGGTTGACGAGCAGCAGGTCAACCTGAACCGGCGACTCGGCCACGTTGTAGCCCCAGTAACTGGCCGGGCTCACGGGCATGAAGCGGCCCTCGTACGCCTCCATGGCGATGCGCATCTCCGACTCGTGCGCCAGCTGGATTTCACCCGTGACAGTGAAGGGCGGCAGCAGCAACGTCGCCCGGACCGGCTGCTTGGGCACGCGCATCGCCGCGGCCGATTCGGCGGGTCCGCTCGTATGCGCGAAAAGTACGTCCTCCAGCGCTACCTGCGCCACGGCCGCCTCGGCCATGACGCGCCGGGAGCCGAGTTCCAGGAATATCGCCTCGAGGACGACCAGGTGCAGAACGTCGTGCTGGTTGAAGAGTTCCTCTGCCCGGCGAAAACGGGTTTGCACCGTGCCCTGGATGATCAAGCCCGCCGTCACGAAGGTCAGGGCTATCGACGACTGAGGCGGCGTGAACGTTGAGAACATGGCCTTCAGGATACCTGCCCGCAAGAGCGGCGGCAGGGCTTTGGCTCACGCAATTTCGGCAGGCCTGCGCGGGATCCGGCGGGCATCGGCCGTGACCAGGTACTCCGCGCCGTTCTGCAGCTCGCGGTAGAGGCGCTCCACGGCTGCGAGCGTGTCTATCTGGGCCGGCCCCTTGTCGGTCCGGATGCGGACGATGCGCGGGAATCGGAGGGCGAAGCCGGACTCGTGGCGCGTCGAGCGCTGTATCACGTCGAAGGCCACTTCGATCACGACGGTCGGCTCGACCTGCCGAAAGCGACCGAGGCGGCGGACCGTATGGGCCTCGAACCAGGCGGTCATGTCGGCTATCTCCGCGTCCGTCAGGCCCGTGTAGGCCTTGCCGATCGTGACCAGCCGTTCTGTGGCCTCGTCGCGCACCGCGAACGTGTAGTCGGACAGTACGGCGTGGCGCTTGCCGTGGCCGACCTCGACGCCCACGACCAGGCAGTCGATCGTCGCCAGTGCCCGCTTCATCTTCAGCCAGCCCAGGCCACGCCTGCCCGGCGAATAGACGCTCTCGGGATCCTTGACCATCAGGCCTTCGTTGCGGCGCGCTCTGGCCTCGCCGAAGAACCGATCGAGTGCCTCGACCGAGTCGGCGGTGACGAGATGCGACAGCGCGAACCGTCCGCCGTCCGTCACGAGAGGCAGGTCGAGCGCCTCGAGCCGGGCGCGGCGCTGCGCCAGCGGCACCTCGAGGAGCGGCTGGAGCCCTTCCGCGCCGTTGAGATCGGAGCGTGGCCCCGCCGCCAGCAGGTCGAAGGCGACGTATATGACCGGCACGTCGGCGAGGACCTCTGTCCCCGGATCCTTGCGCCCCAGGCGGGCCTGGAGCGTCAGGAAGGGCAACACTCGCCCGTCGGCGTAGGCGAGGATCTCGCCGTCCAGGATGCCGTCCCAGGCGAGGTCTTCCGAAGCCGCCACGATCTCGGGGAACTGGTCGCTGATGTCGTGCATCTCCCGGCTGTAGAGGCGGACCTCCGAGCCGCGGCGGTGAAGCTGCGCTCTGATGCCATCGTATTTGTCCTCCACCCAGACCTGCGGTCCGAGGCGTGTCAGGATCTCGGCCGCGTCCTCGGCCGGCGAAGCGAGCATGAACCGCAGCGGATGCAGGAGGCGGAGCCGAGCCTCGCCCAGGAGCCCCGCCCTGGCCAGTACCGCGGTCTCGCCCATGTCCCCCGTGAGCATGCCGGCCCGGCTGACGAGGGGCTGGGGCCGGTCGAAGGCCTGGGCGATCGCCGCTTCCAGGAGCCCCTCGCGCAGCCCAATGCGCAGATCGCCGGTCAGGATCTTGACAACGAACTTGGCAGCGAGTGGATCGCACCGCGTCAGGAGCGCCGCGAAAACCGCGCCCTTGGCCGCGGCCCCGGGAGCAGCCTCGATGGCGGAGAACGCCTCGGCAACGTCACTCAGGGCAGGCGCCGCCTCCGGATCGGGCTGGACCGGCCGCAGGAACAAGACGTCGGCCACGGCCGTGCCGAGGTCCGACGAGCGGTCGTAGGCCGCGCCCAGCGCACCTGCCGGGGCATCAGCGAGATGGCTCACGGCGGCCGCCATCGTCGCCCAGCCGAGGCCGAGGGATCGCTGGTCCACTTCGGGAAACGGGCGGCCCGAGAGGAAGATCGCCGCGGGTCGGAGCTCCTGGTCCGGAAGCTCCGCCAGGTATCGCGCCAGCAGCGCCGTCTTCTCCGAGGTCCGAGCGGTTCCGGCTACACGCTCGGCGATCTCGCTCCAGCCACGCATGGCGGCGATGGTATACCTTCGCTCCGTGCAGACCGCTCGACGGCTAGTCCTTGATCCATCCTGCCGATCCGGAGGCCGCAATGGCAGCCCTCACTGAGCCCAATGCCTGGCATCCGGAGTACCTGGCCGGCCAGACGGTGATGCTGCGCCACCACCGGGGTGAGAATCTTCGCGCCTTCCTGCGCTGGTACTCGGACCCGGACGTGGCACGGCTGACGCGCTACCAACAGGCTCCGCTCTCCACGGAGGAGATCCAGCGCTTCTTCTACGCCCGGATCATGGGCTCGGACTTCCTGGCCATGGCGATCCACGTTCGAGAGACGGACCGGCTCATCGGCACCTGCGCGTTCAGCCAGCTTGACGGCGACAACGGCTCGACGCTCTACCACATAACGATCGGCGAGCACGACGCCTGGGGACGGGGCTACGGCACCGAAGCGACGGAACTGATGCTCGAGCACGCTTTCACACGGCTGGCGCTGCATCGTGTCGGACTCACGGTCTTTGAGTTCAACTCGCGTGCACTGCGCTCGTATCAGAAATGCGGGTTCGTGGAGGAGGGGCGAGCGCGTGAGGCAATCTTCCGCGACGGCCGCTACTGGGACGAGATCCACATGAGCATCCTCGCCGAGGAATGGGAGGCGAGGAACCCGCGCTAGCCGGAGAGCCTATGCCGAGGCGCCGGCCGGGGCGGCAGTCGCGGCGCCGGCCGGGGCGGCAGCGGCCTGCTTGGCCACAAAGGCGTCGATGATGCCCTGGAGCGTGGCCCCGTTGAGCTTCTCGAGAATCGCGCTCTCCGCCGCGTAGAAGACGTCGTGGACGCCGCACTCGCCATCGACTGCGCAGGGCGTCCCGCGCATGACGCAAATCTGGCGATGGGGGTCGCCTTCCACCGCCTCGATGACGGTCAGAAGAGTTATCGTCGATGCCGGCTGCGCCAGTCTGTATCCGCCGGCTCGGCCTGGATGCGCATCGACGAGACCGGCCCGCGTCAGGTCGCCCATGATCTGGGGCAGGAAGCGGGGCGGAATCTTCATTTCTTTCGCGATCTTGCGGCTGCTCAGCAGGCCATCCCCAGCCTTGGTGAGTTCCAGCATGGCGCGTATGGCGTAATCGCTGCGCTTGGTCAGGTCGAGTCGCATTGTCAGACGAGTATCGTGCGCCGGATGCCTTTTGGGACCCTGCCGTTGGTCCCGCCATGGGGTGACTGCCGTAGCGAAATGCACGCGGCTCGGTATTATTTAGCGTCCGGGCCGCCACGATGGCCGACATGCGCGGCCGCGGCGCGGCTCGACGCGGCGCGGCTCGACGCGGCGCGCCCCCCCGGCTCGCCGCTACGATTGGCGACGTGCGCGACTTCGAGCGAAACCCATGGCGCCGGATTTCTCGCCGGCTCGCATACCAGAACCCGTGGGTCGATCTCTATCACGACGAAGTGATACGGCCTGACGGCAAGCCGGGAATCTACGGCGTCGTCCATTTTCGCAACGCTGCGGTTGGCGTCGTGCCGATGGATGGCGACCGCGTGTTGCTCGTCGGCCAGTACCGCTACACGATGGGCCGCTACTCATGGGAGATCCCCGAGGGCGGTGGACGCTCCGACGAAGAGCCCGAGGCTGCCGGAAGACGGGAGCTCCTCGAGGAGACCGGCTACGTAGGCGGGACCTGGCGGGAGCTTTGCCGGGCCGAGCTGTCCAACTCCGTGAGCGACGAGGTCGCGGTGCTCTTCGTTGCGACGGGCTTTGCCGCGGGTCCGGCAAACCCCGACGAGACCGAGGAACTCGCCGTCCGCTGGGTCACTTTCGACGAAGCGATGGCGATGGTCGCCTCGGGCGAGATCCGCGACGCCATGTCCATCCTGGCCCTGCAGCACCTTGCGCTGGAACGGGCGAAGGAGCGCTGAGAGCCGGCTCTTGCCACGGCCGCGGGCGTAGTCGCGGGCCCCGGCTCCCGGCCATTTCCTGGCGCCGTGCCAGGGCTCCCCGGCCACTTTCCTTCATATACGCCTGGTACGCGTGCAAAACGCAGTTGGGCGAGGATGAGGCGGCTCGAGGTCCCGTTGGCCCCTTCGCGGCGGCCGATCGCAAGCGTGAATCGAGCGCCCAACTTCGTCCCGGACCCGCCGAGATGGGTCTGTTCGCGGAAGGCACCTCCACCAGGCGTGAATGACGGAAACTGGCCCAATTCCGCGGCCGCACCACTGGCGGGCGTATCCGGGGGAAACTGTCCCCATTCCGCCGCCGCACCACTGGCGGGCGTATCCGGGGGAAACTGGATCAATTCCGCGGCCGCACCACTGGCAACCCACCACTGTCCGTCTGGTGCACCCGCGAGATGCCCCGAATGGGCCAGAGGCTGTCGGGTCCGGGCCGTTGTATGATCCGTGTACATGCACTGTGCATAGGAATTATGCGTTGAGCCGCCCTTCCCGTGGAGGCGGCACCAGTCCGGAGGCGCGCCATGGTCGAGCCCAGAGCTGAAGATCGCGGCCCCACCGCGCCGACGCCCGCGCCCTCGCTCGCGACCCGCCCGGACGAGACTCCGTTCGTCAACCTGCGCGACCCGGCCCGCGCCATCGGCCCCGATGGCCGCCCCGCCGTCAGCCGCCGCGCCGCAATGTGGGCGGACGTGCCCGACGAGCGCTGGAACGACTGGCGCTGGCAGCTTTCCAACCGCGTCAACACCGCCGAGGAGATCGGCCGCGTCCTGAACCTGACCGACGACGAACGCGCAGGGCTCTCGTCACCGGACAAGTTCCGGGTCGACATCACGCCTTACTTCCTGAGCCTGATCGACCCCGACGACCCCGACGACCCGATCCGACGCCAGGTCATCCCCACCGACTGCGAGCACGAAGCCTTTACGGCGATGATGGAGGACTCGCTGGCTGAGGACCGCCACTCCCCAGTTCCGGGGCTCGTGCATCGATACCCGGACCGCGTCCTGATGCTGGTCACGACCCAGTGCGCGAGCTACTGCCGCTACTGCACGCGGTCGCGGATCGTGGGCGACGCCACACAAAACTTCAATCGCCACGACATCGAGGCACAGCTCGACTACCTGCGCCGCACTCCGCAGGTTCGGGACGTGCTCCTCTCCGGCGGCGACGCTCTGACGCTCGCCCCCAAGCTGCTCGAGTCGATTCTCCGCAGCCTGCGCGAGATTCCCCACATCGAGATCATCCGCATCGGCTCGCGAGTGCCGGTCTTCATGCCGCAGCGCGTCGATGACGAGCTGTGCGAGATGCTGGCGAAGTACCACCCGTTGTGGATGAACCTGCACTTCAATCATCCCAACGAGCTCACGCCCGAAGTCGCCCGCGCCTGCGACAAGCTCACCCGAGCAGGCATCCCACTCGGCAACCAGTCGGTCCTGCTGGCCGGCGTCAATGACTGCGTCCACATCATGCGAGCCCTGGTCCACAAGCTGGTCGAGTTCCGCGTTCGGCCGTACTACATCTACCAGTGCGACCTGGTCGAGGGCTCGGGCCACTTCCGGACGCCGGTCGGCAAGGGCATCGAGATCATGGAGGGCTTGCGCGGCCACACCTCCGGCTACGCGGTTCCAACGTTCGTGGTGGACGCCCCGGGCGGCGGCGGCAAGATTCCGGTCATGCCCAACTACCTAATCAGCTACTCCGACCACAAGGTCGTGCTGCGCAATTACGAGGGCTACATCACGACCTACGAGGAGCCGGAGCACTACCAGTCGCACGACAAGGCGAGCTGCAAGTACTGCCAGCATCCACGAGCCGAAGCGGGCCAGGCCGGGGTGGGCGGGCTGCTGCAGGGCGATCGACTCTGGATCGAGCCGGCCGATTTCGAGCAAACGCATCGCCGCGGCAACGAGTCCGCGCACCGGCTCCAGGATCCTTCGAAGTGGGTGCCCTACGGGGTTGGACCGATCGAAGGAAAGGCCGGCCGGCCCCTCCCCAAGCTTGAGCCGGGCTCGAGCGGCCAGACGCCTGCGACCGGGCCACAGACGCCGCCGGAACCCAAGTTCGAGTACGCCCCCGGCGATGAACCGCGCCCCCGCGAAGGCGACCCCACCGGCTGGTCCCACGGCGAGCTGCTCTAGCCCACGCAGTAGCGCGGGCGACGCGTCGACGCGGGCGGCGCATTGCCGTTCCCGTTGAGACTCCGCCGGAGGATGCACACCCCATCGTGCTGGGGGCGGATGCATGGACCGCGACTGCGGCGTACCTTGCAGCTATGCAGCGGACCATCGCCGTTCCCAGGCACACCCTCGAGCGGATTCACTGGAATCAGGATTACGCCGACGTCGCCCTGGCCGTGGTCTTGTCAGGTGTGGCGCTATTTTCGGCGGTGAGCGGCCACGTCCAGATCGACTACGTGAGTGTCCCGCTTCTGCTCCTGCAGACGCTGCCTCTTGCATGGCGTCGCCAAAACCCGATAAGGATTCTCTGGATCACGGGCGCGGCGATCACCGTGTACAGCCTGCTCGGTTACCACGACTCGATTGGGGGTGCGGGCGTATTCGTGGCCTTCTACACCGTGGCCGCGAACGAACCGCGGCGCCGGGCGGCGGTCGCAGCCGCGGTCACGACCGGCGGCATCTTCATCAGCTTCGCGGCCTACGCCGTGCTGAATTCGCTATCGGAATGGACGGCGAACCTGTCGATTACATACCTTTCGTTCGGACTGGCCTGGGTGATCGGCGACAACCTGCGCGTCCGCCGCGCCTACACCAGGCAGTTGGAGGAGAGGGCGGCCCAGCTCGAGCGCGAGCAGGAGGAGCAGGCAGCCCTGGCCGTGGCGCAGGAGCGAGGCCGCATAGCTCGTGAACTGCACGACGTCGTGGCTCACCACGTCAGCGTGATGATCGTCCAGGCATCCGCAGCCAGACGCGTTGCCGAGAAGGACCCGGCGGCGGCACAGGAAGCCCTGGCCGCGATCGAGAACGCGGGGCGGATGGCGCTTGCCGAGATGCGCCGAATGCTCGAGGTCCTGCGAGCGGAGGCCGGCGGCTTGGGTCCGCAACCGGGGCTGGCCGAGCTCGAACGGCTGATATCCCAGGTTCGGGACGCGGGCCTGCCGGTAGAGCTGACCGTCGAAGGCGACGTCTGCTGTCTGCCCGACGGCATGGACCTAGCCGCCTACCGCATCGTTCAAGAAGCGTTGACGAACACGGTCAAGCACGGCGGGAAGGCGACGGCGAAGGTGACCGTGCGCCACTCGCCCGAGGCACTCGAACTCGAGGTCGTCGACAACGGCCGCGGTGCCGCTGCGCCGTTGCTGGCGGGAGCCTTCGCCGGGGGCCACGGCCTGATTGGGATGCGCGAACGCGTCGGTCTGTTCGGAGGCGAGCTTCAGACCGGGCCGGTTCTGCCCGGCGGATACCGCGTCTGGGCGAGGATGCCCCTCTCGTCCGACGATCGGGCCCGCGCCGACCGCGAGCGAGCGCTTCATGCGGTCGCGGCCGCAGCCGTTGCCGCGCGAGAAGGCGCCGGGACGACCGACCGCCCACACCCGCATCGAGCGACGCGGTCCGGATCGGAGCCGATGCCGCTCGTCAAGCCGCGCGTCGTACCGCCGATGATCGGGCGGGTCGTTCCGCCGCACGCCGCCCCTGCGGCCGGGCCCGGCCGCACAACGAGATCGAGGGATAGCCAGCCGTGACCATCAGCGTTCTGCTCGTCGACGACCAGCCGCTTCTTCGGACCGGATTCCGGATGATCCTCTCCGCAGAGCCGGGCCTCACGGTCGTGGGCGAAGCCGGCGACGGCGCCGCGGCGGTGGAACTGGCCCGCCGGCTTCGGCCCGACGTCGTCCTGATGGACATCCGAATGCCGGGCATGGATGGCATCGCCGCCACGCGACTGCTCGCCGGGCCGGGGGTGGAGGATCCGCTCAAAGTGCTGATCCTGACCACGTTCGAGCTGGACGAGTACGTGGTCGAAGCTCTCCGCGCCGGCGCGAGTGGCTTCCTGCTCAAGGACGCGCCGCCGGAGGATCTCGTCGAGGCGATCATGATCGTGGCGTCGGGCGACGCACTGCTCTCTCCGTCGATCACCCGACGCCTGCTCGACCGCGTGGCCAGCCGGTTGCCACCGGCTCAGGAGAACGCAGTCCCGGCCGTAGCCAGCCTGACCGATCGCGAACTCGAAGTCCTCAAGCTGATCGCCCGCGGGATGTCGAACGCGGAGATCGCCGAGAAGCTCGTGGTCTCGGAGACGACGGTAAAGACGCACGTCTCTCGGGTTCTCTCCAAGCTAGACCTGCGCGACCGAGTCCAGGTAGTGATTCTCGCCTACGAGACGGGGCTCGTGTAGGCCCGCTCCATCGGCGGTGGGCGCCATTCCGACGAGGCACCCTGGCGAGGAAGGTCGGCTCGATCCCTTGTTCGTCATCCCTGCGGACGACGCGTCTTTCACCCACGCGGACGAGCCCTCTTTCGACATCTCGGACGACTGCGCCGCGGTCACCCGCCGGTACCTTCTTGCATGACGAGGAGGCACCGAGACGGCGCCGTCCCAAGAGACCAACGAAGGAGACACTCATGCGACTCGTGCGCGACCTCGCTCGCCGCAAGCTCCGCTCGACACTGACGATCACCGGTATCGCCATCGGCATCATGGCCCTGGTTGTCTTCGGCTCGATGGCCAACAAGATGAACGCCCTGATCGGCGGCGGGAGCAAGTATTACGCCGGCAAGGACATCGTGAGCATCGGTTCGATGTTCAGCGGCAGTTTCCAGCCGCTCTCCCTGTCCGACGTCGACAAGATCGAGAAGCTCGACGGCGTGGCCGCCGCCACCCCCGGGATCGACATGATGCTCGACGACAGCACGACCGCCACCATGGGCACGCCGGAGATGATCAGCGGCTCCGTTCCGGGCGGCGACAAGGGACTCGAAACGTTCCCGATGACGGCGTCCACCGGCCGGCTGCTGATCGCATCCGACTCGGGCAACGTGACCGTTCTCGGGTCCGATCTGGCCCGCAAGCTCAACGCGAAAGTCGGCGGAAAAGTCGCCCTTCGAAACGTCGATTTCACGGTTGTCGGCATCCTGGCGCCCACGCTCACCGCCCCGGACAAGGACGCCGAGGTTCCGCTCGGTGCCGCGCAGCAGCTCTTCGTCAAGACCCTCCCGCCTCTGATCCAGTCCAAGGTCAACGCCGCCGACATCGCTACCAGCATCACCGTCTACCCGAAGGCCGGCGTCGATGCTGAGACGCTCAAGACTCGCCTCCAGAGCGCTCTCGGCGGCTCCTACACCGTCATGGACGGCAAGGACTTCGACGCCATGCTGGGCAGCATCAGCACGATCTTCAGCCTGGTCCTGACCGGTGTCGCAATGCTCAGCCTGCTGGTCGGCGGTCTGTCGACGGTCAACACGATGGCCATGGCCGTCGCCGAGCGGACCCGCGAAATCGGCATCAAGCGAGCCATCGGCGCCTCTCGGTGGCGCATCCGGCGCGAGATCGTGCTGGAGTCGGCCGTCATCGGGTTGATAGCGGGGCTCATAGGACTCGCGATCGGCGCCGCCATGACCACTCTCTTCAACGACCTTGGCCGCGGGTCGGGCAACGTCCTCTTCGAGCTGACCCTCGGCACGGCCCTGACCGCGGTGGCTTTCGCCACGGGCCTCGGTGCGGTCGCCGGCTTCGTGCCGGCCTGGCACGCCTCCCGCCTCGATCCTGTGACCGCGCTCCGCTACGAATAGCAGCGCTACTGAACTTCCACATCGCCCGCCGGGCGACTACCAGACAAGGAAAGTAACCCTGATGGCACTCCTCGAAGGCCGCAACCTCCGCAAGACCTACCGCCTCAGCAAGCGCAATACCGTCGAAGCCCTCAAGGGCGTCGAGGTTTCGATCGAGGCGGGCGAGATGGTCGCGATCATGGGCCCCTCGGGCTCGGGCAAGAGCACCCTCATGCATATCCTGGGCCTGCTCCACTCCCCCGACCCGAACCACGGCCCCGCACCCGAGCTCCGGCTCGGCGGCGAAGACGTGGCCAGCCTCTCCGACAACGCCCGGACCAAGATCCGCGCCCGCCGCATGGGCTTCGTGTTCCAGGACTTCAACCTCGTTCCGACTCTGACCGCACTCGAGAACGTGATGCTGGCGTGCGATTACGCCGGAGTCGGCGGCAAGCAGGCCAAGCAAGCCGGCATCGAAGCGCTGGGCCTGGTCGGCCTGGCCGACCGGGCCGACCACAAGCCGTCCGAGCTGTCGGGCGGAGAGCAGCAGCGCGTGGCCATCGCCCGGGCTCTCGTCAACAAGCCGGAGATCATCCTGGCCGACGAGCCGACCGGCAACCTGGACTCCGAGCGCAGCGCCGAGGTGCTGGCACTGCTGCGCGAGTTCAACCGCGAGCACGGTCAGACGATCGTTCTCGTCACCCACGACGCCGAGGTCGGCGAGGCCTGCGACCGGATCATCCGGATGCGCGACGGCCGGATCCGCGACTACGGACATCGCATTGACTCGCCTGTGGCGGCCTACGCGTCTGTCGCAGTCCCTGCATAAGGCACAACGCCTGCGGCGTCGGAGGAGGAGTTCACCAGTGGAAAGGGAAATTCGCCAGGGGGCGCCCGTTCTGGGCCGCGAGCCCTGGACGGTCAGGGTCGCGGTGTGGAGCGCTCGCCATCGCTGGGTGGTCCTCGGGGCCTGGTTCGTCTTCACCCTGGGGCTGATGTTCGCCAGCGTCGCAGCCGGCGGCCAGCGCTCGCAGTCGGTGATGGACAAGGGCAAGACCATCGGCGACTCGCAGACGGCCTGGAACGTCTTCAACGACGCCGGCAACAAGAGCGACGTCTCGACAGAGTGGTTCTACCTGATCGTCTCGAACACGAGCGGCAAGCTCGATACTCCAGACAACCGGGCCGCTATCGCCGACATGACCAAGCGGCTGCAGAGCCTCTCAGCCACCGTCGCCGGCAAGCAGACTCAGGTGTTCTACACGGACCCCAAGAGCCAGCTTCCGCCGGTAGTCGATCCGTATGCCCTGGCAGCCGCCGCACCCGATCAATCTGCCGACGTCCTGTCGGCGGACGGCACGACTGCAATCGTCACGGCGAAGGTCTCCGGCGACGACACCGAAGCCACGACGAAGGCGGACGCGATCAAGCCGCTGGCTGATCAATTCAAGAAGGACTACCCGAATCTCACTATCTACGCCTTCAACAACCGGCTGATCAACGCCGACTTTGGCAACTACATCGGCAGCTCGCTCGACGCGCTGCTCGTGCCGACGCTGCTCATCACCTTCCTCATCCTGCTGATCGCCTCACGCTCCGCGATCGCGGCTTTCGTGCCGATCGTCCTGGCTCTGAGCGCAATCATCGGCGCGATGGGTCTCGTCGGCATCTACAGCCAGGGAGTCTCCCCAGTCAGCCAGTTCGTGGGCCAGATCGTGGTCTTGATCGGCCTGGCGGTGGCCGTCGACTACTCGCTCTTCGTCATATCGCGGTTCCGCACCGAGCGCTTGGTCGGACGCGACAAGTTCGGTGCGATCGAAGTCGCCAGCTCAACGGCAGGTCGAGCTGTTTTCTTCAGCGGACTGGCGGTCATGATCTCCCTCGGGGGCCTGCTGCTGATCGACGACGAGATCTTCAAGTCGATCGCCATCGGCTCCATCGCGGTTGTCCTGATCTCGGTCGTCGGCAGCCTGACATTCCTCCCTGCGACGCTCTCGATCCTCGACCGAAAGGTGATGCGCTTCGGCATCCCGTTCCTCTCTCGCGAGCGCGGTGAAGGCCGCGGAATCTGGGGCACAGTCGTCCGAGTCGCGACGAACCGGGCCGCAATCGCGGCAGTTGCCGCCGGTGCGATCCTCCTGATCGTCGCCGCCCCCGTCTCCAAGCTCCAGCTCGGCTCGACGACAAGCGACGTCTCGACTCTGCCCCACAGCGTCGAGGGCGTGCGCGCCTGGGAGCTGATCACCACCAAGTGGCCGGCCGGTCGCAACCTTACGGTCGAGGTCATCGTCACCAACGCCAGGTCGACCCAGACGGCGACAGCGGTCCAGACCTTCGCGAAGGCCATGAAGGACGGCAAGATCGCCGGCGTCAACGCATCCACGACGAAGATCGACTACTCCGGCGACGGCACCGTCGTGGACATCCACGCCGCCATCCCAGGCGGTCCGAACGACCTGGTCAACTGGGATCTCGCGCGCAATATCCGAACGTCGGTCGTCCCGACGTACTTCGGCTCGCTGGCCGACACCAGGGTCTACGTGTCGGGCGAAGCCGCGTTCACGATGGACTACTCGAACTGGTACGGCGGGCAGATGCCGCTGGTCATCGTCTTCGTCCTGGGCATGAGCTTCCTACTCCTGCTCGTGGCCTTCCATTCGATCGTCATCGCCATCAAGGCGATCATCCTCAACCTGCTTTCGGCCGGGGCCGCCTTCGGTGTCCTGGTCCTGCTCTTCCAGGAGGGCTGGTTCAAGGACTTCACCGGCATCCGTCCGAACGTCATCGAAGCCTGGGCGCCGGCAATGATCTTCACGATCCTCTTCGGGCTTTCGATGGACTATCACGTCTTCATCCTGACCCGGGTGAAGGAAGCTCGAGACCGCGGCCTAGCCTCTACCGACGCCGTGGTCAAGGGCATCACGATCACCGCCGGCACTGTCACCAGCGCCGCAGCGATCATGGTCTGTGTCTTCGGTGCCTTCTTCACGATCCAGCTCGCGATCATGCAGGAGCTGGGCGTCGGCCTCGCCGTGGCGATCCTGATCGACGCGACGCTGGTCCGGAGCCTGCTGCTCCCCTCGCTGATGAAGTTGCTGGGCGAGTGGAACTGGTGGATGCCGAGCTTCCTACGCTGGATCCCCCGGATCACCGTCGAAGGCGAGCCGGAGCAGCTGCTCGGCGCCGTCCCCGTCCAGGTCGGCCGGGGCGAAACCGGCGCGGCCGGCGCGTAGCAGAACCGACACGTTTCGCTCGATGCGCTCCGTTGGGGCGGCTCCGTGCGCCCTCGGCGGGTCCGTGCCTATGATGGCCAACGGACGGTCCCGAGTGGCTCGATTGCCGCCCGAGCACGTCCGGAGCCCGTGGAGCCGGTGTGGATCCGCTCGCTCCATCGCCGCTTCCCGTTCCATGGGGCGCCCAGCCTCCCCCTCGGCCGGGCGCCCCACCTCTCCGCCGTCACGGAGCGCGCATGACCTCACCCGCCGCGAAACACGTCTGGTTGGATGGCCGGCTGCTGCCGGCAGACGCACCCCACATCCCCGTCTACGACCGCGGGTTCCAGCTCGGCGACGGCGTCTTCGAGGCGCTGCGCGCCCGACGCGGCGTCCCGATCGAGCTGGACGGGCACCTGGCCCGGCTCCACGGCGGCCTGGCTGTTCTGGCGTTCGAGCTGCCGTTCGGGGACGACATCGTTGCGGCCGGAATCTCCGACTTGCTGGCGGCGGAAGGCTGGGACGACGTGGAGCCGCCCGGCGACGCGGTCATCCGGATCACCGTCAGCCGCGGCTATGACCCCACGCGCGGCGTTCGACCGAACCCGGGCGGGACGGCCACGGTCGCGATCCAGGTCTGGCCCCACGAGCCGCCATCGGCGCGCGTCCTCCTCGATGGCGAGCGGTTCGTCACGAGCAGCGTGCGCCGGGATGCCGAGTCGCCAATTGCCGGCATCAAGACCACTTCCCGCGCCGAGCTCGTCTACGCGCGGGTCGAGGCCGCTCGAGCCGGCGCCGACGACGCGATGTTCCTGACCACGGACGGCCGCATCACCGAAGCCACGACCAGCAACGTGCTCGTGATTCGCGGCGACACTTGCGCCACGCCGCGGCTCGGCACGGGGCTGCTCGCCGGGACGACGCGGGCGTGGCTCGTGGAGCACGGCGAAGTCGCGGGGCTCCACATGGTTCAGCAGGACATCGGGCTCGACGAGGTCTACGCCGCCGACGAGGTCGCCGTCTGCGCCAGCATCGGCGGCGTCCTGCCGGTCACGTCGCTGAACGGCCGGGCCATCGGGGATGGGCGGCCCGGACCGCGAACGATGGCCATGCGCGAGTCGCGCGAGGCCTGGATCGACCGGATCTCGCTCGAAGGCTCGCGCGGTCGATCGGCCGGCCGGACCTTGAAGCCTTGACGCATCACTCTGCCGGAGTGATAGTGTGTCTCATGACTCGACTGATCGCCTCCGAACACGCGCTGCGGGCGCTGCTTCTCCTGTCGCAGCGTGGCGATAGTCAACGTTCCGAGGTGGCCGAAGCGCTCGATATCTCGTATACCGGCGCGGAGAAGGCGCTCGATATCCTCGTCGCAGACGGCCTGGTCGGTCTTTCGGGTCGGCGTTTCGCGCTCGTCGACTCGC
>Ga0209638_1000455_pt1 | contig 26750 bp, 26 predicted proteins | sample BarGraNGADG00211_FD_184490 | JGI IMG/M metagenome (GOLD analysis project Ga0209638, IMG submission 184490) | Arctic peat soil microbial communities from Barrow, Alaska - Barrow Graham LP Ref core NGADG0002-211 (SPAdes) (version 2) | ecosystem: Environmental > Terrestrial > Soil > Wetlands > Peat...
CCCCGGCGCCGGCCACGACGGCGGCCGGATCGTCTTCGAGGGCACACCCGCCGACCTCGTCGCCGCCCGCTCCACCCTCACCGGCGAGCACCTCGCGGCCTACGTCGGCACCTGACCGAGGCCCTCGCGGACGCCGTGAGACGAGTTCCTACCCCCGCGTCACCGACGACGAGCGCCGCACCATCGTCGAAATGATGGCCAAGGGCACCTACGCCGTCATCCTCCTGGCCACCGCCGACCTCGACGGCACCTTCGCGCGGCTGCAGGCCAGCGGCGCCGAGGTCGTCCAGGAGCCGACCGAGCAGCCGTACGGCGTTCGCGACTGCGCCGTCCGCGATCCCGCGGGCAACCTGATCCGCATCCAGGAGCTGCGCTGAGCCATCCGGCGATCGCAGCCATAACCTGCAGAGACGGCACCGTGAGGCGCTGAGACGAGGTCTCTCATCCGTTTCGACTCGTCCCTCCGGTCAGCCATCAAGCACGGTTTCCGAATCATTCGGTGGCATCCCCTGAACCGCGAGGCCGCCGCACTGACGTGGGCCGCGGAATAAGGAGACACGCCCTAGGCCTCACGGGCCCCCGTCCGCGGCGGCCAGCCGCATGGGTGCAGGGCCGGCGCCCGCCGGCGTGCCCGCTACGGCTTGTGGCGCTCCCGCAGTCGCGCCAGGACCACAGACGGCGAGAGGTCTCGCTCGCGCAGCAAGACCAGGGTGTGGTACAGGAGATCCGCCACTTCTCCGGTGAGGGCGTCGCGAGCTGCGGCCTTTCGGTCCACCCCCGCGACGGCATCATCCTTGGCGGCCATGAGCACCTCGGTCGCTTCTTCCGCGACCTTGCGCGCCGGCCCGTCCACGCCGGCCGCCAGCAGCCGGGCGGTGTAGGAAGTGGCAGGATCGGCTCCAACCCGAGAGCCGATCGTGCCCCACAACGTTTCGAGCCAATCGAAGCCCTGGGCCTCCTGGGCGCGCAACGTGACGGCCGAGCCCTCCGCGGCGGCAGCGGCCGGAGTCGCGCCATCGAGCGAGTCGAAGCAGCTGCGCGTGCCCCGATGGCAGGTCGGGCCGACTGGGTCGGCGGAAATCAGCAGTGCGTCGCCGTCGCAGTCGATCGCCAGGTCGCGCAGGCGCAGAACGTTGCCGCTCGTTTCGCCCTTGCGCCACAGGCGGTCGCGGGACCGAGAGTGGAAGTGAACTTCGCCGGTCGCGAGGGTCGCCGCCAGTGCCTCTGCGTCCACGTAGGCCACCATCAGTACGCGACCGTCGGCCACGTCCTGAACGACCGCCGGCACGAGACCGCTCGGCCCCCAGGCCACGTCATCGGTGCTCAACTGCCTGCCGATCATGAGCCGGCCTCCTCGACGGTGCGGACTGGTAGACCCGCTTCGGCCATCGCCGCCTTGACCGCGGCGATCGAGTGCATCCGGCGGTGGAATATGGAAGCGGCCAGGACCGCGTCGGCCCCGCCGTCGCGAACTGCGGCCACGAAATCGTCGGGGCCGGCCGCGCCGCCAGAGGCGATCACAGGCACGCGAACCCGCGAGGAGATGGCCCGGAGCAGCTCCGTGTCGAAGCCGCTGCGCGTGCCGTCACGGTCCATCGACGTCACGAGCAGTTCGCCGGCGCCGAGCTCGACCGCGCGCACCGCCCAGGCCACGGCCTCCAGCTCGGTCTGGCGGCGACCGCCGTGGGTGACGACTTCCCAGGCCGGCTCGGCCCCGGAGGCCGACGGCAGCCGCCGCGCGTCGATGGCGCAGACGACCGCCTGGCTGCCGAACTTGCGGGCGCAGTCGGTGAGCAGATCCGGATCGGCCACGGCGGCCGTGTTGAAGCTGACCTTGTCGGCTCCGGCGCGCAGGACGTCGCGCATCTCGATCATGGTCCGCACGCCGCCGCCGACGGTTAGCGGCACGAACGCGCGGCTGGCCGTCCGGCGCACGACCTCGAGCATCGTACCGCGGCCCTCGTGCGCCGCGGTTATGTCCAGGAACACGATCTCGTCGGCGCCCTCCCGGGCGTATCGCTCCGCCAGCTCGGCGGGATCGCCTTCGTCGGTCAGGTCCACGAATTTCGTTCCTTTGACGACGCGGCCGTTGGCCACGTCAAGGCAGGGAATTACGCGTCGGGCAAGCATCAGGCGGCGCCCCCAACGAGACCCAGGAAGTTGACGAGGAGTCGGTGGCCGGCCGCGGCCGACTTCTCGGGATGAAACTGGAGGCCGTAGAGCGAGCCCGACGCGACGGCGCTTACGAACGGCCGCCCGTGGGTCGTTCGAGCCACGACGACGCTCTCGTCGGCCGGCGTAGGCACGAACGAGTGGACGAAGTAGAAGTACGAGCCGTCGGCGATGCCCTCGAACAGAGGGTGCGGCCGGACTGCCTCGACCGAATTCCAGCCGATGTGGGGCAGTGTGGGCGCGTCTTCGAGCAGCACCGTCCGTCCGGCCAGCAGGCCGAGCGTGGGCGAGTCCCCGGAGTCGCCTTCATCGCTCGCATCGAAGAGGAGCTGGAACCCAAGGCAAATGCCAAGACACGGCCGTCCAGCCCGAACCCAATCGCGAAGGGGCTCGAGCAGTCCCTGCTCGCGCAGGTGGACCATCGCCGGGGCTGCGGCACCGACGCCGGGCACGACCAGCGCGTCGACGCCGGCAAGGTCCGAGGGCCGGGCCGCGACGATCGCGTCTGCCCCGGCGCTGACCAGCGCCTGGCTGATGCTGACCATGTTGGCGGCGCCGTAGTCGAGGACGGCCACGCGCAGCCTCGAGCCGCCACTCATCCGAGCGTTCCCTTCGTCGAAGCGGCGCCGGTCCGTCGCGGATCGACCATGCAGGCGGCGCGCATCGCCCGCCCGAACGCCTTGAAGGCGGCCTCGGCGAGGTGATGATCGTTGCGGCCCCAACCGCGGATGTTCAGCGTCACGCCGCCGGCGCGCGCGACCGATTCGAAGACGTGATCGATCAGCTGGAGCGGCATCTTGCCGGCACGCTTGCCGCGGAACGGCAGGCTCACGACCGCGTAAGGTCGCCCGCCCACGTCCACCACGGCCGTGGCCACCGACTCGTCCATCGGCACAGCGGCGTCGCCGAAACGCTCGATCCCCGAACGATCGCCGAGAGCCTGCGCGATTGCCGCGCCGAGAACCAGGGCCACGTCTTCGACCGTGTGGTGCTCGTCGACGACCAGATCTCCCGTCGCCGCGATTTCGAGATCGAAGAGCGAGTGATGGGCGAAGGCGTCGAGCAGGTGGTCAAAGAAGCCCACCCCGGTCGCGATCGCGGTCTCGCCGGTGCCGTCGAGCTTCACGGTCACGGTGATCTGCGTCTCGCGAGTCGAGCGGGTGACGGTGGCCCAGCGGTCGCCGGATGCGACGACGGTGCCGATCTGGCTGCTCATGCGGGTATCTCCCTGGCGGCGGCGATGAGGCGGTCGTTCTCTTCGACCGATCGAACTGTGAGGCGAAGGCAATCGGCCAGCGGGTGTTCGGTGCCGAATGTGCGGGGGACGAGGCCCACTCGCAGCAGCGACTCCGCGGCCGTGGCGGCCGCGTCCGGGTCGCCGAAGCGGAACAGGATGAAGTTGGCCTCGGACGGGTACGGCCACCAGCCGAGTGCGGCGAGCTCGCCGGCCAGCCGAGTGCGCTCGGAGGAGACGCGGGCGACGTTGGCGGCCGCCAGCTCGGGCTGGCGCAGCGCCGCGGTCGCGAGAGCCGCCGACACCGTGCCAACCGATGCGGGGGCCCGGTACGAGAGGATCGGGGCTAGGGTTTCCGGGCGGGCGAGCGCGAAACCCACCCGGGCTCCGGCCAGGGCGTGAGCCTTGCTCAGCGTTCGAATGACCACGAGGCGCGGGTAGAACGACCGCAGCGATAGGACCGACCGATCGACGAACTCGGCATAGGCTTCGTCGACCGCAACCATGGGTGGTTCGCGGCCATCGTCGGCCGCGCCGCGCACCAGAAGCGCGAGCAGTTCGGCGATGCGCGTCGGAGGCTCGGCCGAGCCGGTCGGGTTGTTCGGCTCGCATAGCCAGAGGAGCTGAGCGCTGCGAGCGACTTCGGCCAGCGCGGGCAGGTCGAGCGCGAATCCCTCGTCGCGCGAGAGCCGCGGAACGGGGACGAAGCTTGCCCCGCGCTGCTCCGTCACGATGCGGTACATCGCATACGTGGGCACGGCGCCCACCGCCACGGAACCCTCCCGCAGGTAGGCGCGGGCCGTCAGGTCGAGGGCTTCGTCGGCGCCGGCCGTCGGCAGAATCTCGTCCGTGGCCATTCCGTACGTGGCGGCGGCCGCGGCGACGAGAGGGGCATAGTCGCTCGGCGGGTACTCGCTCAGCACGGGGTCGAAGGCGCCGGCCAGCACGTCGCCGAGGTCCGGCGGCACGGGCGAGGTATTCACATCGAAGCGGACGATCGATTCGTGTGGCAGCCCGTATCTAGCGGCCAGAAAGTCGGTCGTGGGCTCCCAGACATAGGTGGGGAGTTCGAGCGGCGGGCGCGGCCCGGCCGCCGGCTCGAATGGCGTGCTCATTCGGCGCCCTCGAATCGGATCTCGACCGCTCGCTTGTGGGCGATCAGGCCTTCGGCCTCGGCGATCGATTCGACCGCGTCGCGGATGTTCGCGAGCCCGTCGCGGGTGATCCGCTGGACCTGCACGAACTTGCCGTAGCTCTCCGTGGACAGCGCGCCGGACGAGCGCGCCAGGCCGCCGGTCGGCAGGACGTGGTTGGCTCCCGACGCGTAGTCGCCGGCGGACTCCGGTGCGTACGGGCCGACGAAGAGCGAGCCCGCGTTCACCAGCCGCGCGACGGCTTCCTCGACGTCCTCCACGACCACGGAGAGATGCTCCGGGGCGTAGCCGTTCACGAAGTCCAGCGCCGCGTCCCGGTCCGTCGCGATGACGACCAGCGCGCCGACGGCGAGGGAGCGCTCCAGGATCGCGCGCCGCACCGCCGTCTCCAGTTGCCGCGCCAGTTCCAGCTCCACAGCCGCGGCGAACGCCACGTCCCAGGTGACCAGCAGGGCAGGGGAGTCGGGGCCGTGCTCGGCCTGGGAGAGCAGGTCCGACGCGACGTGGGCCGGATCCGCCGAACCGTCCGCCACGACCATCACTTCCGAGGGCCCAGCCGGCAAATCTATCCCGCACTCGCCGAAGACCTCGATCTTCGCGGCGGTGACCCAGGCGTTGCCCGGACCCACGATCCGATCGACCGGGGCGATGCCGGCCTCCGGCAGCCCGTACGCCAGCGCACCCACGGCCTGCGCGCCGCCGGCGACTATGAACTCGTCCACGCCGACGAGCCCCGCGGCGCCGAGCAGCGTCCGGTTGAGCTCGCCCTCCGCGTCGGCCGGCGAGGCCACGACGATCGTGCCGACGCCGGCGACTTTGGCCGGCACAACGCCCATCAGCAGCGAGCTCGGATACGCGGCCGAGCCGCCCGGGGCATAGACGCCGACGCGCGCCAGCGGGACCCAGCGCCGTTCGATCTCGACCCCGGGCACGATCGTGGTCGTGCGGGTCTCCGGCAGCTCGGTTTCGGCGAAGCGGCGGATGTTCTCGATCATCTGCTCGAGACCCGCCCGGATGCGCGCCGGCAACGCGTCGCGTGCGGCATCCATCTCCGTACGGCTCACCAGCAGGGAGCCGTCGGCGCGGCCGCCGCCGTGGCGCCGGTTGGCCTCGCGGACGGCGGCATCGCCACCTGCCTTGACGGCGGCCAGGATGGCCCGCGCGCTCTCGCGGACCGCTGGATCGGGCACGGCGCCGCGCCGGAACAGGGCCTGGACCTCGGCCGCGACCAGGGGATCGGAGCCGGCGCGCCCCAGTTCGAGCCGGCGCAGCGTGACGGACGCGGAGCTCATGAGACGAGCTTCTCGATGGGCAGGATGAGGATGCCCGACGCGCCCGCCGCCTTGAGCTTGGGCAGCAGCGACCAGACCGCGTCGGCCTCGACGACGGAGTGGATCGCGACCATGCCCTTGTGCGCCAGCGGAATGATCGACGGCGACTCCAGGCCAGGAAGCAGGTCCTCCAGCTCGGCCAGCTTGGCTTCGGGCGCGTTCATCATCAGGTACTTGCGATCGCGCGCGGCCAGAGTCGCGCTCAACATCGTTTCGACCTGGGCCAGAACCGCCCCATCCCTTTCGCGCGCGGCGCCGTTGGCGAGCAGGACCGCCTCGGACGCGAAGACCTCCTCGATCGGTCGAAGGCCGTTCACGACCATCGTCGAGCCGGTCGAGACGAGGTCGACGATCGCTTCCGCCAGGCCTAACCTCGGGGCGACTTCGGCCGCGCCCGAAACCGGAATGACGTCCACCGGGATCGATCGCTCGGCGAAGTAGCGCTTCGTCAGGTTCATGTGCGACGTGGCCACGCGGAGACCGGCGAGATCCTCGGGAGTGCGGTACGGCGAATCGTTCGGGACGGCAATTGTCAGACGGCAGCGCCCGAACCCGAGCTTGCGCACTTGCGTCACGCTCGAGCCGGATTCCGCCACCAGGTCGAGCCCGGTGATGCCAAGCTCGGCGACGCCGTCGCATACGAATTCGACGATGTCGTTGGTCCGCACGAATAGGATGTCGAGTTCGAAGTTCTGGACGCGCGCGACCAGAGCCCGCTCGCCGGCTTCGAAGACGAGCCCGGCGTCGCGCAGCAGCTCCACGGTCGGCTCGACGAGCCGGCCCTTGTTGGGGATGGCCAGGCGGAGTCGGCGCATCATCGGAGAGGGTCTCCTTGGGGTTGGGTGGCGAGGGTTTCGGGGGCGGCGGCGTGGAGCCGATCGAGGGCACGCAGATAGCCGCCTTCGCCGTGGTGCAGCCACTGGGCGATCCGCGTGATCGTGGCCGTGCTCGCGCCGGTCCGGTGCGAGATGTCGGCGTAGTGCAGGCCCTGGTCGAGCAGCCTCACCACGGCCCAGCGCTGGGCCAGGTCGTGCAGCTCGCCGAGGGTGCAGAGGTCGCGGAAGAACGCGGAGGCTTCGTCGGCGCTTTCGAGTCGAAGAACCGCCTCGAACAGCTCCGCCGTAGCCTCGTCGCGCCAGGTTTCGATCGCGCTCATAGTTGTCCTCGTGCATCTCGGTCGCGGCTGGCGCTCCCGAGGTCGCGATGCGCGCTCCCGAGGTCGCGGTGCGCGCTCCCGAGATCGCGGCTGGGTTTCCGGGTTCGGCGCTCCCAGCCCCTTGCTAGTGTTGTAGCATAGTAGCATGATAGAACGCAAGCACAAGCCACTACCGAGCGGCTTCCAGCTGCTGCCGGCCATCGACCTCCTGGGCGGCATGGTCGTCCGCCTGGCCGAAGGCGACTTCGACAGCCAGACCGTGTATGGCGACGACCCGACGGAGTTCGCCCGGTCATTCGCGGCCGAGGGAGCACGCTGGATCCACATCGTGGATCTCGACGGGGCCCGCGACGGCGCGCGCCGCCAGACCGAAGTGGTGGCCCGGATCGTCGCCGCGGCGGGGGAGTCGGTGGCGTGCGAGGTTGCCGGCGGGCTGCGCGACGAGGCGGCGGTCGCGGCAGTTCTCGAGGCGGGAGCGGCACGGGCGGTCATGGGCACGGCCGCGCTGCGGGATCCGGCGTTCGTGGAGCGGCTGGTGGCGCGCTTCGGGGCCGCGCGAGTGGCCATCGCTCTCGACGTGCGCGACGGCCTGGCCGTGGGTCAGGGATGGGTCCCCGGAGCCTCGGGAGTGGCGGCGGAAGAGGCTCTCGCCACGCTGGCAGGCCGCGGGGCGCGGACTTTCATCGTTACCGCCATCGAGCGCGACGGCCTGCTCGCGGGTCCGAACCTGGAGCTGCTGGGCCGCATGGTCCGCCTCGGGCGCGGAGAGATCATCGCCTCGGCGGGAGTGTCGTCGCTCTCCGACATCGTCGCCGTCCGGGCGATCGGTTGCGCCGGGGCGATCGTCGGCCGCGCTCTCTACGAGGAGCGCCTGGACCTCGGCGAGGCCCTGCGGCTGGTTGGTGGCGTTCCGCCCACAGGAGATTGACGCCGGCTTCCATCGGGTCGAACCGCTCAAGTGCGCGGGACGTGAGCCGATGCCTGGGATGGAGGCGTCGGCGACGTCACCCCGCGGCACTCCCAGTCCGAGCGCGAGACACGGCCGGGCGCTCGACTGCGCAGACCGCAGTCACATCTGCGGGCCTCGTGCGGCCGGTTCGAGGCCCGCTATTCCTGCGTCCTGCATTCTCGCGGTATTCCGCCACGAGGCGGTGATCCGTGTCCGTTTCCACGGAACAGCAACGGCCGTAATCGTATGTCGAGCGGCGCCCGATTCCGGCCAACCCAACCGCTCTCCCGGGCCCGGCAGCCGCCCGGCTCGCGCTCAGGAGCCTGGCGCCGCCGCCATCGCGGACCGCTTCTCGGCTCGCGCCGCGGCATACGATTACTGGTATTGGTGTCGCGGAGATTCCATCGAGAATGGCGCCAACGGCTTCGGGCGCCGCGGGCCGCAGCGTGGCAAGAGCCTCCGCGCCGATTCGTCGCCGCTACCCTTCGAGGGCGCTACTCCTTGTGCGCGGCTTCCTGCTCCTTGCGGTGAGCTTCGATGACCTTCTCGGCGATATGCTGCGGCACGTCCTCATAGCGATCCAGCGTCGCCGTAAAGGTGCCTCGCCCGCCGGTGATCGAGCGCAGCTCCGTGGCGTAGCTGAATAGCTCGGCCTGGGGCACGCTGGCGGTGATGACCTGCATCCCGTCCTTGGTATCCATGCCCAGAACGCGGCCGCGGCGGCCGTTGAGGTCGCGGTTGACGTCGCCCATGTAGATCTCGGGGATCTTGATCTGGGCCGTCATGATCGGCTCCATCAGGGCCGGCTTGCATTCGAGCACGCCTGCCTTGAGCGCCATCGAGGCCGCGATCTTGAACGAGAGCTCGTTGGAGTCCACGGCGTGGAACGAGCCGTCGTACAGGGTCGCTTTGAAGTCACTGAGCGGATAACCCGCCAGGACGCCCTCGGCCGCCGATTCGCGGATGCCCTTCTCGACGCCGGGGAAGAAGTTCTTCGGCACCGTGCCGCCGACCACGTGCTCGGCGAACTCGACGCCACCGCCCGGGTTCGGCTCGATCGTGATCCAGACGTCGCCGAACATGCCGTGGCCGCCGGTCTGCTTCTTGTAGCGGCCGTGAGCCTGGGTCTTGCCGCGGATCGTCTCCTTGTACGGGACCCTCGGCGTCCTGGTCACGATTGCCGCGCCGAACTTGCGCTTGAGCCGCTCGCCCAGAACGGCCACGTGCGCATCGCCGGTCGCCACGAGAACCTGCTCGCCGGTCTCGCTGCGGATGACGCGCGCCGACGGCTCCTCTTCGAGCATGCGCTGGAGGGCCGTGCCCATCTTGTCGAGGTCGGCCTTGGTCTGGGGCTCGATCGCCACCTGCAGCGACGGCTCCGGGAAAACCAGCGGCGGCAACGCGAATGCCTGCTCGCGAGACGACCCAATCGTGTCGCCGGTCGCGGTGATAGTCAGCTTGGCGACCGCCCCAATCTCGCCGGCGTGCAACTGGCCCACCGTCTCCTGGTCCTTGCCGCGCAGGAGCAGCAACTGCCCCATCCGTTCGGGCTCATTGCGCGTCGCGTTCCAGGCCTGGGCCTGGCCCTGCATGGTCCCACTCAGGATGCGGATGAATGTCAGCCGGCCGACGAACGGGTCGGCGGCGGTCTTGAAGACGCGGGCGATGAGCGGGCCGGTCACGCTCGGCGCGATCTTGACTTCCTTGCCCTTCGCGTCCGTGGCGACGATTTCGTCCAGCTCCGCCGGCGACGGGAGGTAGTGCACGACGGCGTCGATCAGCGCGCGAACGCCGATGTCCTTGCTTGCGCTGCCCACCAGGACCGGCGCCACCATGCCGGACCTGATGGCCTTGTGCAGGCAGGTTTCGAGCTCGGCGTCGGTGATCTCCTCGCCCTCGAGGTACTTCGTCATGACGTCGTCGTCCGCCTCGGAGGCGGCCTCGACCAGCTGATCGCGACGGGTCGCTACCTCGGCCGCGAGGTTGGCGGGGACAGGCACTTCGACTTCCTTGCCGCCCTGGCTCTGGTAGGCCTTGCCATGGACCAGGTCTACGTAGCCGCTGAACGACTCTGCGGCCCCGATCGCCACGTGAAGGGCGGCGATCTTCTGGCCGAAGGAGGCCCGCAGGGCGTCGATCGCGGCCGAGGGGTTGGCGTTCTCGCGATCGCATTTGTTGAGGAAGAAGAGCGCCGGATGGCCGCTGGATCGGGCCAGTGCCACTGCCGTCTCCAGACCGGCTTCGACGTGACCGGACGCATCCATCAGCAGGACCGCGGTGTCCGTCGCGGCAAAGCCTTCGACGACCTCGGCCGCGAAGTCGGCGTATCCGGGGGTGTCGACCAGCTGGATCCTCGTCCCCTCGTGCTCCAGGCTGGCGACCGCGAGCGTCAGCGACTGCTTGCGCTTCTGCTCCTCGGGCTCGTAGTCGAGACTGGCCGTGCCGTCGTCAACTCGGCCCAGACGGGTGATCGCCCCGGCATCGAACAGCAGGCGTTCGGCCAGCGTCGTCTTGCCTGCACCGGCGTGCGAGGCCAGGACGACGCTGCGAAGGTGGGGGAGGTCGGCACTCTTGGTTGTCATCTGCTCAATCGATCCTCTGGTGGGCGTCAGATCGCGTCGAACGAACAGCCGGCGACAAGCCGGCCGCGGCGAGGCCATGATAGCCCGGCGCGTCGTCTCGGACGAGCGCCCGCCGACGCCTCGGCTCGCGCGGCAGAATCCAGGTTCGAGGGTCGCGCGGACCGGCTCGGCCGTCGTCTCGGGCGCTATACTCCGCCCGATGTCCGGACATTCCAAGTGGTCACAGATCAAGCGCCAGAAGGGCGTCAACGACGTCAAGCGCGGCGCCAACTTCACGAAGATGGGCCGCGAGATCAGCGTGGCCGCTAGAGCCGGCGGGGCCGACCAGGACGGCAACTTCCGTCTCCGCCTCGCTGTCGAGCGGGCCCGAGCCATCAACATGCCGCTCGACACGATCAAACGCGCCATCGAGAAGGCGACCGGCGGCGGCGAGGGCGAGCAGTTCGAGGAGATCGTCTACGAGGGCTACGGCCCGGGCGGCGTGGCGATCCTCGTCGAGGCGGCCACCGACAACAAGAACCGCACCGCGGCCGAAGTGCGCTCCATCCTGACCAAAGCGGGCGGGCAGCTGGCCGGTTCGGGCAGCGTCGCCTGGCAATTCGAGCAGCGCGGCGTGATCAGCCTGGCGCCGGGTGGCGACGCGGAGGAGCTGGAGCTGATCGCCATCGATGCCGGAGCGGACGACGTCGATTCGACCGGCGAGCAGGTCGAGGTCTTCACGAAGGCGACCGATCTCGAAGCCGTCCGCCGGGCCCTCGAAGCCGCCGGTGTGAAGATGGAGTCGGCCGAGCTTTCGATGATCGCCAAGAACACGGTCGAACTGGACGAAGGAAGGGCACGCCAGGCACTGCGCCTGGTCGAGCTGCTCGAAGATCAGGACGACGTCCAGAGGGTCACGGCCAACTTCGAGATCCCGGAAGCGCTGATGGCCGAGGTCGGCGGATGATCATCCTCGGGATCGACCCGGGAACCGCGATGCTCGGTTACGGCGTCATCGAGAGAGTGGGGCCGCGGCTCCGCGCCATCGACTACGGCGTGATCAAGACTCCCTCGGATATGCCCCTGCCGCAGCGGCTCGCCATGATCCACCTGGAGCTGACCGATCTCATCGCGCTGCATGCGCCGGTGTTGATGGGCGTCGAACGCCTCTTCTTCACCAAGAACGTCCAGACCGCCTTCGCGGTAGGGCAGGCTAGAGGCGTAGTCCTGCTAGCTGCCGCGCAGCACGGGATCGAGGTCCGCGAGGCGACGCCGAACGAAGTCAAGGTCGCCACGGCCGGACACGGCTCCGCCGGCAAGGATCAGGTCCAGCGGATGGTCCAGGCGGTCCTCGGCCTGGCCGAGCTCCCCGAGCCGGACGACGCCGCTGACGCGCTGGCGATCGCCATCTGCGTCGCCCACCGCGAACGCTCGACTAGCCGCATCCCGACGGGTGCGCTGGATCGCTCCGCCATCCAGCCGCCGAGCAGCGGATCGACTCCGTTCGAGAAGGCAGTCCGCGAAGCTCTCCGGAAGGAGCGTCTGGGCATCGATTCAGACGGTCGGGCCGCGCGCATTCGTGAGACGAAGACGGCCTCTTAGCGAGCGTCGCGGGGCGCGGGGCCGGGCGCGCGGGGCGCGAGGTGCGAGGTGCGAGGCGCGGGGCCGGGCGCGCGGGGCGCGGGGCGCGGGGCGCGAGGTGCGAGGTGCGTGTGGCGTGGTGCGTGGCGCGGCGGCGTGGTGCGTGGCGCGCCGGCGGGGCGCGGGGCCGGGCGCGGGGCGCAGCAGGCGCGTGGCGCGGCGGCCGCGTGGCGCGGCGGGCGCGTGGCATAACGCGTGGCGCGGGGCACGTGGCGGGCCCGGGCGGCCGCGGGAGCGGTCATTTCGGCCAGTCAGAAGGTCATCTTGCCCACCGGATGGGCAGACCTGGCCGATTCGAGCTGTGGCCGGCCCCGCTGCCCACCTGGTGGGCACATGCGACGAGTCCCGTCTCCGACCCCTCACGAGCCCGTTGAATCTGGTCGGATCCACGTACATCTTCGGCATGCCGGCCCTGTTCGAGCCGGCCGTAGAGCCGTGGCTGTTGAAGATGCATTCGGATTCGGGTGAACTCGACGCCGGCAGTGTGGACACCGACGGTCAGAGGTCGTATGTGCTCAGCTGGTGGGCAGGAAGTCTCGGCCTGGACGTGCAGAGTCGGACGTGTATTTGATTCCGGTCAGATCGGACGGGCGCGGGGGAGGCTGCCCCGACCCGAGGCGCGCGGCGCAGTGCAGGAGATCGCGATTCGGCACTCCCTGCCGAAGGCGGCCGATTCCGCGGAGACCTTGTCGCCATAATCCAGGACGAGGCCGCGACGGCCCCTGACGCCGGACACGGAGGACGAGCTCTTGATCGCTTCACTCGACGGGCTGGTCAGCGCCGTCTTCGCCGACTCCATGATCCTGGAGGTCGGCGGCGTCGGCTACCGCGTCTTCGCGGCCCCTTCGGTGCTGGCTGCCACTCCGGTCGGCCAGCGGCTCAAGCTCTTCACCCACCACGTCGTTCGCGAGGACCTCCAGGCTCTCTACGGCTTCCGCTCTCCGGAGGAGCTCGGCTTCTTCGGACTGCTGCTGACGGTGACCGGCGTGGGCCCGAAGGTGGCGCTTGGGATCGTCGGCTCGCGGCCGGTCGGGGACCTGCAGATCGCCATCCTGTCCGACGACCTGGCGCTGCTGACGGCCGTGCCGGGCGTCGGCAAGAAGCTGGCCGCTCGCGTCGTGCTCGAGCTCAAGGAGAAGGTCGCGGCGGCGGGCGTCTCGGCCGGCGTCGGACCCGGTGGCGGCCCGGCAGGGGAGTCCGAGATCGTGGCTGCACTCCTGGCGCTCGGCTATTCCGCCGGCGAGGCGCGCCAGGCCTCACGCGACGCTCTTACGGATCTGACCGTGGGATCGAGCCTGGAGGACCGCGTCAAGGCGGCCCTGCGCACGCTGCTGAGAGGCTAGCCGCGATTCGTGTCTGTAGAACACCCGTTCGCTATGATACACTGCGTGGATGAGCGAGTGGCGCCTTGACTGACATTTCGCAGTTACTCGGGGCTAGTACCGAAGACGACGCGGAGGTCGTAGTCGACCGGACCCTTCGGCCGCGCACCCTGGACGAATACATCGGCCAGCGCGAGCTCAAGGCGAACCTGTCGATCCTGCTCGGCGCCGCCCGCCAGAGAGGGGACGCAGCCGACCACGTCCTGCTGCACGGCCCGCCCGGCCTCGGCAAGACGACTCTGGCCACGATCATCGCGCGCGAGCTCGGCGCGAACATCCGATATGCGAGCGGACCGGCGATCGAGCGGGCAGGGGACCTTGCCGCGATCCTGACCTCGCTCGACGAACGCGACGTCCTGTTCATCGACGAGATCCACCGCCTCAACCGGGCGGTCGAGGAGATCCTCTACCCGGCGATGGAAGACTTCGCCCTCGACGTGATGATCGGCAAGGGGCCGTCCGCTCGGAGCCTGCGCCTCAGCCTCAAGCCGTTCACCATCGTCGGGGCCACCACGCGCGCCGGGCGGATCAGCAGCCCGCTGCGCGACCGCTTCGGCGCCACTTACCGGCTCGACTTCTACGACCTGCCCGACCTCACCGCCATCGCGGAGCGTTCCGCGCGGCTGCTCGGCGTGGACCTGCACCAGGACGGCGCCGTGGCCATTGCCCGGCGGGGGAGAGGAACTCCCCGAGTCGTGAACCGCCTCCTGCGCCGCGTGCGCGACTACGCCCAGATCAACGGCGACGGAACCGTGGACGCAGCCACTGCGGATCGCGCCCTGGCCGCGCTCGAGATCGACGACGAGGGGCTCGACGGCACGGATCGCAAGCTCCTGGCGGCGATCGTGCAGAAGTTCGGCAGCGGTCCCGTGGGCGTCCAGGCCCTGGCCGCGGTCCTTGCTGAAGAGCCCGAGACCGTCGAGGACGTGTACGAGCCGTTCCTGCTACGGCTCGGCTTCCTCGACCGGACACCCCAGGGGCGTATCGCGACCGACGGCGCCCGCCAGCACCTCTCAAAGCTCGGCTTCGAGGTGCCGCCGCGCCGCTCGGACATCGATCAGCCTGCGCTCTGGGGCGGAGGGGCCGTGGACGCGCCCTCCGCCGACACAGCAGACACGAGTTCGGCCGACAGCGCGGGCCGCGGTTGATGGAGACCGCTCCCGAGACGCCGGGGGTTAGGCCCGACTCGCCGGCCCGGTTCGAAGTGCTCGTCGCACCGCCCGCCGACGGCTCGTCGCGCGCCCGCCTCGGCCGCCTGACGCTTCCTCACGGGGTCGTGGAGACGCCGCAGTTCATGCCCGTCGGCACCAACGCGACGGTGAAGGCGCTTGACCCCGCGGACCTGCGCGAGGCCGGGGCGAGCATCATCCTGGCCAACACCTACCACCTCTACCTGCGGCCGGGCCACGAGCGGATCGCCCGCCTCGGCGGTCTGCACAGCTTCATGGCCTGGGACCGGCCGATCCTGACCGACTCGGGCGGCTTCCAGGTGGTCTCGATGGGCGAGCTGCGCAAGATCGACGACGACGGCGTCACGTTCCAGAGCCATCGCGACGGCTCGTACCACCGCTTCACGCCCGAACACTCGATCGCCGTCCAGGAGGCCCTCGGCGCCGACGTGGCCGTCGCCTTCGACCAGCCCGTCCCGCCGGCTTCCTCGACCCGTGAGGCCGTGGCGGAGGCGACGGCGCGAACCAACCTCTGGGCGGCGCGATCGCTGGCCGCTCACTCCCGGCCGGACCAGGCTCTCTTCGGCATCGTCCAGGGTGGGCTGGATCCGGTGCTGCGGGCCGAATCCACGCGCTTCATGGCCGGCCTGCCTTTCGACGGGATCTGCATCGGCGGCCTGGCGGGAGATGAGACGCAAACGGAACGCGCCGCCGCCGTGGACGTCGCCGTGGACCTGCTCCAGGACGACCCGAGGCCGCGTTACCTGATGGGTCTCGGATCGCCGGCCGACCTGCTCGAGGCGGTCCTGCACGGCATCGATCTATTCGACTCGGTGCTACCGGCGCGGGTGGCCCGGAACGGCCAGCTGTGGGTTCCGGGTGAACGGCTGAACCTTCGCAACGCCAGCTTCGCCGACGATCCGCGGCCGGTCCAGGCGGATTGTCGCTGCCTGCTGTGCCGGCAGTTCTCGCGCGCGTATCTGGCCCATTTGTTCCGCTCCGAAGAGCTGCTCGCGTATCGCCTCGCGACTTGTCACAACCTGACCTTCACCCTAGACTTCATGGCCGAAATCCGCTCCGCGCTGCGCTCCGGCACGCTTACAGAGCGCCTGCCCGAACTTCGGGCTCGGGCTACGCCGTCAAGGACGCGTGCATCGCCAGTGCAGCCGGAGTGAATGACCAACTCCTAACCTGTCGTACGCGGAGGCACACCAGATGGCGAGCCGAGACCGCCCTCATCGCGAAGAGAAGAAGAAACCGAAGGACTCGTCGCAAAAGGGCATCAACAAGATCCAGCCGCTGCTGGAGCCTCCGACCAACGTCGAGGTTTGGAAGCCCAAGCGAAAGCCGCGAACCGAAAAAGAAACCGAGAGCTGACCTGCGGACGGACGCCATCCGGCAACCCGTTCCGCTAATCCCAAATCGTCGATACGATCGAGGACTGGAGCGAGGAGCAAAGTGGTTATGACCGACCGCGGGGCAGATACCCGGGCGACTGCGGCAGAGCGTCCCAGCGAGCGGACCAAGGCCGTGGAGTCCGCAATCCTGGCCATCGAGAAGCAGTTCGGGCGCGGCTCGATCATGCGCCTCGGCTCGGCCGACCGCCAGGCCGTGGACGTCATCTCCACTGGCTCGATCGCGCTGGACCTCGCCCTTGGCGTGGGCGGGATTCCGCGTGGCCGTATGACGGAGATCTTCGGCCCCGAGTCGTCGGGCAAGACGACGCTATGCCAGCACATCCTGGCCGAAGCCCAGCGCAAGGGCGGCGTCGTTGCCTTCATCGACGTCGAGCACGCCCTCGATCCGGGCTACGCCCGCGCCTGCGGTGTCAACGTCGACGAGCTGCTCGTCAGCCAGCCCGACACGGGCGAGGACGCTCTCCAAATCACCGAGACACTGATCCGCTCCGGCGGCGTGGACTGCGTCGTATTGGACTCGGTCGCCGCGCTTGTGCCGAAGGCCGAGATCGAGGGCGAGATCGGCGACTCGTTCGTCGGCATCCAGGCCCGCCTCATGAGCCAGGCCCTGCGCAAGCTGGCGGGGGCGGTCAATCGCTCGAACACGGCACTGGTCTTCACCAATCAGTTGCGCGAGAAGATCGGCGTCATGTTCGGCAACCCCGAAGTCACGCCCGGAGGCCGCGCCCTCAAGTTCTACGCCAGCGTTCGGCTCGACATCCGGCGCGTCGAGACGATCAAGGTCGGCACCGACTCGGTCGGCAACCGGGTGAAGGTGAAGGTCGTCAAGAACAAGGTCGCTCCGCCGTTCCGGGTGGCCGAGTTCGACATCATGTTCGGCACCGGGATCTCGCGAGAGGGCGGCCTGCTAGACGTCGGCGTTGCGATGAGCATCGTCACCAAGACCGGTGCCTGGTTCACCTTCGGCGAGACGCGCCTGGGTCAGGGTCGCGAGGCCGCCAAGGAATTCCTGAAGAGCAACGCAGACGTGGCGGCCGAGGTCGAGCGCCAGATCCGCGGCAAGATGTCCGAGGTCTCGCTGCCGGTGGAAGGGATCGCAGAGGCCGAGTAGCCGGCCATGCCCTGGAAGCGCGCTCCGGGACATCGCGAGTCGTTCGTCGAGCGTCGCGAGCGGCGCGCGGCGATCGATGACCCCGAGGTTGTGCTCAACGCCGCGGCGCGCTTCCTGGAGATGCGGTCGCGCTCCGTCGACGAGGTGAGGCGCCACCTGGGCACGGCCGGCTACCGCTCGGAGCTGGTCGAGTCAGCGGTCGCACGGCTGCTCGAGCTCGGCATGCTCGACGATCGCGCGTTCGGGCAGACCTGGGTCGAGTCGCGCGATCGCGCCAGGCCGCGGGGCGAGAGCGCGATTCGGCAGGAGCTCGCCCGGAAGGGCCTCGATCGCGAGTTGATCGGCGAGATCCTCGCCGCTCGGCGCGGTGACGGGGCGGAGGGCGGCGCGGGCGACGAAGCGGCCGCTTCTCCCGACGAGCTCGCCGCCGAGCGGCTCCTGAGCAAGCGGGCCTCGGCGCTCTTGCGCATTTCGGACCCGCGCGAGCGACGCAATCGCGCCTACGCCCTGCTGGCGCGCAACGGCTTCGACCCCGAGGTCTGCCGGAGAGTGAGTCAGCACGCCGCTCTCCTCGACCGTCCGGGCGGGGACGGCGACGGAGGGACCGGGCTCGACGACGAGCCATAGGTCGGCGATCAGATCGGCGCCCGCAACGGCACACCTGCGTGTCGCGCCTGCGTAACCGGAATCCGGCCGGGGCCGTAGACTACGCGCGAAACGAACAACGGTGCCGCGCATCCAGTTTGGTCTGCGGTACCGGCTCGAATCACCTGACAACGCGGCTTTGAACGCCGGCGCCCCGGGAGCGGGCACGGCCCAAGTCCGAGCCGCTCCAACATCTTTTGACGTACCACCGGCCGCTCAACCGGCCGGTTGGGAGGAAAGTGCATATGGACCCCGCCCTTGTGGCCACCTTCGTCGTGGCCGCCCTTGTCGTGGGCGTGTTCATCGGCTTCCTCGCTCGTGGGCAGGTCGCGAATCAAGCGATCAAGAGCGCCCAGGAGAAAGCGGGACGGATCGTTGCCGAGGCACGCGCGCAGCAGAAAGAGCTGATTCTCGAGGCCAAGGACGAGAAGCTTCGCCTCCAGCGCGAAGCCGAAGATGAAGCCCGCGCCAAGAGAAGCGAGCTCGCAACCCTCGAGAGCAGGCTGCTGGCTCGCGACGATCAGCTCGACCAGCGCGCCGACATGCTCGAGCAGCGCGACCGCAAGCTCCTCGACCGCGAGCGCGAGTTCGAGCAGTTCCGTCAGGAGCTGGCGCGGGCACAGCAGGAGCACGTCGAAGCGCTCGAGCGCGTCAGCGGCATGAGCGCCATCGAGGCCAAAGCGCAGCTCCTAGAGGCGGTCCACGACGAGGCGGAGCGCGAAGGCGTTCGTATCGGTAAGGCCATCGAGAAGGCCGCCCGCGACGAAGCCGAGGATCGGGCCCGCGAGATCGTCATCACCACCATGCAGCGCATCGCCGCCGACCACACCGCCGAGCACACGGTCAGCGTCATCCATCTTCCGAGCGACGAGATGAAGGGCCGGATCATCGGCCGCGAGGGTCGCAACATCCGCGCTCTCGAACAGGCCACCGGCGTGGACCTGATCATCGACGACACCCCCGAAACGGTCGTAATCAGCGGTTTCGACCCGGTCCGCCGCGAAATCGCGCGCATCGCCCTCACCAAGCTCATGGCCGACGGCCGCATCCACCCAGGACGTATCGAAGAAGTCGTGGCCAAGGCCCGCGCCGAGGTTGACCTGGTCATGCGCCAGGCCGGCGAGCAGGCGATCTACGACGCGGGCATCCCGGCCCTACCGGCGGAGATCGTCAAGCTCCTCGGCCGGCTCAAGTTCCGCACCAGCTACGGCCAGAACGTCCTGGTTCACTCGGTCGAGACCAGCCGCCTGGCGGCAATCATCGCCGCGGAGCTGGGCGCGGACGTCCAGGCGGCCAAGGTCGGCGGCCTGCTGCACGACCTGGGCAAGGCCGTCGACCACGAAACCGAAGGCCCGCACGCGCAGATCGGCGCTCAGATCGCGCAGCGCCACAACCTCTCGCCCAAGGTCGTAAACGCGATCGCGTCGCACCACCAGGAAGTCGAGTACGCCTCGATGGAGGCCCCGATCGTCCAGGTCGCCGACGCCATCAGCGCGTCTCGACCGGGAGCTCGCGGCGAATCGATGCAAACCTACGTCCGGCGCCTCGAAGACCTGCAGGCGATCGCCGAAAGCTTCGACGGCGTCGAGCGGAGCTTCGCCGTCCAGGCCGGCCGCGAAGTCCGCATCCTCGTGCGGCCCGAACAGATCGACGACGTGACCGCGACCAAGCTCGCACGTGACGTGGTCAAGAAGATCGAGGCCAGCCTGACTTATCCCGGACAGATCAAGGTGACGGTCATTCGCGAGACGCGGGCCGTCGACTACGCCAGGTAGCCGGCAGGTGCCACGGCCGTGCCGGATCCTGATGATCGGCGACCTGATCGGTAAGCCGGGGCGGCTTGCGGTCGACGCCATCCTGCCCGACCTTCGGCTCGAGCGCGAGATCGATCTCGTCACGGCAAACGGCGAGAACGTAGCCGGCGGGATGGGCCTCACTGTCTCCACTGCCGAGGCTATGTTCCGCTCCGGCATCGACGTGATCACGTCGGGCAATCACATCTGGGACAAGCGCGAGATGTACCAGCAGCTCGACCACGACGAGCGCATCCTCCGGCCGCTCAACTACGGCTCGGACGGCGTTCCGGGACGGGGTTGGGGCATCTTCCACGCCGCCGACGGCACCCAGGTCGCGGTCTTGAACTTCCAGGGCCGGACCTACATGCAGCCGATCGACAACCCCTTCACCGACTTCGACCGCCTTATCGAACAGGCCTCCGAACCGCTGCCGCCCGTGCGCGTCGTCGATTTCCACTGCGAGCTGACGAGCGAGAAGAACGCGTTCGGCATCTACCTCGACGGCCGCGCCAGCGCAGTGGTGGGCACGCACACGCATGTTCCCACGGCCGACGAGCGGATCATGCCCAGGGGCACGGCTTACGTCTCCGACCTCGGCATGGTCGGCCCTCAGCACAGCGTCATCGGCTTCGATCCGGCCACCGTGGTGCCGCGCTTCCTCAACGCCCTGCCCACTCGCTTCGAGGTTGGCTCGGGGCCGGTGGTCTTCAACGCATGCCTGATCGACGTGGACACGGTTACCGGACGCGCCCTCTCGATCGAGCGGATCCAGCGCGTCGTGGAGGTCTGACCGGTGGCAGGCCTCGAGCCGCGCGCCGCCGACCGACCGACGGAAGGTAGTGGCGGCGCCACGGGCTCGGTGTCGGGCACGATCCGATACCGCGGCACGGCGTATCGGACGACGAGCGGCCCGCCGGTCGTGCCCGCCTATCCGTCTCGCGTCGACTTCCACGCCCACAGCCGCCGTTCCGACGGAGTGCTGGAGCCCGCGGAGTTGATCGGGGCGGCAGCCGCTGCGGGAGTGCGCGTCATGGCCCTCTCGGACCACGACACCCTGGCCGGCGTGCGCGAGCTGTGCGTCCCCGGCGCGCCGAAGCTCCCGCTGGAGTTGCTGGCCGGGGTCGAGATAAACAGCGTCGCCACCGGCGTCGACAACCTGTGGGAGGGGGAGCTCCACATCCTGGGTCTCGGCGTGGATCCCGACAACGACGCCTTCGAAGCCGCTCTCGGGCGCCAGCGCGACGCGAGGGCGGTTCGCTTCGAGCGGATCCTCGATCGGCTGCGCGACCTGGGCCTTCCGGTGGACCGGCAGGCGGAAGCTCTCCACACCGAACCAGGCGCGTCGCTTGGCCGGCCGCAGGTCGCCCGCCTGCTCGTGGCCGCCGGCCACTCCGCCAGCGTGGACGAGGCCATGCAAACGCTCCTCGCTAGAGGCCGCCCCGCGTATGTCGAGCGCCAGGGCCTCGGCCCGGCAGAGGCGATCGCCGCGATCCGGGCCGCCGGCGGCCTGCCAGTGCTGGCTCATTTCGCCGACGCGGCCGACCGGCTCGATCTCATCAGGGAGCTGATCCGCGCCGGGCTCGCCGGCCTGGAGGTCCACTACCGCAAGTTCGACGCCGACACCGTGGCGGAGCTGGCGGCGGTCGCCGCGGACCTGCGCCTGGTCCCGACGGGCGGCAGCGACTACCACGGCGACGTCGAGACGTACGCCGAGGCCCACCGTGCGCTGTTCGTGCCCGACGAGGACGCGGCCGCGGTCTACGGGGCGCTGGGTCGACCATTGGAACTCGGAGCGGCGGTCCGATGAGCGGCGTGGTGACGCGTCCTACCCGGCCGGGCGATATCGCCCGGCGGTTCGCCTTCGAGCCCGCCGCAGCGCCGCCGGTCGTGGAGCCGGATCTCGCCGAGTTCCGCCCCGAGGCGATGGCCATGCCGCGCTTCTACATGTGGACGCTCGGCTGCCAGATGAACGTCAGTGACTCCGAGGAAATGGCGGGGCAGCTTCTGGCCGCCGGTTGCGAGCGCGCCTCGTCGATGGAGACGGCCGACCTGATCGTCATCAACACCTGCGCCGTCCGCGAGCACGCCGAAGCGAAGGTGATCGGCCGGCAGGGCCAGCTCGCCGCCCTGAAGCGCGAGAGGCCCGGACTCCGAGTCGTGCTGACCGGCTGCGGCGTGCGCGAGTCGGAGCGGGCGGGCCTGGCGCGCCGTTTCAAAGCCGTCGATATGTTCCTGCGGCCCGACGAGGAACCCGAATTGGCCCGCCGCCTGGGGCTCGTCTCCGCGCAGGCCCCGATAGGCCTGCAAACGGTCGAAACCGCGGCCACGACTGTGGTGAACGGCAGATCGGTGAGCGCGGCCGACCACCTCGCACCCAACCGCGCCGTCGCACTGGCCGAAGGCCGGGTTGCCCGCTCTTCGACGATCTCGGCCTGGCTGCCGATCGTCTACGGCTGCGACAAGACCTGCACCTACTGCATCGTCCCGTTCAGCCGCGGCCCCGAGCGCAGCCGTCCCTTCGACGACATCGTCGCCGAGGCGCGGGGCATCGCCGAGGCGGGCTTCGCCGAACTGACCCTCCTCGGACAGAACGTCAACAGCTACGGCCACGACCTGTCCGCCGAAGGACGCTTTGGCCACATCCACACCCAACGTTCGGCCGGGCGCAAGCTCGACCTTCAGGCGAAACCCGACCTGGCGGAGCTTCTTCGGACCATCGACGGGATCCGCGGGCCGAATGGCGCGCCCGCCATCTCGCGCCTGAGATTCATCACCTCACACCCGTGGGACCTGTCCGACCGGCTCATCGAAGCCATCGCCGAGTGCCCCGGCGTATGCGAGCACTTGCACCTGCCGATCCAGTCGGGCGACGACGCGATGCTCCAGCGCATGGGCCGCCAGTACACCGTGGAGCACTACCTCGAGCGGCTGGCCCGGATCCGGGCGGCCGTGCCCGGGATCGCGGTCTCGACCGACGTCATCGTCGGCTTCGGCGGCGAGACCGAGTCCCAGTTCGAGGCGACACTGCGCGTGCTGGAGGAAGTGCGATACGACACGGTCTTCGCGGCCGCCTACTCTCCGCGCCCCGGGACACCGGCGCTGCGCATAGCCGACGACGTTCCCGCGGCCGACAAGCGGCGCCGCCTCAACGAGCTGCTGGCCCGCCAGGAGGCGATCGGCCTGGAGCGAAACCGCGAGTGGCTCGGCCGCGACGTCGAAGTCCTGGTGGAGCAGATCACGCGGCGGCGGGGCCGAGCGGCCGAGGGCGAGCCCGGGGAGTTGGATGGCGAGACAAGCGAGTCGGCCGTGCCGGCGCTGGCAGGCTCGGCGGGGGAGGGGAGCGTCGCGCTGGCCGGCCGGACCCGCCACAACAAGCTCGTCCATCTGGCCGGCGATCCGAGCCTGGTGGGCCGCGCCGTAACGGTGCGGATCGAACATGCCGGCCCGTTCGCGCTTCGGGGCCGCGTCCTGGCCCCGAGCGCGTAGGTGGCCGCCGAAGCGGCCGCCCCCGGCGGGCTGCCGCCGCTGATCGTCCTGGCCGGCGCGACCGCCACCGGCAAGACCGCCCTTTCGCTGGCGCTGGCCGAGGCGCTCGGAGCCCGGGGAGTCGCCGCAGAGATCGTCTCCGCGGACTCGCGCCAGGTCTACCGCGGCATGGACATCGGCACGGCCAAGGTCACGGCGGAGGAGCGAGCCCGCGTTCCCCACCACGGCCTCGATCTGGTGGACCCAGACCAGCCGTTCAGCGTGGCGGACTACACGGGTTGCGCGGCCGTGGCGCTGGCGGGGATCGCCCAACGCGGCGCCGTCGCGCTGCTGGTCGGCGGGACGGGCTTCTATCTCCGTTCCGTGGCCCGGGGCCTGGCGGTCGGCGAGCTGCCGTGGGACACGCAAGTCCGCGCGTCCGTGGAGGCGTCGCTCGCAGCCGAGGGATTGCCCGCGCTCGTCGGGGAGCTGCGCCGCCTCGCGCCCACCCGCGCCGCCGAAATCGACCTGCGCAACCCGCGTCGCGTGGTTCGGGCCGTAGAGATCGCGCGCCTCCGGGGCGACGTGCCGCTGCCCCAGCCACGCGGCTACGGGCGGCCGGTCCTGTGGCTGGGGCTTTCCGTCGAGTCGCCGGCCCTGCGCGAGCGCATCCACGCCCGGGCACGAGCCCAGTTCGCGGCAGGTCTCGTGGACGAGACGCGGGCACTGGTGGCCCGATACTCCCCGACGCTCTCCAGCTTCTCGGGGATCGGCTACGCCGAGGCGCTGGCGGTCATCGAGGGCCGCCTCGAGCTGGACGCCGCGGTGGCGAAGGATGCCCGGCGCAACATCCTGTTCGCGCGCCGCCAGGCCACCTGGTTCCGCCGCGAGCCGGACGTCCTCTGGCTCGACGCCACCCGCGAGCTGCCTATCGATCACGCGGTCGAGGCCGTCGAGGGATACCTCGCCGGCCTCGGGGCAGATTCCATGCCCTTGGCACGATGAGCCCGTCCCCGCCCGGCACTCTTCGGACGTGGCTGCTGGCGATTCGACCGGCGACGCTGCCCGCATCGCAGAGCGGGGTGTTGGTCGGGCTCGGCGCGGCCGTGGCCGGCGGCGCGCCATTCCGGCCCGACACCGCCCTGGGCTGCGTGGCGATCGCATTTCTGCTCCAGAGCGCCGCCAATATGGCCAACGACCTCTCCGACTTCCGGCGCGGCGCCGACACGCCGGACCGGCTCGGGCCGACCCGGGTAGCCGCCTCCGGCCTCGTGACGGCAAGACAGCTCGAAGGAGCCATCGCCGTAGCGCTGGTCATCGCCACGGCGATCGGGGGCTGGCTCGCAACCATCGGCGGACCCGGGGTGGTGGCTCTCGGAATCGCGGCGATAGTGGCGCTGCTCGCATACACCGGCGGCCCGTTCCCGTACGGCTACCACGGCCTCGGCGAGCTATTCGTCTTCTTGTTCTTCGGGCCCGCGGCGGTTGTTGGAACGGCGGCGCTCCAATCCGGCACCATCGAGCCGCTGTACTTTCTGGCCGCGATCCCGGTCGGCAGTCTCGCGACGGCGATCCTGGTGGTAAACAACCTCCGGGATACGTCGACGGACCGGGCCGCCAGCAAGCGAACGCTCGCTGTCATCTTCGGAGAGGGGTTCGCGCGAGCCGAGTATCTGGGCTGTCTGATTGTCGCCTGGGCCGTTCCTGTCGGCCTTGTCGCGGCCTGGGCGGCGGGCGCTTCGGTCGCGGCCGGGCCGCCGGCTCTCTTGCCGTTGCTGGCGATCCCGATCGCCGTGCCGCTCTGGAGGACCGTGCGCGCAGACGCCGAGCCTCGCCGGCTCAACCAGGTCCTGCGCGGAACAGCCCGCCTGACGTTCGTGTTCGGAGTGCTGTTCGCCGCTGGCATGGCCGCGAGCGCCGGTTGACCTGCCCCGAGACCTGCCGCGGGGCCGAGACCTGCCGCGGGGCCGAGACGCGGCATTCGGCTATCCTGCCCCGGTATGCCTAAAGACATGATCGACTTGACCGCTCGCGCCGAGCGGGCGTTCCTCGTGGCCGTGGATTGCGGCGAAGACCCCGGCTGGACGGCCGAAGAGTCGATCCTCGAACTGGCAAGCCTGGCCGACACCGCCGGCGCCGAGGTCGTGGGCGCCGAGTGGCAGAACCGCCGCCATGTCGACCCGAACTTCTACGTCGGCAAGGGCAAGGTGGACGAGCTGGTCGCCGCCAGGTCGGAGACCGGCTACACCATCTTGATCGCCGACGACGAGCTTTCGCCCGCCCAGCAGCGTGCCCTCGAGGAAGCAGTCAAGACCAAGGTGATCGACCGCTCGCGCCTGATCCTGGACATCTTCGCCATGCACGCCCAGACGCACGAAGGCCGGCTCCAGGTCGAGCTCGCCCAGCTCGAATACCAGCTGCCGCGGCTGACTCGACTGTGGACGCACCTGTCGCGAACCGGCGGCGGCATCGGCACGCGCGGCCCCGGTGAGTCGCAGCTCGAGACCGACCGGCGCCTGGTTCGCGACCACATCAAGAAGCTCAAGGAGCGCGTCGAGCAGGTGGCCGAGCAGCGGCGGACGGCCGGCCGTGCCCGAGACCGCCGGCTGTACCCCACCGTAGCCATAGTCGGCTATACCAACGCCGGCAAGTCCACGCTCCTCAACGCTCTGGTGGGCTCAGAGGTGGCCAAGGCCGAGGACCGCCTGTTCGCCACGCTCGACCCCACCTCTCGCCAGGTCAAGCTCGGAGAGGGCCAGACAGTCATCGTGACCGACACCGTCGGCTTCATCCACAAGCTGCCGCACCAGCTCGTCGACGCGTTCCGGGCGACGCTCGAGGAAGTGACACGCGCCGACGTGCTCGTGGAGATCGTCGACGCCTCAGATCGCCATTTCGCCGAGCATCGCTCGACCGTTCAAACGGTCCTCGAGGAGCTCGGGGCGGGGGACAAGCAGCGCCTGGTCGCCTTCAATAAGGCCGACCTGATCGACGCCTCCGCCCGCAACGGCGACACGCCCGGCCCCGCGATCGCCGGCACGGTCCTGATCTCCGCGGTGACGGGCTTCGGGCTCGAGACGCTCAAGGCCGAGCTATCCGCGCTTCTGGCTTCGCTCTGGGTGGACGTGGACGTCACGATCCCATATCGGGCCGGGGAGCTGATCGCCCGGGTCCGCGAGCGTGGCACGGTCGAGCTCGATTACCGGAATTCCGACGTGCGAGTTCGCGGTCGCGTCAGCCCGCCCCTGGCCGGGGAGCTGGAGGCGACCTCGGGCCGCTGGCACGAGTCGCTGCGGGCCGGCGACGAGGCCTGACGCAGACGAAAGATCGGCCAGTCCTAGAACGCACGTTCTAGCCCAAAGAGGACCACGACACCAAAGCACCGGCCTTTGTTGGCAGTGCGTGGACAACTCCCTAAACAGGTGGCGCGGCTCGCGAAACTGGTGGATAAGCCCCTTCCCGTCAGCTGGCCCCGGGTACATTATTCGTCTTGCCCGGAGGGGCCAGCGAGATCGACACCGACTCAGCGGTTTTGACGGAAACGGTCTTCGATCTTCGCGGAAGAG
>Ga0209638_1000457_pt1 | contig 26708 bp, 24 predicted proteins | sample BarGraNGADG00211_FD_184490 | JGI IMG/M metagenome (GOLD analysis project Ga0209638, IMG submission 184490) | Arctic peat soil microbial communities from Barrow, Alaska - Barrow Graham LP Ref core NGADG0002-211 (SPAdes) (version 2) | ecosystem: Environmental > Terrestrial > Soil > Wetlands > Peat...
TGGTGGAGCTACAGGGACTCGAACCCTGGACCTCCTGCATGCCATGCAGGCGCTCTTCCAGCTGAGCTATAGCCCCACGATTCACGCTCAATCAGAGCGTCTTACTGGTTTGAGCCTTGACTTGACCGCTTCGAGAGCGTAAAACTGCGACGTTCCGATCTCAGTTCTGGAGTTCACGAAGTGACCAGTCAATCCCCGGCCAGCGCGCCGCATAATACCGCATCCGGACTGCTCGCGGAGGTGGCGAGCTTCGGTCGACACTGTCGCGCCGGCAACCTGTCTCCGCGGACGGTCGAGACGTACACCGATGCCGCCAGCCGGCTGGCACTCTTTCTCGCGGATCGCGAAATGCCGACCGAGCTATCGGCGATCCGCCGTGAGCACGTCGAAGCCTTTGTCACTGACCAGCTTGAGCGCTTCAAGGCCACGACTGCTCACAACCGCTACCGCGGCTGTCAGGCGTTCTTTCGCTGGGCGCTCGACGAAGGCTTGGTGAACGAGTCGCCGATGGCTCGGACGAAGCCACCGCGGCTGCCGGAGGAGCCGCCGGCGATCCTGCGCGACCCCGAGCTCAGAGCGCTTCTCGGCGTGTGCGAGGCCGACAAGAGTTTCGCCGGCATCCGAGACGCTACCCTCGTCCGGATCTTCCTAGACACCGGAGCGCGCCGCGCGGAGATCTCGAACCTTCGGTATGACCCGAGCGACGACATGGCGAACGACATCGACCTGGATCAGGGCATCATTCGTGTGCTCGGCAAGGGCCGGCGCGAGCGGATAGTGCCGATCGGGAACAAAACGATTCGCGCCATCGACCGCTATCTGCGGCTCCGCAGCAAGCACCTAGCGGCAGCTCAGCCCTGGCTCTGGCTTGGCTTGAAAGGTCGACTAACCGACTCCGGTATCGCTCAGGCGATCCGAGAGCGCGGCATCGCCGCCGGCCTTGGCGACAAGGTCCATCCGCACCAGCTCCGGCACACCTACGCTCACCAGATGCTCGCCGCCGGCATGCAGGAGACCGACCTCATGCGGGTAGCCGGCTGGCGCTCGCGAACGATGCTCCAGCGCTACGCGGCCTCAACCGCTACCGAGCGTGCGATTGCGGCGGCGAAGAAACTGTCCCCAGGAGATCGGCTGTAGGTCAGCCGTGTCGCCGGTTGCAGTCGGCGACGAACCGCCCAGTACGCGTCCTAAGGAACGTCTCTCGAGGTCGAGCGTATGCAGTCGCTCGTTTTCGCCGAATGGGGTCCGCTTGCCCCGCTGAACCGCGGAGGCCTCAGTGCTTTCCAATTCTGGCGCATCCATCGCAAGCCGAGGCGACAGTCTGCGCGAGAGGATTTGAGGCCGAGATAACAAGCCAGTTGTCTTCGATCGCATGCGACCGATGTTCATCCCTCGTTGGTTGCATAGTCCTTCGATGGCCAGCCTGCACTTCATGTACCACTTCGCTCGCCCGCATCAGTCGCTTGGCAACCTGACCACTCCGGCGATGGCAGCGGGTATCAGTGACCGCGTTTGGACCTGCGTCGAATTAGCGGGTGTGGTCGAATAGCGATATTCAGTGGCGGCGGTGGTTTCCCATCCGGCCAATCCCAGTCGTCAGGGAGCATCTTGCGCGGCCACGGTTCCACCTGAGCGATCCGCGCCGCAAGGTCAATGACGCCCGCCCAGTCCTCGCGCATCCTCTCCCGGCTCATGTATCGCCAGTCCCAGGACTTGTTTGCTGCCAGCTGGTTCAGGTTGTAGCGGCGGGGCGGCCGTGGATCGGTACCCATCTGTCGGGGAAAGTGCTGGTACAGCTCATAAGCGAGGATGTCGGCTGCCTGTAGAGCGACGAACTTGCGTTTGTCCTCCACTCGAAACGAGAGCAGGTGGAACTTGGCCGCTTGCCCCTCGTCCATTTGATTGGCCTGAAAGAGCTTCATCACTTGACCGACGCCAAGATCGCCACTCTCGAACACGTAGGCAATCTGGAACGGCGAACCCTCAGGCTTCAGGCTCTCCTCGACAAACCGGGCTGCCTGCATGAACAGGGCGGATGCTGCGAAGCCATATGGGCCGCCGACATGGCGTCGCGCATCGAGTGTGAACTCTGCCTCGAATTCCTTGACCGGCACCGCTACCGCGATGCTCGACAGGGTGTACTTGGTGATGATCTCGGCGAAGTGGCTGAACCGAATTCGGCGCTGCGGCTCGCTCCAACGCGCGAATGCGCCCCGACTGTGTGCGAACTCCTGCATGTGGAACATCGGCAGCCCGTAATGGTCCAGGGCCTCCCGCCACTCCTCCTCAAACGCAGTCCATCCCGTATCACTTGAGATCCAGCCTGCAAGCACAACCGTGGTGGAGCCATCGTGTACGCCGCTAGCGTCGAAGTATCCCGTCAGGGTCAGCACGAGGAGGCGGTCCTTCGGAACCCTCGAGGGAAACGCCAAGCGGAGAGCGTCACGGGTCTAGTTTAGTCGTGGATGCGTGAGCGGTGGCGTAACGGGACTAGAGGCCGAGATAACAAGCTAGCCGGGATGGCCTGAGGTCCGAGAGGATTAGAGCCGACACACCGTCGCCATCTTTGCTGATCCCGATCGCGAACATACCGAGCCGCGTGGGTCGGGTCTGGAAGACGGCCTAAGGTCGTCCCTTCCAACCGCCCGAACAAGGGACGAGCAGGCGGCGACGATCCGGTCGGTGGTTTGACAGGAGTCAACCCGACCGTGGCGACCTGAATGTCCCACTCCAGCTGTCATGCGAAGTGCGGGGCCGGAACCGCTGGAGGCGCGTCGCCGCCGGCTAGGGTTCCACGCGATGGCGGTTGGCAACGGGTTGTCGCTCCCACTTTCTCGCGTTCGTGCCACCTACTCTGACACCAGCTTCGGGCCAGGCCCGAACCCTGTCGTGCGCGCCGTTACCGCATCGCGCAAGAGGAGCGTATGACAGGCCAACCGGACCTTCCGTCGCTCTACCCGGATGCCAGGTTCCGGTCGCCATGCGTCACCCACGTAGGTGATGACCTTGGGTCCGATCAGCGAACGGTGTGCCAGCGAGCCTCGTTCCGAACCGCTTGAACATGCTTCTGCCATCGGCATAGCGATTCTCCAAGCCGCTCGGCCGAGCCAGCGAATAGCCCGCACCGGAGCGGAGCCCAGGATGCGCCGGCCTCAGCGATCTCAGCCTCGATCACCTGATCGATTCCCGTTCCGTATTGGTCGGCCACAAAGCGTCCCGTGGGCCCCCAGCCGTTCTTGGTGACATCGACGTAAGTGAGCCCAAGGAGATACTCAAACCGGTCGAAGAGCCTATCGAAGGCACGATCGTCCGGGACGATGTCAGCCATCAGCGGGCGAACATCTGCTGCTGCCCTGTCGGAAAGCGGGGCAAATGTCCTCGGGAGGTCGGGCACGCGAGCTGCCTGGCTATCATCTAGTACTGCGGCCGGGTACAGGCGTTCCACCGCGGATTGCCATCGACTGTGGAAGTTGAGTCGTGGTTCGAGAAGGACGGCCCGAAGGGTATCGTAACGACCGCCGGCCAGGGCACCAATGCCCGACGCGTACAGGAGCAGGACGCCAGGGTAGAGCGATAGGTCGGTCCACATTGCTTGGCCGTGTGCTCGATCGACGGCCTCGACCACGCGTTCGATGACCGATGGCCAGATCGGCCGCACAGCCTCTCCAGACCACCGGGTGCCGAGCGCGACTGCACGCGCAAGATCGGTGGTCAGGATGACGTAGCGGTCAAGGCGATCGATCACGCCATCGATCGATGGCGGGGCAGCGACGTCGAACTCATCGCCAGTCAGCCGCACAATCAAATGGCTGGCCGTTGTATTGACGAGGTCGTTCAGTCTCGGGCCCGCCCCTGGCTCAGCCACGAGCTCTTTGACCTCCGTGAGGAACTCGTTGTCCATCGGCTAAGCGTACCTCTGCGCGGAATGCGAGGATGTAACCATGGCCCTCAAGGTGATGCTGAGTTCGGTCCGTCGCGGACTCGCCGACGTCCGAGACTCGGTCGCTCCTGTACTCAAGATCCTCCGGTACGACGTCATCCGGTTCGAGACGGTCGTTACGACGACGCCCGCGCCGCCGCGAGCGATCTGCGTCGAGATGGTCGAGACCTCCGACATCTATCTGCTCATCCTCGGCGACGAATACGGCGATCCGATGCCGGGCACGGATCTCGCCCCGACGGAGGAGGAGTGGACGATCGCGCGCAACCAGGGCAAGCCGATCGTCGTGTTCACGAAGGCAGACATCCATCCAGGTCCCAGGCAGGCCGCCTTCATCAAGAGGGTCGAGGACTATGAAACTGGCGTGTGGCGCCATTCCTTCACGGACGCGGGTGACCTGATCTCGCAACTCGAGGCAGCCCTAGCGGCGGCCGCCGACGCCCTCAGGCCAGCGGCGCCGAGCCTGCTGACGACGCCCGTCTCGGTCCCGTGGCTGGAAACCGCGCGTGGCACGTACACCGGTGCCGGGACGGTGCTGGAGACGCACGTCCTCCCGGTTGGTCCGACAACGCCCCTCCCGGCCGCATCGTTTGGCGACCTGCAGCGGACAATCGCATCCGCCGCCCAGGAGCATGGAGCCTTCGAACTCGGGCAGGCGATCGACTTTTCGATCAATGAGACCGGCGTCATCGCGAGGGCGCGACGCGAAGGACGCCGTCCGGAATCCGGGATCCACGTCGGCCGATATCGAATCGTGAGTGTGTGGGAGAGCCTCCCCAGTTCTCACATGCTTGGCGTCGTCCTCGACGAGGCTCAAATCGGTCACCGCGTTGCTCGAGATCTGCGGATCGCCGCCGGCCTCGGACTCCTCGAGGCCGAGCGCGTGACGATTGCGGTCGGCTTCAACGATGTCTCGATGCTCGGCATCCCAACCGAGTTCGGGAACGGCATGACCCTGCCCTTTGCTGCCGCTGGCGGCAGGCCCGTGCACCTGGAGCCAACGGACGCCTGGCCGCTGCGGGCACTCGCGGTTGGCGCTGACGAGATCGCGAGGGAGGTCGTTGCTCGGCTGATGCTCCGACTCGGGCGTCGGACCTAGGCGGCCCTCGATGTCAGCGAGACTTCCGCCGTTACTCACCCACGGGCTGAAGGTTGCCTTCGTAGGAACCGAGCCTGGGCCTGACTCCCTACGGACAGACTCCTACTACGCGAACAGCCGCAACTCCTTCTGGCAGGACCTATGCAGCGCTGGCCTGACCCCGACGGTACTCACGCCGCGTGACTTCCGGGATGTTCTGGCGTTCGGGATCGGGCTCGACGACGTGTACGACGACCCAATCGGGCTGCGACGACGGCTGCTCGCGGCTAGTCCCCGCGCCGTCTGCTTCAACAGCAAGGCGGCGCTTGCCCGAGTAGCGGGTAAGGAGGTGGTGCCCCCGTGGTCCGCCGCGAATGCGAGTCGGTGGGTCGCCTTTCCGGGCCTACTGGTCTGGGCGTTGCACGACAGTTCGCCGACGGCCGCCGCCTATCGCGGGCTCCGACTCAGTGAAATGCTGGCGCTCAGGCGGCGGATCGAGCTACCTGAGGAGGCTGCATGAAGCCGCTCGACGAACTGTTGGCTCCATTGTTGGGCAACAAGGCGATCGAGAGCGCAGCCATCGCCTTCGTCATGGACCTCGAAAGGGCAGCAGGCCGAAGCCCGGTGGATTGGAGATACGAAGCAGCATTCGCCGCCGACATTGAGAGCCTGCCTCGCATCATTGAAGTCAAGGCGGTTGGAGGAAGCCAGCGAGGCTGGTTCCTTCCGCTCGAGGTCCCACAGGTCAGCGAGGCTAGCACTAATCCGGACTTCTACATATAAATCGTCGACAACGTCCGTCAAGGCGATCCGGCGAAGTTTGGTTTGAAGGTCCTCGGCTCTGACCGTCTTGCGCGGCTCATCTCGAAGGCCAAGGAGCGCCGGTAGTTTGAAGTCCCGGTCCCGGTGGCCGAGTACGACAATGCGCCCGGTATAGAGGCTCTTTCCGACGAGAACTGAACGTTGAATGGATGTCCCGTCGCGTCAGACCGCTCCTGCCGGTTGCCTCGTTCGTCCCGACGACTCAGAGACGTGTAGCGCGTAGCCGGAAGACGGACCCTGTCGACGGAAGTGCTCTCGCGCCGCCGCCGAGGACAGCATTGGGCCTAAAGTAGGTAGGCTCGCCACGCGGGCGAGTTGCGGATGCCGTGGACGGAGGGTGAGATGGGACCGGTCGAAAGTGCCGTGCGGGCAAGGTTCTCACGGCTGCCAGCCACGATCCACACGGTCGGCCAGGGTGCCCCCTTCACCCTGTTGAAGGTCGAGCAGGATCGGATCGTCCTCCTCCTCGGGGAGAAAGAGGCATACACGCCCCTGAGCTGGGACTGCCTCGAATCGGCCTCAGCGTTCTTGCGCGGACAGGGATGGGTCAAAGTCGGTGGCCAGCACAGCGTCGCGGGCGAGCCGGGCACGTTCGACGAGCACCTCAAAGCGTTCATCCACCGCGACGTCGCGCACTATCTCAGCGCCCTCCTTGCCGACGCCGGCGTAGTCGAGGTGTCCCGGCGGCCCGTCCGAGTTCGTCTGGCCGATCGGTTCGTATAGCCCATCCGAGTGCCCGGATTCACGGATTCAACTTCCCGGACACCATACCCGGTCGAGAGGCGGGGTCCGATCAGGGGAGCGGATGGCTGGCGAGCTATGGTCGAGTCGCGAACGCGTAGTCTCCGGGTCGGTACTCTAGGCGTGCCCGCCCCGCTCCTGGCCGTGCTGCGAAGCGCGATGCAAGCGGAGCTGTCCAGCGGTTTCGACCTTACCGACGGTCAGACGTTTACCTTCGATCTCGACATTCGGCCGCTCGCTGACCGCCGGTGGGCTTCACCGAATGGAGAGCTGCCGGCGCCAACGAGGGCGATCTGTGAGGTTCGGGTGTACGTTGACGTCGAGGCGGTGGAGTTGACCGCCTTCGGGGGTCCGGCCGCCGTCACCGCGTTTGCCGGTGTCTCCGCAGCGTTGGACAGCCAGGTGACAATCGTGGCCGTCGAGGGACCAGACGGGGGCATCGGCTCTCAGCCACGATGGACAGCCCGAAGAGCATTCCGACGGGTCCTGTGCTTATCGACCCGGCTCGCCCTAGTGGCCCCGCTCGCTCACGCAAACGTGCTCGATCCTGAATTCGTTGACCGCGGCGGGGCGACCCGTTCGGACTAAGCATTAGTGAGGAAAGATCAACTTCTCAAATGCGGCGAAAGGCGGGGACTTGGCGAGGTCGCACCGGCCCAGAAGCGGAATCCCTTACGTACGTCTCACGGACGCTTCTGACCGGGGTCGCTGTCAGTGGCTGAAGCTCGGTGCAGCGCCGTTACCTCGTCGCCGCTCATCGTCGCCGCTCAGTCGGCCACCAGGACATTCCTGAAAGCTGCTGACGCCGGAAGCTCTCGCAGCCAGTTGGCCGCCCCCAACTGCAGGTGCGGCCGCGCATCCGCCAGGTTCTGGCGGACTCAGTGGAGTTGGCTGGCTTAGGGGATCACTGGGACGGAGTGGACGCCGCCAGAGCTTCGCGGAGAGCGTCTAGGCGGGCGCTTTCGATGTGCTCTCCATACCGGTCAATGAGGTCCGCGTAGAACGCACGGACATCATCGTCTTCAAATATGTGCCGGATCTGTGAATTGGATAAGCCGGCCTCGACCATGCTGGCTACTTCGTGTGGGGTAAATCCGGAGAATGCCGACAGACCCTGGATCGCGAGGTGAGTTCCCCGGAAGTCGGGGCTCGCAATCAGTGCGTCAATCGCCAGACCCCTGTCGACGTCGGCGTCGAGATGAATGGTGGGGTAGTAGGTCTTGAAGGCCGCTGTCAGGCTCGGCTGCAGCGATACTGCAGCACGCTTCACGCGTGTCCACTCATCAGAAAGAAACTCGTCAGCCACCCTCGGGTCAAGCTTTGATGAGTAGTCACCGTCGTTGCTCACGAGGACCAGGTCTTCCCCTGATGGAATTGTCGCCAAGAGCGATTCCCAATTGATCTCATCGCCGATCGAGTCCTTCTTTCCGGGAGGATTACCCAGTAGGCGGCGAGTTTCAGCAGCAGCGCGAATCTCGGTCGAGAGGGGGATGCGACGGGCAGCTTCGAAGAGGTCGCATATCAAGTGATCGGCTCGAAGGTCGCCGCGAAGAGCTGCCTCGCGAGCAGTCTCGACTAGCGCAGCCTGCTGACTCTCCAGTTTCTCGAGGGTCTCCTTCATCTCGGGAAACCCAACGAGGTTCGTGAGCAATCGAGGAAAGGACTTGGACAACTTCTTGTCCTCGACCGCCTTCAAAGCGTCGTTGATCGTGCGGGCTCGATTGCGCCGGAACTCATCGCAGACCTGGTCAGTGAGGTAGAGCACGGTGTCATGCGACCTCACGGCAACCGCCAGCTTGCGGAGCTCCTCTAGGTCGTCAGTCGACAGCCTAAAGAAGCCCAGATATATGTTGGTGTCGAGGAAGAGGTGCATGCTCATGCCGGTCGCGCCGTTCGGCGAGCGCCCGAGTCGGACACGGGGGCAGGCTGGTGGGGCAGGCTTACCACTGCGCCGTCTGAGAGTTCGAGTTCGACCACAAGCGGCTCTACACCGCACCTCACGGATCCTTTTTCCCACCGCCGATTCGAGTTCGAACCCGATAGACGGGGTGCGGAGGGCGTCGAGACGAGCAAGGGCCAGGCGCAACGCTCCGCGCGCGTCCCGAGCCCGCTCCGATCCCGACCGCAGACGGAGGCGATTAGTAGTGGCCTCGATCGTCGCGGATAGCGTCTCCGACGCCATCGCGGATGACGGCGCGAGCCTGTGCCCTCTGTCCCTCTGACGACACATCGCTGAAGAACGCCAGAGCGACAAAGGCGGCGATGACAAACACGATTCCTATCGTCAATCCTGTCGCGGCGCCCGACCAGTAGAGGATCTTCTTGAACGTGGACTTGCCATCAAATACCTTGTGCTTGAAGCCGCCCGCGTCCCACAGGACCCACGCCGAGAAGCACAGAATCAGGGCTCCCCAGAACATCGTTGTCGTGCCATCACTTGAGTATGGGTGACTCTGTCCATAGTTGTAACCTACAACGACAAACGCGGCGCCCAGCACGGCGGAGCCCAGGTTGCCAAGGAAGAGCCATCGCTGTCGTGACTCGGCAAAGTCCTGTTGGGCCGCCTCGGAAGCCTGAACGAGAGCCAGTGAGGCACTCTGCTCCTTCTCGTGGTCGCACATCAAGCAGACATAGGCGCCGTTACGCAGCGTCCGATGAGCGGGACACGCGAGCCTGCCGTCGGAGTTGGAGCACCGCTCCACCGATCCCCCCGACGCGCACCCAGGGAATTGGCATGTCAGCGACAGCACGAGCCCACCTCTCGATGCACAAATGTGCCGAATTGTTGACGTCCAACGACGGACCGACCGGTTGTCGCTGTATCCGTTGTGGAGCCGCAGACTTGCCACATCATACCGTCCTCCCGCGGCGCCGGCGATGGCTTTGTCGAGCCAACCCCCGGTCTCCGATGCGCTGTCGCTGCCCAATAGACGCCTGAAGCAGGAAGGAACCCATGAGGTTGCGACATCCTTCGGGCGTCTGGGTGCCCAAACCAACCGCTTCTGAGCGGATAGGTGCCTTGCAGGGTGGTCCTGTATGGTGAGAGTCTCGACCTCACGTAATGAGCTTGTTATGGTCGGGGCGAGAGGATTAGAGCCGACACACCGTCACCATCTTTGTTGATCCCGGTAGCGAACATACCGAGCTACGTTGGTCGGGTCTGGAAGACGGCTTAGGGGCCCTCCTTTCAGCCGCCCGGCGAAGGACGAGGATCTCGAGATCCTTGGGACCCGTCCGAGTCGTTCATGGCGCGTTGCTGCCTTGCGCCACGATAGATTTCCAGCCCCAGCTGCGCCAGGGACGGCTCGGGCCAATTCCGAAGAGCAACTGCGTCTATGCCATGACTGCAAAGATCCAGCACGTCGGCCCAAGCGGTCTCGCCCCCGCCGTCCTCTTGGATCGCCTGGGCGCACACGACTACCCCATAAGCGGAGTAGTCGACGTACCGACATAACTGATCTGCGGCAGCTGAGCCCTCTAGCTGATGGGGCGCTGCGCCGGCCGAGCGCCCCAGCAGGCTACGCGCCTCTTCAGGCTCGAGACTACTGACATTGACCGAACGAGCCCCCGGGAGGCAGGCTTCCGCACGCCTTGCATTGCTGGTCGTGAAGAGGACCGCGCTAACCCGGCTGAGTCTGGAGACCACGTACCACTCCTCATCATCGCAAACGTCATCGATGATGAGGAGGCAAGACCGTTCGGCGAGAAGCAACTCCAGTCGCGCGACTAGGTCATGCGTGTCCGTGACGATGCCAATGCCGCCGCGTTTCTTCTGGTGGAGGTGCGCGAGAAGGATCTGGTACCCGAGCAACGAAGGCCCCTGGCAGCTGTGGATCCAGAAGAGTCCGTCGCGGTACTTTCTGGCGACAGCGGGGTCGTGGCCAATGAGACTGGCCAGCACTGTCTTGCCCGAACCTCCGAACCCAACCAGTCCCACAGGTGACCGTCCTGGGTCGGATCGCATGTCCAGCATAAGGTCCTTGATTGTGTCTTCGAGTCGCGGCCTTCGAACAAGGACCGTGGGCAGGATGGGCACACCTAGGGACAAAGGGATGAATCCTGCCCCTACTCGTCGGAGACCGCGGATTCGACCCGCAGCTGCCGCGATGGCCCATGCCAAATCACTGGGTGCGCCCCAGGCCGCGTCGAGGAGAACGCGCACGGCCAACTCTCGTTGAAGAGCGAGCGCGTCGACCGAAGCCGGGCGATCCGCATCGGCCAATTGTTCGTACACGTGCGATCGGATCTTCTCTCTTCTAGCGCGTTTCTTAGGGCCATCGGCCAGCAACGTGTATAGCCAAACCCAACCGGCGACGGAATGGCGAACGAGGCCCACGCCGATCGCCGCGGATACCATGTTCAGCCCGCTCAAGAGCACGCCAACGAGCACGCCAGCCAACACCAGGAGCACGAGTTCGCCGCTATTCACATCAGTCCCTCGGCAACCCGTCGAGGATTTAGCACCGCTGACGGTTCTGAGACAGACCCGTCTCGGGACGCGGCCCGCGAGGCGACTCCCAATGCCGTCAGCCTGTAGAGGTAGCGTCGCGGCCGACCTAGTTGCTCGGAGATAGCCGGATCCTCCCAGGATCCCTCGAGCAGCCTCCGTTCTTCAAGTCTGTCTAGCGCTCTATAGATCGTCCCATGGCCGATACGGCGATGGTCGGCGCCCACGCCCCGGATTTCCTGTGTGAGCTGGTACCCATGAAACTCGGTGCGGCCCGACAGGGCGAATCGGTGCGCGGCATCGAGGATCTCACTCTCGATCCTGAATAGCTCGTTGCCACGGCGTCTGGGCATGCCGGGATTATCCCGTACCTATGTGCGTTTAGCAAGAGGCGGAGCCTCTTCGTCGGAAGCGTCGCAGCCGACTATCGAGTGAAGGTCGCTACTCATATCGCACGATAGTCGACAGCTTCACCGCTTGCCCCGTCACGCTCAGGAACCCCTCAGCTCCACCGCTTTCCGTGGAACTTGTCAAGCCGGTCCCAGGACTCGTCTTACAGTGGAAGCTGGCTACGCTGCGGGACCACCCTCTCTCTGAGTGACGATCCGGGCGCGAGCGACTGGTTTCCGACGAGCCGGCAGTTCGAGCAGGACTCCTCCCCTGCCTCGTTCACCCGGTCGCAGTATTTGCATTGCCAGTTCTTGGGGCCCTCTCGATCCATCGCATGGACGACAAGCTCAGGAAGCCGCTTCCCCGCGTCTGCAACCTCGCGAGCAGCGGCAGCGCGCACGCCGGCGTCTGCCGAGGTCATTGCCAAGGTCAAGGCCTCGTCACTGACGTCGCCGGAGATCCATTCCTGCGCCGTCCGGCGAGCGGCCTCAATCCGAAGGACTGGGTCTCCGTTCGCTAGCCAGGTCTCCCGAAGCGCTAGATCGGGAGACAGCAAGAGGACGAGTCGAGCCCCCAGGGTCCGAGACTCTGGTGGTAGAAACAGAAGTTTCGAACTGACCGCGGAGACGGACGCCTCGGGGTTAGGCGCGTGCAGCATTGCTTCGGCCGCGAACAACGCGAACAGAGGCCCCTCCGCCATCAGTTCGACCAAACGACGTCGGACCACCTCCACGTCGCCCACGGAGTCCCATCGCGAAAGCTCGCGCTCATCCGCATTGTCGCCGAGGAGCAGACTTGCATCGAGGCGGCTCATCTGGCCCGCTACCAGGGTCGCTTCCGCGGCGCACACCTGCGCGTCGAATCCGCCGAGCAAGATCGCAAGGTCAATCAGCTCAACCAACCTTTCCGGACGTTTGTAGGCTGCCATGGCCCAGGATGAGGGGATGTGGCCAGGCTCGATGGTCTCGACCAGGTCGGCAAGTTCGGTGAGTCGGCGCGCCTGTTCGGGCGTCAGCTCCGTGCCTCCGAGCGAACTCAGATGCGAAATCATCGCCGACCAGGCTTCATCGGCCCGGTCGAAGCTCCTCTTCATGGCCGAGTAGGACTTGAGCGTCTCTTGAAGCTCCTCCTGCGATTCGGTGGGGCGAAGGTCCAGCCGGCCGTGCCGACCCAAGACGGCGTCGAGTTGCCGTTCGGCCGAATGCGACACGTGTCTATAGGTGGCAGAAAGCTCAGTCCCAATGTCGAGGCCCTCGGCTAGCAGGCCGTCGGTCGCGCCGACGACCGCTTCCACCCACGCCTCGTCGACGAACATCGCCGTCGGCGGCGGTGTCACCAGCGCCCGCCGCAGATCCTTCTCGTGCTCTTCGATAGGCAGATGCCATCGAACGATTGCGAGGCCTACCGTCATCGCTCTATCAGCCTCATCAGTCTGACCTTGCAGTGCCGCGAGCGCGATGGACTGCAAGTGCGGCGGAACGGGGATGCGTGCAAGAGCCTTCGCCTCATCCGCCCGCTCCGGGCCGCTCGTAGCCCGCTCCATGAGGACTCGGGTCAGGCGTTGCAACAACTCGGGTTCCAGGGTCGCACCCCGCTCGACAGCAGCCGCTGCGATGAGCACTAAGGGGCCTTCGGGAAGCTCGAGTGCAGTAACGACGAGAGATTCGGCAATCTCTTGGGAAAGGCCGGCACCGAGAAGCAAGACCTCTCGATTGCTGGCTTCCTCAGCCAAATGCTTGATCCAAGCCTCTGAAGACTCCGGATGCCCCGCGGCGTGCCGAGCCTCGGCTAGCTCCAACAGAGCAGGTATCGAGGCGTGAATCGTTGGCGGATTTCCGGACGCGACGAACACGCCGGCTTCATCCCAAAACGCGAGCAAGTGGTCTGCCATCCCCTCGGCACTCGCGACTGGGAGGTTCCAGTTTCTGGAGATCTCCGTGGCCAGTTCGCCCACTGCATCAACCCGCGCTGTGTCTCCGCGGACGAAGAGTCGGTGCCCGACGAGGTTGAAAGCAGCTTGAACGAGACGGATGGCTTCCGGCCGAGAATGCCCTGCCCCGAATTGTCCAGCCTGACGTAAGCGAAGCTCCTGGCGCTCCACTGCCTCGTCCACGAGATCCGAAAGGAGATGGCCGCGGGCGGCGACAACCGCTTCGGGAGAGCGAGTAGCCAAGGCGAGGAGTGCGAGGACTTGTAGCAGCGGTGTCGACCGCAGTTGGGGGAACTCGTCCCGCAATCCGTACACCCGCTCCAGCCTGGCCGAAGTCCAGGCCGGTCGCTGCTCGTCCAGAACGCCCTGGGATTGCGCGGCCTGGGTTGCGACAAGCTCGAGGACCTTGTCCATCCTGTCCGGAATCAGCAGCCGCGCCGATGGCCAACCCAGCGTTTCGGCCTGGGCGTAAGCGACGTCGCGAGTCGATAGAACCACATCCGTCGCCGGACTGACATCGGCGACCACGTTACGGACAACGGGAACGACCTCGAACCGGCGATCGCGGCATTCGTCGAGCGCATCTAGGAACAGGCAAGCTCCGCCTCTCTGCAGCCGCGCCACCAGCTCTTCGGCGAGAGCAGTGTTCGACCCAACGTCACGCCCGACTCGGACCAGCGCTTGGAGGTCGACCGGGCCCTGGATCGTAAGAACAGCGGGCAACGGCACAACGATGGGAATCGGCTGTGCCGGATCCAGTGCCCAGGCCGCCGCGATTTGGGCCAAAGCGCTTGACTTACCCGAACCCGGTCCCCCCAGGAGGACGAGCCGTCCGCGACGACGGATGGCATTGCCGAGATCTCGCCCGGTGTCCCGTTCGCGCTCGCCGGTGTCCACACGCCAGTGACGTGCATCAGGATCAAGATGGATGGGAGGGAGGCTGATGCCGAGCGGCATCAGATCGATTGACGAGCCTCTCCGAACAACGCGTTCGCAATATTCCTCAATGAGGGCCCCGACGGCGGATGCTCGTGCCGACGGGCCGCCATTCAGCGACGAACGAAGGTGCAGTCGGGCCTCCTCGATCGCGTCGAGCCATTCCTCCAGAACTCGGCCGTGCCTCGCTACGGCCGTACGCTTAGCGGCCTCCTTCAAGGCCCTAAACGCCGCAGACCCCTCCCCGTGTTCCACGACCGATTCATCGAGAAGGGTCTCTGCCACGACCCGCTGTGGTGCGTTCGGAGCGAGAGTCTCAACGCGGAGGACCGCGGCTGTGCGCAGCAGGTTCTGGCGTTGGGTCGCGCTGAGGTCGCCGAGCTGGTCAGTGAGGACCTTCATTGCATCCTGCTGATCGATGGTGGAGCGCCCAGGATTTGTCAGGCGGCCCCGATCCAGAGCCTGGGCGAGCGCCAGGAGGGGACGGCTGTCGGCTTCGGTGAAGAGGACGAGTCGATCCCGGTCTGGATCGAAGCTCTGCTCGCGCACCGCGCGCTTCCACTGCTCCACCGTGCCCGAGAAGCTCTGGTCCCCCAAGGTCAGCGAGCGCTTAGCCTGCGCCAGCAGCTTGCCACCGGTAAGCGCGACGTTTATGTCGTCGACGGGCGCATCTGTCTCGAGCGAAACGAGCGTGGGGATAGCCTCGTCCCCGAGTAAGTCGACGCCTTCGATACCACGCCCGACGAGGCCAAAGGCCACAAGCCACGCCGCAACGCTAGCCCGGTATTCGCTCCCGGCCTCGTTGCCGCTTCCGCCTACCGCGCTCCGTGACGGCCCGCGCGCTTTTGTACCCTGATTCTCTCTCCCCGGCATGTCTTCATTCTGAGGCCCGCGACCGTGCTTCGCCGCTCTAGCGGGCAACCGCGCGGAACTCCATCTGGGGTGGCGAACATACCGAGCTACGTTGGTCGGGTCTCGAAGAAGACTTGAGGGCCTTCCCGTCCAACGGCCCGTACAAGGGACGAGAAGGCGGCGACGCTCCGGTCAGTGGCTTGACAGGAGTCACACCGACGGTAGCGACCTGAATGTCCCGTTCCGGCTCGCTTGCGAGTTGATCGGCAAGGAGCAATGGGTCAATCGTGCCGGGCGACTGTCTGCCACGGCCGCCGAACTGCTCGCCTGACGGCCGCCCCAGCGCGTCGACCATTTCGGCGTGGGAACATCTCCGGGTCGGGATCCACGCCCATTGGGCCCAGAGGACACGGTGTCGTGCCGGCGGGATCGACGACGGCGCCGGCAAGCAGCACGGGAGGACACGGTTTCGGATGGCTCTCCTCGACCAGCAGCGGATCCTCGTTTCCTCAGCAGCGAGTCCCGACGATGTCCGCCGCCACATCCTCGTGCGCACCGCGCTCCTGGACGTGATCGAGGCGCAAGCGCCGTATCGCGCCCTGCTCGACGCCTGGAGGGACGCTGAGATCCGCTCGGCCGCGACGAGGGCGCATGTCGCTTTCGAGGAGTTCGCATCTGCGTCAGGCCTCACGGGGGCCGACGTCGCCTTCGCGTTCGGCGGCCGCATGGTCGGCCGGCTCGTCCAGCGCCGCCACGCCCTCGACGAGCCGACCCCTCCCGCGGAGCGGACCGTGGCCATTGGGGCGTTCGTCGATCGGCTGCTCGCCGGCGAGGCGACCCTCGCGGACCTTGCGGAGGTGCTCACGGCGCCCGATCGCCTTCCGCCAGGCCCGATCGACCTCGACCTGCGTTCGCCGCGCCCGCTCGGCACCGTGACCCGGGCCGTCGAGGTCGACTCCACGCCCACTGGCCTGGCTCGCCGCGAGCCGCTCGAGGCGCTGCTGGCCGAGATCGACGACGCCTGGGGCGAACAGGAGTCGCGGCGCTCCGAGGCGCTGGCACTCATCGCCTCGCTCCACCTCGACGCGTGGCCGGCGCTCGCGACCGACCTGCTCGCGCGCTACGGCGCCGCCGTCCTCGGCCTGGTCCGCAGCGAGAAGGCCAGCTGGGAGTATGCGTTCGGGGATCCGTCGACCGGCGGGGCCGAGCCCCCTGACCTCGACATCCCGGCGTTCGAGGCGACCGGCAACACCGCGACGGACCGGCTCCGCATCCGACTCTGGCGGGAGCGGACCGAGCAGGTCGCGCGCTCTATAGAGGCCTCCGCAAGGGCTGGGAGCAGGGCGCACCGGCGGAGTCGCCCAATTCGGCCCGACGACGAGGCTGCCTTCCGCCGGAACGCCGGATGGCTCTACCGGCACTCGGCCGAAGGCCGGCCGCTCAGGGCCATCGCGGCCGACGACCTGGAGTCCGCTGACCGTTGGCGCGAGGTGCAGAAGGCGCTGGCCCGGACCCGCGGACTGCTCGCCCTGGGCGGGGACCCGCCCGGAACGACCTGAGCGGACCCACCCCATCTGCGCCCGGCGGCAGCTGCGGTATGGACCACGCCCGCAGGTGGCGCGATGCTTCGGGCATGGCGAAGGCAGACAAATCCAGAAGGCCGCACCGAGCGCCGCGCAGGCGGCGCCGGACGCCGGGCGCGGGCGCCGGTCCGGGGTTCTGGATGGCCCTCGTCCGCGCAGCAGCCCTCGGGATGGCGGTCGCTGCCGAGCCGTCCTGGGCGGCAGGCCAGTGGGTCGCCCTGGTCGGGGCGACGGCGATGCTGGGGATCGCCCTGGGTCTCTCGCCCGACACGGTGATGCCCTCGGCCCGGCCCGACCGAGAGTAGTGCCCGGACCGCTTCCACCGGGCGACGAGCTGCGGCAGTGCACAGATGCTCGGGGCATCGCGCGCCCTGCGACATGGCAGTCGTCCGGCGACCCGGGCGCTGCAGCGCGTCGCTGTGCGGCCAGCGTCTCGCTTAGCACCCGGCCAACCCTGGTGATTGTGGTCGCTCGTCTCTCGGCGATAGGCCGTACGGATCGATCCGAGAGGCGCACGTTTCGTCGCGTTCGTTGTCCGGTTCCCGCTACGCTTTGCCTATGGACAGCCAACCGTCCTTTCCGAACGACTTCGACGAAGTCTTGCTGGTCGACGGCGTCGCGGGAAACCACGCTCGCTTCGGACTTGACGTCCTGGCAGGTCTCGTGGAGGGCATAAGCGACTTCAGCGATGCGCGTCAAGATCGGTGGCGGCCGGGCCTCCGCTCGCTCGGGCCAGCACTGATCGCTTCCGCAATGTGGATTGACGATGACAGGTTGATCGACGCGATTGGTCACCTGGCGGCGGCGAGTGTCATCGTGAGCAAGCAGGGCCGCCGCCCGACCGACCTGCGCAAGCTGGGGCCTCTGGCCGAACTCAACGAACGAACCCCAGGCATGCCGATCCGAGCCTTCTCGGCCCTCAGTGGGCTCGCGCCGACCGTAGACGGACAGCGGGCCTTGGTAGGCCCCACCGATCGCCCCGATGCGACGGTCATCCCGACGATCCGCACCCTCGGCTGGAGAAGAGCCCGGAGCCAGGACCTAGTGCCCATCGTCCATGCGAAGCTCGCCCTGCTTGGGCACATGTGGTGGCATGACGAAGATGCGCTCGGCTACGTGGACGACGTGATTGGGTTCCGTGCTCGACGACTCTGGATCTCGTCCGCGAACTTCACGCGATCATCCCGAGGTAGCCTAGAGTTCGGGTTCTGGACCGAGGAGCCCTCCTTGCTCGACGGGGCGGAGCGGTTCCTGGTGAAGCTGATGGGTGCGTCCGAAGGCGTGGACCCAGCGTCGGACGTGTTCCAGCCCGATCTCGCCCCCTACGAGTTCGACGACGAGGCCATGGCGGATTACGCGGCGGAGTTCGGCTGGGCTGGCGATGACGAGTAAGGCCTTCGAATCGACCGGGCGATCGGACTGTCCTCTACAACCCCATCGTTGAGCCGTCTCAGCTGCATGTCATTTGCCGGAGGCTGGTGATCGACCGCGCCTGAGGCTGGATCGCGCCGGGAGTCCATGAAAGTGCACGCCGCGTGGCCGCAGCCATCGATAGGTCAGCGAGAGGGAACTCAGGCGCTCCCCGGGAGTTCACGCCCCCGTTAGCTCGAAGGCAGCCCACCAAAACGGATGCTCATATGGATTAGAGCCGACACACCGTCGCCATCTTTGCTGATCCCGGTCGCGAACATACCGAGCTACGTTGGTCGGGTCTCGAAGACGGCTTAGGGGCGTTCCTTCAAACCGCCCGTGTAACTACCAGTCGGCGGCGCCGATGCAACCCAGGCGCAGGCCCTGTTCGCGGATGCGGCGAATGTCCGCCTCGTCGGCGTGACCCTGGAGTCGCGCCGCGATTTCTGGGAGATAGTGGCATTCCCAGAAGGGTGGAGTTGTGCCACTTAGGAGATGCCCAAGTAGCCGCGCGTAAGCAGCCGGCGCACGCTCGACACGTTCGTTCAGATCGTGCAGAACATGCCCATGCGGCGGAAGACCTGCCGGAGCGGCGACGGCTAAGGCCACCGCCTCGGGAATCTCCTGCTCCTCGAGCTTCACTACCCATCCGGCGAGTGCGCTAGCTTCCTCGAAGGTAAGGGGCAGAGGGATGCTGTCGAGGCGCCGCGTCCAGTACCCCCGCATCCACCGATTCCATTGCTTTTGGCGCATGTCCGCGTCGAGTCGGTCGAGTTCCCACGCGATGTGGTTGAGCCACTCAACGCGCTCTCGAGCGGGTGCAGTGGTCGTGAATGACGCGGTCCACGTTCCAGGGTCGATCTCACTGTACAAAGCCACAGCAGTGAGGTGTTCCGCGAACTGCCGCCGGAGATCGTCCTCGAAGCCGTCGATATGGCCCGAGGTTTCGAGATAGTCAGGCAACAGGCCAGCTTCTAGGAGCTGGTCGGTCCAGCGCCCCCAGAACAGGAACCCGTCCCAGGTCCGTCGGGCTCGTTCTGGATTGTCCCAAGCAAGAAGCGGCAGGACATTGGTCTGGGACCACTCGCGATCGGCCTCGAAGAAGAAATGTAGCTGGCTCGCGAGGATGACTTCCGCGAGGGCGCTCTGAATGCCGCCCCGGTGAAGCAATTCATCAAAGGCACTACGGCTCTCGGCGCCTAGCCCTGACCATCCGTCCCGATCGTTGTTCCACTCGTCGGAGACCACGTGCAGCCAGAACTCGGCAAGGAGTCCGCCGGGTGCGTTGATGGCCTTTTCCAGCCAGTTCGACCCATCGACCGGCACGGCGTCATCCGGGAGATGGCTCGCGATTGCCCGTGCAAGCTCGCGGGCGGCGTCGAACCGATGCCAGGCCGTTCGGCTTTGCGTGCCTCCGTCGCTCCCAATGAGTCTCGCGAGCTGATCACCCCATTGGCCGAGATCGAGAGCGGCGAGCCGATCGATCGCGCGCTGAGCCACGTCATCAGCGAGCTCGCCTGACCCCCAACCTTCAATAACCGCACTGATCAGGTCGTTGTCCAGGTCGTCCTCTCTGGCAAGCAGAACGAAGCCATCCTCCGGGTGGTCCTGAACGACCTGTTTCACAAGTGGAGCGACATCGTCCCATGTCGGGTTGTCTCTAGAGAAAGGCGCCTCCTTCAGCTCGCGCAGCTTGGTGAGGGCGGCGGTGGGATCTCCTTGCAGCAGCTCGTGGAAGTCCTCGACTGGCATTGGGGCATTGACGCTGCGAAAGCCCGCCTCCATCCACGAGTTGAAGTCCGGGTGTTCACGCATTCCAAAGGTAGGATGCTCGGCCTGTGCCTGGGCGAACGCCTGGGTCGTGCTCGCCGCCTTTGAGTAGCGGTTGATCCAAACAAGTGCGTTGAAGGCCTCATATGCGCGGCTGTTCTCGTCATCGACGTCCTTGGGACCCGGCGACGCCTCGGCTACCAAGCGGTCGACGATCGCATCGTCTGACAATGGCAGTGCCGAGGCCAGTAGCTCAAAGACTTCATGTTTGAGCAGGTGATGAAAGAGCCAACCCCGGTCCAGTAGCCACGTCAGCTTGTCGCTGCCGTGAACTCTCCCGTCCATGGCGACACCGTGGATGGCCAGTCGCTGCAGTATGGGTACGCCTGAGGCTGACCAAGCGCCGATGATGGGCTCTGCCGACGGAGAATCGGTCGTGACCAGGAACTCGAGGCAATCACGGGCGGCATCGATCAGGAAGCCGATCTTGTCGCCGTGGCGATCCTGAGCATGGCTGGCAATTGACGATCGTCCGAAGGAGACGGGATCCCAGCGCTCATTGGCGGCGCCGGCTGCGATCAGAAGTTGATGAGCATGGCGGAGATGCCGGTCTGTGATTGCGAGCACGTCATGGACGATGGTCGCGAGGTTCGGCTTGAGCGTCCTCGTCCACGCTTCACGCAGCCAGTGATCGCTGCCTCGGATCTCGATGCCGAAGCGAGGCGCCCCGGCTAGGCCGAACGAAGGTTTGGCGACGATATGCGGTTCGGTGAGGTGATCGAGCAGAAGTAGCGCCAGGTCCCGATCATCGGGCAGAGTCGAATCGAAAAGTGCGTAGTCAACCCAATCCCGCCCCTCGGCCGGCGCGTTCTCCACCAATATGGTGACCCATGGTCGCAGCCACGCGGCCCGAGGTGACGGTTGCAGGTGCAGCTGTTGACCGATGGCATTCCATAGGGCGGATGACATTCGGCCGCCTGTTTCATAGAGCACGCCCAAGCCGACGTTCGAGAGCACTTCATCCCCAAGGCATTGGCGAGCAAACCAGAACGCGAGGGCTGACGCTCTCTCGGTCCCTTGGGCATGCGGTTCAAAGATCGGGCGCACCTCAGGCTGAGCCGCCGCCCACCTAATCCACGGCTCGCCTTGCGCGAGGTCCGTGAAGAGGGTCACGAGGTGGTCGTCACCGATGACCGAAGTCAGGTACGACTTCTCCTCGGGGACCCCCGAGGGGGGAGCTGTCACCAACCGCGCAATCTGCTGCCGATGGTCGAGCAGCCCCATCGACAAACGCCGGGCCCAACTCGTCATCGCCTCGGTCAGCGTGACATGAGAGGTACCCCTCAGCTCGTACGCAACCGGCTTGAGGTTGAGTTGCCGCCAATCCGGCGCACCAGGGTCCGGTGTCAGGACGAACCGACTGCACTGCCCTCCCAGGCTTCGAGCTAAATAGCGCATCACCATGTCGCCGTGGCTGTAGCCCACAAATACGACCGTGAAGGATGCAAACATCCGCTCAAGGAAGCGTGCCGCCCACGCGTCGCGAAGATATGCGCGCCCGAAGTCCGCGTCGGTCACGATGAGGTTTCGCGATTCCTGGCGCAAGCTGCCATGGAGGTATACGACGCCTTCGAAGTCGTCTCCCATCGGAAGGGCCGGTGCCATGTATTCGCTGCGCCCTTGCCCTCTGGCCTCCATGACACTTGTGAGATGAAGGTCGTAGTTGGTAGTAACGATCCGTGGGGTGCGCGTCGCCAGCGCCAGATCGACGATCGCCTCGTGAAGCGCATTGGGGGCGGAGCCGGCTATGTCGATATGCGCTCGGACACGGTGATGAATGTCCACGCCGGCGTCGCCGATGCGCCCGAGAAGCCGATCCGGGGCTGTTAACTCCTCAGGCTGGAAGTCGATATTGGCCTCGGCGGCGATGCGTGAAGTCAGCTGGCCAAAGTCGGGGAGATTGGCTGGCGCGTCGCGCGATGCACCCGCGCCGACGAATACAACGAGAGAGCCGGCGCGAGCCGCCTCTACCAGGTCCTCCGGGATGTCAACGTCGCTGATCCACACGATGGCTCAAGGGTAGGAGTTTCCTTATCCGGCCGCGCGGTTTGTGAGCGGCGTGGAGGCGCCTCGGAGCTTTGGGGCCAAGCAGCCGCCGCAAGGTTTGTCGTCGAGGACTAGTCGATCTGTGGAGAGCGGCCACGATCAGCCAAGAGAGCCCGAACCGACGGCAAGAACAGCCGATCTCGCAGGACGCTGGAGATCGCGATGTGGTCCCAGGATCTACCCAGACGCTCCAACCGATAGCTTTCGACCAAGCGATGGTGGGTGGTGAGCTTCCACCCCTCTGTGGGCTCCCAGGCCTCGGGGTAGGGAACGTTGACCTCAAGCCTCGCTGTGCCATCTCGGGCGTATTGGCTTTCGTCATCCGGAACGTGCAGGGCTTGTGGATATAGGCGGACGGCCCTGAAATCGTTGACGGCAAGTTCGTATAAGCCCTTGAGGCCAAGGCATGTGAGCAGATCCAGCAGAACGGCCGCCAGGAAAGACTCCGAACGTTTGGTCACGGAGTTGGACTCGAACGCGGATCCAAGGAGGTAGGCTGCTTCGTCGTCCGGGCTCGCGTCCAGGCGGGCCAGACCCAATTCCTCTTGTTCGTAGTGATCGCACAGCCAGACTGCAATGGCCTCCAGCCACGGCTCGAGTTCGGGTCGCCCCTGAAGAGCGATCGCCGGCGGCCCCAAGCTCGCGGCCCATCTGTCCGATGGTGGATGGGAAGCGCCCGGTTGGGAGGTCACGAACTCGCCAACGAATTCGATGATCGCCTCGCGGTCGCCACTCGTGGCCGCCTCTTCGGACAAAGCGTATAGGCCAAGTATCTCGAGAAGGCCAAGGCAGCGAGCTGGGTAGGCTAGGTATATCCCGCTCGGCCAGTGTGCTCGGTGGAACTCGACTGGATCGAGCGCCAGGGCATCGCACCGAATCCAGAGCTCGCGGGCGTAGCCACAGAACATCGCGCGCGCCACGTCTGCCGCTTCGACTACCTCTGCTTCGGGCTCTGCCTGCGTTGCGCTGCTTGCCCACGCCGAGCGAAGTAGACACAGTGCAGTTAAAGCGGCGAGGTCGAGCCGTTCGTTCCGACGGAGACGATTGGCGAGGACGGCGGCCTCCAAGGCGATCCTTCGCAGGGTCGCCGTGGTTCCGATCGGCAGGATCCACTGCCTTGAGTGGCGCTCCACTAGCTCAGCTGAAACTCGGCGATCGTCAACAGCGGCCAGCAATCCGAGTAGCGCCGACGAGGAACCACGAGGCAGGCCTACCTCGGGCATCCCCAGGATGTGCTCGACGAGCCGCTCGCGATCCCAGGTCTCGAAGTCTGCTTCCCCGAGACTGCGGAGGTGGTCCTTGTACGCGCCAGCATCCGTGGCGGCGGCACCCACAAGTCGTCCCGTTGTGACCAGGACCGCCCTGCGAGGGAGCGAGGCGTCGAAGTTAGAGTGGCCTAACGCGTTCGTCCGAAGATCGTCGAGTTGGCCCCTGACGAGACGCCAGGCCGCCAAGTCAAGGGCGCCGGCCTTCGATTGAAAGGCGTATTGGACGGGACCACCTTCCTCGCCCCGTTTCGCGATGAAGTCTTTGCCCCACTCGAACGTACCGTGCAGGAAATGAATGTCGTAGTAGCCGAGGCCGCGCAGAAGCGACATGAACGGCGCATCGAACTCGCGTTCGGACAAGCTATCGAGGTAGTTTGCGATGACGTCGTCCACTTAAGAATTCGCCCCGTTTTCGTTGGAACATCTTGGCAAAAGCGTCCTGCTGTTCCGCCGTGGGCGGCGGCAGGCTCTGGAACTTGGTGGCCATATCGGGCCCGACCACGATCGTGGGCTTTGTCCAGTTCCCCTCGTCGTCGAAGTGCCATTCCATGTGATCAAGCATCTCGAAGACCAGCTCGTGGCTCAGGGGTCGGCCGCTAGCGTCTAGCGATTGGCCCGCGGCCTCAAGGACCTTACCAAGCTGTCCGAAGATCGCCTTGGAGATGGTCTCGGTCGCTTGATCCGCGGCGTTCACGATCGCGTCCACGAGCGGCGCCAAGTCCCCGGCCAGCGCCTCGGTCGTGGGGAGCTCAAACGCCATTCCCACGGCGATCGTCGGGCTGTCCACGATCTCGCCCGATGCGGCGACGAACCGTGACGGTCTGACCTCGGCGACGGACTCCTGGGGAAGCATGCTCAGGAATCCGCTCTGTTTCACCGCCAGATCATGGGTGGTCCGGCCGATGAATTGACTCTCGGCCCGGTCGTACTCAGGAAGCCCAAACAGCGCCCTCATGGCAGAAGGATAAGCTGCCGAGGCTCGCAGCGACGCCTCGACGGCTGCTTATCGAAGGACGATCGGCGGGACGTAGGCGGCTGCGTGGGGCAGGTCCCGGAGCCGGCCGCGGGAAGGCTGGCACTGCAGGACGGTAGTAGATGCTCATGCCGCGCGGCATGTAGGGCTCGAGATCGCGGGCGCTGATCTCCTCGGGCTCCACTGAGCGCAAGTCGGCAGGCGCATTTAGCGGATCCACCCTCTCTGCCTCAACCAGGATTGCCGCCTGCCATTCGAGCATCGGCGTGGCCGCCGATGGGTCTGCTTCGGCCGCTGCCCGAGCCACGACCCGACTCGCGAATTCTCGAAGCGCGTCGGCGCGGGCAGAGCGCACCGCCTGGTTCCGTATCCGCCGGCGGTTGAGCGCGGCGATGTAGGCGTTCCGGGCGGCCGCGGTTCTAGCCTCCCACGCCTCGAGGTCGCGTAACCCCTCCTCGTGCGCCTCGCGTTGCCGTTCGAACTCGGCCCGAGCCAGCGAATCGACGTGCTCGATTACTTCGGTCAACCGATCCTCGAGTCGCCAGCGCGTGCGATCCGCCCAGGTTCTGTTTCGATAGCGGTGCTCAAGTCGAAGAGCCAATCGACCTGTTGGAACCTTGATGGTCGTTGGCGGCAGCCGCCAGGTGTAGCGCCGGAGTTCGGCCTTTGTTGGCGGCGGCGCCGGCGCGGTGTCCTGCTCTTCAAAGAGCCGAAACGGGAGATGCTCACCGTTGGCCACGATGACGAGACTCGACTTCTCAACGCCGGCGAGGACCTCGTATCCCCGTTGAACGGCTTCGTCGGCCAACTGCTGAAGGACGGTCCTGCATCGGGGTAACAGCGCCTTCGAGACGGCGATTGAGGCCAGCGCCGGCTTCAAGTCGATCGTCGGCCGCTTGACTTTCCGCTTCGTGATCGGAACCCGCAGTGTCTCGGGCGCTGGCGGCGGAGCCTGCGGCGGAGTAGCGGTCCGGGGCAGCGGGGCGTGGCGCTTCAGCAGCCGGATCACCATGTCGCCCCGGTCCCTGCCGGTGTGCCATAGCTGGAGTCCCTCCGGGACCAATCCCCGCTCTTTGGCGCCATGGATCGCCCGGCGGTATTGGGCTCGGACACGCTCGCTCGGATCGGCGATGTAGATCTCGCCATCGGCGGAATTGAGTTGGTCGATTAGCTCATCTGAGGTCACAGTCTCTGCTCCCATCCGTACGGAAGACGAGCCCTTTCCGGCAACGCGCGAAGGCCGCTGACAGTCCGGCCCTACCAGCCGGATCATGAAGATCGGGCTCGCTCCTTCACGAGCACGGCCTCGACGGCGGCGCGCAACTCCTTGGGAAGATCGGCGACTGCGCACACATGCCCGTCCTCGCTTGGCTTGCTACACGCCTTGCACCGTCGCACGGTGGCGTGGGGTAGTGGGGCCGGCGGCGGTGGATTCAGGATGCGGCTGATATGGGCGATCTGCTCAGGGGAGAGCGGCGGAGGCGGACAGCAGCGAGAGCAATGTATGGGTCCGCCCCCGGCCGTCCAGCTCAAGCCGTGATCTGGGTGCCTGAGTCGGAACTCCTCATCGATCGGCTTCCGCCGCTCGCGATAGTCCGTCCGGGACTCGCCGTCGCGCTGGCCTGTCTCGTCACCAAGGATCGGTTGACCGCAGCCCTGACACGGAACGCCCCCGAGCTCCTCCCAGGTGAGGCGATCATCGTTCGTCCAGAGGACATCAGGAAACGCTGGAACGCGCGGGGGCTCAACGACCTGGGGCCTCCGCACCATCTCTGCCAGTCGGTCCCGTCGGTCTTGCGCACTCGTTCGGCGGCGAAGGGCCGCAACGATCGGCCGGGCCATTCGGACCTCATCGGGTTCGAGCGCCTCGAGCGCCTCCTCTTCTCGGCGCTCGGCCTCATGTCGATCGGGGTCCTCGCGGCTAAGGCGCGCGCGGTAGCGCCGACTCCCGAACTCGATGCGAGCAAGCCTGGCCGGCGGTTCGGCGACGAGTCGCGCATGACTGTCGGCCAGGATCTCGGCCACCACTTTCGCGGCGCGTTGGTCAAGCGTTCCTCGACCGTCGGGCGTCAGCAGTCGGTCGAGCTCGACTGTGAGAGAGTCGAGGTCGGCTCGGTAGGCCTCCTCGGTGATCTGACCGTCTATGAATCCACTGATCACTTGGCTCCGGAGGGAGATCAGGGCAGCGACCGCTATGCTCATGCGCTCGGGCTCCTCTCGCTACTGCTCGTCTGGACCGCCGTGCTCCTCCTGTATCGAGCGGCGATTCGCGCAGATCTCTCGGGCGCGCCGGTCTCCAGAACTACGCTCGGAATGTAGCCGCAGGGGCAGGATGGCGCGAGGACGAGCGCGGGTCGAACCTGAGACGAAGAAGAGCCGGCCGCTGAGGGGGTAGCGGCCGGCTCACGGGACCGACTGCCGAGGGGGAGGCAGCCAGGCGTTGGTCTCCAGTATCGCCGATC
>Ga0209638_1000459_pt1 | contig 26662 bp, 20 predicted proteins | sample BarGraNGADG00211_FD_184490 | JGI IMG/M metagenome (GOLD analysis project Ga0209638, IMG submission 184490) | Arctic peat soil microbial communities from Barrow, Alaska - Barrow Graham LP Ref core NGADG0002-211 (SPAdes) (version 2) | ecosystem: Environmental > Terrestrial > Soil > Wetlands > Peat...
GGTGCCGAGGAGGGGATTTGAACCCCTACACCCTTGCGGGCACCGGCTCCTGAAGCCGGCGCGTCTGCCATTCCGCCACCTCGGCATGCGCAGCCACAGGCGTTACCAATCGCTGGCGAGGCGCCAGTCTATCACATCCCAATATCGGCCCGACGGTTCGGCAATGTTGTTCGAATCGAGCCCTTTGACCCGGCTGCTGACCACGAAACTGTAGTCGCGGAAGCATAGCGACAGGATCGGCAGGTTGGTCGAAACGTACTTCTCCACGGCCGAAACCGCGCTCAGCCGGGTGCTGTCCGAGGTGGCCGTCTGGGCCGCTGCCAACAGGCGGTCGAGGATCGGGTCGGAGAAGCCCGAGACATTGGATCCGCCTGTGGCGGCCTGCGAGGAATGGAGGATCGGACTCAGATCCGGGTCGAGTCCCAGTTCGAAGTCGACTACCGCGGCCGAGAATCTGCCGTCGGAGAGTTGCCGCAAGTAGTCCGTCGCGTTTACAGCCACGATGTTGACGTCGATGCCGATGGCACGCCAGTCCGCGGCGATCGCCAAGGCGGTGCGGTAGATGATCGGGTTGGTGCCTTCGTCGGTGGTCAGCAGCTGCAACTGGTAGGGCGTGGAGGCCTTCGGCAGCGTCCACCCTGCCGTGCTACGAACCCACCCGGCGGCGGTCAGGTCCGACGCGGCGGCAGCCGCATCGAACGAGACGAAGTTCAACGCGGTCGAGTCATACCAGGGCTGGGACCACGTCGGGATCGGGAGCTGAGCCACGCTGCCGCGGCCCTCCAGGACGTCCTTGAGCAAGGCAGGCCTGTTGATTGCGGCCAGGAGCCCCAACCGGACGTTGGCGTCTCGGAATTCCGCGCCGGGCCGCTGGTTGAGGACGACACCGGTGAGGCTGGCCATCGAATAGGTGACCAGCCTGGATCCGGACGTGGAAACCGCAGCGTCAATCGCCTCCGGCGTCAGACCACCTACCGCATCGAGCTTGCCCGCTCGGAACTGGGCAGCCGCAAGCCCAGAATTGTCGAAGAAGAACATCTCCAAGTCGTTGACGGCCCCCGCGCCCACGAGCGTCGGAGGCGTCGCCTGGGCCGCCGAAGGATCAACCGTCTCGAGAGGCGCGAGGGCCGGCGTGACCGACCTGACGCGCTGCAGGTCGGCGTGCGCAGCGTCGACGTCGAGGAGTCGGAAGGGCCCGTCGCCGATCGGCTGTGAGCTGAATTCGGAATCGGCGAGCTGGGCGACGGGCACTCCACGCAGGCTGTGCTCCGGCAGAAGCGGAAGCATGGCCTGCCGGAGGAAGCCGGCATTCGGCGACTGAAGGTGGAACCGCACGAGGTCGGGCCCATCGGCCGTCGCCGTGACCCGCTGCCAGGATGCCCCCAGCGGGCCGTTGTACGAGCTGTCGTTGAGCAGTCCGGTCGTGAACACGACATCCTCGGACGTGACGCGCTGCCCGTCTTCCCAGTAGGCGTCATGGCGCAACAGGAACGTGTAGTCCTGGCCATCCGCCGATATGGACCAGCTGATCGCAAGGTCGGGCAGCAGCGTGCCGTCGGGGCCGGCGTGGAGCAGGCCTCGGAACAGAAGGGCCACGATGTCGCGGTCGGCCTGGGTGCGCGCCGTCAGGGGAGTGATCGAGCTCGGGTGGCCGACGATCCCTTCGCGATATGGAACCGTCTGATTCGGTGAGAACTGCGCCACTGCCAGGGGACCTTCCGGGGGCACAGCCATCGCGACGCCTACGACCGCGAGCGAGGCGACGAGCGCGGTGACGATAAGCCGATCCCGGCGGTTCATAGGCTTCGGATTGCTCCCCTGGAACGGCCGACGGCGTCCCGAACGCTCAGATGGCGGGCATCAGGGCCGGCCGCTCCGGTAGCGACCGGGAACGGACCCGAAGGCGCCTGGAGCCGAGGCGTTGTCGCTATCCCCGACCGAGCCGGCTGTGTGGGGTCCGGCGCGTCAGCGATCACTCGCTGCGGGTCAATGCACGATGAAGCTGATCTCCGAGAAGAGGCAGAACACTACGGCAAGCAAGATCGTGAACTGCCAGAGGCGTCGCTCTACCCCTCGCCGGCTGCGGTAGACCGAGGAGTCGCCGCCGAACGTCGCGGAGAGACCCGAGCCACGAGCCTGCATCAGGATGGCCAGCAAAAGGCAGATGCCGATCAGGTCTTGACCAAGGGCAAGGGTTGGGTTCACGGGTTACAGCAACCTCGGTGTGGCTTCGCCGGACAAACGGACCGGCGCATGGTAGCACAGAGCCGCGCCACTCCGACTTGACAGCCGGACCTCCGCGGCCTCGCGCGATGGGTCTACAGGATCAGTTTCGCGGTGTCAGGAGCGAATGACCGGTCACTTCCGGCCACGGCGAGAGGCCTCCTATCTCGAGGATCGTGGGCGTGACATCGGCCAGCCGCCCATCCTCGAGGCTCATGCCATCCATGTAGCGCCCGATGCCGAGCAGCGGCACGGGGTTCAGCGAGTGCTTGGTTACGGGGTTGCCGGCGTCGTCCTTCATCTCGTCGGCATTGCCGTGGTCGGACGTGATGAACATGACCGCTCCCGGAGCCGTCGGATCGCCGGCGTCGACCGCCAGGATCGCGTCGGCCACTCGCCCGAGACAGGCGTCCACGGTCTCGCAGGCCTTGATCGTCGCGTCCCAGACGCCGGTATGGCCGACCATGTCGGGGTTGGCGAAGTTGGCCACGATCAGGTCGTACTTGCCGCCGGCGATCGCAGCAACGAGCGCATCGCAGACACCCTCGGCGGCCATGCCGGGCTGGAGGTCGTAGGTCGCGATCTTGAGGCTCGGGATGAGCTTGCGGTCCTCGCCGGGCCACGGTTCCTCGCGACCGCCATTGAAGAAGTACGTCACGTGGGCGTATTTCTCCGTCTCCGCGACGTGGAATTGCGTCCAGCCCGCCGCGCTGACGGCTCCGGCCAGCGAGGGCACCACTTCCGGCCCGAAGACGACCTGCACCGGCAGATCGGCCTCGTAGGACGTCATCGTGGCGTAGCGGATCCCCTTCGGAGCGCGACCTGCCTGGTTGCGATCGAAGCCGGAGAACTCGGCGTCGGCAAGGGCATGGGACAACTGGCGGGCCCGGTCGGCTCGGAAGTTGCAGTGCAGGACCGCGTCGCCGTCGGCGATCGTCCCGTGATCCACGCCGTCGATGACCGTGGGCGTGATGAACTCATCGTTCTCGCCGCGCGCGTAACCCGCCTCGACGGCGGCCACGGCGGAGGGAACGTGCGCCTCGGCGACACCGTGGACGATGGCGTCGTAGCCCTTCTTCGTACGCTCCCAGCGCTTGTCGCGGTCCATGGCGAAGTAGCGGCCGCCGATGGTGGCGATCTTCGCGTCCGGATGAGCCGCGGCAAGGCGCTTCTCCAGATCGGGCACGTACTCGATGGCGGAACGGGGCGGGGTGTCCCGGCCGTCGAGCAGACCGTGGACCCGGACTCGTTTCACGCCCTCGCGAGCGGCCAACTCCGCCGCGGCCACGAGATGGCGATCGTTGGCATGGACGCCACCGGGGCCGACGAGGCTGATCAGGTGGAGGGTATGGTTGTCTTCCTTCGCCTGGGCGCACAGGGCCAGAAGCACGGGCCGTTCGAAGAAGCCGCCGGTGGAGATCGACTTGTCGATCCTGGGCAGATCCTGAAGGACCGGCTGCCCGGTGCCCAGGTTCAGGTGACCTACTTCGGAGTTGCCCATCTGACCGTCGGGCAGGCCGACGAACCGTTCCGACGCCTCGAGGGCGCAGTGCGGCCAGCGCGCCACGAAAGCAGTCCAGTTGGGCATTCGAGCCTGGACGATGGCATCGATCTCCGGCTTGTGACCGATGCCGAAACCGTCGAGGATGACGAGAGCGATCGGGCGAGGGCGCCCGGAGCTGCTGGCGGCCGGACCGGCCGTCATGCCTGGTTCCCTTGGGCGACCGCGCGAGCCTTCGCGGTAAGGGCGGCTCGGGCGACCATGCCGGCCATCTCGGCGGGCTTGAGGGAAGCGCCGCCCACGAGTCCGCCGTCGATTGAGTGCTCGGACAGGAACTCGCCGATGTTGGCGCTCGTGACGCTGCCGCCGTAGAGCACGGGCACGCTTTCCGCTGCCGTCCCCCAGCCGAGGTCGGCGACGAGGGTTGCGCGGATCGCCTCGGCCATGGCAGCGGCATCGGCGCTGGATGCCGTGCGGCCCGTGCCGATAGCCCAGACGGGCTCGTAGGCGATAACGAAGCCGGCGTTGAGGAGCGCTTCAACGTCCTTGCCGGCCAGGGCGCCGCGAAGCTGCGTGGCCACGACTTCGACGGCGCAGCCCGCGTCGCGCTCCGCGAGCAGTTCGCCGACGCACAGGATTGGACGCAGTCCGGCGGTAACTGCACGCGCCAGCTTCTTGCCGATGAGCTCGTCACTCTCGAAGGCGTCCCGTCGGCGCTCGGAGTGGCCCAGGATGACCCACGTCGCGAGCCCGGCGAGGGCGGCGGCGGAAGTTTCGCCCGTATAGGCACCCGCTAGCTCGTGATGGACGTTCTGCGCTCCTACGAAAACGTCCTTGCCGGCCAGCGCATCGCGCACGGCAGAAAGGCAGACGAAAGGCGGACAGATCACTCGGACGACGCCCGGCTCCTCGGTGCAGGCGGCGATTGTCGCGGCCAGCTCTCCAGCGTCCGCGGGGGTGGTGTTCATCTTCCAGTTGGCAGCAATGATCACAGGTCTCATAGCTGGAATGATGACAGAGAAAGGAAGCCACCCGGAGGGACAGTCGGCCCCTCGGCGGCGACCGAACGACCCAGCTTGGGTGTCAGTCGGCCCCGCCTCTGGTGCCCCGACGGCCGTCGGGGCCTCGCCGGCGCTCCCCTACCCCGTCGTCGGGATGGAGAGCCAGCCTCTCGATCCGCTCCAGGGCTCGCTGCACCGTCGAGCGATGTAGCGCCAATCGCTCGGCCAGTTCCGTGAAAGTGGCCTCGGGAATCTCGCGGCGGCCCTCCGCCACGACCCGGACGACGTACGGCTGGGTCGCCAGGCGACCGTCGGCTTCGAGCGCGGCGATGGCCTCGAGCTGACGTACTGCGGCATGGGCGGCCCTCTGGAGGTTGGCCGACTCGGCGTTGATGACGCGGTTGATGTCCCCGCGAACGGAGCGCGAGACCTGCCGGGCCTCCAACTCCAACACGGCCGATCCGCCGCCGACGAGGCGCAGGAAAGTGCCCACCGTCTCGGCGTTCTTCCAGGTGACCACGCCTCGGCCGCGGCGCATTCGCGACGAGGCCGGCAGTCCCAGCTGGCCGAGCCTCTCGCACAGCTCCCGTGCTTCGCCGGCCGGGACCACGAACTCCAGATGCGTCCGGCCGGAAGCGAGGCTGAGCGACCCGTGTGAGAGAAAGCGGCCCCGCAGATACGCGGCCCGGCAGTGCTCCGAGGCCGCGTCCCAATCGAACGCCGGGGCGGGCTCGGCAGCGTCGGGGATCTCTCGCCAGCGCCGCAGGCGCAGCACGAGCCTGGCCGTTGGCCGCCGGCCCGGGTTCAGAGCTCCCTCCAGCCCGACCGCCTCCGCCTTGCGGCAGCAGCGCCGGGGCGGGTCGATGGCCGCGAGTTCGGCTCGGAGCGAATCGACGATGTCTCGCTCGGGAGTTGTCACGCCGAGCGGGCCACCCGCGACCGCCTTCGACCGAACGACTCGCGTTCGTAGGCGTGAATGACGGCCGCCGCGAGCCGGGCCGGGTCGTGGTGATGAGCGTTGTCGGGGTCCACGACGTCCTCGAGCACCAGTCGCGGAGCCGACGCCACCGAGGCGGCCAAGCCGGTGGGCGGCCAGCGCAGTCGAACCGGCTGAGCTGAATAGGCACCCGGGCGCCGGGCGCCGAACTGGTTGTTGGCCAGGACGACATCTATCATGCCCGGGCTGGTATGCCGTTCGAGAGCGGTCATGTGGTCGGCCAGGTCGAAGCCCTCCGTCTCGCCCTGCTGAGTCGCGACGTTGCACACGTATAGTCGGATGGCGGCCGACGCTCGGATCGCGTCGACAATCTCCGGCAGCAGCAGGCTCGGCATGATGCTGGTGTAGAGGCTGCCGGGGCCGATGACGATCAGGTCCGCCTCGGCGATGGCTCGGGTCGCATCTTCGCTCGCGGCAACGCCTTCCGGCGACAGCCAGACCTGGTCGATGGCGGTCGAACGAGCGATCTCGGACTGGCCCAGGACTTCGGAGCCATCGAACAGTCGGGCGTGGAGGGTCACCGGGGTCCCGGTCGCGGGCACGACCTGTCCTCGTACCGCAAGGACGCGGTTCATCTGCCGGACCGCCTCCTCGAAATCGTCGCCCTGAACCGCCGACATCGCTGCGAGCAGCAGGTTGCCGATGGTATGGCCGCCGAGGCTACCCGATTCGTCGCCGGGGAAGCGATACTGCAGCAGCTTCGCCATCAGCGGTTCCGCGTCGGCGAGCGCGGCGATGCAGTTCCGAATGTCGCCCACGGCCGGTATGCCGAGCTCCTCCCGCAACCGACCCGACGAGCCACCGTCGTCGGCGACCGTCACCACGGCCGTGATGTTGCCGGTGTGCTCCTTGAGGCCGCGAAGCAGGGTCGACAGACCCGTCCCGCCGCCAAGAACGACGATGCGGGGGCCCCGGGCGAGGAAGCGTTTCTGGTAGATGACATCGACGAGCGGCTGGTCCGCTTCGGACGATATGAGCGGCCCAACGATGCCCCGCAATACCCGCCATGACCCGTACCCGAACAGGACCAGGCCGGCCAGGCCCAGGAGCAGCGCGCGTACTCCATAGGGCAGGAACTGCAGAGTGAGCGCGGAGACCGCGGCCTGACTGGCCTTGGGCACTTCCACATCCCGGTAGATCTGGCGCAGCCACAGCGCGCCGGCCAGGGCCAGGCATAGCTCGCCGACGAAAACGATGACGAGCCAGCGCTTGATGCCCATGCCGGGCTTCAGCCAGCGGCGTGCGCCAGAGCCAATAGGCCGCCGATGCGAGTCCCGCTGGGGATCGGCCCGCGGATCGGCCTGCCGATCGCTCACGACCGTGTGCTCATTCTCGCTCCAGCTCCCGGTGGAAGACCGCGACCGCCCCGAAGCCACGTCGCTCGAGCCAGCCGCGGAGCTCTTCAGCCATGACGATGGAGCGGTGGTAGCCGCCGGTGCAACCGATTGCGATCGTCAGTTGCGTCTTGCCTTCGCTGGTGAAGCCGGGGACCGTCAGTTCCAGGAACTGTTCCAGGAAATCGAGGAATTGGGCGGCGATGGGCTGGCCCATGACGTATTCGCGCACAGCCGGCGTCAGGCCCGAGAGATGGCGTAAGTCCTCCACGTAGTACGGGTTCACCATGAAACGGACGTCGAAAACAAGATCCGCTTCGAGCGGGACGCCGTACTTGAACCCGAAGCTGATCAGCTGGAAGACCATCTGCTGTTCCGCGCTCGGGTGGGCAAGCTGGGCGAAGATGCGCTCCTTGAGCTGGCGGAGCGCCAGGTCGGACGTGTCGATGACAACGTCCGAGTCGGCCCGGACCGGTTCGAGCAGCCGTCGCTCCTCGGCGATCGAGCCCGCGATGCCGCGCTGACCGGCCAGCGGGTGACGGTGCCTCGTCTCCGAATACCGCCGAATCAGCACATCGTCGCGCGCTTCCAGGAAGAAGACGCGGGGCTTGATGCCACGACCTTCGAGCGCTCCGCGAACGGCGGCAAGGGCCAGCGACGCGTCGCCCGCTCGCACGTCGAGAACGATCGCCACCTTCTCGAAGCGTTGCCTGTCCTGCGAGACGAGCTCGGCGAGCTCGGGCAGCAACTCGCCCGGCAGGTTGTCCATGCAGGCGTAGCCCAGGTCTTCGAACAGCTTGGTCGCAGCCGTCTTGCCGGCACCCGAGAGGCCGCTGAGGATGACGACCCGCTGTGAGTTCTGGCGCTCGCGCGGCGACCCAGGCCGGCGCTCGCCGGTCGTGGAGGAACTGTGCCCGGCGGCTGGCTGGCCGGAGTCCCCATCAGTGGCGCTCGCTTTGCTCGGCATGTATCTAGTCTAGCGCCGCAACGCTCCACGGCACGAGCGACACGCCGCGGCACGGAGCCGCCACGCCACAGCGCGGCGCGGAAAGGCGAGGCGCGACGCGGCGCGCCACAGCACGGCGCGGAAAGGCGAGGCGCGACGTGGCGCGGAAAGGCGAGGCGCGGAAACTAGCGAGCGAAACGGAGTCGCTCGGCCCATTCGGCGGCGGATGCCGCCAGCCGCTCGCCTACGTCGGCGGAGGCCGGGCCGGTGGAATTGCCGCCGGACGCAGGCAGGGCAGCCCCGGCAATCCCGCGCGAAACGTTGACCAGCAGTCCCCCGGCGGGGCCTCCGCGCGGGCCGCCGGCGGGTGGCGCGGTCGCCGGCCCGTGGCGCAGCACCGGAGCCACTTCCCCACCCTGCGCACCCACTCCCGGAACGAGTAGCGCGAGATCCGGCGCAATGGCCCTGATCCGTTCCAGCTCGACCGGTGCCGTGGCCCCGACGACGAGGCCGACCGTGCCGCCCTGGCCCCACGTCCGTGCCCGCCGCGCGACCCGTGCATACAGCGGCTCAGCCGGCGCTTCGAGGCTCGGGTCGGCGGCCACGTCGAGAGACTGGAGTTCACCCGCGCCGGGATTGGAGGTCCGGCACAGCACATACGCGAACCTGTCGCCTCGCGAAATCAGAGGCTCGATGGCCTCCGAACCCAGATATGGGTTGGCGGTTATGGCGTCGCAACCGAGGATGTCGTAGAGCGCAGTCGCCTGACGCGCGGCCGTGGTCCCGATGTCGCCGCGCTTGACGTCGGCGACGAACATGACGTCGGCCGGGACACGGCCGCGCAGCCGCTCCAGGGCCGCAATGCCGGCGGAACCGAAGGCTTCGAAGAAAGCCACGTTCGGCTTGACCGCCGCCGCGAACGGCATGGTCGCGTCGAGCAGGATCTCGCAGAAGCGCTCGACGCCCGCCAGGTCGCGCCCAAATCCATCGGGCAGCGCGTCGGGTGCAGGATCCATGCCCACGCACAGGACAGAGCCCACGGCCTGGGTCCGGGCGGCGAGGCGCTCGAGGTAGGTCATCGCGCCGCTCACAGGACGCCCACATGCATGTCCACGAGTTCGTCTCCAGCTTGGGACCATACCGGCGCCCGCGAGACGCCATCGTATGTCACCTGAGAACGTCGAGCTTGTCGCCGCTCACCCGAGTGGCGGCGCTATCTCGCGGCCCACCTGAGTCCCCTCGGCTGCCACGTCCAGAACTTCCAGCTGGATCGACTCGAAGCCGCCAAATCGGCGGCTGACCGCTCGCGCCACGACATCGATCCTGTCTCCGGACTGGAGCATGGTCGCCAGGTCCGGCCGCCGGAAGGCGACCGCGTCGAGCACGTCTCGTCCACGCCCCAGGACCAGTTGAGTGTGCCCTCCCGCAGCCGAACGGGCACGTACGACCCGAAGACCGGTAACCGCCAGCAGCGGCAGCGGGTTGCCGGGGCCGGTCGGCTCCAGCATCCCGAGCTCGCTGACGAGCGCGTAATCCACGGAGGCCGCGGGCACAACCAGGTCCACCCATAACTCGGGGCGGCCGGACGGAAGAGCGGCGGCAGCGGCCAGATCGAGGAACCGGGTCTGGAACTCCGGCCACCGATCAACGGACATGTCAAAGCCCGCCGCGGCCGCATGACCGCCGTGTCGATCGAGCAGATCGCCGCATTCGATGAGCGCCTCTGCCAGGTTGAAGCCCCGGGGGCTGCGGCACGAACCGCGCAGAATGCCGGCTTCTGGGCCGGCCAATGTCACGACGACCGCGGGGCGACCCAGGTCCTCGGCGAGGCGGCCGGCCACTAGACCGATGATCCCAACGGACCACTCCCCGCGGACGAGCAACGCGGCAGGGAGCGCGAGGGACGCTCGGGGCGCGAGTGGCGCCGGCGCCGAGTCCGCCGCCTCGGCGGCCGGCGCTTCGGACCCCTGCGCTTCGGAGCCCAGCGTGAGCCCAAGGACCGCCCTGGCTTCCGCGACCGCGGTCCGGGTGAGTTCGCGCCGTTCACGGTTCGCGGCGTCGATCTCGGCCGCGAGAGCCTCGGCTTCCTCACGATCCTCGGCGAGCAGAAGCCTCGCGGCCCGCGCTGCCTCGCCAACCCTTCCCGCGGCGTTGAGGCGCGGCGCGATTGCGAACCCGATGTCGTCGAGGTTCAGGCGCTCGGCGTTCAGGCCGGCACGCGCGATGAGCGCGGCAAGTCCGGGCCGGCACGCGCCGCGCAGCCGCTGCAGGCCGAGCCGAGCGATGCAGCGGTTCTCGCCCAGGACCGGCGCCACGTCTCCGACGGTTCCGATGATCGCCAGATCCGAGAGTTCGCGCACCGACGCCGGCAGCACTCCGGCACCGCCCGGCCCTTCGGCCACGTCAAGCTCGCTCAGAAGGTGGGCCACCTTCCAAGCCACTCCCGCGCCCGTCAGATCGTGGTCCGGATAGACGCTGTCGGCGCGTTGCGGATTGACGACGCCCACCGCCCGCGACGGCCAGGTCGCGGCGTGGTGGTGGTCAGTGACCAGAACGTCGATGCCTCTTTGGGCCGCCAACTCTATCTCCGGGGCGCTGCTCGTTCCGCAGTCGGCCGTCACGATGAGCGTCCTGCCCTCGGCCACGGCCCGCTCGATGGCTCGCAGCGAGAGGCCGTGCCCGTCCCCAAGCCGCTCGGGAACGTAGCTCGCCACGTCCAACCCGAGGCGACGCAGCGCGAGCACGAGGATCGCCAGACCCGTGAGGCCGTCGGCATCGAAGTCGCCGTACACGAGGACGCGTTCGCCCCGGGCCCGCGCCTCCGCCACCCGCCGGAGCGCAACTTCGGCGTCGGGGAGCAGACGCGGATCGTGCAGCCCCTCCTCCGCCGAAGCCAGGAACCCCGCCAGCGCCTCCGCGCTCCCAATGCCGCGCGCGGCGAGAACGCCGAGCAACCGCTCGGAGATGCCACGTTTGGCTGCCAGGGATCGGCACTCCGGGTCCAAGATTGCAGGTGCCGGAATGCGCCATCGGAAGCTCGATTGGATCATGCCGTGCAGCATGCCACGACCGGCTTATCTACGACGTATCTGGGGCTCGTCAGAAACCCAACTCCGGCATGCGCCGGCCGAGCCGAGGGTCCAGGCTCGCCGGTCCGCCGAGCGTAGGGCCAGCGCCCGTGCCGCACGTTCGGGCGCAAATCCCGGTGCTCAGGTGCATGCGGCAAGCGCGGCAACTCCAGACCGGGCCCATGGATCGGGGCATATGGTCGAACTTGCCCCACGTGGAAGTTGGAGCGGATGGGACGGCGTCGGCCCGACCCGAACCTCTCATTGGCCGCTCTGCAAGCCTGCGCCCGAGCGTGAGTCCGGCTCCGTAGCGGTCGGACGCCGCTTCACGACGCGCTGTCGGGCCGCGACATCGCGCCCAACTCTCGCTCCAGGCAAGTTGGGCCAGAAGGCAATCTCGGACTGGGCCCCCGCTCCGGATGGAGAAAGAGCAGCGCCAGGGATCGACCGCTTAGCTGGCGATTCGATCCGACGCCTAACCGAGGGCGGCGACTCACCCCGTCGCCGCGAAGAGCTGGAAAGGGCGATACGGTACTGCCAGCGTTTCGGCATGGGGCGCTAGCCGCCGGGTCACCCGCAGCGAGCGAACTCAGACGTCCGTGAGCGCGGAGCACAGGCGACAACAACGCCCTGCGCCGGCCGAGCGAGGGCCCAGGATCGCCGGTCCGCCGAGTGCAGGCCGAGGCGGCGACGAGCACGAGCCAGGCGAGCCTGGCTTGAAGCGAGCGCACCTGAAGGTGCGTGAGCGAGGAGCGCAGGAGCAACGAAGGAACGCGCCGGCCGACGGCGAGCCTATGCGTTGGAGCGGCGACCACCGCGGAGGGCGGCCAGTCTCGCGGCCTTGCGATGATCTTCCCAGAGCTGCCACACCACGAGGAGCGGGCTCGCATTGAAGATCGACGAGTAGGTGCCCGAGATGATGCCGATGAGCAGAGCCAGGACGAAGTAGTGGATCGCGCTGCCGGCGAACAGAAGCAGAGCGACGAGGGTGATCACCACCGTGAAGCTCGTGTTGATCGACCGGCCGAACGTCTGCAGGATCGAATGGTTCACGATCTGGTCGAAGGGCTCCCCGGCATGGCGCGCCTTGTTCTCGCGGATACGGTCGAAGACGACGATCGTGTCGTGAACGCTGAAGCCGATGACAGTCAGCATGGCCGTGACGAAGAGGGCGTCGATCTGGACTCCGAATATCGTGCCCAGGATGGCGAAGATGCCGACGACGACGATCACGTCATGGAGCAGGGCGACGAGGGCTGTAGCACCGAACTTGATGCTCCGGAACCGGATGCCGACCCAGATCAGGATGCCCAGCGAACCGAGCAGGATGAGCAAGAGCGCCTGGAAAACGAGCTCTGAGCTGATGATCGGACCGACCGTGGTCTGCTGTCTCGTGCAACTGAGAGCACCAAGGTTGGGGTCCTTGATGACCGCGTCATAGATCGTTCGCAGAATGCTTCCTTTGGCCGGAACATTGATCGTGCAGGCTTTGCCGTCCTGACCCGCGCTGACAATCTGGTTGGCGGGTGTGGCCGACCCACTCGCCGAAGGCGAAGCGGTTTGGCTGCCTGTTGCGGAAGCCGTCGGGGTGGCAGTCGGAGATGCTGTCGGCGTGGCGGTGGCGGAGGCGCTGCTGCTCGCGGACGAGCTGGAGCTGGCGGTCGGACTGGCGGTAGGCGTGGCTGCAGCCGTGGCCGAAGCGCTGCTGCTCGCTGAGGAACTCGCGCTCGACGAACTGCTCGCAGACGGGCTGGGGGTCGCGGGCAGCGGGGTTTCGGCCGGGAAGAGGTCGGCTCGCTTGGTTCGGATCGTGAAGTAGTTGGCGGCGTCCTCACTGACTTCGGCGTCGGTGATCCCGTTCGCCACCAGGACGGCCCGCATCTCCCCGACGGTGGCGTTCTTGTTCTGGAGCTGGATCTCCCAGACCGTTCCGCCTGTGTAGTCCACGGAGAACTGCAGCCCCGCCTTGCCGTTGGAGAGCGGGGTTAGCGCGATGAAGATGAGACCCGGAACGAGGATCAGGCCGGAGAAGAGGAAGAACCAGTTCCGCTTGCCGATTACGTCAAACACGACCGCGCGCCTCCCGGCGTGCCGGCCGCTGGCCGGGTAGGGCTCGAGCCTTGAACTCCGCCTCGGAGACCCCGAACAGCCAAGCGCGGTGCGTGACCGACTGGTGGACGACGAACCGAAGCGCCGTCCTGGAGACGACAACCGCCGTGAACATCGACGTCAGCACGCCGACGATCAGGACGAGGGCGAAGCCCTGGATCGTTGGCGACCCGAAGAAGTACAGGATGAAGGCGGTGATGAGAGTCGAAACGTTGGAGTCGATGATCGAGTTCAAGGCGCGGTTGAAGCCCGCCTCGACCGCCGACACGAGGGTCTTTCCCGCCCGCAATTCTTCCTTGGTTCGTTCGAAGATCAGGATGTTGGCGTCAACCGCCATACCTACCGAGAGCACGAAGCCCGCAATGCCCGCCAGAGTCAGCGTGACCGGGACTATCCGGAATATCGCATAGACCACCAGGGTGTAGTAGCCGAGCGCGAAGCAGGCGACCAGCCCCGGAAGCCGGTAGTAGATGAGCATGAAGAGCAGCACCAGCGCAATGCCGATGAAGCCCGCCAGGAGCGTCTGGTTGAGGAAGGTCTTTCCCAGGGTCGCCGGGACCTCGACATGGCCCTGATCCTGCATCACGTATGGCAGGGCGCCGTACTGGAGGATGGTGGCGAGCTGTCCGGAGTCTGTGGCGCCAGTGAACCCGCCGCTGATCGTGCCGGTTCCGTTGATTGCGCCCTTGATGTAGGGGGCCGAGATCACGTTGCCGTCGAGAACGATGGCGAAGACGTCGTCGACGTGAGCACCCGACCAGGTGTTGAAGTCCGCCGCCTTGCTACCGGCGAAGGCGAAGTCGACCACCCAGCCCGCCGGTGGCCCCTGGTCGTAGCGAGACTGGATCTTGCTCGGGTCCAGATCGGCACCGGTGAAGGGCACGTTGGCCGGCACCGTCAGCAGGGTCGGGTCGATCTTGGTACCGTCAGCCGGGATTGGCAGTGCGCCCGGGGTCGTGTGCGTGCCGTAGTGGGCGGCATCGGGTGGCAGCAACACGAACTGCAGAAGGCCAGTCTTACCGACAAGCTGTGCGATCTTATCTGCGTTGTTGACGCCGGGGACAGACACGATGACGCGGTCGCCCGCCGCGGTCTGAACGATCGGCTCAGAGACACTGAAGGTGTTAACGCGCTGTTCCATGATCGACCGGATGGTCTCCATCTGCGCGGACGTCGGGGCCGTCTGGCCTTTGCCGACCACGGCCTGGTACGTGATGGAGAAGCCGCCCTTGAGGTCGAGGCCCAGCTTGGTGTGGACCGGCTGCGTAATGCCCGCATCGACGCTGCTGAGCACGAGGAAGCGCGCACCAGGGTGATCGACCCAGATGGCCATCAACCCGAGCAGAATGATCAGGATCGGAAGGAAGCGTCGCACGAGGCGGGATGATAGCAGGGTTGGCGGTTGCGCCGCGCGTCGGCGCCGACGCGCCATCGACCGCCCTTCGGGGACGACTCTCCGCTACCCGTCCAGACCGGCCTTGATTCTTGCCGCCAGCGCCGGGCCGATGCCCGGGACAGCCGCGACCTGCTCCACGGGCGCCTCACGCACGCGCTTGGCCGAGCCGAATACCCGAAGCAGCGCGGCCCGCCGCTTGGGTCCCACGCCGGGCAGATCGTCGAAGACGGAACGGGTCGCGGCCTTCGCCCGCAGGGAGCGGTGGTACGTGATCGCGAAGCGGTGCGCCTCGTCCCGGAGCCGCTGCATCAGGTACAGCGCCGAGGAAATGGTCGGCAGCAGAACCGGCTCCTCCCGACCGGGCAGGAAGATCTCCTCCCGCTCCTTGGCCAGCCCCACGACCGCGAGATCCTGGTAGCCCAGCTCGTCGAGCACTGCCTTGGCCGCCGACAGCTGGCCCTTGCCGCCGTCGATGACGACGAGATCCGGCAGGAGCCAGCGCAACTCCTCTTCGTTGCCCTCTTCGCCCGTCCGGGCACGCTTGAAGCGGCGCCGCAGCACTTCCTGGTGGCTGGCGTAGTCGTTGGCGCCCTTCACTTCCTTGATCCGGAAGCGGCGGTACTCGCCGGTCCGCGGCTTGCCGTCCTCGAAGACGACCATGCTGCCGACCGATTGCGCTCCCGCGAAGTTGCTGATGTCGTAGCACTCGATACGCAGCGGGGCCGCCGGCAGATCGAGAGCCCCGGCCAGCTCCTCGAGGGCCGCCAGCGTCTTGCCCTTGTCGGCCAGCCAGCGGGCATGCTCGCGTGCCAGCGTCTCCGTTGCATTGCGCGTGGCCAGCTCGAGGAGCTCGCGCTTTGCGCCCCGCTGCGGGACGTGGAGGCGGACGGCAGCTCCCCGGCGTGCGGCAAGGAACCCCTCCAGCTCGGCCGCGTCCTCGGGGAGAGCGGGCACGAGCACGTCCGGTGGCACGCTCGTGGCACGCTCGTAGTACTGCAGCACGAAGCCACTCAGGACGGTGGCGTCGTCGGTCTCGCGCGGGGCGTCGAGCAGGAACACGTCGCGCCCGACCATCTTTCCGCCGCGAACCGCGAACAGCTGCACGGCCGCCTGCGTGTCCTGGCGGGCCAGCCCGAGCACGTCCTCCTCGGTTGTGGCGTGGGCTGCCATCTTCTGCGACTCCATCGTCCGCTCGATGGCTTTGACCTTGTCGCGCAGGGCCGCGGCGCGCTCGTATTCGGTCGCCTCGGAGGCTGCATGCATCTGGCGCGTCAGCTCGCGGGCCACGACCTCCTGGCGGCCTTCGAGGAACCGTTCGATCTGCGCGATGTCGGCCCGATAGCCGGCTTTGTCGATGTACCCGACGCAGGGCGCCTGGCAGCGCTTGATGTGGTACAGCAGGCAGGGCCGTTCGATGGCCTTACGGCCTTCGTGGATGTCGAGCGTGCACGTCCGGAACGGGAAGATGCGCCGGATCAGGTTCATCGCTTCGTCGACGCTGCTCGCCGACGCATACGGCCCGAAATACCGGCTGCCGTCGGCCGGCAGCTTGCGCGTGCGCTCGACCCGCGGGAAATCCTCGGAAAGCGTGATCTTGATGAACGGATAGCTCTTGTCGTCCTTGAGCCGCACGTTGTAGCGCGGCCGATAGCGCTTGACGAGGTTGATCTCGAGCAGCAGCGCTTCGCTGACCGAGTCGGTCATCGTGTATTCGAGGTCGGCGATCCGCTCGATGACGCTGCGGATCAGCTGGCTCTCGCCGCCGCCGGTCTGCTTCTGCCAGTAGCTCCGGACGCGGTTGCGCAGGCTCTGGGCCTTGCCGACGTAGATCACCGTCCCGCGCGCGTCCTTCATCAGGTACACGCCGGGCCTGTCGGGAAGCCTCTTGAGGGTCGCGGCTAGATCTGGGGTCACGGCTCGATTCTATGCGGACGCCGCTTGAGGGTCGCGCCGGCCTGCCGGCACCGCGGCAAGGTCTATGCGTAGAGGTCGCGTACGGTGATGACGCTGCCGGTGAGGTAGTCGATGATCACGGTCGCCTGTCGGCCCGAGGTTGGGCCCGCGACGGTGGTGAAGATCACCTTCCACACCCAGCGGTAATCCTTCGCATCGGCCCACCAGAGGTCGCCGTAGACGACCATGGCGCTCGCGCCGGCAATCTCCTCCTGCGTGGCGGAGGCCTCCTGCGCGGCGATCCGGATCGCGTCGGCCTGCGAAATGCCGAGGCTCGGAGTCACAGGTGGCGTTGGTTCGGGCCGGCTCGGACTCGTCGAGTGCGAAGCCGACGGCGTGGACGACGGCGTCGCCGACGGCGACTCCACCGGTTGGGTGTCATCGCGCGATCCCAGCCATTCGAGCCGCCCCCACGAAATGAGCCGGTCGGAGCCCGAGTAGAACGCCACCCGATCGCCCAAATGCCTTACCCGGCCATGCAACTGCTTCCCAGTGGCGTCGAGAAGCGGTTGCCAGGTGTGGCCCAGGTCGGCCGATTCCCAGATCGACGCGCCCGTCGTGGAAGCGAGCGGGCTCACAGGCGAGTCCACAACCTCGGCGACCAGCCGGTTCCCCACGGAAACCATGTCGAGGAGATAGCCGGGGAGGTTGCCCTGGTCGACTCGCCAGGTCAGTCCGTCGCTGGAGCGAACGATCCTGCCACCGTTGACCGTCGATAGGCCGACCGAGCCTTCAATCCCCGTACCAAGGTAGGTTCCATCCGAGGTCCGGCCTCCGCAAGCGAATTGGATACCGGGCGGCAGGGTGACTCGCGCCCATGTCTTCGCGTCGAGTGAGCGCCACTCCACCGACCCGCTGGACGGCAGTTGCCCAACGCACAGGCCAGCCGTCCCGGGCTCCGAGACCGCCGGCGATCCGGAGAGCGCTTCTAGAATGAATGAGTCGGGCCTCACCGGGAGCTGACTGGCCGTGGACCAGGTCAGCCCGTCGACCGAAGTCAGCACGGAACCGGTCCCGGTCCCTTCGCTCGTCTGCACCAGAGCCACGAAGGCACCTGCGACCATGCCCAGATTGTCGCCAACCAGCCCCGCCAGAGCCGGCGAATCGATTCGGCTCCAGTGCAGCCCATCGGTCGAGCGCCACAGCTGCCGGCTCGAGACCGGCGTCGGCGTCGCAGCCGAAGAGGCGAGGCAGTCACCGGTCGAATTGCAAAACGGCGTCGACCCTATCGTCAGGTACACCCCGCCGGACCGGACGATGAGACCGGGCCAGAACTGGTCTGGGCCATCGACGGAGACGATCGCCGGGTCCGCCGGAACCGCCCACGTCGAGCCGTCCCCGGAGCTGCATAGGGACTCGCTGCCGGAGCCGGAGGTGCAGATGCCCACGAAGCCGTGAGCCACCTGACCGGAGACGCTCACCAGCGTGCCGTCGGCCCGCTGCCACGACCAGCCATCGCCGGCCGCCGGCACGCCCCTGGACTGTTCGTTGCGGATCGTCACGAGCGCCGCTGTGCCGGCCACGGCCACAACGAGGACGGCAGCAGCGGCCAGGGCGAAAAACGCTCTCCGGACACCGGGCCGAGCATGGACCAGGCTCAGCCTTCGGGCAGCGGGTTCCGTTACAGGCACGGTGTCGATGAAGCGCACCAGCGCGTCCGGCGCAGCCGGCGCGTGTCCAACGACGGACTTTCGTAGCCTCAGCTCCAGCTGGGCGAGTTCGACGTCATCCATCTCAGGCTTCATCGCCAGATCCCTTCAAATCCGTCCGGAGCGCCCGGAGGGCATAGTGCAGGCGTGACTTCACGGTTCCGAGCGGGAGGTCGAGCGTCTCGGCAACCTGTTCGAGAGTGAGATCGCGCCAGAAGCGCAGAGCGATGACGATGCGGTGGTCGGGCGCAAGCCTGGCCACAGCGCCCGCGACCTCGTCTCCCTCGATCATCGAGCCGAAAATGTCGGGGGACTCAACCTCGCCGGCGTCGTCCAGATCCACCATCCGCAGCGTTCGATGCCGCCGCAGGCGGTCGCGACAGACGTTGACGACGATCCGCTCGAACCAGGGGCCGAAGGCCTCGGGGTCGCGCAGGGTCGGCCAGTTCCGCCAGGCTTTGACCAGGGCGTCCTGCACGGCGTCCTGTGCTTCAGTGGCGTCGCCGAGGATGTAGCCGGCCAGGCGGTAGGCGTCGTTGACCTCCGCACGCGCGGCCCGAACGTATTGGTAGGATGCGCCCTCGAACGCGTCCAGCTGAGTCACGATCAGGTGCCCCTCCACGGTGCTCGTCCTCACTCGGTCCGGTCGAAACGACCGGTTCAATCATCCAGACGAGGTCGGATCTCCAAAAGGTTCAGCCTGCGGCGTCCGCGGCCGCGACTACCCTACGAGATCCAGTTGCCGGAGGCCAGGACTTCGCCGGTGAAGAAGTCGACGACGACGAAGGTGCCCTGCGCATTCAGCGGCCCGCCGTAGTACTGCGTGAACGAAACGTGCCAGACCCAGCGGCCGTACATGCTGTCCAGCTCGGCGCCAGCCCCTGCGGAGGCGACCTGGTCCGCCGGAGCGTGGACCGCGTTCGTCGCGATTCGGATTGCCTCCTCCCGAGAAATGCCGTTGACAGGCGTCGGCGGGGGCGTATACGTCGGCGCTGCGGAGGACTCCGGCAAGCCGGTCGCGGACGGCGTCGTACCGGGCGACTCCGATGGCGAAAGCGGGGCGCCCACGTAGTAGCCCCCGCCACTGGTGCGAAGCAGGACGAGGTCGCCGAACTGCTCAACCGCGTTCGCGCGGTCCATCAGCTTGTGGAAGGCCCCGCCGTCGTCGGACGACTCCCAGGCAACCTCCATGCTGCCCGAGCCGATCGCCACGGTGACGATTCGGTCGCCGGAGACGGCCAGCGAGCCTGGCTCCCAGCCGGTGGCCAGCTTCGTCCAGTCCAGTCCGTCGGTCGAATGGAGCAGTCCTTCGCTGCCGTGCAAGATCAGGCTTCCGTCGGCCAGGCGCCACGGTTGGCCCCCGGCAATGACGCCCGCCGGAATGGAAGCAGCGGCCCATGCACGTCCATCGGCCGAGTACAGGTACTTGTTCTCTTTGGGGAGGCTGGCGAGGAGACCCCCGGAGGTGTCTGGGGCTCCTCCGAAGTCCGGGTGCCCGCTCACGAGCCCGCCGTCCGTCCAGCTCGCTCCGTCAGTGGAGAAGTACAGGTGACAGCGGTTCCCCGCCGCATCATCCGGCTGGCCAATCAGGGCGTACCCCGCCGAGCCGGCTGCCAATCCCGAGAAGCCGTGCGGCTCGTTTGGCATCGTGGATGGCTGCCAGCGGACGCCGTCCGTGGAGTACCAGAGGCCTTCTCCGCCCATGATCACGTAGCCGCCGCCCGCCCGGTGGGCGATTTCCACGGGCGTGAAGAGTGCCGTGGCATCGGCGCTAAAGACCGCCGGGTCCGGGGGGCTCTGCCACCACCAGCCGTTCGTCGACGTGCACATCGAGTCGCCGCATCGGCCGAGGTAGCCGTTGGCGATCCGAACGACCGCGCCATCAGGCTTACGGTTCAGCTCGTGCCAGCGCCATCCCCCAACGACGAGGCCTGGGTTGGAGGGCGAAACCGTGGGCGATTCGGCGGCGCTCGAACTGGAAACAGGAGGCGACGAGCTCGCGGCGTGCCCGCCCGCCGACGGAGCGCCAACCATCGTGAGCTTCGATCCGGAGAAGAGCCCGACCCGGTCTCCAAGCGAGATCACCTGCGTTCCGGCCAGCGGATTCCCATCCAGAACGGCGATCCGCTGCCAGGTCGTGGTGTCGGTCGATTCCGAGAGAGCCGTCAGGTCCGTGCTCGGGATCCTCGCGATTGCCAGGACGCGTTGCCCGACCACGGCCAGCGAGTCCAGCCCCGAACCGGGGCCGGTCCCGGCATGCCACGCCAGGCCGTCGGCGGAGGTGAGCAGCGTCTTCGCCCCGTTAGTCCAGTCGGCCGTGCCGACTCCGACATACGTGCCGTTCTGCAGGCGCGTGGACGACGACAGACCCGCGACGCCGTCGGGGAGGGTTAGCGCCTTCCATCTGAGGCCATCGCTTGACGAGACAACGTGGTAGACCGGCGAGCCGTCGACCAGATCGCTTCTCACTGCCACCAGGCCGATAGCTCCGCCGGGCCGCGGTGACAACACGTCCGCCGGCAGATCCAGCGGCGTCCAGGTTGCTCCGTCGGTCGATGTCAGAAGCCGCGGCGCCGACTGCTGGCCGTCATAGGTCTGCGCCACCATGGCGAACCCGTCGGCCAATGCCTGGACTTGAGCCCGTTGCAGGCCCGGCAGGTCGATCGTGACCGCCGACCAATGGAGGCCGTCGCTCGAGCGCCACGTGCCCGGATCGATCGTTCCCGTCGCCACCCAGCTGGCAGTGCCATGCGCCACCGACCAGCCTCCAAACGGCGCAGTCCCATCCACGAGAAATGCCGCGGGGTCGGGCGGAAGCGTCCAGCTTACGCCATCCTTCGACGTGCATGCGGCTGGGAGTCCACTCGCGACACACTCGCCGAGGTATCCACTGACAATGCGGGCGACCAGGCCCGGGGCAGGCTCGCCCACCCGCCACCAGCCCCAGTGGCCGGTCTCATAGTCGAACGAAGCGGACGCCGGGGCCGTAGGCGAAGTCTCCGTCTGGCCGTTTCGGACCGCAACGAGAGCCGCGCCGCCGGCGATGGCAAGAGCGATTGCGGCGACAGTGGCAATCCCAATGGCCCCGCGTCGCCTGGGGGCGCCCGTCATCCGTTCTGCCGAGTCATGATCAGTTGCCCCTCCCCGGTTCTCGCCCTCGCTCGAGCCGCTCGAGCCGATCGGCTCCATTGTCAATACGAGCCGTGATCTCCTAAGGTTCAGCAGGGCCAATTCCCCGTCGGCCGCGAAAGCCGTCTGCCGCGCGCCACGCCGCGGGTTGGGACTGCTTCGCATGACAGTCGCTACCATTCCGGGCAGGAGGTGCGCGATGGATGATCTGGTCGAGAGCGTTCGAGGGGTCCTGTCGACCACGCCCGAGCGCTGGCGCTCGCTTGCGAGTTCGATCCAGCCAGCCCTACTGGCGCGTCGCCCGGCCGTCGGCGAATGGTCCGCGGTCGAATGCTTGCAGCACATCCTCGACACGGAGGTGGGCGCCTTTGGCATCCGCCTGGAGGCATTCCTGGCTGGCCGGGACCTGGCCGCCTTCGACCCCGACGCGGCCGGCTTCCGGCCCGAGCCCGGATCAGACCCCAAGGCGCTCGCGGCCCGATTCGCCGAGACGCGCGCTCGCAGCCTCCAGGTCCTGGCGCGAATTCAGCCAGCCGATCTGGCGCGCACGGCGAACCATGCCGAATACGGCGAGGTGACGCTGCGCGAGATGCTCAACGAGTGGGCCGCGCACGACCTGATGCACACGGTTCAGGCCGAGCGCGCGCTCATGCAGCCGTTCGTCGTCGGCTCCGGCAAGTGGCGCGGTACCTTCGCCGCCCACGACACCGCGGCCCGGGGCGGCTGAGCTCGCGGGCTCCCGTGGCGCTGCGACCGGGTCTGCACAACGACCGGACTCAGGTCGCCAGCGGTCGATCACTGGCACCGTTGTTCGGCCATCCGGAGTGGGGGCCCGAGCCCGGCACTGCTTACTGGTCCAACTTGCCTGGAGTGAGAGTTGGCCATCCGATCGCAGCCTGCGGCGCTTGATGAGGCGGCGTCCGACCGTCTGGGGGCAGGAGTCACGCACGGGCGCAGGCCGACACAGCAAACAATGAGCGATTCGGTCCCTCTCGCGGCCGGTCATCGCCCTCCCGTCTGCTCCAACTCTCAGGTGAGGCAAGTCTGACCAGATGACCTGATCCTGGCCCTGGTCTGGATCAGCCGCCCCTGCGCGTGCAGCCGAAATCGCCCAATCGCACCCGAACGTGGAGCGGAGCGCCGGCCGTGGCAGGCATGCCGCCTCTTCAGCCCGGCTGAGCCATCGCCTACGGGTAGTTCGGCGCGGAGCGGGCCAGATCGACGTCGTGCGGGTGGCTCTCGATCTGGCCCGAGTGGGTCAGCTGGACGAAGCGCGCCTTGAGGCGCAGATCCGCGATCGACTCGGCGCCACAGTAGGTCATGCCGGCCTTGGTGCCGCCGATGAGTTGGTAGAGGATGCCCGACAGCGGCCCAGCCACGGCGACGAGCGCCTCCACTCCCTCCGGAACGAGCTTGTGGCGATCCACCTGTGGGTAGCGGTCGCTGCCTGCCGACATGGCGCCGAGCGAACCCATGCCGCGGTACTCCTTGACGACGCGACCGCCGACACGTTCGGCCTCGCCGGGGCTCTCTTCGGCGACCGCCAGAAGCCGGCCGAGCATGACCGCGTCCGCACCGGCGGCCAGAGCCTTGACGATGTCGCCCGAGTAGCGGATGCCGCCATCGGCGATGATCGCGACGCCGTGCTCGTGGGCGACCGCGCCGCACATCATGATCGCGGTGAGTTGCGGGACTCCGACGCCGGCGACGATCCGCGTGGTGCAGATGGAGCCTGGGCCGATGCCCACCTTCACGCCGTCCGCGCCCGCCTCGATGAGCGCGGCCGTTCCCTCCGGAGTGGCCACGTTGCCGGCCACGAGGTCGATCGCGTCCCCGTACGAGGCACGGTAGCGACGCAACGCGTCGAGCACGTTGCGGGTGTGGCCGTGTGCCGTATCCACGACCAGCGCGTCCACGCCGGCCCGGACCAGGCCCTCGGCCCGCGCCACGGAGTCGGCTCCGACGCCGACGGCGGCCGAAACACGCAGCCGTCCCCGCGAATCCACGTTCGCGAGAGGGGCGTCACCGGAAACCTGCGCCGCCTTGACGGCAGCGACCTGCTCGGCCTGGCGCTCCGGCGCCTGATTTCGATGGATCACGCCGATGCCGCCTTCGAGCGCCATGGCGATCGCCATTCGATCCTCGGTGACGGTGTCCATTGCCGCGCTGACGACCGGCGTGTTCAGCTGAATATGCCGCGAGAAGCGGCTCACGACGCTGGCATCCCCGGGCAGGATCTCCGAATACTGTGGGATAAGCAGGACGTCATCGAACGTAAACCCAAGCAATGGCTGGCTCAGTCGCGCGCCTGCGACCTCCGAGCCTGCCGGATCGGCCCCTGTGACAGTCAATTTCGGTCCTCCGTCGCTACCCTCGCTCAATCGACGTCGCCGGCCGATCCGCGCCTGGAGGCCGACGCTGACCCAGTCCCGCGGACTGGGTTTGGTTGCCGGACATTCTACGGACCGGCGGCCAAGCCCGTCGAGAACGCCGGCAACGCCGCGGAACGCCCGGTCGAAGCTGGCTCCGGCGGCGCCGGCCAGTGCCGTGCGATAGGCGTTCGCCATACCCTGGGACTTCCTGTGGGGTGCTGGCTTTGGGTACGATGAACACATGAACGTCGAGGCCGCTGGAGCTGAAGATCATGTCCATGGCGCTGGAGGACTGGACGGGCGTCTGCGAGCCGCTGTGGTACTTGAAGACGGTCGCTCCCGGGCTCGAACCGGGGGCCTCCGAGAAGCTCGTGGAGAGCGCCCTCTGGAGCCTCTATTCGCGTGGCGACATCGCGTTTTGCGAGGTCGAGCAGTGGCCCGATTCGTCTCGGGCGCAGATCGCCACCTTGGACGATGTCAGGGTTCGCGCGACGATCGACAGCCGCTGGTGGCGGGAGCGGCGGGTGTCGCGCACCGAGGCCTGGTTCGCGGCTTCCAAGCCACGCATCGAGGCCCATCCGCCCGAGCCTGACGACTGACGCCCGGCCGTCGACCCCCAGGCCGGCCGGCCAACCAGCCGACCCGCGGCAGATCTCAACCGACTCATGCTCAACCGGCTTTCGAACCCTTGGAGGTGTCCACGTGGAATACCGGCCCCTCGCTGACTCGGGCTTGATCGTCTCCGCCCTCGGCCTCGGCACCAACAACTTCGCCGGGCGGCTGGACGACGAGGCCGCCAGAGCGGTGCTCGACGAGTCGCTGGAGCTCGGCGTGACCTTCATCGACACGGCCGACGTATACGGCCGCGGCTCCGACGAAGGCCTCGGCGCCTCCGAGAACCAGCTTGGACGGCTTCTGGCCGGCCGCCGCGGCCGGTTCATCCTGGCCACCAAGTTCGGCTTTCCGATGAGCGAGTCGCCGATGGAGCGAGGCGCCTCGCGGCGCTGGATAGTGACGGAGCTGGAGAACAGCCTGCACCGCCTGCGGACCGACTACATCGACCTGTACCAGGTGCACCTTCCCGACCCAGAGACTCCGATCGAGGAAACCCTCCGCGCCCTCGACGATCTCGTTCGAGCGGGCAAGGTTCGGTACGTCGGCCACAGCAACTTCGCTGCCTGGCAGATCGCAGACGCCGACTGGACCGCGCAGACGGCGCATCTAGCGCGCCCCATATCGGCCCAGATGCACTACAACTTGCTGGTCCGAGATATCCAGGCCGAGGTCATCCCGGCCTGCCGGGCCTTCGGGCTCGGAATCATCCCCTACTTCCCACTGCAGTCGGGCTTCCTGACTGGCAAGTACCGGCGCGACGGTCAGGGCCGGGGCCGCCTCTCCGAAAGTGCCCGTGCCGCCGAAGTGTTGACGCCGGCGAACTTCGGCCGCCTCGAGGGCTTCGAGCGGTTCGCCGCGGCAAGCGGCCATTCGCTGCTCGACCTTGCCTTCGGCTGGCTCCTGAGTCAGCCGATCGTGGGGTCGGTCATCGCCAGCGCGAGCACGCCGCAGCAGGTACGAGCCAACGTCGCCGCCGCAGAGTGGCGACTATCGGCCGCGGAGATGGAAGCGGTCGCGCCCCTCTAGCCGGGCCGCGGGCGTGACGGCGCGGCGCGACCGGCGTGCCGGCGTGGCGCGGCGTGGGGGCGTGGCGGCGCGGCGTGGGGGCGTGGCGGCGCGGCGTGGCGGCGGCGGCGTGGCCGGCCGGCGTTCGGTGGTCTCAGCTCGGCGGCGCTGAGCGTTTCGCCGTCATGCGCGCTCGGAGGTTGCGGCCCTTCGCCGTCATCTCGACCAACGGATCGTCGTCGCGGGCCCACGTCTCGTAGACGCCCGCGCAGGCCGGGCACACGTACACGACCCGGGTCCCGACGCTCGGGTATCGCCGGCCCTCCGCCGGAACGTAGACCACCTCGGCGAGCAGCAACCACGCTCCGCATGACGGGCACAGGTCCCGGGTCAGACTGGTCATGCAGGCGATGGTAGTGGCGGCCCCTTCCTTTGAGAGTCGGGGGTCTCCCGCAAACTGAGGTGTTGACGAGACCCAGGACGTCGACCGGAGCCAGCTGCGATTGGGGCTGCTGCTCGCGGCCCCCGCAAACCGGATCTTCCTGGTCGGCGACGACGACCAGACGTTCAGCAATTCGCTGCCAGGCTCGCTCGATCAGTGCGTGTTGTGCGGCCGGCAGGTGCCATTCCAGAAACTCACCTGCATCTCCAGCCTGGGACCTGCCAGACGAGAGCATAGTGGACTTCTCCGGCTGTCCGCGTTCAGTTGCGAGACCGTCAGCCGGGCGAGGCGCCGCCCCCACGCGCCCCGTGGCGTCACTGGGGCGCCGGCTGCGGCGTCGCTCCCCACACGGACGGAGACCTCGCCACGACTTCGGCCGGTGCTAGACTCGCGGCCTCGCGGCGGCGAGGGATTGAGTGGCGGGCCGGATTACTGGAGGGGCATCGTGCAAAACCTGCGTTCAATGGTGACCGCCCTCGGCGCCGCCGCGCTCGTAGCCGGCGCTGTCATGAGCTGCGGTGCGCCGGGCATCTCGCCGACGGACATTCCGGCGATGAGGTCCGCGATCGTGGCCAACTACCCAAGCGTGGACGGATCCACCACTACCGGGCCCCTGGCGCGCCTGTTGGCGTGTGACCTGCTGGGCGTTCCCTGCGTCTGGTCGGCTCCCGCGTCGGCGAACATCGAGCGTACATACGTGCCTGATCCGAACACCGCCATTCCGTCGCAGACCGCGTCGACCATCACCGGCATCAAGTTCAGCACCACGCACAACGCCTACGTAAACCTCATCGAGGGCAAGACGGACGTACTCCTGGAGGCGCGCCTGCCCTCGCCTGACGAACTGGCAGAAGCGTCGGCAAAGGGCGTCGAGCTCGAGACGCACGCCTTCGCGCTGGACGCCTTCGTCTTCCTCGTCAAC
>Ga0209638_1000460_pt1 | contig 26588 bp, 21 predicted proteins | sample BarGraNGADG00211_FD_184490 | JGI IMG/M metagenome (GOLD analysis project Ga0209638, IMG submission 184490) | Arctic peat soil microbial communities from Barrow, Alaska - Barrow Graham LP Ref core NGADG0002-211 (SPAdes) (version 2) | ecosystem: Environmental > Terrestrial > Soil > Wetlands > Peat...
CCGCGCAGGTACCGATCCATGCAGCGGGCGGCATGATGACCCTCGCCGATGGCATCCACGACATAAAACGTGGAGCCGCGATGAACATCCCCGGCAACAAATACTCCCGGGAGGCTGGTCATCATATTTTCGTCGGAATCTATCCCGGATTTTGCGGGTTTGACCGAACCATCTTCCGGCAAAAACGACAGGTCACACCCTTGCCCGGTTGCCCAAATGACGATATCGGCGGGCAGGACATGCTCAGTCCCGGGTAATTCATCGATCAGGATCCGTCCCTTGGCATCATAACCGTGATACTCGGTGTGAACGCACTTTACGCCGACGACTTTGTTGTTTTCGAGCAAGATTTCCTTGAACATGGTCGCGCCGCACATCGTCACGCCTTCTTCCTCGGCAATCTCAACCTCCCATTCAAAACCGGTCATCTCGCCTTTAGGTTTACGGAAGATCATGCGGCATTCATTAGCTCCAATACGCACCGATGAGCGAGCACAATCGAGGGCTACATTTCCACCCCCAATCACGGCAATTCGTTTTCCAGTCAAATCGGGCGGATCGCCAAGGCAAACCTGTTTGAGAAAAGGCAGGCTGAGCCAGTTGTCAGGATGGTCTTTTCCGGGGATTTCCACTTTTTTGGCAACATGGGCGCCGGACGCGATCAATACGGCATCGTATGGGCCACCCCCATTATTTTTCTTGAGCAGGCCTGGAACATCATCAATCCAGGTATTAAGCTGTAATTCCACACCTTCGTCCAGGATCTGCTGGACTTCCCAGTCAAGCATCTCGTACGGCAACCGGTGTGGGGGAATCCCGACACGGATCATGCCGCCCGCTTCAGGCTGGGCATCAAAGACTTTTACCATATGACCAAGGCGGACAAGGTCGAGGGCAACAGTTAATCCAGCCGGACCAGCTCCGATTATTGCCACCTGCTTCCCGGTGGGGGCAGGATTGTGCTGGAATGCCGTGCCAATTATCGATTTATTGCGCATGTTCGGGAGCTCGTCGCGGTGCTTGTAAGCCCAATCTGCGACGAACCGCTTGATACCCATAACGTTTACCGGTTCATCCACTTTACCGCGTGAACAAGCGGCTTCGCAATTTCGATTGCATACCCGACCACAGACAGAGGGAAAGGGATGCTCACGCCGAATGGCCCAATATGCATCGGCATAGCGCTTTTGTTTGACAAGAGCAATATAGCCCTGGGCACGCTGGTCGGTAGGGCAGGCGGCGCGGCAGGGAGCAATACCTTTTTTGTCGATCGCATAAGCACCGGGTACCGATTGGGCCGAGAAGCGGTAGGCAGCTTTGCGAGTGCTCAAGCCGTGATCAAATTCATTTTTGACATCGATGGGGCATACCGTGGCGCAATTCCCACACCCGGTGCACTTGGTTTCATCTACATAGCGAGGTTTGCGGCGGACGTGGACCTGATAGTTGCCAACATAACCAGTTACCGATTCGATCTCACTATAAGCCAGTAATTTGATTTTGGGGTGGTGTCCCACGGACACCATTTTCGGGGTAAGTATTCAGGCGGCACAGTCGAGAGTTGGGAAGGTCTTATAAAGCTGGGCCATGTGCCCGCCGATGGAAGATTCCCTTTCAACCAGGTAGACCTGTTTATCTGCATTTGCAAGTTTAAGGGCTGCCTCAATGCCGGCGATCCCACCACCCACTACAAGCGCGGCGGGTGTCATTTGCACCTTGCGCATATCGAGCGAGCGATGCAGATGAACCCGTTCAACTGCTGCAGCCACCAGGGCCTTCGCTTTGTTAGTTGCCTGCGCCCGGTCACTGACCACCCAAGAGCAATGCTCGCGAATATTTGCCATCTGGAAGTAGAACGGGTTCAGCCCGCCTTCAGCACATGCCCGACGGAAGGTAGGTTCGTGCATCAGAGGAGTGCAAGAAGCCACCACCACCCGGTTCAGCCCAAGGTCGGCAATATCCTGTTTGATCAAGTCCTGACCAGGATCAGAACACATATATGTATAATCGCGCGCCAGAACCACTCCCTCAAGGGTGCGGGCAAAATCAGCCACTGCAGCAACATCCACTGTGGCGGCAATGTTTGTCCCACAATGACAGATATAAACGCCCGTCTTGATCTTGGATAGATTCATACCAGCTCCTCCACGGACGAAGGTCTCCTCGAAGTCACCAAACCCAACATACCTTCAATTTCCGCCATTACCTGATCATTCGTGAACCCATTCTGTGTAGCTGCACCGGCCGGACAGGCAGCAACGCAGGCGCCGCAGCCTTTACAGAGCACCTCGTTTATTTGCGCCACCTGCTTGTCATGCCATGCAACCATGGAGACTGCGCCGTAGGGGCACAACCCTTCGCATGTGTGGCAGGAACCACATTTTTCAGGATTTATGTAAGCGGAAAACGGTTCCAGTTCCACCCAACCGTGGTCCAGTAGAGTCAAAGCAGCTGCGGCTGCTGCTCCACCCTGGGCCACACTATCGGGAATGTCCTTGGGTCCCTGACAGGCGCCAGCGAGGAAAACCCCGTCAGTACTCGTTTCCACGGGTGCCAATTTCGGGTGTTTTTCCAGGAAGAACCCATCCGGGCTGCGGCTTACGCCAAATAACGCCCCCATTTCACGCTGGTCAGCCTGAGCTTCAGCGCCGGTGGAAAGGACCACCATATCAACCACTGTCTGAACCGGTTTCCCGGAATATACGTCGGTTGCCAGGACGGCCAGAGAGTCGCCACGCTTTTCAACGCGGATATCCCCGTCAAAGCGGGTAAACTGTACGCCGTGCGCCTCGGTGCGATGAAGAAATCCTTCATAATCTTTTCCGAAGGCACGCATGTCACGATAGAACTCCACCACTTCGGCGTCGACAAATTCGCGAATGAGAGTTGCCAGTTTTAGCGAGTACATACAACAAACGCGGGAGCAATACTCATGCTCCTTGCCGCGGCTGCCAACGCAATGCAGAATGGCGATCTTTTTAGGTTTCTCTCCGTTCTTTAGCACCACTTTTCCACTGGTAGGCCCGCCAGAATTGATCAGCCGCTCCATTTCCATACCGGTCAATACATTCTGCAGGGATCCGTATCCATATTGGGGAGCGATGCGCGGATCAAAATCGCGGAAGCCGGTGGCGAGGATAATCGTACCGACTTCGAGGTCAAGGCATGATTCCGTCTGGTCGAAATTAATCGCTTCGCGCGGACAGAATTTTTTGCAGGCTCCGCATTTACCATTTTTAAAGTAGGCACAATTAACGGTATCGATGACCGGAATACGCGGGACTGCCTGGGGAAAGGGATAAAAGATCGCTGCGCGGTTGCCAAGACCCAAATCAAACTCGGACGGGATTTTCTTCCACGGGCATTTCTCGATGCAGGTCCCGCAACCGTTGCATAATTCTTCATCAACGTAGCGCGGTTTCCGACGCACCGTTACTGTGAAATTGCCGACATACCCGGCAACCTTTGCCACCTCGCTATAACTCAGGAGAGTGATGTTTGGATGGCGTCCTACGGACACCATTTTGGGAGTAAGAATTCAGGCAGCACAGTCGAGCGTTGGAAAGGTCTTGTAAAGACGGGACATGTGTCCACCGATGGACGGCTCCCGTTCGACAAGATAGACATGCTTGCCCGAGTCGGCCAGGCGCAAAGCTGCCTCGATGCCGGCAATGCCACCGCCTACCACAAGGGCGGACTGTTTTACCTCCACCTGACGCATTTCGAGTGGAACCTGCCAGGCAACGCGTCGAACGGCTGCCGCCACGAGGGACTCTGCTTTTTGGGTGGCGGCGACAGGATCGTCGGTCACCCATGAACAATGCTCACGGATGTTGGTCATTTGGAAGAGAAATGGATTTAACCCTGCCTCAGCGCAGGCATTGCGAAAGGTGCCCTCATGCATATTGGGCGTACAGGAAGCGACGATGACGCGGTTTAACCCCTCCATGATGATATCTTTTTTGATCAGCACCTGTCCGGGATCCGAGCACATGTATGAATAATGGCGGGCAACAACCACCCCGGGAAGAGAAGAGGCAAAATTCGAAACAGCTTCCACATCTACGGTCGCGGCGATATTTGTGCCACAGTGACAAATATAAACGCCCACGCGGGATGGACACTGCGTAGGCGCGCGAGCGGAGGGCGTCATGCGGGCGTCTCCTTTCTGATTGAAGAGGATGAAATAGACACCATGGGTACCTCCTCAGCTGTTAACAAGCCTTCTTTTTAGATTGTGCCGTTTTGCACAATCCAGCGCAAGTGATATTTATCCTGAAATGTGGGGAAGGATGACGGGCAGGATATCGAGGAGGTGGATATTGTAAAACACTTACTTTTCTAATATTTATTGATAACCTTTATCCAATTCGTCATTTGAAAGGTGGGCATAGCGCTGCGTCACCTGGATGCTGGCATGCCGGGCCAGCTCCTGGGCCATTTTCAAGTTTCCGGAGGCGCGCAGGATGGTGGTGACAAAATAATGCCTAAAGGAATGGGGAGTAATCCGGCCTACGGCAGCCTCGCCAAGCGCCTGGCGCACACGCTCGCTGACAATATTCCTGCCGGTGGTGGTTGTAATGGGTTTGATCTTTTTCCCGGCGCCTTTGTCATGACGTGCGAAGAGGGGCAGGGAGGGCAGGGGGCGTCCGGAGGCTCCATCCAATGCTCCTCGGATGGACAGGTAATCTCTAAGGGCGCTTAAGCTGCGGGTGGAGAAGCGCACGACAGCTTGTTTATTGCCTTTTCCGATGATCATCGCTCGGCCCTCATTCCAGTCGATGTCACCGCGCCGCAGATTACAGGCTTCGTGGACGCGCAACCCCGTATCCGCCAGGGTGAGCAAAAAGGCTCGGTTACGCATTGCGCGTAACCGAATATCCGCATTGTCTGGCAACCAATCCGTGAACATTTTCGACTGCTGGTGGATTCCGGGGACGATAGTCTCCGGAATCCACTTGAACTTATTGCTGATGATACGGGAGCATCTATTTGAAGATGAGCGGAAGGTAAGTGTGATATATAATCGTGCTTTTAGGCACGCACGGAATTGTACCGGAATCGAGCACGGTTCCGCCAACCGAGCTCTGAAAACTAAAATCGGCACTGGTCGGGTTTAATGTCAGGAACAGGACACCGTATGCAGTCGGATATGTATTGGTCCAGAAGGCCACGCGGAAATCTGAATTGGGTACTGGCTCCAACGCATGGCCGCCGGTCCCAAGGATGAATTCGGTTATCCCGGCCGGACTGGGCACACCATTGCCGTTCATTGGCGCCCAGCGCTCGTAATCATGGTCGTTGCCATTCAGGACAATAGACGCCTTGTTTGACGCCAACAATTGCCAGATGGAGGTCATGGATAAGTCCGGTGCTTCGTTGCCGATGGTATAAAGCGGGTTGTGATAATAAGCGATCGTACAGGCGGCCGGATTCGCTGCCAAATCCGCCTGCAGCCATATGTACTCTGCCGAACTGGTTCCGCCCGCCGCCCCATGTGAGTTCAAGCTGATAATATGCCAGCCATTTGCGTTAACGCTGTAATAGTTGGGGACATTGTCCCAGTAATAAAAATATGACGATGCGCTGGGATCGTTCAGATACTCATGATGCCCGACGGTCGGGTCGGTGATCGAGCGGAATTGGTCGAAGAAGGTGCTGGTCCCATACCAGTTGTAGAATTCTGCAATGCTGCCTTGTTCATACACGTCACCCAGATACAGGAACAGATTCGGATTGACCGATGCGATCAGATTGGTTACGTTGGTGGTGTTAACCTCTCCGCTGGCGCCATCACCCACCACCGCCACCACAAAAGGTTGACTGTTTGCAGGGTTACCGGTTTTAGGTGTGAAGGTGTTGGTATTCACCGGTAGATTGATTGTACCGGTGGAGAATGTGACAGAAATGCCGACCTGCGATGTGGTAAAACCATCCCGCATCAAAGCCTGTGCGTTTAAGGTGTAAGTGCCATCCAAATATCTATTGGTGGGCAAAGTGAACGTAAACGGACGGGAGAATTCCGTCAGAAGATACGTTGTGCTGTTTAGGAAGAAGATCACTTGCTGTGTGCCCGGGTCGGTGCCGCTCTGGATGGCGACAGTTGCGCTGATGGTTCCATTGCCTGTGAATGTGCTGCCACTGGCAGGGGCGGTTATACACACTTCAACTATATAGGCGGCCGAGACAGGGCTGCTGTCTACGCAATTTGCTGGAGCGGCTGATACTCGTTGAACCAAGTTAGACATGGGCGCGGATATTAGCACCAATACTATCACGCCCAGAAAAAGAAAACGATATATTTTTTTCATGGCAAACCTCCAAAACTTGCAGGGATTAGAGAATGTTTGTTATGATCTACTTTTACTCTTATTGTTTGATAAAAACATCCATCGATTCTCTCAGCGCGGCTTTTGTGGCCAATTGAGCCTGGGAAATCTCGCTGCGATTGCACCTGCTGCGCTGGCCGAAAGGGTTTGATCGCCGGTGGATTCCGCGGACTGGCTCCCCCGAAATCCGATTGAGGCCATCCCAAAAGAATATCGTCATGGATCCTATGGCCAGACGGCTTTTGGATATTCAGATTTTGCCGTGGCACCCACAGTTGGATAGACTGGAAAGAATTGCCCGTTTTGACATTGGAATATCAGCGCCTTCGCAGCAATATTCTCACCGACGTCGTCGAATGTTACCGGTCCCTGCAGGCTCGAATAGGTGCTGCCGGAGTGTAGTTCGGCGAGTATTTTGGTATTGTCGAGGCTTTGGATCTTCCCAATAACTTGCTGCATAACCTGACCTAAGGCCTAGCCCTCTGCCACATCTCCATTGATACTATCGGCGGTAACGCCGTTCTTCTAGATTTAATCAGCTTTGTCCATTCACATGATAGCCCCTGAAGGCCTGTTTTTTATTTGAATATATTGGCATTTATAGGGGAGGGCCAATTTTTCTCTTTACCTTACTTTTCAAAAATATCGTGGTAGCCTTTATCCAGTTCGTCATTTGAAAGGTGGGCATAGCGCTGCGTCACCTGGATACTGGCATGCCGGGCCAGTTCCTGGGCAAGTTTAAGATTTCCAGAGGCGCGCAGGACTGTGGTGACAAAATAGTGGCGAAAGGAATGAGGGGTAATATGACCTTCCGCCTGGTCGCCGAGGGCCTGACGGACACGTTCGCTAACGATATTCCTGCCTGTCGTCGTGGTAACTCGTTTAATTTTTTTTCCCGCACCCTTATCGTGGCGGGCAAAGAGGGGGAGGGAAGGGAGGGGGCGACCGGAACCGCCATCCAGAACGGCCCGAGCTGAAAGATAGTCTCTTAATGCAGCCAAAGAGCGGCCAGAAAACCGTACGACGGCCTGCTTATCGCCTTTGCCGATAATGATGGCCCGGCCCTCATTCCAGTCAATGTCGCCACGCCTCAAATTGCAGGCTTCATGAACCCGTAATCCCGTGTCAGCGAGGGTAAGGAGAAAGGATCGATCTCTTAATGCGCGTAACCGTTCACCGGGGTTGTCTGACAAGTTTTTAGTAAAATCAGTCACATAGTTCAATACCGTTTCTATATCGTTTCGAGGAAACTGGGGTAAACGCTGTCCAGGACGGCGTGAGCGCTGGCGTAACAAGAGTCTCAAGCGGGTGAGATTGATATCAGCGAGTTTTTCCGCAGCCAGGTATTCGTAGAAGCGGACGGTGGCTGCCAGGTAGAGCTGTTCGGTGGCAGGAGATAAATCCTTGAGCGCATCAGCCATCCAGGATGCGGCGTCTTCAGTAATTATGGATACGGGTGATTGGTCAGGATCGAGGTGGTTTTCTTTCAGCACCGTGCCAAACAAATGCAGCCCATTGGAGTATGAGCGGGCCGTGTTCACGCTACGAGCCAATTTGACCGTATCCAGGAATTTATTGATGGTTTGGCCGATCTTAGGGTCTTCCATGATTAAATCCTTATGCTTGTGATAATAATACTTATCGAAACCAATGTCATTATAATGCAATCTTTTCCCCTGGTCAAGCTCCCCCCTGCCAGCTTCCGGGCGCAAATATCCAGGCAGATTCTGTAAAGGGGCTCGCACAATTTGGTTCCTTACACGGAAATTATCGCTCTTGATATCCATGGAGGAAGCCGATCGCCGAATGGCTCCCCCACCCCTTCCAATTACCACCGAATTTGTGCGATGACATGAACCGAGATCCCTGGGTGAGGGAATGCGATAGTAGCTGCCGCGGCGGCGACGTTCGCTATCTATTTGATGACGGATGGACCTACGGGCACGGTACCCTTGCTGGAGGAGCAAAAGAGCCGTGTATTTCTCCCAAGATGGGGCTCCTGAAGGGGCAAAAACGACACGGTTCCGGGAAATTGCGAAACAGCCGCGCTCCACAAGGTCGTGCAGGGTGGTCCCGCCATAAGTGTCGAGATACCACTCGAGAATCTTGTAGATTGTCTGCATGCGGCCAGAACGGAAGAGGGACGAGTAGAGATTCCGGCAAGGGCGGACAGGGTATTTGCCTGCCAAATCCTGCCAGCGAATACTGTTAGAGAGTTTCCATAGAATGCCTTCAAGGAGGAAACGGTCAGAGGGCAATGGCTTGCAGCGGTGATATTTTCGAAAGTAATCCAGGTTGGCATGCAAAGAGACGAAGGTTTCTTCCAATAGCGACCATTGAGCGTCGGTGAGATGAGGCGATTCCCAGCTCAAATTTGAATGCAAAATAAATAATTTTTGAGGAACGAATGCAGGCTGGACAGGAATGCCGCGTTCGAAGGACTCCCAGCGCAGGAGCGCAGGAAGATCCCGGAAAATGGAACGCAAATGTGCCTGCCTGCCGTCAAGTTCATGCAGGTTGCGGATGATTTTCAGGTTTTTTCCGACTATCAGGGTGGCTGCATGAACCCAGTGAAGCAATTCATTGTGAGGTAAACCATTCATGGTTACTTCAAGGGAATGCACCAATTTAGAACGGTTTTCGCGTAGTTCCCTTTTGCCTGAAGCGATCGCTTGCTCCTGGAGAGATTTTAGCAAGGTGGATGGATCCTGGTGAATTCGGGAAGTCTTCAATGATGATAGGCATGGTTTTAAGTTATGCGCAGCATACAGCCCATGACGGAGGGCGTTGGAATTGCCCAGCTGACCACCCCGCTTGCGACCTAGAGGCAGTTTAGAAGAACCTGGAAAACCAGGATGAGACCGGGGAGAATTGCGAGGGAGATTATTGAGCATGGTCAAGCAACCGACAACAGTTTATCGTGGAGCGGCAAATGATCATTTGGAAAAGGAAACACTACGTGACTCCAATTGATGAAAAAGTCCAACGTATATATTATAGAACATAAATTCTATTTTGGGAAGAGAGTGTTAAGGAACATTGTCCAGCAATAAAACGTCTACACTATTGACTTCATCTCCATATTTCATTAAACTATTTAATAAGAGGAGAAACATGATGAAGAAATCAATCATTTCGCTTGTAATAATGGCCCTCATCGCGACTGCGTGCAACCTGCCAGGCTCCATCAACCCGGCAACCTCGATCCCCCCAGAAGCGGTGTTTACTCACGCCGCACAGACTGTGATATCAGAACTCACCCGGGTTGCAAATTTCGCTTCCCCCACCAACGCCGTGACCAGCGCACCTGCATCAACAAACACTCCAATTCCAACCAATACGCCGATATTTACCCCGACCAATACATCCATTCCCTGCAATTTAGCGACCTGGGACCCAGATACTATCGATGTAACCATCCCAGATAACGCGAAAATGGCTCCCAACCAGACATTTTCAAAAACCTGGCGAATTCTAAACGTAGGAACTTGTTCATGGAATTCAAGCTACCTGCTCATTTTCGACCATGGAGATGGATTGGGGGTTACCACAGGGTATACCCAACAATTAACCACGGGGATTGTCTACCCCGGGCAATGGGTTGACCTGACGGTAAACAATTTGAAAGCACCGGCAGCCGACGGTGCCTATACCGGATTCTGGCGGTTGCGCGATCCGGGCGGGGTGCTATTTGGGATCACGCCTACAGGTGGTACATTTGTTGTCAAGATCGTGGTAGTAACATCAACCGCAATCACGCTTGCCCCGAAGATCGGTGAAAGCGGGACAATCCGTTCAGATGCCGGACCATTCCCGGACTATACAGTGGGCGAGTCGAATGCAGACATCACCCGCACAACCGAGGCCTTCTTAAGCTACGATATCTCCAGCATTCCGACCAATGCCATCATAACGGAAGTTAAAATCGATTTCACGGCCTTCACGACCGAAGGAAGCCCGTTTGGGCTTGGTGCCCTAAATGCATACCTCGCAGATTATGGACTAACCCTCGAGCCGAGCGATTTTGTCGCCGGCTACCCTCCAGGGAGAATAATGAACTGGGGATCGACTACTGCTCTCAGTATTATTGTGCCATCCCCAGAATTGAAATCCAACCTTCAATTAAAATTAGGGACTCCGCGCCTGCAATTAAGACTGCAATTCCCAGGGCCGAATGGGGACGCCGTCAAAGACAAGATCACACTCACAAACCCAAGGCTGATCATCACCTACACAACCCCGTAATATAAGGTGAATTAAGCAACCCCGGCAAAATTTTGCCGGGGTTGCTTTTAATTAGTCTTCAGGACTTCCCATGCACCCACCCAGGGTTTCCCCAACCGATTACCAGGAGCGACCGAAACCTTATTGAGTTTTTGGGCCGCTTGGGCTGCCACAACTGTAACCTCTCCCCAATCTTCCTTTCTCAAACCAGCCCGCATTTTTTTTGCCAATTGACCTGCCCAGGCCCACTCCATCCTAAACTTGTCCGCTTTGACCCAATAATCGCGTTTTTCCCAAGCCGCTACTGATACATCTATTGTTGCGGCGATCCTTTCGAGAGCCAATATGATGAAAGCTGCGAGATCCCGTGATTCCATCCCCGGTTCGGATTGGAGCACTATTTCACGAACTGCAAGGACAATGGTTTTGGAAAGATGAGAGCGTTCTTTTCCAGCGCTGTCGGGATTGATGATGCGAGTCAATGAATTCTCCTAAAGAAAAAACGAATACGGCGATTATACTGCAAAGAGATGGAGGCTTCCTCAAATTCGCGGCAGCCTCATCCCTGTAAGCAAAAGATTAACAGGAACACTGCCTTTATTGACGCACACTCCCCTTACGCTTATAATCTTCCAGTTCCGGGGAAGTGGCGGAATTGGCAGACGCGCAAGACTTAGGATTTTGTGCCGTAAGGCGTACGGGTTCAAGTCCCGTCTTCCCCACACTTCTCATGAATAAAACATCTTAAAAACAAGGATCCAGCATTGAAAATCGAAACCCAACCCCGTGATGATCATCAGGTCACATTAATCGTAGAACTGGAAACCGAGCAAATGGAAAGTGCCAAGCACCGTGCTGCCCGGAAAATTTCTGAACGCAAAGCAATCCCAGGGTTTCGACCCGGGAAAGCACCTTACGAAGTTGTCGTGCGCAGTTTTGGAGAAAAGATTATTTCCGAAGAAGCAGTGGACATTCTCCTGGATGAGGTCTATCCCAAGGCATTGGAAGACGCAAAACTAGAACCGGCTGCTCCGGGATCCTTGGAAAAGGTGGAGGACCTCGAAAAAAAGCCGAAGTTTACCTTCACGGTACCGCTGGTCCCGGTGACCAAACTGGGAGATTACCGGTCCATCCGGATCCCATACGATTGGAAAGAACCCGGTGAAGAAAAGACGGAAGAAGCCATTGCAGAATTACAGCGAATGTATGCCAAGACCGAATCAGTCACCCGCCCTATCGAACAGGGCGATTTCGTAATGGTAGATTTAAAAGGTGTAAAAGCCAAGGCCACAGAAGGAGAAGCACCAGCCGTCGACCGCCCCGGGCTGCCAGTATTTATCAGTACTGCTGAGAAAGACGAAGAGTTTCCCTTCAAGGGATTTTCGAAAGAGTTAATCGGGTTGAACTCGGATGAGAGCAAATCGATCAGCCACAAATACGAAAAATCTTATAAAGATGAAAATTTGCAGGGACAGACCGTTAAATTTGAAATTAATGTGAAAATGGTACGCGGCAGTATCCTGCCAGAATTGAACGATGAGTTTGCCAAACAAGTAGGTCCTTTTGAAAATGTGCAAGCCCTGCATGATGCTGTCAAAGCGAACCTTGCGACCCAGTCCAAAGCCGAATTTGATGACGAATATTTTGTAAAGTTAATCGAGGAAATCAAGGAAAAGGCTGAAATTAAATATCCTCCGCAAGTTCTAAACCACGAACTGGAACACGTTATGGAGGATTTAAAGGGGCGGTTGACAGAGCAAGGGATGGATATGGCGGCATATCTTAAATCCCGGGATACGGATGAGGCGAAGTTCATTGAAAACGAAGCCCGACCGATTGCCGTGAAGCGTCTGGAACGATCCCTGATCATGGATGAAATATCCCGGATCGAAAAAATTGATGTCAGCAAGGAAATGCTCCAATCCACATTCGAGCAGACTTGGGGCGAATACCAGGGCAACGCTAATATTCAAAAAGCGATGAAAGGCAAATCGCAACCATCCCAAAAGGTAATGAACGCCGTAGCCATGGAATCCGCCAACAGGGCTTACGTCCAGCAAACATTGAACAGGCTTAAGGATATCGCAACCGGCCAGGCTCCAGAGCTCCCGGTCGAAGAAATCTACCCAATGCCCAAGAAAGATTCCAAAATCACTCCAAAGAAGAGTAAGGCTGGTACAAAAGGGAAAGTGGCCAAAGAGCCCAAGGCGGTTGCGACAACAGCATCATCCAAGGCAAAAAAACCCTCACAGGGTGCAAATAAACCTGCAGGTAAGTCAATTCTTCCGAAAAAAGAAAAATCAATCCCCAGCAAGTAGAGTCATTTGGCATTAATCGAAATGGAGTAAAAATGGATCCAAATATCAAGAATGTCATTCCCATGGTAATCGAAAGTTCTGGCCGCGGTGAACGCGCCTACGATATCTACTCCCTGCTTTTAAAAGAGCGGATTATCTTTTTAGGATCGGCCATTGATGACCAGGTCGCAAATGTCATCGTAGCGCAATTGCTTTTTCTGAGCCGAGAAGATTCGGAAAAAGAAATTCAAATGTACATCAATTCCCCTGGCGGGGTAATTTATTCCGGATTGGCTGTATATGACACGATGCAGATGATCCCCAACCCGATCAGCACGGTGGCTGTTGGCGTTACTGCATCTTTTGGGACGGTGCTTCTCACCGCCGGTACAAAGGGACGACGCTATGCCCTGCCAAATTCCACCATCCATATGCACCAACCGTTGGGCGGGGCTCAAGGACAAGCGACCGACATCGAAATCCAAACCAAGCAAATACTACGCCTGAGAACGTTGCTAAACGATATCATGGCCAAACACACCGGCAAGTCAGTAGATGTCATTCAGAAGGATACCGAGCGAGATTTCTATTTGGATGCCACCCAAGCCGTGGAGTATGGTCTGGTGGACCAGGTGCTCGAAATTCCAACCAAGAAGTAATTACAATGGGAGCAGATGGTTGTCTGCTCTCTTATTTTCAAGATGCTGCCTCCAGAAATAAAGTCCCTTATACTCGACATGGATGGTGTCATTTGGAAAGCCGATTCGCCAATCGGTAATCTAAATGCGATCTTTAACATTATCCATGCCAGAGGGATTAATGTGGCTTTTGCCACCAATAATGGGACGCTTACCCCGGAGATGTACAGAGACCGCCTGGCAAGGTTTGGGATCATTGTTGAAGCATGGCAGGTAGTTACATCCTCGCTAGTTGCCGCGCATTTGCTATGCCAATCCCTGCCTGGTGGAGGTCCGGTATTTGTAATCGGCGAGACTGGTCTATTGGACGCTTTGCGTGAAAAAAATTTTATACCCCTACCCATTGAGGAAGCTGGAAGCGCACAAGCGGTGGTAATGGGAGTGGACCGTGGGATCAACTATTTAAAAATGAGCGAGGCAGCTTTATTGGTTCGCCGAGGGGTGCCATTTATCGTTACGAACCCAGATAAGAGCTTTCCGACCACCCGAGGCGAAATTCCCGGCGCAGGTGCGTGGGCATCCGTAATCATCACGGCTACTGGGATAACTCCCATCTATGCCGGGAAACCAGCTCCAGCCCTATTCGAATTAGCCCGGGAAAGACTTGGGACCAGCAAGAAAGAAACGCTGATCGTTGGCGATCGCCTCGAAACAGATATTACCGGAGGACAGGCAGACGGGTGCCCAGTGGGTTTGGTTTTAAGCGGGATAAGTACAAGAGAGCAAGGTGAGGCTTGGAGACCAACTATTGATATCATAGCTGCGGACCTTTCCTCGCTGATCAATTGATGGAATTGGAATTGAACTAATTAAGAAAAGTGGATAACAGCATTTATTGCACTGCCAACATTCAGGCAGTGTTTTTTTATGGTGTGATAGAATTTAATTGATGATTAAATCATTATTGTATGACGCCACCCTGCCAGAATTGACCTCCCTGCTAGCGGAATGGGGAGAACCAGCTTATCGTGCCCGGCAAATCTGGCAGGGACTTTACTGCAACTATTGGAATACATCCAGTGAATTTAGCATGCTGCCAATAGCATTTCGCCAAAAACTGGATGATTATTTTATTTTCAACCCATTGACCCCAAATATAATTCTTGAATCATCGGACAGGGAGACCATAAAGACCCAATTCAATTTACAAGACGGGAAGGCAATCGAAACCGTTTTAATGAAATATGATCCCAGGGCAGGAATTAGGGATGAATTGAATTCGAGAGTGGGACAAGGACGCAGAACAATATGTATTTCCACGCAAGCCGGTTGCGCAATGGGTTGCGTTTTTTGCGCCACAGGACAAATGGGGTTCAAGCGACACCTAAGCACCGGTGAAATTGTCGCACAGGTTATGTTCTACGCCCGCAAATTGCGTGATCAGGGAGAGGTCTTGACCAATATTGTAGTGATGGGCATGGGTGAACCTTTTCATAATTATGACAACACCATGGGTGCAATCGACCGGTTGAATGACTCCGAGGGATTTAACTTTGGTGCCCGCCGGTTTACCATCTCGACTGTAGGATTGATTCCCGCCATAAAACGGTTCACTGCAGAAAAACGACAGATAAACCTGGCAATCTCCCTGCACGCAGCAAATGATGATTTAAGGTCTTCCATGCTGCCGGTCAACAAGCAATACCCCATCGAAGAATTGCTTGAATGCTGCAAAGAGTACACCACAACTACAGGACGGAGAATCACATTCGAGTGGGCACTTATTAATGGAGTTAATGACACGCCTGAACAAGCGAACTTGTTGGCGGGTAAACTAAAAGGAATGCTTTGCCATGTCAATGCCATCCCGCTGAACCCGACAAAAGGATATACAGGAAAAGTTACCACGCGGCAACGGGCGGACCAATTTAAAGAAATACTGATCAGGTCAGGTATCCCCTGCACAATCCGCTTACGGCGAGGCATAGATATATCAGCCGGCTGTGGACAACTTGCCAGTAAAGATTAATTAATATAATAAATTTTATAAATAAGATTATTATATTGGCTATGCGCCTTATTGATAAATATTTGAAGTTGCAAACTAATTACCTGATTGATTAATTTATGCCTTTACAACCCAAGGTAAAACAATATGGATGAATCTAAAAGAAATATTTCCTGGCTCGACCGTCCTCTCTTCCCCCCTGCCCCCTTTTTTACAGTAGAAATGTTTGTATTTTCCTTACTTATTCTGTTCATGGCTGTCAGCCGGCTTTACAACCTGGGCGTGCGGGTTATGAGCCATGATGAAAGTCTGCACGTTTATTATTCCTGGCTCTACTCGATCGGGCAAGGTTATCAGCATTCTCCGACCACACATGGTCCTCTACAATTCCACATATTAGCACTAGTCTATCTTTTTTTCGGGGACAATGATTTCACGGCACGCCTACCTTATGCGCTTGCCAGCATTTTTACTGTAGTCATCCTTTGGAATTGGAGACGATACCTGGGCCGCGCGGGGACGCTAGTTGCAGCCGTAATGGTGCTGATCTCACCTTATATGCTTTATTATGGGCGGTATGCCCGCAATGAAGCATACGTGGCATTGCTGGGAGTATTAATGCTCTACGCAATCTTACGATACTTGGAGACTGGCAAGAAACGGCACTTACTATTACTGACCATTGCCACCGCCTTACACTTCACCGTTAAAGAAACTGCATTTATTTACAGCGCACAAGCATTGCTTTTTTTAGCCTTCTACCTTATTTTGCGCGTCACTCATTCTCCATGGAAGAACAAAAAGGTTTTAAATGGTTTTATTATCGCCCTATCAGCGGGAACACTTCTGATCGGATTGGCGTTTGGATTTTCAATTTTCACCCATCCACAAGTGGTCACAGACGCAAGCCAGACATCGGTGCCTCTTGCTCCTGGAGGTGCCCCCATCCAACAGCAACCAGGTGCGCCTTTTCCCTTTGCCGCCGGGTTGACCTTAATTGCAGCCGCTTGCTTTATTGTTGCAGCGGTGTTGCTGGTAATCGGTTACGGCTGGAAGAACCTACGGACAGAGCGCTCGTTTGACATGCTCGTCCTAATAAGTACATTCGTCTTACCGCAACTAGCCCCTCTACCAGTGAAGGCATTAGGCTGGAACCCGCTCGATTATGCTTTTTCCTGGCCCGGATGGAATTGGGCAGCTCTTTGGGCGCAAGGACCAGTCAAGACTGCTTCCATCCTGATAATTCTGACCATTATTTCAATCCTGGTTGGAACTTTGTGGGATTGGAGACGCTGGCTAGTCAACGCGGCCATATTTTGGGCAATATATATAATATTTTATACGAGCATCTTTAGCAATTGGCCCGGGCTGGCAACCGGCCTGGTTGGGTCATTGGGATATTGGCTGGCACAACAGGGAGTCCAACGCGGCGGGCAACCCTGGTATTACTATATCCTTATCCAAATACCTTTGTACGAGTTCCTCCCTGCTCTAGGTCTCCTATTGGCGGCATATTTGGGATTTCGCAGAAAATCGCCCGCAGCGCTTTCAATACAGAATCATTCAGAAGATCATTCAGAGCCCAGCGCAATCATTTCAGAGCACTCACCCACCTTCCCCTTATTGATCTGGTGGGCAGCATCCAGCCTGATAGCATTCTCCATTGCCGGAGAGAAAATGCCCTGGTTGACCGTCCATATTACCCTGCCAATGATCCTACTAAGCGGTTGGGGGCTGGGACAAATTATTGAACGACTCGACTGGATCAAGTTTCGGGAAAAAGGTGGCTGGGCTGTATTATTCCTTTCAATATTCTTTATCGGATTTGCCATGACATTGGGGGCCGTTCTGGGGGCAAACCCTCCCTTCCAGGGCAAGGGCTTGGTTCAGTTGTCTGCAACCGGGATGTTCATATTTGCAACCATTACAATTATTGCCAGCGCAGCCGGGCTGGCGTGGTATCTAAAAGATTGGCAATTTCGGAATGTGTTGCGATTGGCAACCCTGGTAATTTTTGGTCTCCTGGCCGCCCTGACTGCAAGAAGCGCAGTACGAGCTGCATATATACATCCAAATGACGCAAGCGAATACCTGGTTTACGCCCATGGAGCGACAGGAATTAAAGATGTGATGAACCAAATTGATATCATTTCCAACCGGACTGCCGGAGGTAAAAACCTGACCGTTGCGCTGGACAGCAGCTCACCGGATAGTGGCGCCGCATGGCCATTCACCTGGTACCTGCGCCATTACCCGAACAAAATCACATTCAACCAGCCTGGAGCGGACTTGCATGGAACCCCGGTTATCATCGTAGATCAGAAAAACTTTGATTCGATCAAGGCAATTGCTGGAAGCGATTATTACCAAGTAACTTATATTCGCATGGTTTGGCCAAACCAAGATTATTTTAACCTTACATGGGGGCGCGTTGTGGGTGCCTTGACCAACCCTTCATTACGGTCGGCTATAGGGCAAATCTGGTTAAACCGCGATTATTCCCAATATGCGCAAGCTACCAATGAAACAGGATTTACTCCTTCAAATTGGAGCCCAAGCGACAAAATGGAATTGCTGGTTCGGAAAGATGTGGCTGCACAAATATGGAATTACGGCATCATACAGGCAACTACTGTCCAGGCGGATCCGTACGCCAAAGGGAAGCTTGTCCTTTCTGCTGATCTTACATTCGGGATAAATGGTTCGGGGGAAGGTCAATTCAATACTCCGCACGGAATCGCCATCGCACCCGACGGAACCTTGTATATTGCGGACACCAGTAATAACCGCATACAACATTTTTCCGCCACCGGGCAATACTTAAATTCATGGGGTGCTTTCGCAGACGTTACCGCTGGAGACGCTCCCATTGGAACCTTTAATCAGCCTTGGGCGGTTGCAATCTCGCCGGACGGTAATTTTATTTACGTTGCCGATACATGGAACCATCGCATCCAGAAATACACTGCCGGCGGTACGCCCGTCAAAATGTGGGGAACTCCTCTTTATGATCCAACTACTACGGATCCGGTCGGTATATGGGGGCCGCGAGGGATTGCAGTGGATGCCCAGGGCCGTGTTTTCGTAGCAGACACAGGCAACAAACGCATAATGGTCTACGACGCAGATGGAAATTTCCTCCAGCAGATTGGCAGCGAGGGGTTATCCATTGGTCAATTTGAAGAGCCGGTTGGGCTGACCTTCGACGCGAGGGGATACCTCTATGTCGATGATACCTGGAACCAACGCATTCAGGTATTTGCCCCAAGCACTGACGGAACAACTTATTCGCCCCTGCTGCAATGGGACATATCCGGCTGGTATGGTGAATCATTGGATAACAAGCCATACATTGCGTCAGACAGCCAAGGACATATTTTTGTCACCGACCCTGAAGGTTACAGGGTGCTTGAGTTTTCTGCCAATGGCGGTTTTATCCGCACCTGGGGTGATTTTGGAAGCGGGGCAGAGAATTTTGGATTAGCTTCCGGGATCGCAGTGGACGCTGCCGGTAGAGTCTGGGTATGTGATGCAACTAACAACCGGGTAATGCTTTTTTCCATGCCATAAGGAGACCGAATGTCATTCGGGGTTGCTTATCTATTGCATATATTAAATATTTACCGAAATGATATAATCCCGTCGCTCAATATCATTAAGGGAGAAATATTCGCATGAAACTGCATGAATACCAATCCAAACAGATTTTTGCCAAATATGGCATCCCAATCCCAAAGGGACGGGTAGCGGCTACCGCAACCGAGGCAAAACAAATTGCCGAAGAGTTAGGTGGCCGTGTTGTTGTTAAATCCCAGGTGCTCGTAGGTGGACGCGGTAAAGCGGGTGGCATCCGGCTTGCCAAGACCGCCAAGGAAGCTGAAGAAGTTGCAAATCAAATTCTCAGGATGGAAATCAAAGGACTACCGGTGCGGAAAGTACTCGTAGACCAGGCAGCCAATATCGACCAGGAAATCTACCTTGGGATCACCAATGACCGTGCGGCACGGCGCCCAGTTTTTATGGCCTCTGCAGCCGGTGGCGTGGAAATTGAAGAGGTTGCGCGCACCAATCCTGAGAAAATCATCAAGGTCCATATTGACCCCCTGCTCGGGCTGCGTGATTACCAAGCACGGGATATTGCAATTGGCATTGATTTGCCGAAGGATTATTGGAAGTCTTTCGGCGAGATTTGCCGGGGGCTGTGGCGCGTTTATGTGGAATGCGATGCCACCCTGGTAGAGATCAACCCACTTGTCATCCTGAAAGAAAAAACCTTGTTGGCATTGGATGGCAAAATGCTTCTTGACGATAATGCCCTCTTCAGACATCCGGACCTAGCAGAAATGCGGGATGTTGACGAGGAAGCCCCTGCCGAAACTGAAGCCAGGAAATACGGGCTCTCTTTTATTAAACTGGATGGCAATATCGGCTGCATGGTCAATGGCGCTGGTTTAGCGATGACCACAATGGATATCGTAAAATTATTTGGCGGCGACCCGGCTAATTTTTTGGACATAGGTGGAGGCGCCGGGGCAGACAAAGTTGCTGCTGCCCTGCGGATCATTCTTTCCGACAAGAATGTCAAAGCAATTCTATTCAACGTTTTCGGAGGGATTACCCGCTGTGATGAAGTTGCCAGGGGAATCCTTTCGGCCTTAGATGAAGTGAAACCGACCATCCCAATGGTTGTACGACTGGTAGGCACAAATGCCGAAGAAGGACGCAAACTTCTGGCAGATGCCCACATGATTACCGCCGAAACCCTCGCCGATGCGGCCAAGAAATCGGTAGCAGCGGCAAAGGCTTAGGAGGTTAAAATGAGCATCTTGGTTGATAAAAATACTCGTCTTTTAGTCCAGGGGATCACAGGGAACGAAGGCCTGTTTCACACGCAGCAAATGCTGGCATATGGAACAAAGGTAGTTTCGGGAACCCGACCCGGTAAAGGGGGCGAATGGGTCCTGGATGGCAAGGTACCCGTTTTTGACTCCTGCAAAGCGGCTGTCGACGCGACTGGTGCGAATGCCAGTATCATTTTTGTCGCGGCAGCATTCGCACCTGATGCTATATTCGAAGCTGCAGACGCGGGCATTCCATTCATTGTTTGCATCACCGAGGGAGTGGCAGTCCAAGATATGATGAGGGTGCGCGAATATCTCGATCAGAAACAAGTCCGCCTGCTCGGACCGAATTGCCCTGGGCTGTTAACACCGGGAGAGGCCAAAGTGGGTATCATTCCCGGTAACATTGCGATCCCTGGTGACGTAGGTGTTGTGTCGCGCTCAGGCACCCTTACATATGAAGTGTTATACGCGTTGAAACTGGTGGGGATGGGAGCCTCAACTTGCGTAGGCATTGGAGGCGACCCCATCAACGGCACGAATTTTATTGACTGCCTGACTATGTTCGAAGATGACCCCAGAACAGAGAAGATTGTAATGATTGGCGAAATTGGTGGTACGGACGAGGAAAAGGCCGCCCAGTTTATTGCATCCAAGATGACCAAACCAGTGGTCTCGTTCATCGCCGGTCAAACTGCTCCCCCCGGTAAACGCATGGGACATGCAGGGGCCATTATTGAAGGTGGTGCCGGGACTGCCGCCGACAAAGTTAAAGCTCTTGAATCCGTCGGGGTTAAAGTTGCCAAGCACCCCGAAGAAATTCCATCCCTGTTGAAATGAAAGCAACCCCCGGTTGAAAATTGCCGGGGGTTTTTATTTATGCTGAAAGTACCGCCTTATAAAGTTCCTCGTAAAGGTGCACGATATTTTCCATACTATGAGGGCGAACACGTTCAAGACTGGCAGCACCCATCGCTGCCCAACGTTCAGGATGGTCGGATAAAGCAACCATGCATTTCGCTGCGTCATCCACGTTGCCAGGGCGAAAAAGCAGGCCGTTACTATTCTCGGTAACCAATTCTGGTAAGGCTACAGCATCAGCCACCAGCATAGGCCGAGCACATGCCATGGCTTGCAATGAAGCTATGCTAAGGAGTTCTGCCACTCCAGGCATGGCAAATATATCGATACTGTTCAAAACTGAAGGCAGGTCCGAATTTGGGATAAAACCTGTAAAAAGGACCTTATCATTCATCCCCAACCTATTAACCAATTCTTCCAGACTATCTTTTACAGCTCCATTTCCAGCAATAACGAAATGGATATCGTTTCGATTTATTAAGTGAAGGGCCCGAATAATCACGTCAAGGCATTTTTCCCGGTCAACGCGCCCGACAAAAAAGAATACTGTTTTCGCAGGGTCGATCCCGTAGGATGATCTCCAAGCCAACCGGTCAACATCGGGAATTGGACGAAAAAGGCTAGTATTTACACCGCAAGAAATTGTTAATACATGGGGTTTCAGCCCCACTCTTTTCAGCATGTTGACGGCGGTCTGCGAAGGTCCAGCCACGGCATCGACCCGGTCATAAACCTCGCGCATCCAATGCCATAACACCCAATTATAAACTGGCTTGATTTTTGAAACCAACGGAATATATGCGGCAAGGTTATCAGGCATAAAGTGATTTGTGCCAACAATTTTTATCCTGCGCTTGTGCGCTGCAATAACCATAGCACGACTTAACGAGTAATGATCTTGAATATGTACGATATCCGGCTGGAAAATATCCAAAATTCGTCCAACTGCCAAAGAGGGAAAAATCGCAACATAAGAATCCGGATGAAAGAGTCCCAGGCTCAAAGACCTGACTGCCTCCAATTGGACTCCATTGATGTTTCCATGATAAGGGTGCCCGCGTTCAGATCCAGCAGCCACCATTACCGAATGACCGTTGCGCACCAAGCCTTCCGCCAAGTTTATCGTAAAGATCGCCTGCCCATGAAAAGCAATATAGTTTGACGACGCCGCAATCAGGATTCGCATAAATCTCGCTAAATTTTTGTCACTCTTTTTTTTCCGGTTCCAGGTTAGTTTCGTAGCGTTGCTTGACAATTCGACGCCCCACGAAAATCAAGAACAACACGAAAATGACTGAAGCACCCAACGCTGCATACTCAACTCCCATCTCCACCCTTTTAATTGCCTCAGTTGCATAGTAGCCAATCAATATTAATGATCCAGTCCATAACATTTCTCCGCTGAAGATGGCAGGGAACCACCGCTTCCAGGGAGCTTTTACCAGTCCAGCCGCGATCAAGGCGGGGATCATCAGGCTTAAGGTCAATTTGGAAATAAATAATATCCGGGCAGCATGTTTGCGCACTTCAGTTTCCAAACGCATAACAATGTCGCCCTTGATCCCCAATTTTTTTTCAATACGTAGCAGCCAATCGATTTTTCCAATATAACCCAAGGTATACCAGAGGGAATCAGCGGTTAGATTTCCAGCTGCCGCCGCGACAAATACCCAACCCGGTTTCATTAATCCCGCTGAAGCGGCTGCGGCTCCCAGAAGTGTTGCAATCGGCCCTTCGACCGCCACTAGTATAGCCAACACTATATAGGTCCAGGTTCCGAGCGGGGGTAATTGTCCGCTGCGAAGAGCCTGGATCAAACTTTGGAGCAGACCATTCAGATATGCCATCAACAACTCTTAATACATTTGATTTATTCTACTTACTATATATTCTAACCGACGAGACGCACGAGTGGGAAGAGACTTAATTGGGACTTAAAAAAAGAAAGGCGCCTGTGCTGGCGTCTTTCTTTAATGATACCGCTAAATTGTTATTTTTTAGCTTTTTGCGCATCAACGAACATAATGGCTTCACCAACCGTGGTTAACTTCTGAGCATCTTCGTCTGAAATTTCGGTGCCGAAAACGTCCTCAAATTTCATGATGAGCTCGACCAGATCAAGCGAGTCGGCTTCAAGATCCTCGCGGAAACGGGCTTCAGGTTTGACTTTTGCTTCATCCACGCCCAACAAATCCACGATAATGACTTTAATTTCATCAAAAGTGGTCGTCATTTCAGCCTCCAATTGGTTTAATCTGGCACTATTGTAATCGTTTCGCCATTATAATTCAATACAAGGAACACAAAAATATGGCAAAAGTTCCGCGGATTGAGCAAAGGAAAACCGATCATATCAAGATAAACCTGGAAAAGGATGTCCAATCCGGGTTGACCAACGGGTTGGAAAATTACCGGTTCATACACGAAGCTTTACCAGAAGTGGATCTCGATAGAGTTAGTACTTCCCTCACGTTGTTTAGTAAAGAATTGGACGCGCCCATCCTCGTCTCATCGATGACCGGGGGCACGGAAGAGACAAAAACCATCAACCGGAGACTTGCAGAAGCCGCCCAGGAAATGCATATCGCGATGGGTGTCGGCAGTCTACGCGCCGCACTTGAGAATCCGAGTTTGAGTGAGACATATTCAGTCGTGCGGAGATCAGCTCCAGATATTCTTCTTTTTGCCAATATTGGTGCAGTTCAATTAAATTACGGCTATACTATTGACACTTGCCGAAGAGCAGTTGAGATGCTCGAAGCGAACGCGCTTTGTCTCCACCTTAACCCCCTCCAGGAGGCTGTCCAAGTTGGCGGTGATACAAATTTTGCCAACCTTGCGAAGAAAATAGAGGGAATCTGCCGGAAAATCAAAGTACCAGTTATCGTTAAAGAAGTTGGCTGGGGGATTTCTGAAAACACCGCAAAACGATTATCTGATTGTGGAGTAGCTGCAATTGACGTAGCTGGTGCCGGAGGAACGAGTTGGTCGCAAGTTGAAATGTACCGGGCGCCCGACGAGTTCACGCGTATACTTGCCGGCTCATTTCTCGAGTGGGGTATCCCAACAGTAGAATCCATCCTCAATGTTAAGCGAGTTGCTTCAAAAACCCTGATATTCGCGAGTGGAGGTTTAAAGAATGGATTGGATATTACCAAATGCATCGCTTTGGGAGCAACCCTTGGAGGAATGGCAGCGCAATTTTTGAAAGCGGCTGCTTTGAGCACTGAAAAAACCATTGAATTAATTAAACTCGTTAAAAAGCAAATTGAGGTTTCCATGTTTGTAAGCGGATCAAGTACTCTGAAAGATTTAGAGATCTCGAAGCTGGTGTTTCAAAATTAATAATATTTGTTAAATATTTTCTACATTCTTCTTCGTTCAATAAATCTCCCTCCCTAACCTCCAATTTGGCATGTAAATAGAAAAATATATCTAATTTTATGGAGTAATATATAAATACTTGGTATTGAGAATACATTGGCTATGCGCATTTCATAATTATTGATTTCAAACCACCAGAAAAAACAACTTTTGGAGTATTACTATGAGCTTGAAAGAACTATCTGCATTAATGCGTCCGGAGATCGAAAATGAGCTCCGAAAACAAGTTGCCAGGTTAGACAAGCCGCGCACCAGTCCCCTTCACGGAATGCTTTCTTACCACCTCGGCTGGACGGGAGAAGGATCGGGACCAGATGCTCAGGGGAAACGTATCCGGCCACTTCTATTGCTGCTGACCAGCGCGGCCTGTAAAGCAGATTGGAAGAATGCTCTTCCGGCCGCGGCAGCAATCGAACTTGTTCACAACTTTTCTCTAGTCCATGATGATATCCAGGATAACTCGAGTAAACGCCGTGGACGGGATACCGTGTGGGTTAAATGGGGAATCGCCCAGGGGATTAATGCTGGAGATTCGCTGTTTGTACTCTCCAATCAAGCCATTCTAGAACTTCTGCCCATTGTTCCCGCGGAGGTGGTTGTTGAGGCTGCAAGAATTCTTCACGATACCTGTCTTGATCTGACACGCGGACAATATCTCGACATATCATACGAACAGCGCACCGATCTGACCCTGGAAGACTATTGGTCAATGGTCGGTTGCAAGACAGCAGCACTTTTAACAGCATGCTGTTCCCTGGGGGCATTAATAAGCGGAGCGGATAAAGCAACCCAGGAGGCTTATCGAGATTTTGGACATTACCTTGGCCTTGCCTTCCAAGTTCAAGATGATTATCTCGGAATATGGGGAGATGCGATACTAACCGGAAAATCCGCAGATTCAGATCTTATATCGAGAAAGAAATCCCTGCCGGTGCTATTTGGATTAGGAAAGAACGCTCAGTTTGCAAAGCGATGGATGAATGGCCCAATAAACAATGAGAATGTCCCCGCTATTGCAGGTCTTTTAGCTGCTGAGGGGGCGCGCCTTTTTACTCAAGAAACTGCAGACCAAATGACCGACCTTGCAATTGCTTCTTTGCGAAGGGCAGATCCAAAGGGTGACGCCGGAGATGCATTATATGAATTAGCAAATAACCTACTAATCAGGGAAGCTTGAACTCCAGATGCCAGCGGCCACATTCAATATTCTGGTATAATTTTTAAAGCACGCGGGTGTAGTTCAGTGGTAGAACGCTTGCTTCCCAAGCAAGATATCGTGGGTTCGAGTCCCATCACCCGCTCAAAGGGACCAATTGTGGTCAATCTGACTACATAATTCCAGCACCCGCCTATTTGGCGGGTCTTCTTTTCCCTTTACTTCATAGAATTTACTTAATCATTGCGGGTCCTCCCATGAAATAATTTCCACGGTGCCTCTGTATTTACACGGGTATTCACCTATCCAGGCAGATAGGTGAATACCCACCGACCGATAGGGTTGCAAACCGCAGTGACTATCTACAATGTACATATGGGTAACAATCACTTTCGATGTAAGGAGAGGATCATGAAAATCAGGTTCGTAGAATTAACATCAATTATGATGCTGTTGTCGTCCTGCCAACCGGCAGTCGTCACGACAATTCCGCAGCCTACCCAACCGCCAGCACAGCCCACCCAGCCCTCCAGCGAAGTGGCACCTGGTATAAGCCTTGATTATTCAACAGTGGCGAATAATGTGACAATCGAAACCGTGGCTGCGCAACCCGGCACTGCTGAAGGGCCCTACTGGAAAGCCGCTCCGCAATACCGACTGCTGACACTGGAAGGTTACCCGGTTGCCAACTCCCTCCGGAAGCCTCAGATCTTCATCTACCCAGCCGGCGACCTGGCCAACGCTAATCAAAATATGGGCAATATCGCTACTGACCTTCAAGTTCTTTTGCAAACCAAGCAAACCGGGGTCCAGCTGCCCTTCCTGCCACTGCTTAGCGAGGCGCAAGCAC
>Ga0209638_1000461_pt1 | contig 26583 bp, 23 predicted proteins | sample BarGraNGADG00211_FD_184490 | JGI IMG/M metagenome (GOLD analysis project Ga0209638, IMG submission 184490) | Arctic peat soil microbial communities from Barrow, Alaska - Barrow Graham LP Ref core NGADG0002-211 (SPAdes) (version 2) | ecosystem: Environmental > Terrestrial > Soil > Wetlands > Peat...
GGGGTCGGGCTAGGCGTCGCTGAAGGCGTCGGGCTCGGGCTAGGCGTCGGGCTAGGCGTCGGGCTCGGGCTAGGCGTCGGGCTAGGCGTCGCTGAAGGCGTCGGGCTCGGGCTAGGCGTCGGGCTAGGCGTCGGGCTAGGCGTCGCTGAAGGCGTCGGGCTCGGGCTAGGCGTCGGTGAAGGCGTCGGTGAAGGCGTCGGGCTCGGCGTCGGGCTAGGCGTCGGGGTCGGTGAAGGCGTCGGGCTAGGCGTCGGGGTCGGTGAAGGCGTCGGGCTCGGGGTCGGTGAAGGCGTCGGGCTCGGGGTCGGGCTCGGGGTCGGGCTCGGGGTCGGGCTCGGCGTCGGGCTCGGGGTCCGGGTCGGGCTAGGCGTCGGCGAAGGCGTCGGGGTCGGGGTCGACGTAGCCTCGGTGCAGTTGAGCGAGTTCGTCTTCGTGGTCCACTTGGTGCCGTCCATGTCGTTGGCGATGACGCCCAGGACGCCGCCGCCTGTCAACTGGAATGCGGTCGTGACCGAGAGAACGAAGGTCAGGGTGCCGCTCCCGCTCAGGTTGGCCATCGAAAGGGTCGTCTCATTCCACTCGACCCCGGCGATGTTGGTTCCGGTAGCGCCGTTGTTGGGCGAAAGGTATACGACGACCTTAGCGCCAGGCGGGAGGGCGGTGCCTGAGATCGAATAGTCAAGATGGAACGTGAACGAAGTCGCCGTGCTGTCCTGCGTGCACGTCAAGACTGCGTTCGCCTGGAACGTGAAGCTCACGTCTGCGGCACGACCTTTGAGATCGGTCAGGTCGCCGCTCAATGGGTGGCCATTACTTCCGGGCGCGCCGGTCGCCAGCGCGACAGTCGAAATCGCGGCCAACGCCCCAGCGAGTGCCAGCAGCACGGCGAGTGACATAGTGACTGCACGGCGTCGTGCCACTTTCTTACCTCCTGGATGATTGTTTGGACGAAGAGCCATATCCAAGAGACAGGGAACCATCGGTCCCGGGGGGCGTCTAGTACTTTGGGCCTACCCTGTCCCATAGGGTGGGACGCGGCCTCATTCGAGCCTCGGGTGGGACGTCTCGGGTGGGACCTCCCTACCCTTTCGGGGAGCTCACAGGGCCCACTTTCGTCCGGCACGGCCCCCCTGAGCCGGCTCGCCTGGTGAGACAGAGGGTCGAGGGCCACTCCCCGCCCTGTTGGCCCCGGACTTACCTATCCGCCAGCGCCGACAGGCCCGGTGGGCGGCTCATAGCCTTCCGGGAGCTTCGGCGTGAACCGGAAATCTCCGGCGACGCCAGGCTCGGTCAGCTCGTGCGGGGCTAGCAGTTCGTCGAGCTCCTCGGCGGTGAAGATGCCGCGCTCGATGACGATCTCGCGGATGGTGCGGCCCTCGCGGACCGCCTGCTTGGAGATGTCCGCGGCGAGGGCGTAGCCGACGTACGGAGCCAGCGGCGTGGAGAGGGCCGACGAGCGCTCCATGAGGTCGCGCGCGCGCTCGCGATTGGCTTCGATGCCGGTGACGCAGAACTCGGCGAAGGCGCGGCATATGTTCGTCAGGATCGTCAGGCTCTCGAGGGCCGTGTGGGCGATCACCGGCATCATGACGTTCAGCTCGAGCTGCCCGGCCGAGGCTGCCCAGGCGATCGTCGTGTCGTTGCCGATGACCCGGAAGCAGACCATCGACAGGCATTCGGCCATGACCGGGTTCACCTTGCCCGGCATGATGGAGCTGCCGGGCTGGACCGCCGGCAGCGTGATCTCGGCGAAGCCGGTCATCGGGCCCGACGACATCAGGCGCAGGTCCTCGCTGATCTTGACCAGGTCGACGGCGATGCCCCTCAGGGCGGCCGAGACCTCGAGCATCGGGCGCATCGACTGCGTGGCTTGGACCAGATGCTGGGCGCCACGGAGGTTGTGGCCGGTCTGCTCGACGAGGTTGCGAAGGACGAGCCCGATGTACTCCGGTTCTGCGTTGAGACCGGTGCCGACCGCGGTCGCACCGATGTTCTGCTCGTCGATCGTGCGGGCAGCGTCCTGGAGCCGCTCAACTCCCCGCCGGAAGGTCAAGGCATAGGCAGCAAACTCCTGCCCGAGCCGGACCGGAACGGCATCCTGCATGTGCGTTCGGCCGGACTTGATGACGTCGTCGAATTCGACGGCCTTCTGCTCGAACGCTTCGATGAGCTCCTCGGCGGCCGGCATGAAGTCGCGAATTAGGTCCAGCGTGGCGATCCGCATCGACGTCGGGAAGACGTCGTTGGTGGATTGAGCCATGTTGACGTGGTCGTTGGGGCTGACGACCGAGTAGTCGCCGCGCTTGCCGGAGCCCACGCCGCTCGAATGGAGCAGCTCGATCGCCCGGTTCGCCAGCACTTCGTTGGCGTTCATGTTGTGGCTGGTGCCAGCGCCCGCCTGGAACGGATCGATCCGGAAGTTGTCGATCAGCTCTCGCTGCTTGGCGGCTCGGGCGGCCTCGAAGGCGGCCTTCATCGGGTCCACGCGGCGAGTGGGCTCGAAGTCGTCGGAATCGTCGGTGGGCGCCGCGGCGGGACCGATGATCTCGTCGGCCGCCTCGACGATGGCGTTGCCGAGCCGTTTGGGCAGGCGGCCCGTCGCCATGTTGGCCCGCGCGGCGGCCTTCTTCACCTGGACGATGGCGCGAACGAGGGCCGGATGGGGCCGCGCACCGGAGATCGGGAAGTTGTGGATGCCTCGCGCCGTCTGGACGCCGAAATACGCGGAATCGGGAACCTCGAGGTAGCCGAGCGGATCCTTCTCGATGCGGAACCCGGGTTGGGGAGCCGGGGGTGGGGCTGGGGAAGCGGTGGCGGTCATTCGTGGCTCCTCGCTCGTGGCGGCTTCCGAGCCTGGTGCGGCTTGGGACGCCGGCTGAGTACGCGGATTCTATCGCCCTGGGTGGCAGGCAGCGGAAGTGGCGGCGGGAATCACTTTGGACACGCCCCTGAGTGCCGATCTCGGCGAAACCGCGCGAGCTCGAGGCCGGCCATCGCGGTGGCGACACGGTGGAGCAGCGTTGCACGCTCTGCGCGGCGGATGCATGTGCCGCGACGCCTGCTGTCCGTTGGCGTGACGCCCCGTATCCTCCCGGCGACTCTCATCCACTCTGCCCCACGTCCCGAGGTGAGCCGTATGTCCCAGTTTGCGCCGGCCTTTCTGACGATTCACATCCTGACGGCGATCGTGGCCTTCGGCCCGAGTTTCGCGTTCCCCCTGATCTCGGGGCTCGCCGCCAAGGAGCCGCAGCACGGCCTGTTCGCGGTCCGGCTCATCGACCTCATGGAACGGCGGTTGGTTCTGCCGGCGGCGCTGACGATGCCGGTCAGCGGCGCGTTGCTGGTCTGGTCCGAAAGACTCGACTTGCTCGCAACCCACTGGCTACTGGCGGCCATCTCCCTCTATGTCGTGGCCATCGTGTTCGCGTTCGCGGTTCAGTTGCAGACCATCGATCGGATGCTCGAGGTCGCGACCGGGATGGCTGCCAGGCCGTTATTGGCGGCCGCGGCTGCCGGCGCCAGGGCCGGTGCGGCTCCGGAGGGCGCGGCGCCGCTCGGCGGTGGCGCCTCCATTCCCCGCAGGCGCGTCATGGGTGCGGGACCGGGCGCCCAGCTCGCTACGCCCCCTGCAGGCGGCCCACCTCCGGGCACTCCAGGCGCTGAGATGGCCGCGCTGGGGGTTCGCGCGCGCAACGGCGGCATCTTCCTCAGCCTGCTGGTGGTCGCAATCGTCACGCTCATGGCTCCAAGCCGGGGTTCTGAGCCGCCACTTCCCTCCGTCGTGGCGTGAGCGCGACGCGTCCAGCGCGTCGGCGAACAGGCCGGATGTTGCATTTGGGTCACAAATCCCGGCTCGACCAGGGACGCTAACGAATCTGTAACCTGGCAAGCCGGTATAGTCGGGCGGCTGGACCGTCGGGCCCCCAGAGACGGTCACTTGCGCGAGGAGGAACTTCGAATGACGAAGCAACAGACGCCCCGGTCCCGCGAGGAGACGATCCGGCAGGACGTCCACGATCTCCACCGGCTTGGTTACGCCCAGGAGCTCTTCCGCACGATGGGCGGGTTCTCCAACTTCGCGATCAGCTTCACGATCATCTCGATCCTGACCGGCGCGGTGATCCTGTTCGACTACGGGCTTGCCTGGGGCGGCCCGGCCGCGAGCACCCTCGGGTGGCCGCTCGTCTCGATCTTCACCCTGCTCATCGCAGCCTCGATGGCCGAGATCGCTTCGGCGTACCCGACGGCGGGGGGGCTCTACTACTGGTCCAGTCGAATGAAGAACAAGGACTGGGGCTGGTGGACAGCCTGGTTCAACCTGGCGGGCCAGGTGGCGATCGTCGCCGGCATCGACTTCGCCGCGGCTTCATTCGTCAACTCGGGGATCGTGACTCCCATCCTGAGCAACTTCAACGTCGCGTACGGCAACGGGTCGATGTTCCTGGGCACTCTGGTGAGCGGCCAGCTCGTGACAATGGCGGCACTTCTGGTCATCCAGCTGGCGCTCAACATTGGCGGCATCCGAATCGTGGCCCGGCTCAACGATGCGTCCGTGTGGTGGCACATCGGCACGGTCGTGGTAATCGCGGTGTCGCTCTTCCTGATCAGCTCGGGCAAGGCCCACTCCACGCTGAGCCCGTTCGCTATCGCCCCCCAGGACGCCAGTGGGGGTGCCTCCGTATTCGGCGGCGCGCTCAACCTCGGCCCGGCGGTCGGCTACGCGCTGCCGTTCGCGTTCCTGTTTTCGCTCCTGCAGGCCCAGTGGACGTACACCGGCTATGACGCTTCGGCCCACGTGGCCGAGGAGACCATCGGCGCCCGGCTCGCGAGCGCCTGGGGCGTCTTCATCTCAGTCGCCGTGTCGGCCGTTGTCGGGTATATCGTCCTCCTGGGTCTGGTGACGCACCTGCCGCCGCTCGATCAGGTCTTCAACTCGAGCTGTGTCGCCAGCCCGGTCGGTTTGTGCAGCCAGTACTACGGCGGTACGGCGGTCGTCTTCTCGACGCTGACCTACAACCTCGGTTCGCTCGGGGACTGGTTGGGCGCCGCCATCGCGATCGCGATGAGTCTGTGCGGCCTGGCCTCCGTGGCCGCGGCCGGCCGAATGCTCTTCGCCTTCAGCCGCGATCACGGAGTACCCGGATCTCCGTGGCTCCGCAAGGTCTCCCACCGCTATCGCACTCCGGCCAACGCGCTCGGCGCGATCGTGGTCTTCTCGTACCTCCTGACCAACGCCGCGTTCATCTTCGGCGGAGCCACCGCGATCGCGATCGTGACCGCCATCAGCACCATCGCCCTCTATTGGGCATACGGCGTGCCGATCTTCTTGGGGGTGTTCGGCAAGCAGGAATGGCGCGAGCACGCCGTCTGGCGTCTCGGGCGCTTCTCCAAGCCGATTGCCGTGATCGCGATCGCATGGATCGCCGTGATCTCGGTGCTCTTCCTGTGGCCGACTTCCGGCAACGCCTTCACCTGGCTCGCCTACATCGTGTTCCTCGGCTTCCTGCTCGTGTACTACTTCGCTTGGGCTCGCAAGCGCTTCAAGGGCCCGATCGTGGAGGTCCGAGAGTTGGAGTTGACCGAGATCGAGCGCGAATTCGAGGATGCGGCCGAAGAGCTTGGCGGCGCGACGGCCTGACCTCTGGGTCCATCGGCTGGACGCGAGAAGCGCGGCGGGCGTACTGCCTGCCGCGCTTCCGCTCATGAATGCGCAACTCTGGTATCGCCACTGGCCCCGGCCGTCGGCGCAAGCCACAATACCCACGCAAGGAGACACTGCCCCCCGGCCGAGTAGGCCTTGCGCGCAGCACAGGGAGGATCCGATGAGCGACGAGCATGGCGCCAACCAGCAGCTCGAGGAGCTGCGCGAGATGGTGCGAGACGGCCGCATCGACACGGTCATCGTTGCCCTCACGGACATGCAGGGCCGGCTCATGGGCAAGCGCGTCCAGGCCCAGGCGTTCCTCAACGGCGTCGTCGATCACGGCATCCATTTCTGCACGTACCTGCTCGGCACGGACATGGAGATGAACACGCCGGACGGGTTCAAGCTGATGAATTGGGAGACCGGCTACGGCGACTGGATCGGCCGCGAGGTGTGGGAGACGACGCGGGTCCTACCCTGGCTTACCTCGACGGCGCTGGTGCTCTGCGACGCGACCGACGATGCCGGCGACGAGATCCCGGTTTCACCCCGGACGATGCTCAAGCGCCAGGTCGCGAAGGCATCGGGCCTGGGCTACACGGTCAAGGCCGGGACCGAGTTCGAGTTCTACGTCTTGCGCGACACGTTCGAAGACATGCACGAAAAGGGGTACGTGGATCTCGATCGTGTCGGCTACTACAACGAGGACTACCACCTCCTCCAGGCGACCAAGCTCGAGCCGCTGTACCGCCAGATTCGCAATCAGATGACCGCGGCCCGCGTGCCGATCGAATTCAGCAAGGGCGAGGCCGCTCCCTCCCAGCACGAGGTCAACATCCGTTACGACGACGCGCTCGAGTCGGCAGATCGCAGCGTCATCTTCAAGCACGGCGCCAAGGAGATCGCCTGGCTCAACGGTTACGGCCTGACATTCATGGCCAAGCCGTATGCGGAGTGGACCGGCTCGTCGGGCCACCTGCACATCAGCTTGTGGGATGGAGCCGGCGAGAAGGCGCTGTTCCACGAGGCCGGCGCCGAGCCGTATGGAATGGGCCAGCTGATGCGCTGGTTCCTGGGCGGGATGATGGCTCTGCAGCGCGAGCTGGCGCTATTCATCGCCCCGAACGTCAACTCGTACAAGCGCTACGCGGTCGCGAGCTGGGCCCCGGTGAACGTGGTCTGGGGCCGCGACAACCGCACCACGGGGTTCCGGATAGTGGGTTCCGGCGCGGCTCTCCACATCGAGAACCGCTTCCCCGGCGGCGACATGAACGCCTACCTCGCCTATGCCGCCGAGCTTGGAGCGGGGCTGTACGGCATCGAGCACAAGATCGAGCCGCCGGCCGAGTTCAAGGGCAACGGCTACCTGGCGACGGGTTGCGACCGCATGCCGCGGGCGCTGTACGAGTCGATCGGCGTGCTCGAGCAGAGCAAAGCCGCGGTCGAGATCTTCGGCCAGGATGTGGTGGACCACTACCTCAACGCGGCGCGGGTGGAGCGCGACGCCTACGACGCGGCGGTTCATCCCTGGGACCGCGAGCGCTATCTCGAGCGCGGCTGAGGGTTAGCCGCAGCCACTCGCGGTAGCGAGGCCCCCGAGGCGCCGAGCCCCAGCGCAGCAGCTCGGTGCCGCCGCGCCCCGCGGCGGGAGGTCTCCACGCCCTGTTCGTAACGGTTGACCCGCCGCGCGGCGGGCAACTTGCCATCTAGTGGCGGGGCGACTCTTGTCGAGATGACCGTCGAGCCGGCGAGGCCATCGAGCACTCGGGTCGACCCGGCGCCTCGAGATTCACGCTCGATCCTCTCCGGTCACCGTGCTTTGGACCCTTTCCGGCGTCGCCCGATCGCGCCGACGCTTCATACGAGTCACCCGCCGAATACCCGTGAAGATCGGGATGCCGGGACCCACCGAGCCCCGCCGCGGCTCCCGAGCCCGCCGACGCCCCCCGGGCCCGGCCGTCCCGCCCGCCGCGGCTCCCGAGCCCGCCGACCGCGCGGCCCCATGTTGCGGCGCTGCCAATCCGATTGAACAGATCGGAGCGGCGCGTCGTCTGGATAGCCGGCACGCACCGAAAGAACCGTCACCAGCAACAAGGGACACATCACATGCGTTTCTCGAGGCCCCTGACCGCATTGGCCATCGTGGCCCTCTCGTTCGCCGGATGCTCCAACTCGTCGACGCCCAACTCTTCGGCGGACCCGAGCGGCGCGGCCGCTTCGGGCACGCCGTCGGTCGCGGCTGCGAAGGGCCTGACGATCTACTACGAGGAGAACTTACGAGGAGAACTGCCAGGTCGAGCTGATTGCGCCCACCGGCCGCCGCGTCCTCATCGACGTTTGGAACCCGAGCGCCCTGTCGTCGCCGGCCAAAGCCACCGACGTGCTTCTCACGACCCACCTGCACAGCGACCACTACAACCAGGTCTGGGCCGATGCCTTCCCGGGCAAGAAGATCACCAAGGAGTCGACCCAGCTCAAGCTCGACGATCTGACCGTCACGTCGATCTGACCGTCACGTCGATCGCCGCTTCTCACAGCGACGACAACGTCCAGCCCGACCCGAACGCGTCGAAGCACATCTTCGTGATCGACTTCGATGGCTTTCACATGGTCCATCTCGGATCGACAGGTCAGACGAAGCTCACCGACGAGCAGGTGGCGGCAATCGGGCAGCCCGACATCGCGTTCTCGGTTCTGCAGGACGTTAGCGGCACCAACCACACGAGCCCGCTGAAGCTGATCGAGCAGATGAATCCGAAGCTGCTGATCCCGACCACTCGCACAGTGACCACTACCTCCCGAGCTTCCTCGACTCGTTCCCCGGCAAGAAGCTCACCTGGGAGCCGGGCACGATCAAGTTGGACGACGTGAGCGTTACGAGCATCGCCTCCGCCCACGACGAAGGCACCGCGATTACGCCGATCGGCGCCAACGACTACATCTTCGTGATCGAAATCGGCGGCTTCCGCATCGCCCACTTCGGCGACATTGGCCAGAAGGAGCTGTTGCCCGACCAGCTCGCCACGATCGGCCGGCCGGACATCGCGATCTCCCAGCTCGCCAATCCTCTCAGCACGATGGACGAGAACAACAAGAAGGGCTTCAACCTGATGGCGCAGGTAAAGCCGCATCTGATCATCCCGACTCACCTCAGCAGTGCAACGGCTCAGCTGGCCTCGACGACGTGGCACGCCACGTTCTCGAGCAAGCCCTCCATCTCGATGACGAAGGGCCAGCTCCCTACCGAGACCACGATCGTCTTCATAGGGAACTCGGGATTGAGCTACGGCTCCCTTCTCAACTTGACTGAATCCGCCTGGTAGCTCGTTCTCCCTCCGCCGTCTGCCAGGAAACGTAGCGAGTCCGGCGCGAACAGCGCCGGGCTCGCTCGGTTCAGTGCCGGTTTGGAACAGGGGAAAGGGGCAGTCCGTCTCGGGGTCCGGCGCTCCGGAGCGCGCTCAGCGGCGAGGGGAGAGGTAGGTGGCGAGCCCCTCTGCCAGCGGCATCAGGCGTCGTGGGAATCGCTGTCGGAGCAGGTCCGTGTCGACCGGAGCCGACGCCACGATGAAGTCGATCGCGTCGGGAGTCATCGGCGGCGTGGGCAGGAGCGTCAACGGCCGCGTGACCAGCCTCATCAATACCGCCGGCGCGTGCAGGATGGGTCGTCGGCGGCCTGACGCCGTCAGCGCGGCACGCACGATCTCGTCCATCGTCAGGGTCTCGGGGCCGCCCGCCTCGAACGTCACGTTCTCCGCGGCCGGAGTCTCGAGGGCGTCGGCGACCAAAGCGGCCATGTCCGAGACGAGGACCGGCACCAGGAGCTGGCGGCCGTTCCCGATCTGCGGGATGAAGGGCAGCCACCTGGCGAAGCCGAGGAACCGATTGAGCGACTTGTCGCCGGGGCCGTAGATCCAGCTCGGCCGGAAGATGGTGAAGACGATGCCGCTCTGTCGGACAGACTCCTCGGCGCGCCATTTGGCCTTGAACCAGTGCCTCGCGGCGTCGGGTGCGGCCCCCGCGCCCGACATGTAGACGAGCCTGCGGACGCCCGACTGGACGGCCGCGGCGACGAGCGCTTTCGTCCCTTCGGCGTCCACTTCGTCGAAGGTTTGGCCGCGACGCGGCGCCTCCACCGGGGAGTTGCGGAACCCCAGGCTGATGACCAGAGTGTCGACGCCAACGAGCGCAGTCACCAGGCTGACCGGTCGCGTGACATCTGCAGGCCGGTAGTCGAATGCCGCAATCGAATCGGCTGCCGTCGCCCGGTGCGACAGCACTATGACCTTGTGGCCACGCATCGCCAGTTCCCGCGCAATCGCGCTGCCGACGAAGCCTGTCCCGCCTGCGACCGCGACGACAGAGGTCTTCGATTCCACCGGAGTTCCTCCCGACGTGTTGCCGCGACCAGCATATGCCCGGCGCTGAAACAGGCGCGAGCGGCGGTAGCGCGTCAAGCTTGACGAGCGTCCGTCGATGAAAGTCCGGAGATCGCCCTGGACCTGATCGCCTCCTTCGTGCGTGGGCTCGTGATCGGTTTCGCGATCGCGGCGGCGATCGGGCCGATCGGCCTGCTGTGCATTCGGCGGACGTTGGTCGAGGGCGCGCGAGTCGGCGTGGCGTCGGGGCTCGGAGCCGCCACCGCGGACGCCTTCTACGCCTCGATCGCGGCCTTCGGTCTGACCGCCGCCTCCGAGCTGCTGGTGGGCGAGCGGCGCCCGCTCGGGATCGTCGGCGGCTGCTTCCTGGTAGCCCTGGTGGCGCACGCGCTGATCTCACGTGCCCAAGCCGCGCCCGAGCGGCCTCCTCGAACGCTGCTGTCGGCCTCCGCGACGACCGTCGGGCTCACGATCGCCAATCCCGCGACGATCCTCTCGTTTGCGGCCGCATTCGTCGGCCTGGGCCTGGCCGGCCACGACGGTCCCACGGCGGCGGCGCTGGTCCTCGGGATATTCAGCGGCTCGGCATCGTGGTGGCTGGTGCTCGCCGCAGGCGTGTCCGCCTTCCGCGACCGTTTGGGGCCCAACGCCGTTCGCCGCCTGGCGGCCGGGTCGAACGTGCTGATCGGCCTGCTGGCCTGGCCGTGATCGGCGCCGGCCTGGCGGCCTGACGATCCTTCCGCCGCGGGCCCCTCGGGAGGCCTCCGGGTAAGCTAGTGGCGGACGGCGCGCTGCGCTTCGTCCCGAGTCCGACCGAACACCGGGCTCGATCGAGCGGCTCAGGAGAAGCCCCGATGCGACTTGCCGACAAGGTCTCCGTCATCACCGGCGCTGGCAGCGGAATGGGCCGCGTGGCTGCGCTGCGGTTCGCCGCGGAAGGCTCGCGCGTGGTCGTGGCCGACAGCAACGGCACTGCCGCCGACGACACCGTCCGCCAGATCGAGGCCGCCGGCGGCCGGGCGGTCGCAGCTACAGTCGACATCTCCCGGGAGGCCGACGCTCGCTCGATGATCGAGCTGGCCGTCTCGGCGTTCGGCCGGATCGACGTCCTGTACAACAACGCCGGCATCATGCCGGAGGCCGATCATTCGGTCGTGGACACACCGGTCGAGGCCTGGGATCAGGTCATGGCCGTCAACGTGCGGGGTGTCTACCTCGCCTGCAAGTACGCCATCCCGCGGATGGTCGAACGCCATTCGGGCTCGATCATCAACGTCTCGAGCTTCGTCGCCATCCTGGGTTGCTCCGTCCCGCAGGACGCCTACACCGCCTCGAAGGGCGCGGTGCTGGCGCTGACCCGGTCTCTGGCCGTCCAGTTCGCGCCCCAGGGCGTCCGGACCAACGCCATCCTGCCGGGCCCGGTCGAAACGCCGCTGCTGATGGACTGGCTTCTCAAGGACGAGGCTGCGAAGAAGCTACGACTTGCGCGGAACCCCACCGGCCGCTTCGGAAAGGCCGAAGAAGTGGTGGCGTTGGCCGTCTACCTGGCGTCCGACGAGTCGAAATGGACGAACGGCGCTTCGATGGTCATCGACGGCGGCATCAGCGTGAACTACTTTTAGGCCGGAGGCCCCGCCAGGCGGAGCCGATAAGAGGAGCTCGATTGAGGAACCCCGATGGCGACTGATCCCACTGCGATCCAGGCCAATCCCAGCGACCTCGCGATTGGCATCGACTTCGGCGGAAGCGGTATCAAGGGCGCCGTCGTGGACGTCCGTACGGGATCGCTCGTGGGCGACCGATTGCGCGTGCCGACGCCTCAGCCTTCGGTGCCGCGGGAGGTCGTGGCGGTCATGGACGGACTCATCCGCCGCCTGGTCGAACCGTGGGCGCCGGGTGAGGCCGATGGGTTCCCCGTGGGGGTCGGGATCCCCGCGGCGATCCGGAACGGCACAACGATGACCGCCGCCAACATCGATTCGACCTGGAAGGGCTTTCCCGCGGAGCGGGAAATGTCCATTGTCCTCAAGCGCACCGTGGCCGTCGGCAACGACGCCGATGTCGCAGGCCTGGCGGAGCTCCGCTTCGGTGCGGGCCGCGGCCAATCCGGGCTCGTGATCGTGCTGACGATCGGAACGGGCGTCGGATCCGCTCTCTTCATCGACGGCCACCTGGTCCCCAACACTGAGATCGGCCACCTCGAGATGAGGGGCCGCGATGCCGAGGAGCGGGTCGCCGAGTCGGCCCGGGATCGGCTCGGGCTGAACTGGAGAGATTGGGCTGCCGGGTTCGACGAGTACCTGCACCTGCTCGAACGGCTCTTCTGGCCGGATCTGTTCATCCTCGGCGGCGGCGCTTCGAAGCGAGCCGACAACTACTTGCCGTACGTGACGGCCAAGACGCCGATCGCGCTGGCAACGCTTCGGAACAACGCCGGTATCGTCGGCGGGGCGCTGATAGCCCACGAGCGTCGATATCATGCGGCGGTCCGCGACTCCGGAGAGCACATGGCCTGAGCGGCGGGAAGGTCGCCGCTCCGGCCGCTTTCGGCCTGCTTGCGAGTGAGCCCGCGTCCCGCGACGGGGCCCGGCGGCCGGCGTTACGCCCCGAAGTCCCGCGACGGAGGCCCGGCGGCCGGCGTGCCGCGTCTGGCGTCGGCCGGCGTTACGCCCCGAAGTCCCGCGACCCGCGCTCGGCCGGCCTTACGCCCCGGGAACGCGCAACTCGACCTTGCGGCATGCGGGGCAGGCGAACACTTCGAGGTCGAGCATGCCCTCGCCGAGCTCGGCCAGCTCACCGAACAGCATCTTCCAGCCTCCCGACGTGCCTCCGACCCGGAACTTCTCCAGGCCGATCGCGGACAGCTCCGCCCCGCAGCGGAGGCAAGCCCCATAGCCGGTTGGCTCGGCTTGTTCGATCCGGTCCGGGCTCGACATCGCTCTCTCCCTCTATGCGCCAGACGCGCGCTCTGCTTTGCTGGGCTTCCGGTATTTCGACTCGGCGACGGTCGTCAGGGTTCGGTCGCGTTGTGATCCCGGCCGAATCGGTCGCCGCGCCGCGAGCCCGGCTCGGCCTCAGCCCTTCGTCTCGGCCCCGCGAAGTTCCTTGAGACGCGGCACGCTGCCCGAAACGACGAGCGTCTCGCCCGCCTTGAGGACGCGGCCGGCCGGGGGGTTGGCTTCGTAGCTGCGCTCGCCCTGGACGATCGCCAGGACGAAGACGCCGGTGTCGCGGAGGGCGCCGACCGTCGAGCCGTCGATCGAGCTGCCGGCCACGACCTCGACCTCCTCCATCGAGAAGGCCAGCTCGCCGTGGGACAGGGCAGCGTCGATGAAGTCCACGACGCGCGGCCGGGTTGCCAGCTCGGCCAGGCGGTGGCCCGCCATGGTGTACGGCGAGACGACGCGGTTGGCGCCGGCCTGCATGAGCCGGCCTTCGGAGTCGGCGGAATTAGCACGAGCGACGACGAAGAGCTTGGGGTTGATGGCGCGCGCGGACAGGATCACGTAGACGTTGTGGGCGTCGGAGTCGATCGTGGTGATCAGCCCTCGTGCCCGTTCGATACCGGCTGCGCGCAGAGTCGCTTCTTCGGTGGCGTCGCCCTCTACCTCGAGGAAGCCCTCGCGCCTCGCCCGGGCGAGCGATTCGGGCAGGATGTCGATGACGACGACCTTGAGCCCCGAATGCACGAGCTCGCGAGCGACGGTCAGACCGACGCGACCGTAGCCGCACAGGATGTAGTGACCCTGGAGCTTGCTGACCGCGTCGGCCATGCGCTTCGCCTCCCTTCGTCCACTTGTCGCCTCCACCACGAGGTATTCGGCCACGATCCCGACCGACCCGAAGATGAGCCCCACGCCGCTCAACTCCAGGACCATCGTCCAGAGCCGTCCGGCGTCGTTGAGCGTCCCCACCTCGCGAAACCCGACTGTGGTGAGTGCGTTGACCGCCATGTACAGCGCGTCGAACAGCCGCCAGCCCGGCTCGATGATCACGTAGCCGGTGGTTCCGACAACGGTCGCGCCTACGACCACGCAAAGCCAGATCCGGACGTGGGTGGCCGTGATGGTCGCGGGGACGGTCAGCGGGACGGCCCTCGGCCTGGATCCCGCGGCGATCGAACGTGCGCCTTGTCCGGACTGATCCCGAGTGTCGTCGCTCATGCGCCGCGAATTCTAGTCGCGTGGAAGGGCCGCAAGACGACCACCGGCGCGTCGCGGAGGGCCAGGGCCGCCGCCGCGCCGATCCGCGGCGCCGGAATGTGGGTGGTGTGTTCCGGCCCGGTTCACGTTCCGGCGCCAATCCCCGGGACCCTGGTGCGGCGGGATTTCCTAACGAAAATCAGGACGACATCCGGCGAGACTACCGGGCCGACGGCGTGCGAGATCGGTCCGAGTCGGGGCCTGAGCTGGCAGATTCGCCCGGATTCGGCTGCCTTGGGCTCGGTTTGCGCTTGATCGGGGCCGATCGACGACGTTTCGAGGCTCGGCGGCGCCAGGACCTCTGCCCAATGTCGCCCACATTTGCGATCGGCAAGAACCACAGACCGCGGAGATCGCGGGTTGGGCTCGCGAGCCAGTTTCGAACCTCGGCCTGCCGCGCGGGCAAGGCGGACCGAAACGTTGCCGAGTGCCGTTCCACGACATGACGGTGCGTGCTCAATTCTGGCAGAACGAGGATCACACCAACCCACCGGGCGCGCCAGTTCAGCTGACGTGTCGCCACTCCGGGCAGCCGCCGCCGCTTTCGGTCCAGAGCGCCGAGCGTGTCCTGGAGGTCCCACAGCCTGGTCTTGGTCTCTACCACCAGCAGCGCGCGCTCGGCCGCATGCCAGGCCAGAACGTCGGCCCAACCGCGCTCGCCATAGTGGTTGAAGGAGTGCTCTGGAGCCGTCTCCCAACCGAGGCTGGCCAGGGTCGACACGACATGTTCGACCATTGCGGCGTGGAGCCGATCCCGCAGACGTTCGACCTCGGGCGACCGCCATCCCAGCGACACGATGGCGGGCATGTCCAGGGCTCGACTGATAGCCCGCAACGTGCCCACGGTCATTCCTTCGACGAAACCTCGTTCGAGCCCCGACACGGTTCCCCTGCTGAGTCGGGCGCGACTCGCTACGTCCTCCTGTCGGAGGTTACGGGCAACTCGAACGCTCTCGACCATGCGGCCGATTTGGACATCGTCGCTCACGACCGAACGATGCCAGGCGCCCCTTGGCTCGGGCTTGTGCGACGGCCCGGGTATGATCCTCGGCGACGTCGTTGACGCGAACGAGGTGCCCGCGATGACCGCCCAGCCGACTTCAACTGACCCGGCCGCCGCTCGGCCCGAGCCGCGCGTCCTCGAGATGGTGATAGGCGGCGAACACGTCGCGGCTGCCGACGGCCGGACCTTCGACGTCGTCAGCCCCGTGACCGGCCGGGTGATCGCCCGCGTTCCCCGGGGCAGCCAGGAAGACGTCGATCGCGCCGTCGCCGCCGCCCAGGCCGCCTTCGACGGCGAGTGGCACACGTGGAGCCAGACGCGCCGCGGCCAGACCCTCGCCCGACTCGCGCAGCTCGTGCGCGACCACCTCGAGGAGCTCGCCCAACTCGAGTCCCGCAACATGGGCAAGCCCATCTCGTCGGCGCGCTGGGAGATCGGCGCCGTGGCCAACGTGATGGAGTACTACGCCGGCGCCGCGAACAAGCTCACGGGCGAGACGATCCCCGTCTCCAAGCCCGGGTTCGACTTCACGCTGCGCGAGCCGATCGGGGTCGTGGGCCTGATCGTGCCGTGGAACTTCCCGCTCATGCTGGCCAGCTGGAAGATGGGCCCGGCCCTGGCCGCCGGCAACACAGCGATCCTCAAACCTGCGAGCTACACGCCACTCACGGCGATCCGCTTCGCCGAGCTGGCGCTCGAAGCGGGCCTTCCCCCGGGCGTGCTCAACGTCGTCACGGGGCCGGGCGCCACTGCCGGCCAGGCCATCGCCGCTCACCCCGGGATTGGGAAAGTGGCGTTCACTGGCGAAACCGCCACGGGCCAGGAGATCATGCGCGCCGCGGCGGGCAACGTGAAGAAGATCAGCCTCGAGCTCGGCGGCAAGAGCCCCAACATCGTCTTCGCCGACGCGGACCTGGAGCGCTTCGCGGCCGAATCCCCGTACTCGGTCTTCGACAACTGCGGCCAGGACTGCTGCGCCCGCAGCCGCATCCTCGTGGAGCGCACTGTCCACGACAAAGTCGTCGAGCTGTTCGCCGCCGCCACTCTCAAGGTCAAGGTTGGCGACCCCGCCGATCCGGCCACCGAAGTCGGCACGATGGTCAGCTTCCGTCAGCGCGAGACGGTCCTGGACTACATCCGGATCGGGCGCGAGGAGGGCGCGCGGGTGGTGGTCGGAGGCGGAACCCCGGCCGAACCGGCGTACGCGCCCGGCGCCTACATCCAGCCGACCGTTTTCGATCAGGTCACCTCGGGCATGCGAATCGCCCAGGAGGAGATATTCGGCCCCGTCGTCGCGATCATCCCCTTCGACACCGAAGAGGAGGCGGTCAGCCTCGCGAACGACACGCCATATGGCCTATCGGGGTCGATCTGGACTCGCGAGATCGGCCGGGCGATCCGGATGGCGCGCGCCGTCCGGACGGGCGTGCTCTCGATCAACTGCAACTCGAGCGTCCACACGGAGGCACCGTTCGGCGGCTACAAGATGTCGGGCGTGGGCCGCGAGAACGGCATGCACGCGCTCGATATGTACACGCAGATCAAGAACGTCTACGTCGACCTGAGCTAGTCGAACCAGGTCGACTGCCGTACCTGCGGGTCTGAAACGCTCGGATCGACCACGCCGCATCCTGATGGGGGATGACCCTTACACGCCGACGACTCTGGCTGCGTTATGACCTTCATCTCATTGTCGCGGGGCGGTGGTGCCCGAAGACTTGTTTCCGCAGTCATCACGTAGAGGAAACGCCGACATGGTGAGCGGGCAGCCTCCCCGCCGCAGGCGTTCGAGCCCAGAGGGCGAACCGCCCTTCGGCGCAATGGAAGAAGGCAACCGAGCATCCGAATCGCCGACTCAAGCGTCGACGAGCGCGCATGCCCTGGGTGACATCGTATCCCGACGCCTCGCCAAGGCGGCCGCGGCCGCAGGCGCAGCAGCCGCGGGAAGCGTCGCAGCGGCGGGAAGCGTCGCAGCTGCAGAAGCGGAACGGGCCGCTGGGGGAGTGGACATCGCTGCCGGAGAACTGGCCGCCGGCAACGCGACCGCCAACAACGTGGCCGCCAGCGCAGCGGGGAGCGCCGCACCGAAGACGCGCAAGACGACCCGCAAGGCCGCGAGCCCGACCGTCGCCGCGTTGGCCTCCCCCGCCGTCGACGATGCCGCAGCCTCACTGCCTGCCGCTGCCGAACCCGCCCTGGCGGCGAGCATCGCACCGAAGTCCCGCAAAAGCACCCGCAAGGCGCTCGGCCCGGCCGTTCACAACGGCAAAGAACCCTTGGTTCGGCGCTGGTCTCCGAGGGCGTCGTCGCTCCAATACTTCGGCACGCGGGCAGCACCGGATCGGCGACTCCCACGCACACCAATCCTCTCATCGCCGCAGCTTCCTCGAGCCCGTCGTTGACCTCGTCCCCGACCGGCTCCACGACATCTGCCGCCCCGACCGCAACCAAGGCCGCGAGCAAGAGCGCGACCCCAACCACGGCCTCCGCCCCGACCGCGACGCCGACGCTCAAACCGACGACAACGCCGACCACGAGGCCCAAGACCGCCGCTCCGACGGCAGTCCCGACGGCAGTCCCGACGGCTGGCCCAACAGAAGCCCCAACCGCAGGCCCGACCGCAGCCCCAACGGCGACGCCTATCCCCGCCACCCCGACCCCTGTCCCGCCCACGCCGACGCCCGTCCCGCCCACGCCGACGCCCGTCCCGCCCACGCCGACGCCGACACCGGCCATGTTCGCGACCGTCACTGCGACCCCGCCTCCTCCTCCCCACCGTTCCGGCCAGGGGACTTTCGTGGTGAAGTCCCTCGCGGGCGCCAGCTGTCAGATGCACAGGACTGGTGGCGGCCAGGCTAACTACGACTTCGGCCCGTGCACCGTCACGTCCAGCGGCAGCGTCCAGTTCACGCGCGGACAGTCGTGGCCCACAGCTCCGTCCCCCGGCTACTCCATCTCTGCCACCTGCTCCCTGGCCGGCAGGCCGACAGTAACGTCGGCGGCCGTCTCGGTGGTCTGGCCGTAGCCGCGAATCCCCTGATTCAGGCGAGACGCAGGCTTGCCGGGTAGCATCTGCGGGCAGCCGCCCGAAATGGCGGCTGCCCGGAGTGATCGGTTGCGCTGTCTCAAACGTATTCAGACCAGTGGGCGTCGCAGCAACCGAGACGTGAGGTCGATGTGGCAACGCAACACAGGTCCCGCAGGGCGCGGGCAAGTCAAATCCGCCAGGGCTACGAGGCGGATGCTGTGGCGGCGTTTTCCGACTCCGACGACGACCCGGCCCCGCTCGCGCTTGTCGTAGACGACGAGCCTCTCATTCGGCAACTCGTTTCCACCGTGCTCAGGCGCCGAGGCTGGACCGTGATCGAGGCTGCCGACGGCTCCGTGGCCCTTTCGGTCGTGGGCGAAGGCCCTGTGGACCTCCTCGTGACCGATTACGAGATGCCGTTCATCTCGGGATTGCGCCTGGCCGAGCAAATGCGCGAGCTCGACGACGAGCTGCCGGTGCTGATGGTTTCGGGCCGCCCCGACGTCGCGCGCAAGATGCGCAGCCTCAAGGGCCCCCATACGGCTTTCGTCAGCAAGCCGTTTCCGGTCGAAGAGCTGGTTGCCAGCATAGGTTCGATCGTAGACTGACGGCCGTCGCAGGCCGCGAGGACGCTTTCGGTTCGGTTCAGGTCCGTTTCAGGCCACTGGTCCATATATCGCTTGGCCGCGGAGCCCGGTTGAGGCGCCCGGCGAGCGATGGAGGCGGGACACCTGATGAATCGCGGGACGATCGCGGCCGCGGGGCTGCTGGCAGTGGGCATCGCGGCACCCATGCTGGTAGTCGTAGGCCCGATGCTCGCCGCCGGCTCGTCCTCCAAGTACACGACGGCGGCCGCGGCTGTCGGCACCGTCACAGCGAGCGCCACAGCCACCGGCACTCTCGCGGCCACCACGACATACGGCCTTCGCTTCGGCGCGAACCCGGACATCGTCGCCTCGGCGCTGACGACTTCGACTGTTTCGTCCAGCTCCGCGGGCAGCACCAACGCCACCTGGCCCGTGCTGACGGTTGCCGCCACGATCGGGCAGCAGGTCAAGAAGGGCGATGTCCTGGCGACCGCTGACGACAGCTCGGCCAAGCTCCAGCTCTCGATAGCCCAGGCCAATCTCGCCGCGTCTCAATCGAAGCTCGCGACCGACAAGGCCGGCCCGGACGCCACCACGAAGGCTTCGGCCCAGGACCAGATCAACCAGGCGCAGACGCAGCTGAACGACGCCATCGCCAACCAGAAGCTCTCCACCCAGCAGAACGCGCTGACGTTGAGCCAGGCGCAAGCTTCGGTCGCGGCAGCCCAGTCCAAGCCCGCCGCAGACACGACCGCCAACGCACCGCAGTCGGTCATCGCCGCCGATACGGCTGCCGTCTCGACCGCGCAGGGTCAACTCGCCTCGACCCAGCTCAAGGTCGATCAGTCGAATCAGCAGGCCACGCAGGCGGTGGCTTCGGCTCGCCTCTCCCTCACGGCGGCCCAGGACTCGTACGCGGCGACGATCGTCCCCGCCACGAGCGCGACGATCACCACGGACCAAGCTCAGATTGCGACCGACCAGTCCGCCGCCGATGCCGCCCAGGCGGCCGCCAACCTATCGACCATCGTCGCCCCGGCCGACGGCACCGTGACGGCGGTCAACATCGTGGCCGGCGTGGATGCCCCAAGCGGCGAGGCGATTGAGATCGATTCGGGGTCGATGGTCGCGTCGGCTAGCTTTGCCGAGACCGACGTGCCGAACCTGAAGATCGGCATGGCTGCGAGCGCAACCATTTCCGCCGCCAGCCAGACGCTGAGCGGCGCGATCAGTCAGATCTCGCCGGTCGCGGCAGCGACGTCGGGCGGCGGCAGCACCGTGGCGACCTACAAGGTTCTCGTGACGCTCGACAGCGCTCCATCGACGGTGGTTTCAGGCATGGCCGTCACCCTGACCGTCGTAACCTCCCAGGTGAGCAACGTTCTGTACATCCCGGCCGGCGCCCTGCAGGGTTCCGTGACGACCGGCTACAGCGTCCAGGTCCTCGCCAACGGCAGCCCCACGACCCGCAGCGTCGAAGTTGGGATGATTACGCCGACGCAGGTCCAGATCACGAACGGCCTGAGCCAGGGCGATCTGGTCGTCGTCGTGCGGACCAGCTCGAGCTCCAGCAATTCCAGCTCGAGGTTCCGTGGGTTGGGCGGCGCGAACGGGGCGGGCGGGTTCGTAGTTCCGGTGGCTTCTTAGGCGGCCTCCTCGCCCCGGGTTCCGCGGCGCGTCCCCCGGACGCCCGGTGCGTCGCGGCGCCGACCCGTTACACTCCCCGAGCGATGACCAGCCTGATCGACCGGCGAGCGCCAGGTCCCAAGAAATCCCTGTCGTTCCGCACGTTCCTGGCCCTCGCCGCTGGGAAGAGCGCGGCCCACGCCACTCGGCTGGCGGGGCGCGGCGGCGGCACTTCGATCACCGGCATGGTCGCGCGGCGGCTGGATCCGCGCGTCCTGGAGCGTCTCGTCCGCGACCAGGGCGTGCCGGTGGTCGCCATAACCGGCAGCAACGGCAAGACCACCACTGCCCGTTTCACCGCCGCGCTGCTTCGCGGCGAGGGCGTCACCGTGAGCCACAACTCCGCCGGCGCGAACCTGATCCAGGGCATAACGAGCCTCGCCGTCAGCTATGCGGACCTGCGCGGCGATCTCCCCGACGGCGTGCTGGTGGTCGAGGTCGACGAAGGCGCGCTGCCCAAGGTGGCGCCGGAGCTGGCGCCGCGGGCGCTCCTCGTCACGGACCTCTTCCGCGATCAGCTGGATCGCTTCGGCGAGATCTATGCGGTTGCCGATGCGATCGAATCCGTGGCTGCCGGGCTTCCTCCGGAATCCGCGCTGATCGTCAACGGCGACGACCCGATGGTCGCCATGCTGGCGCGCAGCCGCCGCGGCCGGCGGATCACCTTCGGCCTGGAGATCGAGCGCTCGACAGACCGGATCACCCGCGCCGCCGACACGATCCGTTGCCCGAAGTGCCGCTCGGATCTCGAATACCGCTTCGTCTATCTGTCCCACATGGGCGACTACAGCTGCCCGAGCTGCGGCTTCCAGCGGCCCCGGCTGGACGTGGCGGTGACCGAGCTCGAAGTCGTCGGGCTCGATCGGACGCGCATGGAGATCCAGACCTCGAGCGGCAAGCTCGAAATCGAGATTCCGCAGTCGGGAGTTCACATCGCCTACGACGCCGCCGCTGCGATCGCGATCCTGGTCGGGCTCGGCGTCTCGCTCGAGCATGCGGCCGAATCGCTGGGCGCGGTTGGTCCCGCGTTCGGGCGGCTCGAGACCATCGATGCCGACGGTCGCGCGCTCCTGCTAGCGTTCGCCAAGAACCCGACTTCGTACAACACGACCCTTCGCGCCCTCGCGACCGAGGAAGAGCCGCGCCAGCTGCTGATCGCCGCCTCGAACACTTTGGTCGACGGCGAGGACTTCGGCTGGCTGTGGGACGTCGACTTCGAGACGATGGCGCCCAAGGTCGAGCGCGCGGTGGTGTCCGGCACTCGCGCCGACGAGCTTGCCAACCGGCTCAAGTACGCCGGCGTTCCGGCCGAGCGCCTGACGATCGTCGAGGATCGTCGGGCGGCGCTCGACGCGGCGCTGGCGGACCTTCCCGCCGACTGCCGGCTGGTCGTCCTGACGGGCTACACGCCGCTGATCGAGCTTCGCAACGAGATGATGCGGCGGGGCTGGACGGGGAGATACTGGGCCGTATGACCGAACTCGACGCTGCCGCCGATACCACCGCTGCCGCGGCCGTGGCCCCGGGCACTGCAGCCGCGGCCGTGGCCCCGGCGCCGGCCCCGCTCGGCGAACACGCCCCAATTCGAATCGCGCATCTCTACCCGTCGCTGCTGAACGTGGCCGGCGACGGCGGCAACCTGATCGCGATCTCGCGCCGTGCGGAGTGGCGGGGCATCGCCGTCGAAGTCGAGGCCGTGGAGAAGGGCCAGACCCCGGACTTCCGCAGGTTCGACATCGTGTTGTTCCACGGCGGGCAGGACGTCGAGATGGCGGTCGTAGCCGAGGACTTCCAAAAGCAGGCACCCTCGCTGCGCGAGGCCGTGGCGGAGGGGACGATCGTCTTCGCGGTCTGCGCCGGGCTGCAGCTGCTCGGCCATCGCTACATTTCCAGCGCCGGCGAGGTCATGCAGGGCGCCGGCATCCTGGACCTCGAAACGCGCGGCGGCCCGCAGCGCTTCATGCAGCACGCCGCCTGCGAAGTCACGATCCACGGCGAGACGCAGATGGTGGTGGGGTTCGAAAACCACTCCGGCCTGACCGAGCTGGGCCCCGGCTGCGAGCCGTTCGGGCGCATGGTGGCGGGCGCCGGCAACAACGGCCTCAACGGGCTGGAGGGGGCGCGCTCCGGGAACGTCTTCGCGACCTACCTCCACGGGCCGTGCCTGCCCAAGAACCCCTGGCTTGCGGACCAGCTGATCCGGATCGCCCTCAGTCGCGCCGAAGGAGTGGCGCCGTCGCTGGTGGACCTGGCGCCGCTGGACGACGAACTGGAGCGCCGCGCCCACGACGTGGCGCTGGCCAAGGCGATGGCCAACCGTGGCCGGCGAACGGCCCTCGAGCCGGCGCGCCTGGTGAGGGGCCTCAAGAAGTAGCCGCGAGAGGCGGGGCGGGAGCGGCGCGGGGCGCGGGGCGGGAGCGCGGCGCGAGGCGCGGGCCAAAGTTTCCTAATGCACACCACGTTGACATTGGGCAAGGGTGTGTTCGCCCGGCGGCCCCATTGGATCCCCGGACGCCCAGAACTCAGCCCGCACAGGGCTCGTGCGTGCTAATCCACGCCCGAAAACGCTCGGATTCAGCCCGGAAACACGATCCAGCCGGCGAAGTTGCGGCAGCGACGCCTCCACGCCTGGCCGAATGTCATTCTCATTTGCATTAGGCAATAAGCGGCACGGCAGGCGTGGCAAAAGGCCGCGGTCGACGGCCGGCGCTCGTGCGCCTGGGGGAGAATCCTGGCGCGACGCCCGCCCTCAGGCCATGGGTTCGTCGAGCTGGACCAGACTGATGATGTTGCCTTCGGTGTCCTTGAACCAGGTTGCCAGCGCGCCCGGGGTTTGGGCAATTCCGCCCACCGTCTTGAAGTCGGGGAAGTCGTACTCCTCGAATGTGACCCCGCGAGCCTTCAACTCGGCCACGGTCGCGGCCAGGTCGGCGACCCGGAAGCCTGCGGCGGTGGCCTTGTTCGTGCCGGCGAACTCGGACGGGTAGACGAACAGCATCGAGTCCTTCGCGCGGTACGCGATCCCGCCCGGCGTGTCCATTATCGGAACGAATCCGAGGGTCTCCTCGTAGAAGCGCCGCGCTCGAGCCATGTCGGCTGCGGGGACGACTGGGTAGGCTGGAAAATCGCTCAACATGGAACAACTCCTCCGCGAACTGTTGTGGAGCCAATAACGTGCTCCACCAGTGGCCGGAACGCCAGAGTCCGCCTGGCGGTCGCAACAAACCAGTCGGCAGGCGGGACGGGGTCGAGGCTCGGGTAGGTCGGCCCGCTGCTTGCGGGCAGGCGGTGGAGACGGAGTATCCGCCGCGCGCCGAGCGTGTCCGGGCGCCAAGATTGAACGGTTGACGGCTGCTCGGAGGTAGATCGGGTACCGCAGCCGTGAGGGAGATCGATGATCGAGTTGGCAGCAGTGCAGCCGCGCGACGATGACCGCGTCGCCGAGTTGTTGCTCGCCGGCGTCCCGGAAGCCCACCGGCTTGCGAGCTCGATCCTGCGCGACCCGATCGGGGCCGAAGATGCCGTCCAGGACGCGCTGGTGCGGGCCTGGAGTCGGCGCCGGAGCATCCGGTTCGACTCGGGTCAACCCCACCGCTGGTTCATGCGCATCGTCGTCAACGTGTGCCGGGACGAGCTTCGCCGCAGGCGCCGCCAGCCAGTGTCACCGGCAAACCAGCGAGACGAGCCACGGGCCGAGCAACAAGCCGACCAGGGCGCCCACCCGACAGCCGGCCTCGGCTGGCAGACCGCGGAGTACGGCGACCTCGATCGAGCGATCGGGCGGCTCAAGGAAGACGACCAGATCGTGCTGGGGCTTCGGTTCGGGCGCGATCTCACCATCCCCCAGATCGCGGCCCAGCTGGGCCTGCCGGAAGGCACGATCAAATCCCGGGTCCACTACGCCCTGGAGCACGTGCGGGCCGCGCTCGACGCCGACCGCCGGGCGGAGGAGCGATAACGATGAATACCCCCGACCTCGAAACGAGGATCCGCTCCTACTACCGGACGTTCGAGCCGGACGACTCCGCGCGGCTGACACTGGCGTCGGCGAGGCTTATCGAAGATGCGCGCCGTCCGCAACCGCGGCGATGGGGCTTGCAGACGCTACGGCTGGCCGCGACGTTCGCCGCCGCCGCCGCGCTGCTGGCCGTCCTGCTGCTACCCAGATTCGCTCCGGCAGTCGGTCCGAAGCCGGGCACGGGCTCGCCCGGCCCGACGTTCGACGCTACGGCGGCGGTGAATGCCCAGGTCGATGAGGCCGGGCTGATGCGATCCGGCGGCATCTGGGCGGTCCAGGGCTCGTATCTGCTGACCTCGACCGACAACGGTGCGTCGTGGCGCGCGGGAACCTTCCCGAGTCCGGGTGGGCCGGTGGCAGTCGAGTCGGTCTTTGTCCTGGACCAGGATCATGCCTGGGCAATCGCGTCGACCCCGATCCCGGGCAGTGTGCCGACCGCCAGCCCAACGCCTTCGGGCCAGCTGTTCGTCGTCAATCGAACCAGCGATGGCGGTCGAACCTGGCAGTCGACGCCCATATCGGGCGACTTCCGCTGCGACACGGCCACACTCTCGTTCGTGGACGCCGCCCACGGCTTCCTCATGTGCTCCTACGGCTCGACGTCGGGACCCAACGGCCAGAACAACGAGGTGCGCACCCAAGCCACCAAGGGTGCCGGTACCGTTCTCCGCACCGACGACGGCGGCGCGACCTGGTCCGTGGCCGGCAGTGCGACGGGTCTCGGTTCGCAGTTCACCGCCAGCGACGCGAGCACGCTATGGTCCGCGCCTGACTACGACTCGTCGAACCTGACGGGCCCAACCCTGTACGTGAGCCGGGACGCTGGAGTCTCCTGGTCCGTGGCCCCATTGCCCGAGCTGCCCACAGCTCCGCTTCCCGGCGCGGCCGATGTGCGCGTGGCGGCGGGGCCGGTCTTCTGGGACGCGTCAAACGGCGCGATCGCGGTTAGCGTCTATGTCTGGGGCTCTAGCGCCCAGCCGGCCGTATGGTTCTACCGCACCTCGGATGCAGGTCGATCGTGGACTCTGGTCAAGCAGCCGACCGAAGTCCCGGCGATGGGAGGCCCCCAGCCGGTGGCGGTGGTCGGCAAGGTTTGGGCCGCTATCGGTATCAACGGTAATGCCTTCTTTGGCATGACCGAGAGCAGCGACTTCGGGTCTAGCTGGGCGTACGTGCCCGGATCCGGAATGCCCCAGAACACCGCCTTCATCTCCGTGGACTTCACCGACAAGAGCCACGCACTCGCGACCGTGTTCTCTGGGCCGGGCACCCGTGCACTGATGCTCTCCACAAACGGTGGCCGAAGCTGGCACCCAGCCGATTTCGGCGATGCGCGGACGAAGGTTTCGTCCACATCCGCCGATCCCACCGCCGCGAAGAACCTGGCGGAGGAGTTCGAGACGATGGCCGTCAAGGGTCCGCAGTCGGCCTGGGCCATGCTCTCGACCTATTCGCAGCAGACGTTCGGGAGCGAATCCCAGTTCGCGACGGCCGAGGCCACGCTCGCCAAGAGCGCCAACTACCAATATCAAGTCGGCAATCCTACGAAGATCGCGGACCTCAGCAGCTTCAGCCAGACGCTGCGGGATGATCTGACCAAGTCGGCCGACATGAGTCGAGCCTACGTAGTGGTCGTGAGCTTCGCTGGTATCTCGGAGCCGTTGGTACCGTCGGAGGAGATCGTTGTTGCGCCTATCGCTGCCTCGGGCGAATGGCGAGTCTGGGCACCGACGCCGTAGCGACGCCGCGTGGCTGACTCGCGCCTCGGCGGTCAGCCCTGGCCGGCGATGATGGTCTCTCCGGTCAGCGCGTCAACTTCGACCCAGAAGGCAGACACCCACCCCTCCGGCATCACCTCCGAGAGCTGCACCGACCAGACCAACCGCCCGGACCATACCGGGCTCGAATCAACCAGGAGCTGTGCGCCCTCGATCTTCGGGTTCGATAGGCCGCTGGCGGCTGTGGCGAGGCGAATGGCCTCGTCCCTGGCGATCTTCGGCGAGGGCACAGGGCCGGTCGCCACGCGGCGATCCATGAAC